>Ga0335395_10000786_pt1 | contig 20126 bp, 12 predicted proteins | sample MAT02_FD_205744 | JGI IMG/M metagenome (GOLD analysis project Ga0335395, IMG submission 205744) | Freshwater microbial communities from Lake Fryxell liftoff mats and glacier meltwater in Antarctica - MAT-02 (spades assembly) (version 2) ...
GGGGGATTCCTGAAGATGTGGCTTTTGCTGAGTCGAGAATTAGAAGGGAAACTATTGCTGCTGAGGATATTTTGCACGATTTGGGTGCGTTTAGTATGATTTCTTCTGACTCGCAGGCGATGGGAAGAGTTGGAGAGGTGATTATTCGGACTTGGCAAACGGCGCATAAAATGAAGGTGCAAAGGGGGAATTTACCCCCCCTAACCCCCCCTTACCAAGGGGGGGGAACAAGAGGGATAACGCCGCCTTACCAAGGGGGGAATTTACCCCCCCTAACCCCCCCTTACCAAGGGGGGGAAACAGGGGGGGTAAATGATAATTTTAGGGCGAAGCGGTACATTGCGAAATATACAATTAATCCGGCGATTACTCATGGAATTAGTCAGTATGTTGGTTCGGTGGAAGAGGGTAAGTTGGCGGATTTGTGTTTGTGGCGGCCGGCGTTTTTTGGGGTGAAACCGGAGTTGGTAATTAAGGGTGGGGCGATCGCCTACGGGCAGATGGGAGATGCTAACGCCAGCATTCCGACGCCGCAGCCGGTGCATATGAGGCCGATGTTTGGCAGTTTTGGGGGGGCTATTGGGGCGACTTGTTTGACGTTTGTTTCGCAGGTGGCGCGCGATCGAGATATTGCAGCACAGCTCGGTTTACAAAAGCCCACTGTAGCAGTTTCTGGGACACGGCAGATTAGTAAAAGAGATATGAAACTCAACGATTATTTGCCGCAGATGGAAGTCGATCCAGAAACCTATGAAGTGAGGGCGGATGGGGAATTGTTAACTTGTGAACCGGCAACTGTTTTGCCAATGGCACAAAGATATTTTCTGTTTTGAGCGGTTATGTAGCCTCATAAAAAACATCCCCAAATCCCGTAGGGGCGGGTTCACCAACCATCTATGAAATCCACAAACAATCTCATAAACCCGCCCCATCCCCGCCATTATTTACATGAACATTTGACCACTAAATTATGGTACATTTTGATTGTTGGTGGGTGGGGGCGGGTTTACAAGATTATTCATTTTTACCGTAAATTGTTGGCGAACCCGCCCCTACAAATTTCGTCTTTTCGTCAGGATTTACGCACTCCGCCAAAGAAACCGGGTTTTTACCGAATATTTGGGTGACAACGAAGTATCTTGGTAAAAAACCCGGTTTCTGACCTCCGGTGTATGCGAATGACGCTGAAAATTCGGGGAAAAGTAGAATTGGGCGATCGCCAGTCGATCCAAGGCATGACTACAAAGCAGTTGTTTGGTTGTATTTTGTCGAATTGAGCGATCGCACGATCGAACCCTGGCACAAAAACCAAAAATAAAGTGCAATATTAATCCCGCTTAACAGCTTCGGAATTCCCTCTAACAAACTCGCAACAAGCTCATTTTTCAAAGGCAGCGCCTCTGCAAAAAAAGCAACAAATAACAAACCAACGCCGCTCAGCAGTAAAGGATAAGAAGTTAATTTAATTTGCCTCCTAAAAACCAATCCGTATGCAATTGCCAGTACCGCATAAAATATGACAATTGTGACCTTCGGAAAACCTGCACGTCCCAGGTGCACGTGGGTGCGAAAAACTTCATTGAACAGAAAGCAACCTGCCAACAGTGCCGAATATAAAATAAATCGATTCTCAGGGCGATTTGGTTGAATAACTCTCAGCAATCCAAATGTAAAAATGCCAATCATTGCCGACAAATAAAATAACATTTGGAACGCCAAGAAAAAGAAACCGGCACCCGGATATGTGGCAGAGCAAGGCGGCAAAAATAACCCTTTTACCGAAGAACCGTATAAACTCAAGCACCCAGTCACCAGCCCAACTAGCAGTAAAGTTAGACTGTTAAAAAACAACACAGTTTTGTAATTTGCCATAATTAATAACTAAAAAACTCAAATCGGGATATTCAATTACCAGCAGTGGTGACGCAGATTCAATGCTACAATAGAACTCTTGCATAAATGTTTGATGAATAGCTCAACCGATCCTTCAAGGCTGATCCACGCACCCTATAGCAGATAATTTGGGAGCATCTCAGTTTGGCAAAAAGCATTTTTTGATTATAGTGCGAGCCTCCCCGCTCGCGTATTGTACTCGCTTCAAGGCAGATGCACGCACTATAAATGCCAAACTGAGATGCTCCCAATAATTTTAAGAAAAGCGCTCGATTTTTGCAATAAGTCTAATCACAAATTTAAAATCTCAAATCGTCTGAAGCAGCTTCAATTCTTAAATTTCAAACTTGTAGGGCGACTTGTCGGCTCGCGTCGCCGCAGAAAGTCGAAATATCTAAAATCTAAAATATAAAATCTAAACTTGCATTATCCGTGTATTTCTCCACTTGGCATAATTGTACCGCGCCATTGAGCTCCCGCTAAATTAGCAGTGCTCAAATCAGCTCTCATCAAATTTGTGCGGTGCAAAATTGCCTCCCGCAAATCTGTTCTAGCCAGGTAAGCATCAGTCATATCGGTTTCAGTCAAATTTGCTTGATTCAAATTAGCTCGACTTAAATCAGCCCTCACCAAATTAGCTCTACTCAAGTCAGCCATAACTAAATTAGCATTGCTCAACTTAACATCAGGAAGAAATGCACCGCGCAAATTAGCGCCAGCCAATTCAGCATCAATTAATATAGCTCTTTCTAACTTAGCATTTGTCATGACAGCCCAAGAAAAATTGGTTTCTACCAAAGTTGCTTCAGTCAAAAATGTGCCATTTAAAATAGCTTGGCTCAAATTCGCCTGAGTCAGATTTGCTTCCCGCAGAGATGCTTCAGTCAAATTCGCTTGACTGAGATTAGCTTTAGTCAAATCTGCACCTAGCAAATTGACTCCTCGCAAATCTGCACCTTGCAAATTTGCACTCCGCAAATTTGCACCCTCAAAAATTCGCGGCTCCTTACGCAAATTTGCGCCGCGCAAGCAAGCGCCTCGCAAATCTGTAGCTTGCAAATTGACTCCTCGCATATCTGCATCGCTCAAATTTGCATCTATAAAAACTGCTAAAGAGATGTTGGCTTTGCGAAAGTTTGCACCTTGCAAAGTCGCTCCGTGGAAGTCTGAATCGGACAAATTGGCTCCGCTCAAGTTGGCTTGATTTAAGTTAGCACCGCACAACTTGGCATTAGTTAAATTTGCGTTCTGAAGGTTAATTCTGCTCAGGTACGACATCGTTAAGTTTGCACCCCAGAGGTCAGCACTGCTTAAATTTACGCCAATTAAATCCGCACCGCTGAGGTATACGCCTCTGAGGTTCATACCTTGAAAATCTAGTTGTCCTGATGTATATCGCCTTAAAATTTCGCTGGCATTCATATTTGTTTTGAATCTGGGTAAAATATGCTATTGTTGGATTTTTTGAATTTCAGTCTTTGTCTTGCAAACTTAGTTTGTGTAGCCCCAAACTTCTGTCGGGAGCATCTCAGTTTTGCCTTTTATAGTGCGAGCGTCCCCGAATAGCGAGTACAATACGCGATCGGGGACGCTCGCACGCTCAATAAAAAAATGCTTTTTGCCAAACTGAGATGCTTCCCTTCTGTCGGGGGATTTAATGAGTTTAATTCACAAATTCTTGAGTCCAAGCGACTGTTTTGTTACCTATCTGTCGCCCGTGAATTTTCACGCGAGTCAGATCTTGGGATTTTAAAGTACACAGTTTTTTGTGAATGTATGTAGCTGTAGTCTCTTGGTTTGGTAATTCGGCAGACTCTAAAATAATGTGGAGCCAACCGTCTTTAAATCCGGCTGTAGCGGTAATTCCTTTAGGCTGTAGCAATTGATTGATCAATAGGGCGATCGCCCTTGGCTTGCCTTGTTTTGCCATTTCCACAAGCTGATACTGATTTGGTTTCTCTTTCGGGTTTGGCTGCTCTGTTGCTGAAATATTTTCGGCAAGATTCTCCGAGGTTTCAGAAGGAGAGTACCCGCTTTCTTTTGACTCTACTTCCTTCAGAATTTCAATTAATTTGTCGGTAAATCCCTGAACTTGTTCTACATAATCTCTGAGATTTTTATATTTTAAGTACAAACGTTCCTCTGCACTTTCCGTAGAAAATTTTCCGTTCAAAGCAGCTTCTAACTCGCTGAATATCTTTTCTATTTGCTCCGTTGCTGAGTTAGCACTTTGACTGACTAATCCTGTCATTTCTTCTTCCAATCCCAACTTGCGCTTGATGGAATCGCTAATATTGATAGTAACTGGAACGATCGGATCGTGAATTTCTATAACTGTCGGGGTTTCTGAAACTGGTAATGTTTCTACAAAGTCTTGTCCAAAATTTGCCGTGGAATTATGGCTGCTGGTTTCGGGTTGTTTAAACTTGGCATTTTCTGCAGTTTCCGGCACTAAGCAAGTCTTCTCGGGGTCATAATAATAGTGAGTGGGAGCAGCTTGAATCATCTGAGTAATATCGCCCGCCTCAAAATAATCGCTGCCACTGTCAACCGGCTCGTTTTCTTGATAAAAGCTGTTGTTTAAATGGGTTCGATCGCAATCTTCGGTAGCGGAATCTTCGGCTTGATCCTGTTCTTCCTGTGGCAATTTTGCGTAACAAGAATTCATCGCTTTGATAATCACGCTAGCGGCTTGGTCGGATTCGTCTGTGTTGTCGAGACTGCCGGCAGTTCTGTACAACTGAGATTCGAGTTCGGGCAGGCTGCTGCAGACATTAAACAATTGTCGCAGCAGATTGTCAAGTTCTTGGCTTTTTAGCAGCATCCAGTCGCGCTCGCTAAAAGTAAACTGGTGATAAAGAGTAGAAAAAATGAGGATTTTTGCCCTCAGCGGATTTGTTTGCTGTAAAATTTTTTGTCGGACATCAAATAGATCTCCGGGGTCTCTTTCGTTCAACTCTCCTGGTGGCAGTTCGGAACTGAAGTGTTCGTCAAAGGCAGGTGCTTCGTAACCGCCAAAATTAGATATGTTTGTTTCTAATTTTGTGAAGTCTTGGTATTCGTAAAGCCTGCTAAGTTGGCAGACGATTTGATCTGCCATTAAAGCGTATTCGGTTTTTTTATTTACCTTGGCAACTAGACTGTTTAAAACTTCTTCAATATCTTCTAACCTGTTGTATTTAGCGCAGAGTTCTTGGATTAAACTCCTTACATCGGCGCTGGCGAGTTTGGTCGAATCGTTTTCCCAACACTCTTTACAAGCAAAAAATATAATTTTTTTTATGCGCGAGAGATTGATGTCTTGTTCTAATTCGCGAACAACTTCATCTAAAATAGATAAAGCTTGCATAGTTTTCCTCTCCAAAAAATACCCTGTCAGTCGATTTGAGCTTTGAGATTTGAGATACTTCGGCTTCGCGAGCGTACAAGTTTGAGATACTTCGACTTCGCGAGCGTACAAGTTTGAGATTTACTTGCATCGCCGGTAAATCACCGACACCCGAACTTGAGTCTAAAATTTTAGAATCTCCACAACAGTCCTGCGGGGGCTTCCGTTTTTGGGCTGGTCAAGATTCAGTCGATTTTCCATTTTTGAGCGAAGTCGAAAAATCTAAAATCTAAACCTGTAGCTCACCTTTTTGAAATAGGCTAGTAAGTCGGGGCCTGTACTTGTTTCTTGCGGGTCAGCAAGAAATAATAAAATTATACCACATTTGATAAATGCAAGACTTTGATGCGATCGTAATTGGTAGCGGTATTGGCGGCTTAGTCGCAGGCTCGATGCTTTCTCGCTACGGGAAACGGGTACTCGTCTGCGAGAGCCACACCATAGCGGGCGGGGCGGCTCACAGCTTTTCGCGCGGGGGATTTCACTTTGATTCGGGGCCTTCTTTTTATTGCGGTTTGAGCGATCGGCAGTCCCTCAATCCTTTGTCGCAAGTCTTGAATGTGTTGGAGGAATCGATCGCAGCAATTGCCTACGATCCGCTGGGCCATTACCATTTTCCTGAAGGAATTTTGCCAGTTTATGCTAATGCGAGAAATTACTTAGATGCTGTAGCTAAATTCGCACCGCAAGGCGCTATAGAATTGCAGCAATTTCAACAGAATCTATTAGTTGTGTATGACGCTTTGCGTGGAATTCCGGCTTTAGCGCTGAGATCGGACTGGCAATTGATACCTGTGTTGCTTTCTCGGTACTCGCCTGCTTTGCTGAAGCTGTTACCGTCATTGGGGGCGATCGCCAGTTCGGCTGGTACCTTGATGGATCGCGACGTGCAAGACCCTTGGGTGCGACGTTTAATTGATTTGGAGTGCTTCTTACTGTCGGGCTTGAAAGCCCACGAAACTGTCGCGCCGGAAATCGCTTTTATGATTGGCGAACGATCGCGAGTGGCGATCGAATATCCTGTAGGAGGCAGCGGTGCGATCGTCGATGCCTTAGTCCGAGGCTTGCGGCGCTGGGGAGGAAAATTGCGATTGGGAACACCAGTCGAGCAAATATTAGTTGAATCCGGCAAAACCACGGGTATTCGCTTGCAAAACGGCGAAATTATCCGCGCCCCAATTGTCATTTCAAATGCCACCGTTTGGGATACTTATACAAAGTTACTGCGCCCTGAAGATTTACCGGCCAACTACCGAAAAACCGCCTTGTCGATGCCAGCAGTAGACAGTTTTATGCACCTGCATTTAGGCATTAAAGCCGAAGGACTCGAAGGATTGACAGGCCACCACGTCGTCGTTCACGACAGCATAATTGACATTACAGTACCCGGAAATACCTGCATGATTTCGATTCCGACAGTGTGGGATAAAACTCTAGCGCCGCCCGGACATCACGCCATTCACGCTTATACATTGGAACCTTACGCAGGTTGGAAGTACGGCGACGGTTATCAGGAAAAGAAACAAGGGCGATCGCAATCTCTGTTCAAAGCTTTAGAAAAAATTATACCGGATTTGCGATCGCGAATAGTCTTGGAGTCGATCGGCACACCGCTAACCCACGCCCGATATTTGCGCCGATATCAAGGAACCTACGGGCCTGCAATCGCCGCCGGAAAAGGCACATTTCCCGGGCCGCAAACCCCAGTCAAAGGCTTGTATCGGGTGGGAGACAGCACCATGCCGGGAATTGGCGTTCCCGCCGTCGCAGCATCGGGTATTTTGTGCGCCAACACCCTGGTAAATTCCGATGTGACTGCACAATTTTTGTAAATTGGTAGATAAAAGGGGCGGGTTTTGCCAAAGAAGACCGGGCGGTTGAAACCGCGTCTATACAAACAAAACCCACCTCCGTGGGTTGAAGAATGGGCGGTTTCAACCACCGTCTTATCTGAACTGTATTATGTTAAAAACCGATTATCCACCAGACCGGGCGGTTGAAACCGCGTCTATACAAACAAAACCCACCTCCGTGGGTTGAAGAATGGGCGGTTTCAACCACCGTCTTATCTGAACTGTATTATGTTAAAAACCGATTATCCACCAGCGGCAAAACTGCCCATAATTGCGATCGACAAAGCCAAACCGGGCAACAGCAGCACTACTAACATCAAAGCATCGTGCGAACTCATAACTTTCTCCTGATACCAACGTTCGACATCCTATCACACGCGCCCAGATTTCGCCACGTTCTTAACAATTAAAACCGACATACAGATTCAGGATTGACAGGGCAAATCTTATTCACAATCGGATTCCCGCGCAAGTCAAGCGCCGTCAACCTTTGCAAAGATTGCAGCGAACCGATATCAGAAATTTGATTGTTGTATAAATCGAGCAAAAATAAGTTATTCAAAGCTTGCAGCGCCCCGGCATCCGAAATCCGATTGTTGAACAGATAAAGTTGAGTCAAATTAGTTAACGATTTTAGCGGACTGATGTCTGAAATTTGATTATTGCCCAGGTTGAGTTCAACTAAATCAGTTAAATCTGCCAAAGCACTAATATCGGATATTTGATTTTGGAATAAAACCAGTTTTTTTAAGTTAGTTAAAGCTTTTATCGGAGTTAAATCAGATATTTGATTCTCGAACAAAAACAGCGTATGTAGATTTTTCAAAGAAGCCAGCGGGCTGATATCCGATATTTGATTTTTGTAAAGATAGAGAACTTTGAGTTCAGTTAAATTTGCTAAAGGAGCGATATTGTCAATTTGATTTGTGTACAAAATCAGCGCCTTTAACTTAGTTAAAGCTGTCAAGGAACTGATGTCAGATATTTGATTGTCAAACAAGACAAGTTCGGTAAGATTAGTTAAAGCAGCTAGGGGACTGATGTCTGATATTTGATTGGTATCAAGAACGAGTCTAGTCAGATTAGTGAGAGATGAAAGCGGGCTGATATCTGATATTTGATTGACATCCATTACTAGAGTTTTCAGTTTAGTTAAAGATTGCAGGGGAGTGATGTCAGATATTTGATTGCTGTCGAGTATGAGACTCGTAAGTTGAGTAAAAGATGAGAGGGGACTGATATCGGTAAGTTGAAGTTGTTTGAGGTTGAGTTCTGTTATACTAGAAAGCAGTTCGTCGGCTCGATCGCACTCGGTAGTATCTGATATTTGCAACAGTATATCTACGGTATGTTTCGCACCGGGAGAGAGATTTTCTTTTTGCTTGCACCAATCGGGAAAATTACTATAAGTTGTTGTCATGGAATTTAAAATTTCGGATTTTAAATGTCATTCCTGAACGCATCAATACCTTCAAAACCTAGTTTTCTAAGGTTCGTAGTGCGGACTTTAGTCCGCAGCATGAAGGCGGACTAAAGTCCGTACTACGAACCTGTTTTAGTGCGGTTAATCCATCGGACACGATATAAGTCCTAGATTTGGGATCAGTATAGCAACTATTTTTAATTTGTGAATTAAATTTTTGGCAAATTTTGATAAATTTTAGCAAAAATTGTGTAAAGTAATCTTAACAGCCTTGATTGTATCGCATTTCGCAGGAGCAAACACCAAACTATGACACCAGAACTAATTTTCAATGCAGGTAATCTGTTTGTTTTACCTTTCTGGGCAATTATGATTTTATTACCCAACTGGGGAATTACCAGAAAAGTGATGAATTCCTTGATTCCGTTTGCGGTGCTCGCCATCTTGTACATATATTTATTTGGTAGCAGTCTGACGGCGGAAAATGCGGCGGCTTTGTCCAATCCCAAACTAGCAGATATTGCTAAGTTTTTGGGAGAAGAAACGGCGGCGGCTACGGGATGGATTCATTTTTTAGTGATGGATTTGTTTGTCGGGCGATGGATTTATTTGGAAGGACAGCGGACAGGAGTTTGGACGGTTCATTCTTTGGCTTTGTGTTTGTTTGCAGGGCCGATGGGATTGCTTTCTCATATTGTAACTGCTTGGATTACTACCAGGTTTTTTCCAAATTCTGAGCAGGCGGCAAGTGTTACTCCGTCGGCTTAGCTTTTTAGAAACAAAAAAACGGTTAGTTCGTTCGTAGTGCGGACTTTAGTCCGTAAAATGCTGCGGACTAAAGTCCTCACTACGAACCATTTTTGTGATGGTAATCGCACATGATATCACTTACCATCACAGGAAATTATCTGCGTTTATCGGTGTTGCATCTGCCTGACATCTGCGGTTGCTCTATCAATCCTGTGATTTATGCAATTGCTCGTTTAGTCAACAGTAGACGCAAGGCACGCCCTAGGAAGTCAACAGAATTTTAAGAAGTGGCTAGCTGCAGCACTAAGCGGGCGACAATTGCATTATTTTCTAACCTTTCTAAGGAAAATTCTCCCCCCATTAAGCCTACCACTCGCTGACAAATTAAAAGATTTTGGACGATCGACCTATGTGACGAAACGGCCAGTATATCGTGGTGGGAACCGCCGTTGAAAGCAGCAATTAACTGTCGATCGCACTTTCGACCGCTATCTATCACAGACAACTCTAACAAATCTTCCCCCAACAGTACAGAGCGAATCTCAATCTTGTCACCAACTCCAGAGCGCCTACAAGCCAACGCCAGCAATTCGCACAGGATCAAATCCAGCTTGATGCTGTCAGCGCGAACGCTCAAAGTCTTGCCCGCAGTCAGCGACACAGTAGCCTCCGTGTTAACTTCCAGCAAGACTTGCGACTGTTTGACACCGGCGGCCGCGCGATCGAGCGATCGCCTCAACCAAGCGCTCACAGACACCGCATCTTGTGCGAATTGCAGCCGCCACTGTTCGTGTTTCAACATCAAATGAGTAGACCCCAAAGCATTGCCCATTTGTCGCAAAACCTGTTGGTAGCGCAAAGTTTTCAGAGCATCCTTTTGTTCCTTCGCCGACTGCAAAATCGACTGGCTCAACTCCCCCAACTCCTTCATCCCCGCTCCCACAGTGCGGTAAAAATCCTCGAAACGGCGCAGCTTGTACCAGTTGAGCATTTCCAGATCCAATCGCTGCGACTCCGCCGCCGATTGCACCGCCAAATACCTGTGCCACCAAGCCAACTGAGACACCATCGAACTCAGTAAATTCACCGACAACTCAGACCACTGGCGGCCCTGAGCGTCCGCAACCACCACAATGCCCGTCGGAGCGTGTTCTGGGGCTGTCTGCAGCGCCACCGCCATAATTTCGCCAATTCCCGGACTGCGGAGCCACCGCTTCGTCGCCAGCGGGACTTGGCTCAAGTTCAGTTGCAGCAAGCCTCCTCGCGCCAGGGTTTGCTGGATCAAAGCATCTGTTTGCACGGGAATCTCGGTATCGGGATTGAGGGCAAATACGGGATTGGCCGCTACCGATGCAGAGATTGAACCCGACTCCTGGCCAGGATTCCAAGTAATGACGGCTACTAAAGGACAGGAAATTATCTGGGAAATTTGTTGGGCAAAGTTACGATCGAGCTTTTGCAGCGGCAACTCTGGGAAAATCACCGGCGAAGCAGATTTCTGTTGCCCGAATTGCACCTCGCCAGAATGCTGCAAAACCGCTAAACCAGATTTGAGCGATCGCGAGAATTGCTGATATTTGTCGATTTCCGAACTTTGCTGCCAAGAGTGCAAAATTAATCCTAGCTGTTGGCTGACTATTTCAACTAATTCTCGCTCCGCGCGCTTCCAAGTACGAGTGGCGCTGTGCCCGACAACCAGCAAACCCTCGATCGATTTTTGATTTTCGACGGGCGATTTGGGATTGCCGTTTTCAGACTTTGCCGTTTTCCCCCTAGTGTTCGATGCCAAAAGCGATCGCACCCCCGACTCCGCCAGCACTTCCCGCCAAGCCCCCAACTGCCCGTCTTCCTCCCAATTTTCGATCGCCAGAGGTTCCCCGCACTCTTGCAGCAGTGCCCTGTCAGCCGCATCGAGAGCTTTGAGCGGCGAAGGCACTGGCCTGCGGTTGCGGGGCAGATTTTGGGAGACAATTTCAAAGCAATTTTGTTCTTCACCGTACAGCAACAGCAAAAAATATTCGCATTTGAGCCGAGAGCACAACTTTTCGGCAGTATTTTTCAAAGTCGCCTCCCAGTCAGCATCGCTGTAGATGGCGCGAGCAATGCCGGCAGTTAAATCTCGATCGAGCTGTGTTTGCTCAATCTTCTCCTCCATCTCCGACAGAGGAGCAGTCAAAGCCACCAACTCCGCCACTCCCCGCAAGTAATGTTTTTCATTGTCTTGCCAAATCCGCGGCTCCGTCGCTTCCACGGCCAGAAATCCCAACAATTCGCCTTCGGAAACAATCGGCGCAGCCAACAGAGAGCGAGCGCGAATTTGCTGCATCAACCGCCCAGTCAGCTCAGTTTTCAGGGAACTGTGAGATTCACCGATCCAAACCATTTGTTCTGCAGTCAAAGCCTGATAAAATTCGCCCAAGTCTTGCACCGTGATGCCCGAAGCCGGTCGCCCTGGCCCCAAACCCGGAGACACTTGGCGGTTGCTGACTCTGCGCCAAAAATAGCGCCGCTCTGCCTCGAACCAATAAACATTAGTCCGCGCCGGCTCGATAAATTCATGGGCCTGTTCTACTACCGCTTGCAAGTATTGATCGAGCGATCGCAATTCCCGCAACTGCGAAATCAGCGCTAATAGAGACTCATCCGGGTGTTTGACTTGTTCTCGCTGCCAATCTTTTTCTATTTGATAAAGAGCAGTTGCCAGCGCTCCAAATACGATCGCCAACTGCGTTTTTTCCTCCGACTTTGGCGACGATCCCCACTGGTCTGTCCCCAGCAAAATCACGCCGTAGCAGCGGTCTTTGTAGCGCAGCGGAAACAGAGTTGTGCCTTGAACGTTGAAAGTTTGAGCTGCTTTGCGCCATTCTCCCGCTCTGTTTTCCGATCGCAAATCCGGGACTCCCACCGGGCGCAGTTGAATCACCACTTGTTCGAGCAAATCCCCCGGATTCAGGGCAAACCGCTGTTTGAGAAAAGACAAGTCGCCGTTAGGAGTCATGCCGCCTTTCCCGAACAATCGGTGAGCTTGTCGATCGTACAACCCGATCCAAATCAACCGCCAATCAAATTCCGCTTGCAAGTAACCCAGAGTGGTTTCCAGCAAAACTTCCACATTCTCCTCTTCTCGCAGAGTCTGGAGAACGCGCTCCAGGCCCGCCATTTGTTCGTCTAAATCCTTCGGTCTTTGCTCATGCCCCATTTTCCAACTTCCCCACACCTTTGTCCAATTTCAAATTACCAACTTAAAAAAATTAAAAATTAAAATTAAAAACAATCAACCTATAATATAATCGTCTCAATTATGCTTCAATCTCAAACATTAAATAAAATCGATGGAAGTTGAAGTAAAAATCTTCGCTTCGCTGTAGTCGGCTCCTGAGTATTTTTATTTTCCTTCTACTTTCTCATTTGTCAAGTTCCCCAGGACAAGTCATTGGATATATATCAATCGAGCGTGCGCCCGTTGTTGTTTTCCGTATTGAAAACCGACGCCGAGTGGCTGCACAACCGCACTCTCCAAATTCTCGAACTCGCAGCCAGAACCCAGTCAAACCCAGCAACCAGCCAAATGCTTTGGCGATTGCAAAAATCTTTGGGAGTGCAAGATTCTCGCCTCGAACAATCGAAGTGGGGAATAAGCTTCAAAAACCCTGTCGGCTTGGCCGCCGGATTTGATAAAAACGGCCAAGCAGCAGACATTTGGGCAAATTTTGGCTTTGGCTTTGCCGAAGTCGGTACAGTCACCAGCCAAGCGCAGCCGGGAAACCCCCAACCTCGCTTGTTTCGCTTAGAGGCTGACAGCGCAGCCCTCAACCGCATGGGCTTTAACAATCAAGGAGCCGCAGCAATGGCAGCCCGGTTTGAGGCTTCCCAGAAACAGTCAAAATCCGAGGCTTCGCGTCCCATGCCTCAGTCCCTTTCCCCGATCGGCATCAATCTCGGTAAATCTAAGGTAACACCGTTAGAGCAGGCAGCCGCCGATTATTTGGAGAGTTTTAAGCTGCTCAAAGATTGGGGGGATTATTTTGTAGTCAACGTTTCATCTCCGAATACGCCTGGATTGCGATCGCTCCAAGACGCTGCGGGGCTTAGCACAATTTTGGAAATTTTGCAACAAGAAAACCGGGGAATCAAGCCAATTTTAGTCAAAATTGCGCCGGATTTGGAGATGGAGGATATCGCATCAATCCTCGACATCGCCAAAACCTACCAACTAGCAGGAATTATCGCCACAAACACCACAATCCGGCGCGACGGATTGAAAACCCAAATATTGCCAGAAACCGGCAAACCAATCGCCGAAGAAGCGGGCGGAATTAGCGGAATACCAGTGCAAGGGCGATCGACAGAAATCATCCGATTTATCTGGCAATATACAAAAGGCGAACTACCCATAATTGGAGTTGGCGGCATTTTCACCGCCCAAGATGCTTGGGAAAAAATCAGCGCCGGCGCCAGTTTAATTCAAGTCTATACCGGTTGGGTTTACGAAGGCCCTTGGATGGTGCGCCGAATTTTGGAAGGTTTGCTGCAAAAATTAGATGAAAAAGGATTTAATTCAATTTCCGAAGCCGTTGGTTGCGAAAATATTAAATAATTCCTCGTTACCAGGCAGAGCCTGGTAATGCAGACAGGCGAGGAAGAGCCTCTATTTACCGGATACAATATAAATTTTCTGCATCTTATTAAAATCAGGAAAACAATTATGAGCGCACAAGAAACAGGAGTTCCCAGAAACACCATGTCAGGCAGCTTGTTGCTGGCTAAAAACTTAGGTTTTGAACCTAAAACAGTGATAGATGTCGGTGCGGCATTGGGAACTTTTAACCTCTACGAAACTTTTCCGAATTCGCGACACTTGCTAATTGAACCCATCGCCGAGAATGAACCTTATCTCGCCAAAATTTGCCGGAAACTCCCAAGTGCAGAATATATTATCGCTGCAGCCACCAAAAAATCTGGAGTTTTCACCCTGAATGTCAGTCCCGGTATGGTGCACTCTTCGATTTCAGAAAATCGCGTTACCGACAGCAGCAATCCTTATTTGAGAAACATACCTGCAATTACGCTGGATCAAATATGCAGGGAAAGAAATTTACCAGGCCCGTATTTAATTAAAGTGGATGTAGACGGACAGGAATTAGATGTTTTAGCGGGAGCAACGGAGATTTTGCAGCAGACTGAATATGTAATTGTTGAAGTTACTTTATTTGATCAAATGTATGATGTAATGAGCTTTATGAAGTCCCAAGGATTCGCAGCTTACGATATTGTTGATTTGGGATATCGTCCGATTGATGCAGCATTGTGGCAAGTTGACATGGCTTTTGTCAAAGAATCTGGTCGCTTTAGAAGAGATAGTCATTACGCGACAGGAGAGCAGGATCTCGCAGAAATGAACTCATATCTCAAAACTTATCGGGAAAATTTAATCAAGCATATTGACACTCATTATAGCGATCCTGTGGAGCCAAAACCGCAGATTAGTCAAGCTGTTTTGAGCGATGAATACGTGATAATTTAATAAGCTCAAGACTGGGAGCATCTCAGTTTTGCTTTTGAGCACGCGAGCGGGGACGCTCGCACTGTAAAAAAATGCTTTTTGGAAAACTGAGATGCTCCCTCATCACCTACGCACGAACGCCAAATCAACCGGATTTTTCACCTAGTCTGTAGACTAAAACAAAAAATTTTCTTCCATCAAATTCGGTTGATGATATCATATCCGGTCGATTACCCTACAAAAACGGTTCGTAGTGCGGACTTCAGTCCGCTCTTAAACTATAATTTATACAATTTCTCGTCTAATATCTGCGAATGAGCCGCGGCCAACCCTACAAACTACAAACTAAAAACCAGAACTTGCTAACTTAAAAAAGGTATATTGACTACTTCTCCGACCATTTCTCCTAATTGCACTTTTAGCCCTGGGCCGCCGGCTTTTGTGCGGATGTAAGCAAGGCCAAAAAAACCTGATTCAGTTTGGACAAAACTGGTGAGTTTGCCGACTTTTTCTTCTCCGATTGTGATGACTGTTCCGGGTGCAACTGCGCCGCTCAATTCCACGCCCCAAAGTTCCTGTTTGACTCCTTTGTAGGTGTTCAATCGGGCAATTGTTTCTTGACCGATGTAGCAGCCTTTGTCGTAGGAAATGGTGTTTGACAAACGGGCTTCTAGGGGGTTGTAATCGTCTGTGAGTTCAAAATCGGGGGCGGGGCGGCCTTGTTCGATTCGCAGTTGTTCCCACACGCGATCGCCCATCGGTACGGCCCCAGCTTTGACTAATGCTTTCCACAAGTAGGCTGCATCGCTGGCTGGCGCAATTAATGTGTATCCGGGAGTGGCTAAACCGCTACCAACAGCAACTCGAACCCCCCCTTCATCCCCCCCTTGGTAAGGGGGGGAAAGAGGGGGGGTTTTTATCAATTTGTGAGTAGCGTAAGGTTGATTTTGAAGTTCGCTAACTCCGAGTTTTTCTAATAGTTGAGTGCTTTCCGGGCCGAGGAGACTGAAAGCGACTGTTGTATCGGTTAAATCAGTTAATTCTACGCGATCCATTGGGAAAATGTAGCGATCGAGCAATTCGAGGAGTTGGCGGCGGCGGTTGGCTGAAACTAGCAGCAGTACAGCATCTTCTGTAGCATAGGCGGTGGCGAGGTCGATCGTCCGGGCGGTGGATGTGAGGAAAACGGTATCGCAACCTTGACCGGGTTTGAGTATGTTAAAGTTATTGGTGCTTTGATTGTGCAGGAACCGCAGGCGATCGCTATCTGAGATTTGAATGCGTCCCCAGTGAGTGCGATCGTACAAAGCGGCACCTTGTTTAGTTGCTGCGATGGCTGCTGCGTCGTTACCAAAACTGACTGGGACTGTTTCTGCGGTTGTTAATTCTGCAAATGTAGCGCCGGCTGCGGCTTGAATGTCGTGCAATTCTTGAATTAGCATAGAATTTTAGATTTGAGAGTTTATTGAATAATTAATGCTTGGTTTTAGTTGGCGATTTTACTCGCCGGGCCAAGAAACCGGGTTTTTTACAGAATCTCCGGTGTGTAACCAAGTCTTGTCATGAAAAAACCCGGTTTCCCACTACCCATGACTAATGATTAATTATAAGGTTAGCGGGGACAGCACTCCGGGAGCATCTCAGTTGTGCATTTTGAGCGTGTTCCGCTCGCGTATTGTACAACTCGCGAGCGGGGACGCTCGCACTATAAGAAAAAATGCTTTTTACAAAAATGAGATGCTCCCCAGCACTCCTGACTAATGACTAATGACCAATGACTGATGACTAATGACCACCCTTCGACTTCGCTCAGGGCCAGATGACTGATGACCAATAACCAATAACCAATAACCAATAACCAATAACCAATAACTACTGACTCAAATTAGCAAATATTTCTTGTATTAATTGACTGGTTTTAGCGTCCAGACGACTCCAATCTACATCGCCAGTGTCCTCGTCAATCAAAAGAGTGTCAATTACCACTTCCTGACTTTCCATTAAAGTATGGGCTGGCTGGTAGTTGACAAAGCAGATTCGATAGCAAAGTTCCCAAATATCGACGTGTTTTTGCTCGCCTTGATGCTCTAAAATTAGTTGATAGCCGGGAATTGGAACCTGCACGTCTTGATAAGTTCCCGTCCACACAGACTCCTCTAATTGTTTGCGGATGTTGTCGAGCACTCGGATCATGGCGGGCTGCATGAGAAGTTCAGCTTGCTTCCAGGCGATCGGGCTAGTTATCTTAGGCTTCATATACATCCTGCCATAGCTCTACTATCAAGGCTTCTTTTGCCTCGTTCGATAGTTGCTTTAAGTCGGGGAATTTTTCCATTCCTTTATCTAAGGTCTTTCTCGTTTTCTTGTCAAGGGCGTTGAGCTATTACGACACCTTAAATCGAGACTTGTGCATAGTTTGAGTGGAAACGGTTAATCGAGAGTTGAGTGAGGCTCTTAAATAACCTAACCATAAGGCTTACAAGTCAATCGGGATGACAGGATTTGAACCTGCGACCCCCTCGTCCCGAACGAGGTGCGCTACCAAGCTGCGCTACATCCCGAATTTAGTCACTGTTTTTTGAGAATATCACATTTTGGTTAAAATTGACCGAGCTCGTATATAATGATTTGTAAAACACTACTCAGGCGGAGACAGGCGTGACAGTTAAGCCCCAGTGGTTGCGAGTAAAAGCCCCCCAATGGGAGCGCGTCGGCAACGTCAAAGAAATTTTGCGGGACTTATCCCTAAATACTGTTTGCGAAGAGGCATCCTGTCCTAACATCGGGGAATGCTTCAACGCAGGTACTGCCACATTTTTGATTATGGGCCCGGCTTGTACCCGCGCCTGTCCTTACTGCGATATCGATTTTGAGAAAAAGCCCCAAGCTTTAGATCCGACGGAGCCCCAAAGATTGGCGCAGGCGGTGCAGCGGCTCAAACTCAACCACGTCGTGATTACTTCTGTTAACCGGGACGATTTGCCGGATGGGGGCGCGTCTCAGTTTGTCGAGTGCATTCAAGCGGTGCGATCGACCATGCCGGATACAACTATAGAAGTTTTGATTCCCGACTTGTGCGGTAACTGGCAAGCTTTAGAAATTATTCTCGCAGCGGGGCCAGAGGTACTCAATCACAATACCGAAACCGTAAAGCGACTTTACCGGAAGGTGCGGCCGCAAGGAAAGTACGATCGCACCCTCGAACTTTTGCAGCGCAGCCGCCAACTCGCACCGGGAGTTTACACAAAATCCGGGCTCATGGTGGGACTGGGAGAAACAGATGCCGAAATTCGCGAGGCGATGCAGGACTTGCGGGCTGTTGGCTGCGATATTTTGACGGTTGGACAGTACCTACAACCGACTCAAAAGCACTTGAATGTAGAAAGTTTTGTGCCGCCCGAACAGTTTGATGCTTGGAGAGAGTTTGGCGAATCTTTGGGATTCTTGCAAGTTGTTGCTTCTCCCTTAACTCGCAGTTCGTATCACGCCGAACAGGTGAGGGAATTGATGAAACTTTACCCGCGCTAGCAATTTGAACTCGCGGTAAACTGGCGATCGATCGGGCGATCGCTCATATCATGTCCGATCGATTACCATCAAAAAAAGGGTTCGTAGTGCGGACTTCAGTCCGCAGTCTGAGAACGGACTAAAGTCCGCACTACGAACCTTGAACGCAACGCCGGGTTTGTAGTGCGGACTTCAGTCTGCAGTCTGAGAACGGACTTCAGTCCGTACTACGAACCTTGAGCGCAACGCCGGGTTTGTAGTGCGGACTTCAGTCTGCAGTCTGAGAACGGACTGAAGTCCGTACTACATACTCTGCAAGGGATTAAACTTCCACCAACAGCAGGTATTTAGTCGATCGCGCCGAGTTATATAAAGTTTTATTAAAAAAATCCTTAATTTTCCGAAGTGATCGGGAACCAGGTTATTGGTGATGAAGATTAACTTAACTTCTGACGAACGTCACTTGTTTTTAGCCGGTCACTATCTATACTAGCTATATAAACAAAGAAGTACAACGTACTTTTCGGGCCTTCAACCTGTTACATCAGAAAGTTCTTAGGGTTTTCCTGAATCTTGGTAAAAAAAGAAGTGGGGCTGCCAAAGTTCGATCGAACAACAGCAAAAAAAGTCACGAAAGTTAGTAAAGAAACAAACAGCGGTGATAGTTCGTCTTAATAAAGCGGGCATCATAATTATAAATAACCGCTAAGCGTAGCATCTTTTCACCCGGAGCCACTGAGAAAATCACTATGCCAGCCACCTCTTTTTACGCTGAAGCTGAATTCGACGAACAACTGCAAGTCAACCGATTGCAAGATGTAGATGTGGATGAAGATGCTGAAGAAGCTGGGGACGAACTCATCGACCAACGCGCAGCAGAGACTGAGGATGCAGAGACAGCATCCAAATTGCAAAAAAATGCCAGCCGCCGCACTACAGATTTAGTGCGCCTTTACTTACAAGAAATCGGTCGCGTTCGTCTCTTGGGTAGAGACGAAGAAGTCTCGGAAGCTCAAAAAGTTCAGCGCTATATCAAACTGCTGGAATTACGCAGTACCGTCGCCTCGTTGGAAGAAGGACTAATTGGGCGCTTCGTTCATATAATAGAAGTGCGCGATCGCCTGTCCGCACAGTTGGGACACAAGCCTTCCCTGGAACGCTGGGCATTAACAGCAGGTGTAGGCGACGTGCCAGAACTCAAGCGAATTATGTCCGAAGGCAAGCGCCATTGGGCAGAATTAGCAGAGATGACTGTCGAGGAGATCGAAAGAATTCAAGCTGAAGGCATCGAAGCGAAAGACCACATGATTAAGGCGAACCTGCGCCTAGTGGTTTCGGTCGCGAAAAAATATCAAAATCGCGGTTTAGAATTGCTAGATTTAATACAAGAAGGTACTCTCGGATTGGAGCGAGCCGTCGAAAAATTCGACCCGACGCGGGGCTATAGGTTTAGCACCTATGCCTACTGGTGGATTCGGCAGGGAATTACGCGGGCTATAGCAACTCAAAGCCGTACCATTCGCCTCCCCGTTCACATCACCGAAAAACTTAACAAAATTAAAAAAGCCCAGCGCAAAATTTCTCAAGAAAAAGGCCGGACAGCCACGATAGAAGATATCGCGATCGAGCTGGAAATGACACCCTCCCAAGTTCGAGAAGTTTTGTTGCGAGTCCCGCGCTCTGTTTCTCTGGAAACTAAAGTGGGCAACGAAAAAGATACAGAATTGGGCGACTTGCTCGAAACCGACAGCATCTCCCCAGAAGAAATGCTGATGCGAGAAGCTCTGCACCGCGACTTGCAGCAACTTT
>Ga0335395_10000787_pt1 | contig 20119 bp, 18 predicted proteins | sample MAT02_FD_205744 | JGI IMG/M metagenome (GOLD analysis project Ga0335395, IMG submission 205744) | Freshwater microbial communities from Lake Fryxell liftoff mats and glacier meltwater in Antarctica - MAT-02 (spades assembly) (version 2) ...
AATTGATGAGTGCCCGTTCCAGGCGTGCTCCCCTGCCCCGATAGACGACGAAGCCGGAGCCGGCGGTGCGGATGCCATCGTCCCAGTTGATCAGGCCGTGCTGGAGGGCTAGCTCGACGTGGTCTTTGGGGTTGATAAGATCCGGCTTGGTGCCCCACTCGCGGATCACTGGATTTGCCGCCTCGTCCGAGCCTAGCGGGCAGGCATCGTGGGTAAGGTTTGGGATATTGAGGAGCAGCCCGTTTTGGCGGATGGCGGCAGTTTCGCACTCGGCATCCAGCGTGGTGATCTGCTCGTTGATGGTGCGGACCTCGGCCTCGATGGCGGAGGTGTCTTCGCCTTTGGCCTTGAGCATGCCGATCTGTTTGGAAATGGTCTTGCGCGAGCTTTGCAGGACTTGCTTGGAAGTCTCGGCGGCGCGGCGGGATTCGTCACAGGCGAGCACGTCATCGACGAGTTTCCAATGATCGCCGCCTCGGGCTTTGAGGCGATCTTGGACGGTGGCGGAATTTTCCCGGATGACGCGGATATCGAGCATGGCGGCGAGACTCTCACGGGCGATGGGGTGAGGAATCAACGCGAATTTTCGCCAACGGTGCGATTACTCGATTGGGATGAAGTCAAAATCTGGAAATTCCCCTCTGATCATGCATGCGGTAGCGCGACCCGTTTGAGATCAGGATTGCAAGCAACGGCCCCAAAACAAAGACTCGGCCACGCCAATATGGAGGGAAATGCGAAATCATCGGAAGCAATGGAGGAAATGGGACGCGCGGCTGCGGTTCAAGTTTCCGCTGGCACTGTGATTGCCCTGAGCGGCACTCTCGGTGTGGGAAAAACTCACTGGACCAAGGGATTTGTAGCCGGACTCGGATCGAGAGCGGAGGTCATAAGCCCCACGTTCGGGCTTGTCCATGAGTATCTCGATGGTCGCTTACCGGTGTTCCACTTTGATTTCTACCGCTTGCAGAGCGCAGAGGAGCTACTCGGCATCGGCTGGGATGAATATCTTGAAAGCAGCGGCGTGATCGTCGCTGAGTGGGGTGATCGATTTCCTGAAATTTTGCCAAAAGACGCCATTTTGATCGAAATCAAAGTGGAAGCCGATGGCTCACGCAGTCTTACTCGGAAGAAATCCTAGAGTCCACTCGCCAAATTTCCGATTCCAGTGACTGTCCGCCCTACGGTGCGTCCTATCGCCATTGGCAGCCCACATGAGTTGAGCGAGAGTACCATGCACATGATGAGGCAAATTTGAATAATGCGAAGCATGGCCCAAAGCATGAACAACCATTCGGCTGAGTCAAGCAGGCGCATTTCTTTGTTTTTCAAAAAACAGAGTGAACTCCAGACGATTATAAGTGAGGTGAGTTTTGGCAAATAACCTCAATCCCCTCGCTGCAGCCGCTTGGACCACAGTCGCAAAAAGCTCATTGATTTCAGAAAAACTTACGGCCCCCGGTGTTTTAAGCGTGAAAATCACCACCCCGCCCTCCACAAGGTGTGCTGCGAGGCGGCTCACTTGAGTGATGGACTCCAGCGCATCGCCATTCATATCGCACATCATCGCATCAAAAGTCACTTTGGGTTTTGGCAAATATGCCGTTACATCCCCGAGGATAAATTGGAGCTTCGGTGCCCCATCGAGCCGCTTATCCAATGGTGCACGATCAATGGCCGTCACCCTGTAATCCCGCCTCAGCAACTCCGAGGTCATCCCGCCCGGGCTTGCCCCCAGCTCTAGCCAGTGCTTACCCGCAGCCGGGACACGGCGATCCAGCATCAAATAATGCAGCGCCTCCGCGACTTTTGCCCCAGCGCGGCTGATGGTGTCAGACGCTCCTTGGCTGATAAACTTCGTCCCACCTGGATAGAAGCCATTCGCGGCACGCGGAGTGACTTTCCCGGCAAACAGCCCTTCCTTGCCCACCAAACAAAACAAAGTTTCCACACCATTATTCTGAGCTTCTATCTCCTTGAAGCAGGCAACCTCCGGCGGAAAAAGTTGCAACGTCCGCCCTCGTAGATTCGAAGCGAGCTTCCGATGATACGGATTAGCAAGTCCCGCATCCAGTGGCCCCATGAAAATCGCTTGAACTGCTTGGCCGCTGAATTTTTGAAAAAGTGCCTGCGCCGCTTTCTCCACAAAACTAGGCATCTGCTCCGGATTGCAGGGCCAACTGTGGTGCAATGGCATTTTCCAACGCAGATACATTGCTGCTACCGAATCCAACAACAATTCCGGATCCGCCACAGAAATAAGATAATACTCCGTGCCAAGTTTCCTCACCACCGAGGCACTCAGCGCCGCCAGGATCTCGTCAGTGTAATCCCCGAAAACTTCCGATATGCGGATCAGCCAATGGGATGTGGTCGGAAAAATCGGCTGCATAAAACTCTCTCTGCAACGTGACTTACCCCCATCCTAGGGCCGTGGCAATCTTTGGATGCTCAAGCTCAATTCCCATTGTAGAACAGCGGCTTGCATTTTCCATCGCGATCCGGCTTGCTCCGGCTCCGCCGTGTCCTGAATCCGCACCTCAATTCTCCATTCATGTCATTTGACTCCATCCCCCAGCTCGGCCTCGGCACCGCAGTTCTCATCATTTTCGCGCTTTGTGCCGCGTTCATTGTCATCCGCGGCATCACTCGCCTCATCATCGGCACCCTCGCCATCGGCATCAGCGCCTGGATCACCTTCCTCGTCTGGCAACAAGCACCAGCCCTTTCGCTCCAGCTATTGGGGAAATCCGTTCCTTGGTTCATCACAGGATTACCCATCTTGGCATTCCTCGTGGCATTTTTCATTATTCGGAAAATCACCCAACTACTCGTTAGCCCCTTCACCAACTCTAATGGCGATTCTGGTAACCCAACCATCTTCGGCACAGCCATTCGCATTATTTTCGCCATCATTCCCACCGGTCTCGTCACCCTCATCGGGGCCGCACTCATTCACTACAACGGCTCAGTTGCAGAAGTCCGCGCGTCTTCTGAAAAATCTGAAGGAGCCGCCCCCACCAGTTTCACCACCATCAGCCAAAGTCTTAAATCCGCCGTCGCCGCTATTCTTCCAGAAAATTGGCTCACCGCCCTTGATCCGCTCGCAGATCCATCCCGCATTGATCTTGCAAAGCTCATCACCGCCCAAGCCACCAAACCTCAACCCGCCGTCATCAATCCAGCAACCGGCAAGCCCTACCCCCGCGCCAGCATCGTAAATGATCCCGAGCTCCAAACCCTAGCCCGCCAAGAAAACTTCGCCGCCCTCCTCCGCCACCCGCTCCTCACCCAAGCCCTTGCGGATCCCAAGATCAAAAAGCTCGTTCACGATCTAAGCCAATGAAGAAGTTGAAGAAAGTTGAGAGTTGATGGTTGAGAGTTGAGAGTAAGAGGAAGAGAAGGAAATCGCACGCTCTTACTCTTCATTCTTCATCTTTCCAAACTCTCAACTATCAACTATCAACTATCAACCATCAACTCTCAACTTTCTTCCTCTCAACTCTCAACTCTCAACTCTCAACTCTCAACCCTCTTCCTCTCTACCCAATGCCCTATCTCGTCACCATCGGCCTTGAAGTCCACGCTCAAGTGAAGACCGTCACCAAAATGTTCTGCGCCTGCCGGACATCATTCGGAGATACTCCTAACACCCATACCTGCCCTGTCTGCCTCGGCCTGCCCGGTGCCCTGCCTGTGCTCAATCAGCTCGCCATCGAGAAGACCTTGCTCACCGGCCTCATGCTCGGCTGCGGTTCACCGGAAATTTCCAAGTGGGATCGTAAAAACTACTTCTACCCGGACATGCCCAAGAACTACCAAACCACCCAGATGGACCTGCCCCTCTGCATCGGTGGCGGAGTCCCACTTTACGAACATTGCTACCCCACAGACGTTCGTAAAACCATTACCAACCCAAACAAAATCGTCCGCCTCAACCGCATCCACCTCGAAGAAGACGTCGCCAAATCCACCCACCTCGGCAGCTCCTCGCTCATCGATTTCAATCGTGCCGGCACTCCGCTCATGGAAATCGTCACCGAGCCGGATCTTGAATCTGGCGAGGAGGCCTTCGCCTATCTCCGCTCACTGCAAATGATCCTCCAACAAGGCGATGTGGCCGATGCAGATATGGAAAAAGGCCAACTCCGATGCGATGTAAATATCTCTCTCCGCAAGAACGAGGCCGATCCATTAGGTCCGAAAGTAGAGTTGAAAAATCTCAACTCCATCTCTGCGATCCGCCGCGCCATCCACTTCGAGATCCAGCGCCAAACCGAAGACATGGATCGCGGCATCCCGCAAATCCAATCCACCCGCCGCTGGGACGATGACCGTGGCGAAACCCAAATGATGCGCACCAAAGAAGATGCTCACGATTACCGTTACTTCTCCTGCCCGGATCTTCTCCCCATCCAGACCGCGCCGCTTCTGGCCACCGTCCGTCCGCTCGTCCCAGAGCTACCCCACCAGCTCGCCGCACGCTTTGAGGCCAGCTTCGGAGTCACCTCCTACGATGCTGAAGTCCTCTCCTCGGACAAGCACCTCGCCACCTACTTCGAGGCCGTCACCGATGCCAGCATCCCCGGGAAAAAAGTTGCCAACTTCATTATTAATATCCTGTTAGGCACTCTCAACGAGCGCTCCCTCAGCATCGATGCCTGCCCTATCCCAGCGGTAAAACTCCGCGCCCTTCTTCTGTTAGTGGAAAATGGCACCCTCGCCGCAAACCAAGCACGCGAAGTGTTCGCCCTACTCTTCGACGCCCCAGAAAAAGATCCAGCCACCATTGCAAACGATCTCGGGTTCAAACCCGCCGCTGCCGGAGAACTCGAATCACTCGTCGAGCAAGTGATATCAAACAACCCCACCGAGGTCGCCGCCGTCCAAGCCGGCAATGAAAAGCTCCTCAACTTCCTCACCGGCCAAGTAATGAAATCCGCCACCACCAAGCCAAATCCCAAGCAAGTCAGCGATCTTCTGCGGGCGAAGTTGCTCTAAAAATTTCTTTGCCAGATGTCGCCGCTTTGATCGCAAGTTAGTTTAGAAATGTGAAGTATTGACGCGCCCGCCAAAATTTCCTAATAACCCACTCAACTATGGCTGAAGAACCAATTACATTCTCTTGTCCAGCCTGTGGGATCATCCTCACGGTGCCACGAGCGCTCGCCGGAGTCGTCGGCCCATGCCCATCCTGCAAGACTTCCATCCGTGCCCCCTTGCCAATGCCAGCATTGGCAATACAACCCCTGCAACAGCCGCCCGCTACCCAGCAACCGGTGCAACCACAGCAAGCTCCCCAACAGCCGATTCAGCAGAAGAGCGAAGCCAGCTCTTCATCCGTGGAGCCCACGGTTTTGCATCCAGACCAGCAACCACTTCCTTCTCGCACACCAGCCAGCAAGCCATACGTAGCATCTGCGCAAGAGACCAATCCCACATCCACCCCTCCGCCGCCAGAGCCTCAACCATGGCAACAAAACCGCCATAACCCACTACTGCGGCTACTTCTTGGATTACTTTTCCTCATTGCCTGCGGAGCCTTAATTTATGGCCTACTTGCCCTACTCCCAGATGAGAAGGTGCAGGAACAGGCCAAACCCGCAGAGATCCAGCTCAGCCCACGAACGGCTCTTCCAGCCACACCCCAGAAGATCACTCCACCGTCTGCCAGCACTCAGGCTCCCAGCTTCAATTTTTCCAATCCCACATTGCTCAGCCTCTCTCTTGACGGCAAGGCCGCAGACGAAACTCAGAAAATCATGCCCGGAATCGTCGCTTTGGAAGCTTTAGGGAAATTTCTCACAGCCAAGACACTCTCGGAAAGATTGCCCTATATTGAAACCAAAATTCCGCTGGCAGAACTTGAAAACACCCTTCTCGCGGGAGAACTGCCGGCCTATCGGAGCATCCTCATCGATACTCAGGAAGCCAACGCCGTAGAAATGGTGTTAGACATCTACTACAACGTAGATTTCGAAGGCGAGGATGGCAAAATCAACCCGCAAACCCTGCTAATGAGAACACGCGGATCCGGTCAGCCGAAATTGGTCGTAGAACCGTTTCTGGACTTATTCGGCGGCAGGCTTGCAGAGTTCGCGAGCAAGCCCTCATCCCGAGCGGGAACTTTCCAAGTGATCGTTTCAGCGTTAGCCACATGCACCAATGAGGAGGTCCCAAATCGCGATAAGAAACTTACCTTGAAGTTGCTCAGCCGCGATAATACTCGGGAAATTGCTCAAGCCTACTTCGGCCGCCAATCGAAAATCGGCATGTTGCTTGAGGATGGCAGTTTCAGCCTCAGCTACGGCAAGGCCAAAGCCTGCACCGTCACGCTCCGCTGGAACACCGAAGAGGATCCTGCAAAACCATACCTTGAAGCCATCGATCTCCCCCGGCTCGACTGGAATCCCTAGACTCACCACCTTAAAATTGTGTCAATTTCCCTTCCAATTTGGAATCCCCGGAAAAAAACTTTCCCATAAAACCAAAATTTCCGGTGGACAAGTAGGCTGTTGGGAGGTAATCCCCTCGCCTCTCAGCGGATGTTACGGCATCCCCACTTTGGCAGTGTAGCTCAGCGGTAGAGCAGAGGACTCATAAGCCTTTGGTCGGCGGTTCAAATCCGCCCCCTGCCACCATTTTCCCTCCCCTCCCCCCGGTTGGTAAAAATCCAACAAGTTTGGATTTGGGGAATCCATCATTGGTCATTAAGCTTCGCGCGTGGCCGCTGGCAATAATGACAAACGATGGCAAACGGACGGGAAATTTTTCCGCGCTGGCGGCGAACGCGTGTGGATGAAAGCAGTGACCTACGGGCCATTTCCCGGCGGCTGGCCAACTTCATTCGCGTCAGATTTTTCGCAAATGATCGCGGCGGGATTCAATGCAATCCGTCTGTATGAAATGCCAGATCTCCGTCTGCTCGATGCAGCATCCCATCACGGGCTCCAAGTCTTCGGCGGGCTGAAATGGGGGCAGCATGTGGATTTCCTGAATCACCCGACACACTTCTCAGCAGCTAAAATTTCATTGGCAACTGCGCTCAAGCTCACCGCCCAGCATCCCGCTCTGGCAGGTGTGTATGTGGGTAATGAAATCCCGACGGACATGGTTAGGTGGATGGGGCCTGCGAAGGTGCTGCAAGCGATCGAAGAGCTCATCACATTGGGCAGAGAACTCGCACCAAGTCTGATGTTTGCCTACGCGAATTACCCGAGCACCGAATATTTAGAGCCGAGCAACGCGGACTTCACCGCCTTCAATGTGTATCTGGAAAATGAAGACACCTTCCAGAGTTACCTCAAACGGCTCCATCACATCGCGGGAGACAGGCCAGTTGTGATCTCGGAATTCGGCATGGATTCGCAGCGCAATGGCTTGGAAAAGCAAGCTGAGGTGCTCGCATGGGGCATGCAAGCGGCGATGGATTTGGAAACCGCAGGCATGACCATCTATGCATGGAGCGACCGCTGGTGGAATGGCGGAGCGGAAGTCTTGGATTGGGATTTCGGACTGCATCAACGCGATGGATTTGCAAAACCCGCGTTGCCTGCGGTGCAGGAGCGCCCCCTTGCCCGCGCCATTTCTGCGACTGATTTGATAAGCGTGATCGTCTGCACCCGCAATGGCAAAGCGCGCATCGGCGCGTGCTTAGCGGCACTCGGGCGGATGACAGATCCCAAGTATGAAGTGATTGTGGCCGATGATGGATCACTGGACGGCACCGCAGAATATGTGTTAGAAAAATTTCCCTCGGTGCGCTTGTTGCGGTTGGAGCCGGCTGGATTAGGGGTGGCGAGAAATGCAGGTGCGGCAGCGGCGAAGGGAGAGATTCTGGCCTTCACAGATGACGATTGCGAACCCGACCATGAGTGGATTTCTAGAATTCGTCCGATTTTCAAAGAAGGCATCTACCAAGCCGCGTGTGGTCCGAATTTACCGCCCAAGCCGCGATCGTGGCAAGAGGCCGTCGTCTGCGCTGCGCCGGGTGCGCCCAGTCATGTGATGTTAGATGATCGCGAGGCAGAGCATTTACCGGGCTGTAATCTAGTGGTGACCAAGGCCGCATTTTTAGCAGTGGGTGGCTTCGATCCGCAATTTCACACGGCGGGTGACGATGTGGACTTCTGTTGGAGACTGCGGGATGCGGGATTCAAGCTGGGCTTCGTGCCAGGGGCCTTTGTCTGGCATTGGCGGCGCCCTTCGCTCTTGGCATTTTTGCGCCAGCAAGGCGGTTATGGGAAGGCGGAGCGCTTGCTCATTGAAAAGCATCCCAAGCATTTTTCCCCGGCTGGGGAGACTCGCTGGCAAGGCTTCGTCTATGGCGGCGGGCCGATAAGGGTCACGGCAGAATCGATCATCTATCATGGAAGTATGGGAGATGCCGGCTACCAAGGAATCGTCAATCGCATGCTGCCACTCCGCGATCTGGAACCTCGATATGCGACTCCTTTTGCAACACTTTGCTTAACCATGATTCGCCTTCTCCAGCCGCTGCTGCGGGCATGGACTCGCAATCACCGCTTGGTGCTTCCACCACGCTCGAGTTCCAAAACGATCACGGAGCCACCGTCAGAAGATTTCCGCATGCCATTAGAAGTCGGAAAAACGCGTGAAGACCTACTCACCCATTTCCTGAAAGACGGCTGGCAGCCAGCAGACGTTCATGCTTCTTGGGATTTGGAAAATGGCAGTGATCGAGTTCTCATCGCCATTGAAATGGGCGAACTAGGAAGAGCGACTGCCTTGCTCAGATTCTGGGGCAAGCCGCCAGAAACCTATCGTCTAATGGCCCGGAAAGGCTTGTTTGAAACAGCCATTTTATCGTCCAGCATTGTGTCTTTGGAATAATTCGCCATCGCGTTGAGCAGCTTCTTGTTGGCACCCACTAATTTACGAATCGGCCCGGAGGTAGTGTAATCGAAGACGATTTCATTCTTATCGTTAAGGAAAACAATCAGATAGCCGAAGTATTGATAGCCGCCAACGTTGTGTAGGCCTTTCTGATCGCCGTCGTAACGAGTCACGAAGGGTTCTAACGAGCTTTCAGAGCTACCTGCTGGGGGAAGTCCCACCTTGAATTCTTGAATGGAGAGGACGGTGAAGTCATCTTCGGTTTTTTGATCACGCCCGATGAAAACCATTCTCCCCTTGAGTGGCGGTAAAGCGGCATCGTTGCTTTTGTTTTTCAGCTTCACCGTGGTTGAAATCCTCTGATCCACCATGTAATAGCTACTGCCTTCATCGTGGCGTTTGCCGATTACGACCTCGATATCGAAGGGTGGCAGAACGATAGGTAAAGTAGCGGATTCATCTTTGATCTTCGTCTGTGAGGCTTCGTCAAATTGCGAGAGTGGCAATGTGAATTCTTTGGCATTGTCCACACGCTTGAAGCGGACGTCTTGGCCAGCTACTGACATTAACTCGATCTCTAAGGCACGCCCTTTCGTATCACTCACAGTAATGATAGGCCCGGCTTGAAGTGTCAAAGCCGCAGCGAGATATAACATTGCAGAGGAGAAACTGAGCTTCATTCGGGGACGCTTCATTGGCACTATAGAATCAGAAAAATATAGGATGTCAACCTCATCATGAGAGCAGGATATTGATGATGGAATGATCAATAATTCGCGAGGGCTGTCGAGTTTTGGCATTAGGAGATGGGAAAATTCGTCCGCCCGAGAGAACTAGGGGAGGAATTGCCGCGCTTATTTTTCAATCATCGCCTCATCACACGTCTTGCAGTTTTGCTTTACCCGGAATAATTAAGCGTGATGCCGCTGCTGACAAAAGACTTCGACTACCATTTACCCGCTGAACTCATCGCCGCAAGGCCGCTCGCCGAGCGCTCTGCCTCGCGGATGCTGGTAGTGCACCGCAAGGAAGGAAAAATCGAGCACCGAATGTTTCGAGATTTTCCTGAGTATCTGGGAGCGGAAGATTTGCTCGTGCTCAATAATACCAAGGTGATTCCCGCGCGCCTATTTTCCGACGATGGAAAGAAAGAACTGCTTTGCCTCGATCAGCTCTCGGCCTTGGAATGGCGTTGCTTGGTGAAGCCGGGTAAGACGCTGCGTGTAGGGAAGACCGTGACCGTCGCCGGAATCACAGGCACCGTGGCAGAAGTTTTTGAAAACGGGGATCGCTTGATCCGCTGGGATTCGCCGTTGGATCTAAACACGCATGGCCACCTCGCCCTGCCTCACTACATGGGACGCGAGGACGAGGCACTGGACCGCGATCGCTACCAGACTGTCTATGCCGAGGAAGAAGGTGCGATCGCCGCCCCCACGGCGGGGCTGCATTTCACACCAGAGATGTTAGAGAAAATTTCCCATGCGTTTTTGACACTCCACGTCGGCGTAGGTACGTTCCGCCCGGTGAGTGTGGAGGTGGTGGACGAGCATATCATGCACTCAGAACGTTATATTGTCAGCGCTGAAACGGCACGCCGAGTGAATGCTGCCGGGCGCGTCGTCGCGGTAGGCACGACCGTGACGCGAGTGTTAGAATCCATCGGCTTGCCACTCCAAGAGCAACGCGGCGAAACCGATATCTTCATCCACCCGCCCTATCAATTCCGCGCGATTGATGGATTGCTGACTAATTTCCATTTACCTCAAAGCACGTTGATCATGCTGGTGAGTGCCTTCGCGGGTAAAGATCTGGTAATGGAGGCTTACCGCCAAGCAGTGGCCGAGCGCTATCGATTTTTTAGTTATGGCGACTGCATGTTGCTGATATAAAAGGCGTTCTCGCCTCCAGTCTTGCTCATTTCGCTGTTGCCTGCTAAAAATTTTGCATGGAGGAAATTCCGCCCGACATCGATCTCGCCGCACATCCCAACGATGGGTTTTTCAAGGCGGTCTTTTCGGAGCCTGCCCATGCTACAGCATTTTTTAAAAGCCATCTTCCCCCAGCAATCGTCTCACGCATCGAGTGGCCATCGCTCGCAGTGATCCCTACTTCGTTTGTTAAGTCCAGTTTGCAACAGGTGCATTCAGATCTGTTATTTTCTGTCCGTATCGGGGATCGGGAGACGTTGCTTTATTTACTCTTCGAGCACCAGAGCACCGTCGATCCCACCATGCCATTGCGCTTGTTGGGATACATTGGGGAAATTCTGGCCCAACAGCATAAATTGCACGGATTGCCGCTGCCGGCGGTGCTGCCTTTCGTTTTGCATCAAGGGCCGGATCACTGGAATGTTTCTACTGCCTTCGAAGACTTGTTCGCCTTACCGCCTGAGATTGCTGAGGATCTATTACCATTTTTGCCAAAGTTTCACCACGCTCTACTCGATCTGAGCCGCAGTGATCCGGCCTCTGAAGAAAGCGATCAGCAGTTGAAAATCGTGCTGCAGTTGATGAAACTCGCGCGCAAGCAACAATTGCTGGAATACTTCAGATGGCTGGCTGAATCCGTTGTTGATCAGATACCTGATAGCTTGCTTGGGCGGATGTTACTTTACGCCTTGCACGCCGATAGTGAACTTGACGCACAACAGATCTATAGTAAGCTCTCAACGAACTTTGAACTTGAACAACGTGCCATGTCCGTCGCAGAAAAATTAAAAACAGAGGGCCGCATGGAGGGCGTTTCCCAAGGTCTTTCCCAAGGACGCAAGGAAGGTCTTTGGATCGGGAAAATCCAAATTTTAGAAGAACTTCTCGGGAAACCACAAAGCCTCATCGCTCGTTTGGAAACTTTCCGCGCACAAGAACTCGAGGATCTCTACCTCAACCTCCATCAAGAATACGAGGCCCGCTTCAAGCGTTGATAGTCGGCCATTGCATGTTGCCGTTCTAAGGCGAAGTCTCCGCGCGAATGAAATTGATCTCATGGAATGTGAATGGCATCCGAGCCACGATTGGAAAAGGCTTGGGCGACTTCGTTTCTACGGAAATGCCGGATATCCTGTGCTTGCAAGAAACCAAAGCGCGGCCAGAGCAGGTCTCACTACCTTTGGAACTCGGCAGCTACCATGCTTATTGGGACTCCGCGAAAAAGCCCGGCTACTCGGGCGTGGCGGTGTTCACCAAGGAAAAACCGTTAGATTGCCGCGTAGGGCTAGGGATTGATGAACATGATCAAGAAGGCCGCGTGCTCACCTTGGAATATCCCGAATTTTTCTTGGTCAATGTTTATACTCCGAATGCGCAGGACGGATTGCGGCGTTTGCCATACCGCATCACATGGGACACCGCATTTCGCCGCCACGTCGCGGAGTTGGCAAAATCCAAGCCTGTCATTTTTTGCGGAGATCTGAATGTGGCGCACCAGGAAATCGATCTGGCACGGCCCAAAGACAACCGCTTCTCCGCAGGTTTTTCTGATGAGGAAAGGTCGAGCTTCGGCGAACTTCTTCATGCCGGGTTCACCGATACGTTTCGGCATTTTTACCCAGACCAGCGCGATGCCTACTCGTGGTGGTCCTTCCGAGGCGGTGCGCGGGAACGGAATGTGGGATGGAGAATCGATTATTTCGGTGTTTCCACCTCGTTCATGAGTCGGGTGACCGATGCGCAGATTCTCCCGCATGTGACCGGCTCAGATCATTGCCCGGTTGGAATTTCGATAGCTTAATTCGCAATATAGGCCCCTTGACAGGATGTTTCGCTCGCCTTTGTTGCGAAATGAAATTGCTCTTCGCGCTCGCTAGTTGCTGCCTTTTCTTGAACTCATGTTCCAGCTTGCCAAGGCCGGGCGCTGATTTGAAAGGCAGCTCTCCCGCAGAAGCGAAGGCTGCCCTCCAGCGTTCTGCCGCTGCACATGGAAGCCCTTGGAAAAATTACCGCAAGGTCGAGGTATCCTATGATGGTGAGTGGTCCACGCTTGCCACCAAGATCCAACCGATCATTACCGATCCAGAATTCCGCAAAAGCTCCGATGAAATTTACCAAACTCGCAGCGGTAAAGTCAGCCAACTCCACCGCGGGCCAGGCGGCATGAAGGAGGTCACCCGCATGCGGCCAACTCAGACGCAGGTGGAATTTAACGGCAAGCGTTCTGATGATCCCGAAGTGAGAGCAGCCGCTGCCTTGGTGGCTGATGCCTATGCTGTTTTCCTCTTCGGGTCATCGTGGTTGTTGGCCAATGGTGAGGATTTTTCCTTGTTACCCGATGCAACTTTCGAAGGTGATCTTTGCCAACTCGTCGTCGGGCGGGTGGTTCCCGGATTTGGAAATTCCAAGGAAGACTTTTTCGTTGCTTGGCTGAGTAAAAAGACAGGCCTGCTGCGGCGTTTTCAGTTTTCCCTCAATGGCATGGAGTCCACCCAAGGCGCGGATGTGGATGTGGAGTTTTCTGAATTCCGAACGGCTGCGGATGGCTCAGTTTGGCCAGGCCATTTCGTCGAGTGGATTCAACGGCCCATTCTCACAAAAGCACATGATTGGCGGATGACGGCGCTCAAGCTGGATGGCCGCGTGGTTTTTTCCAAAGCTCGCTGATTGTGAATTCAGGTAGTCGCGGTGGAATCTTCGCTGCGATGCACCAGCAGCACGATTTCACCTTTTGCGGGGTGCGCTTGAAAATAGGCGAGCACCTCGGCTGCGGTGCCGCGGTGGTAGGTTTCAAATTTTTTGGTGAGTTCGCGGGCGACGCAGGTGCGGGCGGATGGCTCGATTTCTGCGAGAATGACCAACGTGGAAAGAATCCGATGCGGAGACTCGAAGAAAATTCCGGTCTCGCCAGACTCAAGAGCGGCGGTGAGGGCGTTGCGGCGTTTGCCGGATTTAACCGAAAGAAACCCGCCAAAACGAAAGGCGTGGCATGGAAAACCTGAACCGATCAAAGCAGTGATCACGGCGGAAGGACCCGGTAAAACTTCCAACGGAGTATTGGACTCGATGCAGGCTTGGACGAGCCGATAGCCGGGATCTGAAATGCCCGGCATCCCTGCGTCGCTGATGACGGCGATCGTTTCACCTGCGCGCGCAGCGGCGATGAGTTCAGGTGCACGACGGGCTTCGTTATGCTCATGGAGCGAAATGAGCGGCTTCCCCGAGATGCCGTGGTGAGCTAAAAGTTGGCCGGAGTGGCGGGTGTCTTCGCAAGCGATGCGGTCCGCACTTCGTAAAATTTCCAAAGCGCGCAGGGTGATATCTGCGAGATTCCCGATGGGCGTGGGGACTAGGATGATCCGGCCTGCGACGTCCGAGGAAGTTTCCATAATTCAGGCGGATTGGGTTCCGCGCTCTAATTGTTGGCGCTCTTGCTCGGAGAGGAGTTGCGGGCGGCCTTGGGGGTCCACACGGACGTTGGTCATGCTACCGAGTGAGGCGATTTCTCCAGCGGCGTTTAGGATTTCAAATTCCCATGTCACGGCCGAGGCCCCGATGCGGGAGATGGCGAGGTGGACTTCGATGGAATCCCCGGCGAGCAGCGGGCGCTTGAAATCGCACGAGACCTTAACGCGCGGCCAGCCACCTTGGGCGCGATCAAAAACCAGCAGACCGAGGCTGCGGAGGCACTCGTGCTCGGCAGCTTCTGCATAGCGGAAAGCGTTCGGAAAATGCATCCATCCGCTGGCATCCGTATCGCCGAATGGGACCTCGGTGGTGTAGCAGAACAACGGGTTTTCCATGGGCGAAAATTTCACTCAAATTTACTCACCAACACCGAAGCATTGTGACCACCGAAGCCGAAGCTATTGCTGAGGGCCACCTTGACTGGCACTTCGCGGGCGACGTTTGGCACCACATCCAGATCGCACTCAGGGTCTTGTTCCTCGATGTTGATGGTCGGTGGAATCACGCCGTCCTTGATGGCCATCACGCTGGCGATCAGCTCAATGCCGCCTGCCGCGCCGAGCATGTGCCCGGTCATGGATTTGGTGGAACTGACCATCAAGCCGTTTTTCGCATAGTCACCGAAGGCGAGCTTGATCGCTTTGGTTTCCGCAATATCGCCGAGGCCGGTGGAGGTCGCGTGGGCGTTAAGATATTGGACGTCGGTGGGATTTTTTTTGCCGTGACGGAGGGCCATCTCGATCGCATAGGCGGGGCCACTGCCATCGGGCGACGGGGCGCTGAGGTGATAGGCATCCGCACTCACGCCGTAGCCGATGAGCTCGGCATAAATTCGTGCACCGCGCTTGCGGGCGCTTTCGAGTTCTTCGATGACGATGACGCCTGCCCCCTCGCCCATCACGAAGCCATCGCGGTTTCTATCAAACGGCCGGGACGCGCCTTCCGGATCATCGTTGCGGGTGCTGAGCGCCTTCATGTTGTTGAAACCACAGAGGCCCATTGAGAGCACCGCAGCTTCCGCGCCACCGCAGACAAAGGCATCAGCGTCGCCAAATTTGATGATACGCCATGCCTCGCCGATGTTATGATTCGAGGTGGCACAAGCAGTGACGATGGCCATATTTGGACCCAGCAGGCCGAATTCCATCGAAATAATACCGCTCGCGATGTTTGAAATCATCATCGGGATGGTGAAAGCTGAGACCCGCTTAGGGCCTTTGTTAAGGAACGTGGAGTGCTCGCGCTCAAGGGTGGAAAGCCCACCGATGCCGCTGCCGACCATCACCCCAAAGCGCCGGGGATCCATTTTCGAGACATCCACACCGGAGTCTGCCATCGCCATTTTAGATGCCGCGACAGCGAATTGCACATAACGATCTGAGCGCCGGGCATCCTTCGGCACACGGAAGTAGCCGTCCGCATTGAAATTTTTAATTTCGCCCGCGATTTTACAATCAAAGGCTTCCGTATCCACTTCGGTGATCCGGGAAATCCCGCTTCTGCCTGCTTTAAGGCCTTCCCAAGTGCTTTCCAAATCGTTCCCCAAAGGAGAGATACAACCAATGCCGGTGATGACTACGCGCCGTTCATTCATAATTTATTTGGAAAGTTTGGAGAGGGACCAGCCCCGGCGCAAGCACCATGATGCATTGAAAGTCAATGCGATCACATGCCGAATGAATTGCCATCGGAAAAACTCGACTCCACACTCGGCCATGTTTCTCCATTCATGAAAATTACCCGGACACTCGCCACTTGTAAAACTCCGGATGGCGCCCAGCTCACGCTGCATGAGCACGACGGCCAACATTTCCTCAAAGTGGCTGGCCTGCAATTGATGAGCACCACCGCCTCTTCTTCGGAAGAGCAAATGGCGGAACTTTCTTGCCACCACCTGCCTGCCAGACCGCGAATTCTCATCGGCGGGCTCGGCTTTGGCTTCACGCTCAAGCGCGTGCTCGCCCTCACAGGGACGGATGCCCGTGTAGATGTGGCCGAGCTGCTGCCGGAAGTGGTGGCGTGGAATCGCGAATTTCTCCATGAAGTGAATGGGAAATTGTTGGACGATCCCCGCGTCGGCATCCACGTCTGCGATGTCTATGATCTCATCGACCGCTGCGGCACGGACCGCTACGATGCGATTCTTTTGGACGTGGATAATGGACCCGATCCATTTGTGCAAAAAGGCAATGAGCGCCTGTATGCCAAGCCCGGCATCCAGCGCATCCGCAACGCGCTCCAACCAGGTGGGCGCGTCATCTTCTGGTCTGCCCATCCGGATAAGTCCTTCGCCAGCTCGCTCAAAGGCTGTTTTAAATACGTGGAAGCCATCAGCGCGAAAGCTTACCCGAAGGCCAAGCGCTTCACCCACACGCTCTTCGTGGCAGATCGGGATTAGTCGAGCAACTCTGGATAATGCTTCTTCGCCAGCGCAAGGGAAAGATCGAGGATTCCTTGGCTACGCGAGTGCCGCATCGCCTCATCAGACATCGCCGCGCACTCGGCGTAGCTCAATTTACGGATCGCTTGGCCCACGCGCGGCACCTGCTGCGGGCCGACGGAAAGTTCCTCCACACCCAGCCCGATGAGCAGCGGCGTGAGGCGGATATCGCCTGCCATTTCCCCACAAATTCCAGTCCAGATGCCATTGTCTGTCCCTGCATCAATGGTGCGCTTGATCAGCCGGATCACCGCCGGATGGGTGGGCCGGTAAAGGTCGGCAACGTGGGGATTTACCCGATCCGCCGCCACGGTATATTGAATCAAGTCATTGGTGCCGATGGAAAAGAAGTCCACCTCGGGAGCTAGCAAATCCGCGCAGATCGCGGCTGCCGGCACCTCGATCATGATTCCGACCGGTAAATTTTCATCAAATGCCACGCCCTCTTTTTCCAGCTCATCCATGCAGCGGCGGACCATTTCCTTACTCCGCCAAACTTCCGATAGCCCAGAAATCATCGGAAACATCAAGGCCACCTTCCCGGAAGCACTCGCCCGCAGCACCGCCCGTATTTGCTCGCGAAACATCGCCGGCCTCGCAAGTGAGACGCGGATGCCGCGCCAGCCGAGAAATGGATTCGGCTCAGGCTCGGTGAGTGGCTCCACGGGCAGTTTGTCGCCGCCTGCGTCCAGCGTGCGGATAATCACCGAGTGAGGTTTCATCTCTGAAGCCACCTTTGCGTAAACCAAAGCTTGCTCATTCTCATCCGGCATCTCCTCGCCGTGAAGCAGGAGAAACTCCGTCCGGTAAAGGCCGATGCCCTTGGCACCGCTACGTTTCACCAACGGGAGGTCATCGATCAACTCAATGTTTGAGGAAACGGCCAACTCACGCCCGTCCGCCGTAGCCGTCGCCGCGCCGCGCATGGCATCCAGCGAGCTGCGGACTTTCGCTTTCGCATCACTCAGATTCTTGTAATGAGCAAGGGTCTCCGCCGTAGGGTGAAGAATCAGCTTTCCGGTGTAACCATCGAGAATCGCGGGAGCGAGGGCCAATACATCAATGATCGCTCCCTGCAATCCAACCACGGCGGGAATCCCAAATGCACGGGCGAGAATCGCGGTGTGCGAGTTTACACTCCCCTGCTCCGTCGCTAAGCCCATTACATGCCGCCGATTCATCGACGCGGTGTCCGATGGCGCGAGATCGTAGGCCACGAGGATATGTAAATCCTCCGGTCCCTGTGGCCGAGTATCCTCATCCACACTGAAATTTCGTAAAACCCGCTGTGCCACATCCTCGATATCCGCCGTCCGCTCCCGCAAATACGGATCCGGAATGCGCCGCATCGCTTCCAGGAAATTCTGCATCACCGCGTAAAACGCATATTCCGCGTTCTGCTGGCGGCTCGCAATGGCGTTGTGCACCCGGTCCACCACAGATCGATCCTCCAAAATCATCACGTGAGCTTCGAAGATCCCCGCCTCGTTATCGCCCGCCAAATCTTCTAAACGGCCTTGCAACTCGATCAACTGCCGTTTGGTCAGCTCAATCGCATCTTTAAATCGCTCTTGCTCCCGTGGCACATCCGTCTCGTCGATTTCATAAACCTCAGGGGCCTTGAAACCACGCGCCACCACATGCACCGGAGCGATGGCAATCCCAGGCGAGGCTGGGATTCCCTCGAAGACTTCCTCGGGTTCGATTCTGATTTTCGGCATGCGCTGGAAGCATCTTTCTGACATTCCCGGATCGCCATCAAGACGCATTTTTTGAAAAATTTTAGCAATTTCCACACCACATCCTCCCCAACTTCCACTAGAGGGGGGAAAACTAAAAGTTGCGCGCTGATTAGTACGTGCAAGCTTCTGGCTAATGAAACGATTCACCCAGATGCTGACCACCATTTCCACCGCCATCTCTGCCACCAACGCCATTGGCCAGCAAATCGATATCGGTGCGAGCATTCCCGCGATTGAACAAAAGAATCAGAACGGGGAGTCCGTGAAAATCGCAGAATTCGGCAAAGATGGCTACCTTCTCATCTATTTCTACCCGAAGGCGGATACCCCCGGCTGCACCAAGCAAGCTTGTAGCCTCCGCGATTCCTATGCCGCCCTCACTGATAAAGGTGTGAAAATTCTCGGTGTCAGCAATGACAAGGTGAAAACCCAAAAAGCTTTCCAAGAGAAATACAGACTCCCCTTCGAGCTACTCGCCGACGATGACACGAAAGTCATCGATGCCTTCGGAGTTCCAAAAACGGTAGGATTTGCCAAGCGCCAAGCATTTCTCTTCAAAGACGGCAAACTCGTCTGGCGCGACTTGAGCGCCTCCACCGAGAAGCAAGCCGAGGACATCCTGAAAATCGTCGCGCCAGAGTAAGAGCAACCTTTCAATGAGACCCCAAACTGTTGGCTCGTGTAGGATCTTGGAGCGAGAAGGGCGGTCTAACTTTAGTGCTTTCTTATAACGGCGGCACTGAGATGGGCCAGAAAATGCTCTCGCCAATCTCAAAGCACACTGGTCTGTCTCCATCCGATTTCTTCGTTCACGCCCTCGCTCTGCCCCGCCATGCATAGGTCAGGAAACAAGCGGCGAAAATGAACATAAACAACGAGAAAAATTGGCCTTTCGTAAGGAAGCCCACCATCGCTGCATCCGGCTCGCGGAAATGCTCACCGATGATCCTGAATATCGCATACAGTGCGAAAAATAGGCCGGTCAGCAACCCATTTGGAGCCTTGGGAAAACGCACCCGCACCACCCATAGAATGGTAAAAAGTAATGCTCCTTCCAGCAGTCCTTCGTAGATCTGCGAAGGATGGCGCGGCTCAAGGAACTCCCCGAGCGTTTTGGACACTTCAGGATTATCACGCGCTGAGGCGATCAATTCGCTAAGTCCATTCGCATCCGCCAGCTTGGGGTCCACGCGAGTGCATGCTTGCCAAGCGGCCCCTTGGATTTCCTCAGGCTGTGACGTGAGAGAGAGCGGGAATTTAACCGCCCATGGCACTCCTTGCGCCACTCGCCCGTAAAGTTCGCCATTGATGAAATTTGCCACCCTCCCAAAAAATAATCCAAGCGGAGCCACCACACACAGCCCATCCCCCAATCCAGTCCACGAAACCTTGTGCTTGCGGGCGTAAAACCACGTAAAAATCACCAACCCGAGAATCCCGCCGTGGCTCGCCATCCCGCCTTCCCACACTCGGAGAACGAAAAATGGATCAGCCGCCAGCCCCGCCCAACCCACTAGGGGCAGATGGTAGAAAAGAATGAACCCCACCCTTCCCCCAAGAAAAACCCCGAACAAGGCCGCCGCAGCGATGAAATCCGCCGTTTGCTCCGGCTTCAAAACCCACAACCCCCGCTGCGCCAAATGCCGGAGCAGCAGAAATCCACCCACGAACCCGAACAAATA
>Ga0335395_10000788_pt1 | contig 20104 bp, 16 predicted proteins | sample MAT02_FD_205744 | JGI IMG/M metagenome (GOLD analysis project Ga0335395, IMG submission 205744) | Freshwater microbial communities from Lake Fryxell liftoff mats and glacier meltwater in Antarctica - MAT-02 (spades assembly) (version 2) ...
TGATCGTCGCCTTGAGCATGAGTGGCTTCGTCTGGCTGGCGACGCTCAGCCTGGACAGCCGTGCCGAGGTGCTGCTGCGCTGGGGCACGGTGCCGGCCGCGCTGTTTTCGCCGGCGGAGCTGAGCGAGGCCCTGCTCGATGGCCGCGCGTTTAGCCTCGTAAGCGCCCTGTTTTTGCACGCCAACTGGCTGCATCTGCTCGGAAACATGCTGTTTCTGCTGATCTTTGGCCTGCCGGCTGAGCGCAGCCTCGGGCCGGCGCGGTTTGTTTGCCTGTTCTTCCTGTGCGGCGTGGCGGCGAACCTGAGCGCCGCGTGGTCGCTCGACGGCACGGCCGCGGTGATCATCGGCTCCAGCGGCGCGGTGTCGGGCCTGATTGGCGCATTTTTGGTGCTGTTTCCGCGGGCCGAACTCGCGATCGTGCTGCCGCTGGGCCTGTTTCTGGAGTTCGTACGCACGCCTGCGTCCGTACTGATCGGCATCTGGGCGATGCTGCAGCTGATGTTTGCCTATGTCGGCCCAACCTTCGGCGCGGTCGCATGGTGGGCGCATCTGGCCGGCTTCGCGCTCGGCGTGCTGCTGGCCCTGTTCATGCGCCAGGGCTTGAAGCGCAGGCTGCGCCGGGGCTGAAGTTGGGCCTTTTGGCGGCACCCGCCTATACTCCGCCGTTGCCCTTTTACCTACCCCCCTCTATGAGCTCCAGCCGGCTGTTCAAGGTGACCTTCCACACTGCAGGCAACGTCTACGAGCTTTACGCCCGTCGCGTCAGCAGCAGCGCCCTTTGGGGCTTCACGGAAGTGGCCGATCTGGTGTTTGATAGCGGTGATTCTCTGGTGGTGGATCCCACCGAAGAGCGCTTGAAGAGTGAATTCGCCGATACCCGAGTGCTGCACCTGCCGATGCAGGCGATCGTTCGGGTCGAGGAAGTCGATCGTCGCGGCCAGCTTCGGATCCGCGATTCCAACACCGGGGAGCGGGTGATCACGCCCTTCCCCGTGCCCGGCAAACCGCGCTAATCGCGCCAACCCACCGAGACCCATGGACGCTTGCATGAACCGAGTTGCTGTTTTCATTGACGCCGGCTACCTCTACGCGTCGGCCATCAAGCTGTTGACGGGGACCAAGCAGTCGCGCAGCGCGATCACCCTGTCCTATGAGGACTTCCTCGAGTACATCATCAGGCAGTCCGAGGCGCTGACCCGGCGCGAGCTGCTTCGCGTGTACTGGTACGACGGCACCAGCTCCGGGCCGACCGGCGCGCACCGCAAGCTGGCCTACCAGGCCAACGTCAAGCTGCGGCTGGGCATGGTCAGCCTCGCCGGCGAGCAGAAAGGCGTCGACTCGCTGCTGATCATGGACATGGCCAACCTCTCGCAGAACCGCGCGATGAGTGACGCGGTGCTGCTGACCGGCGACGAAGACATCCGCGTCGGCGTGGTGCTGTCCCAGCAGTACGGCGTGCGCGTGCATTTGATCGGCATCGCCGACCCGGACGGCGAGCGCAACCAGAGCTCGATGCTGCAGCAAGAAGCCGACAGCACCGGCCTGATCAGCCTCGAAGAACTGCAGAAGTTCGCCACCATCAACGACCGCTCCGGCCAGGAAGGCGAGGACGACGAATACGGCGAAGATCCCGCCACCGTGGCCCTGGTTCAGCAGATGCTGGACGAAGCCGCGCACCTGCTGATCGGTACGCTCAACGGCGATGAGCTGATCCAGGCGCGGGTCAGCCTGGGCACCGGCGCTCAGTCGGTCCCGCCCATGCTCGACCGCCAGCTGCTGATGGTCGGCCGTCAGCGCATGCAGCGCGACCTGATGCCGCACGAAAAGCGCCAGCTGCGCGCGCGCTTCGTCACCCAGCTCAAGCGCGCCGCGCCGGACCCGAGCGAGACGGTAGAGGCCTAGAGGGCGGGAGCTGAGCCTTCGCTCGGGCTCGTCAGGCCACGTGCTGCCTCGTGGCTGACGCTTTCCTGCAGCAACGTCGCACCGGGTTAGCCCGCTTGGAGCGAGGTTCGGCGCCGGATCGGATCACGCAGGTTGGCGCTGAGCGAAGCGAAGCCCAACGCGCGGCGCGGCACGCTCGTCGCGATTGCCGAACTTTGCTACCTCTCGTTACAAGCAGCCGAACTTTGCTGCGTCTCACTTGCATGCGCCGATCTTTGCTGCGGTCGAACCGCAGGCGCCCCTACGCGCCGATCGCTGCGCTGTTGGGCTTCGCCTTTGGCTCAGCGCCAACCTACAAAAGCGGCCCAACGCCACGGCATCCACCCTCGCCGCAAGATCCGATCGCTGCGCTGTTGGGCTTCGCCTTTGGCTCAGCGCCAACCTGCACAAGCCCGCGTTGCCAAGTGACCGGTGTCGGGTCAGGTAGGTTGGCGCTGAGCGTAGCGAAGCCCAACGCCACGGCATCCACCCTCGCCGCAAGATCCGTTCTCTGCGCTGTGTTGGGCTTCGCCTTCGGCTCAGCGCCAACCTACCCAAGCCGTGCGCCGCCGCAGACCGATGCGTATCGCCCCGAGCTGTTCATCAAGGTGCGTCGTGGCGCGACGCGCGCCGAGCTGCGTAGGTTGGCGCTGAGCGCAGCGAAGCCCAACGCCGGCACCTCGGAACTCGCCGCACGATCTGAACTCCGCGACGTTGGGCTTCGCCTTCGGCTCAGCGCCAACCTGCACAAGCCCGCGTCGCCAGATGATCATCGTGTAGTCAAGTAGGTTGGCGCTGAGCGTAGCGAAGCCCAACGCCGGCACGTTTGCACTCGCCGCGAGATCAGACCTCCGAGACGTTGGGCTTCGCTTCGCTCAGCGCCAACCTACATAAGCCGAACTCCGAACGGTGGGGCGGCAGCGAAATCGGGCGCTGGCACTCGGGCTTCATCGAATCTCGAATCTCGAATCTCGAATTCCAAGTCGAAAATCTCGATTCCGGCATCTCGAATCTCGAATCTCGAAGCCCAAATGCCGAATCTCGAATCTTGAATCCCCCGCCGTCGGGATTCCGGATTCCGCGACACGGATTCCGCAACACGTAACCCGTAACCCTCAATCCGCAACCTCTAACCCGCATCCAAGCACTAAATCTCCGATCCCCGCCCTCAAGGGCAGGCGCCCTCAATCGGCAGCGTGCCGTCGTTGAGAAACGCTCCGGCCGCACGCGCGGCGCAGTCGTCGAGATCGGTCAGGCTGTGGCCGCTGCGCGGCAGCGCCAGCGTGGTCAGCTTCGGGAACTCACGGCTGGCCCGCTGCGCCAATGTCGTCGGCGTACGCGGATCGAACTCGGCGGCGAGCAGCAGCGTCGGCTGTTCAATCACAGACGCATTCAAAGGCACGGGGCGCACGCCCAAGCGGCCGCACAGCGCGTAGCCCAGCTCGGGCATCGCCAGCGCCTCAGCCCATTCGGGATAGTCGACCAGGCCCGCCTCGACCTCGGCGCGAAGCAGCGGCGGGTTGTCTCGGCATTCGATCAACAGCTGCGCCAGGGTGCTGAACTCGGGATCAGCCAGGCCCCACAGCCACTCATTCAGCACCGCCTGCCAAGCCTCGCCGATGCGCCCGTCCGCGGCCTCCTGCAGGCGCTCGCGCAGCAGGGCCGCATCGGCGCCGGTGGTCAGCAGGTGTTCGGTCAGGGCGAACAGGGTTTCCGAAGTCAGCAGCAGCGAGCGCGCGGCCTCAAGCTCGGGCGGCAGCTCCAGCGCCGACGAAAGCGTGAGCCGCACCGGCTCGGCGCGCAGGCGATCCATGCCGCGGTTCAACAGCTGGCGCAGCCGGCCTGCAGACGGCTCGCAGCGCGCACGCGCAACGCAGTCGGCGTCCATCGCGTCGAGTATCGAAGCGAAGTCGGCGGCGAAGCTGGCTTCAAGCGCCAGCCCGGCCGGATAAAAGCCGTCCAGCACCACGCGCTCGACCTCCGGCAACGGCCTTGCCAGCGCCACCTGCGCCAGCCGGCTGCCGTAGGAGACGCCGTATAGGCGCACGCTCTCATAGCCCAGTTCGTCGCGCAGCGCCCGCACCAGTTCGCGCAGGTCCTGCGCCGCGGTGGCGGTTGAGTACAGCCCGGCGCTGCGCTCGCGCTCCGGCACATCGGCAGCGCAGGCTTCCAGCGCCGGCATTACCGCCGCCCACCAGGCTTCGCTGTCGATGCCGTCGAGCGCGCCCTGCAGGCTGATCGCGTCGGCCGGTTCGCAGGCCAGCCGCGGCAGCGCGTAGCCGCTTCCGCGCTGGTCGTACAGCACCAGATCGTGGTCCAGGCCCAGCCGCTGCTGCATCCACTCGCGCCAGTAGGGCATGGCCTCCTGATAGAGATAGCTGGAGCCGCCGGGGCCGCCGCTCAAGTACACGGTGGCCGATTTCGAGCGCGCGAACAGCCCGGCGCGCAGCACCACCAGCGGCAGCGCCGTCTGCGCCTCGCCCTGCTCGCGCGGGTGCAGCCAGGCGCAGTCGCTGCGCTCGAACCAGCCGTCGGAGAACCAGCAGGAGACGGGGCTCAACGCGGTACCGGCCGTGGCCGGCGCTTCCAGCGCGCCGGTGCCGAGGTCGTAGCGGAACTGCCGCAGCAGCGGCTCGACGCCGATCGCCAGCAGCATCAGCACGCCGACGCTCACCATCAGGATTCTCTTCATTGCCTCACGCTCCGGGCCCGGATGCGCGAACGCCCACCGCTGGGGTGGGCGCTCGCAAGTGCAGCGGATTCACATCAACCGATCGACGGAGGCTACTTCGCCTTCATCAGCGCAACCGCCATGTCCAGCATGCGGTTGGAAAAGCCCCACTCGTTGTCGTACCAGCTCAGCACCTTGACCAGGTTGCCCTGCATCACGCGGGTCTGAGTGGCGTCGTACACCGAGCTGTGCGGGTTGTGGTTGAAATCCACGCTCACCAGCGGCTTGGTGTTGATGTCGAGGATGCCCTTCAGCGGGCCGGCCACCGCCGCGCGCACGGCGCTGTCGATCTCGTCCTTGCTGGTGGCGCGCTTGGCCACGAAGGTGAGGTCGACCACCGACACGTTGATGGTCGGCACGCGCATGGCGAAGCCGTCGAGCTTGCCGTTCAGCTCCGGCAGCACCAGGCCGACCGCGGCGGCGGCGCCGGTCTTGGTCGGGATCTGGCTCATGGTGGCCGAGCGCGCGCGACGCAGGTCGGAGTGGTAAACGTCCGTCAGCACCTGGTCGTTGGTGTAGGCGTGGATGGTGGTCATCAGGCCGTGCTCGATGCCGATGGCGTCGTGCAGCACCTTGGCCAGCGGCGCCAGGCAGTTGGTGGTGCAGCTGGCGTTGCTGATGACCTCATGCGCGGCTTTCAGCGAGTCGTGGTTGACGCCGTAGACGAAGGTGCCGTCGATGTCGCTGCCGCCGGGCGCCGAGATGATCACCTTCTTGGCGCCGCCGGCGAGATGCGCGCCGGCCTTGGCCTTGGTGGTGAACAGGCCGGTGCACTCGAACACCACGTCGACGCCGTGGGCGCCCCAAGGCAGCTTGGCGGGGTCGCGCTCGGCGAACACCTTGATGCGGTCGCCGTTGACGATCAGGTCGCCGCCGTCGACAGAAACCTCGCCCGGAAAGCGGCCGTGCGCAGTGTCGTACTGGGTCAGGTGGGCGTTGGTCTCGGCATCACCCAGATCGTTGACCGCGACGATGGTGATCTCGCCGGTGCGCTTGCCCTCGTAGAGCGCGCGCATCACATTGCGGCCGATGCGGCCATAGCCATTGATCGCGACCTTGATCGTCATTGCTGGAATCCTCGGGTACGTACGTAGGGGGCGCCGTTGCGGCAGACAGGCAGGCACGGGCGGCCGGCGTGGCCCGCCATTGTAGTGCGCGCTTGCTCACATTTCTAAACACGCATGCGCAGACCCTGACTTTCCGTACTTAAATCCGCGCGCTCAGTGCGGGACCCTGCCGAAGTTCAACACTGCAGCGTTCATTTGCTGGGCCCTCACGCCCCTCCACGGATTCGCCTATGCCCCTGATTTCCCCCATCGCTCGGCTCGCCGGCCTTGTGCTACTCGCCGCACTGCTGCCGATGCCCGCCAGCGCCTGGAGCGCCAAGGGCCACCGCATCGTCGGTGAGCTGGCCGAGCAGCAGCTGAGCGAGACCACACGCGCCCAAGTACGTGCGCTGCTGGCCGACGAGCCCTCACCCACTCTGGCAGGCATATCAGCCTGGCCGGACGAAGTGCGCGATGAGCAGGCCTGGCGCCACACCGCGCGCTGGCACTTCACCAACTTCCCGCGCGGCGACTGCCGCTACAGCGCGCGCAACCAGTGCCGCGACGGCAACTGCATCGTTGCTGCCCTCACCGCCCAGCGCCAAGTGCTGGCCGACCGAGCGGCCCCGCGCCAGCGCCGCATCGAAGCGCTGAAATTTGTCGTCCACTTCGTCGGCGATATCCATCAGCCCCTGCACGCCGGCTACGCCGACGACCGCGGCGGAAACGATGAGCAGGTTCGCTTCAACCGCGAAGGCGCCAACCTGCACTCACTGTGGGACGGCCTGCTGCTGGACACCCGCAAGCTCGACTGGCAGGCCCACGCGCGCCTGCTCAGCGCAGAGCCCCTGCCCTCACCAGGCCCGCTGCCGGCCCGCGCTGCCGAGCGCTGGGCCGAACAATCCTGCGCCGTGCTTGAGAGCGCCGCGGTCTACCCGCAGCGTCGCTTCATCGACCGCGCCTACGTCGACCGCAGCCTGCCAGTGGCCGAAGCGCAGATTCGCCTAGCGTCAGCGAGGCTGGCGGCAGCACTGGAGCAGGATCTGGGGCGATAGCGCTCGCCGAGCCCTGACACCTGACAACTCGCGACAGGGGCGCCCATTGCGTGGCGTCCACATATCGGAAACACCACCGCAGCCCTCAAACCGGATCGGGATCGAGCCGATCCCGCCGGGGCCAAGCGCCTGCGCGACAAGGTGGACGTGAGCCTGATCGCCGGAGCCCGTCGCGAGAACATCGCTGCTGTGCCGGCAGTGCGGGCAGCCGATCCGTGTCCGCGCTGCTGCGCGACAAACGCCACGCGTCGAAGGCGGTGAAATCGTAAGCGCTGCATCGGTTCACGGCGCGGTGTAGACCACCGGCCAATGCAGGCGGCGAGCACGTCCGAGACCAGCGCAAGATCACTTGAGTCGAATATCGCTCGAAACACGGGTAGTAGGGCGAAAGCACGCGGCACAGGCCGAGCGGCACTCGCCAGAATCAGGCCCAGCACGGTGAATTCAACCCGTCCGCGGCAGCAGCGGAATCGCGCCGGCCAGAGCCTGCAAAAGCTCTTTCCATAGGGAAGGTTGAAGCCCCCTCCGGGCTTGTTCAACAACCGGATAAGATCGCGGCTGCGCGCGATCTATCCGTATACGTTAGGTGCCATTTCGGGCAGTTGGCTTACCCCGGAGAGAGGCTATGAAAAAACCACATAGAGCGCCGAATGATGAGATAGGAAAGCTTATCAAAGCCGCAAACATGAGCTCAAGTGGCCAAAGGTTGTGGGAAGTGGGATCCGCACTTGTCTCAACTATAACCCGCGCTGTGACGACAGCAGGAATCACTACACCTAGAACAACGACTGTCCTTAGAAAGCTGGACTTCCGGAGAATCAATGGCAAGGCCGAAAAAAACAGCATTACACAGATACCGAGCCACCCCAAGCCGAAGGTAGCTCCGCTTTGGAGTACGGAACCTGCCAGTACGGTAGGCCGACAGCAAAGAAGGAAGCAAGGAAGGAGGTAGCGAGGAGAGCGACGCTGATGATTTTCATGGAGCAATTCCCAAAAGATGTGACGCACCATGTCGGAACCAATCAGTGCGCTGACGATGATTGTAGAGCTTTCGTTCAAAATAGACTCAGAAAATGGTCAACAAGGCCAATGCAAGAAAGCCGTAAATAGCTATGACCACCCAAAAATAGCGGGGTGATTCCGTCCTTGAAACTGTTTTGCCCCATGCGCCAGACTTTGCGTAGACGACTCCCTTCACTCCGGCATATAGCGTGTACAAAACCAAAAGCACCCCCAGCATCTTAAACATTGCCCGCCCCTTGGTTCCCGAAACCGGAAAAATGATGTGGCGCCCAACGCCTTGAGTTAAGCCGCGCCAACAGGCGTCGGCTTGAATAAATAGTCGAAAAAAGCTGCTAGGGCAGTTTGATCCACCCTCGTCTCGCGCAGCCGGTCGGTGCGTCCGCCGTCTGGCGGCTCTTGCTTGACGAGGCTACCGCTGTGAACTCATCCGATCAATCCAAATCTGCGTCCACCCACTTCCACTCCGAAATGCAGCGTGCGCTTCGGCGTCAGGGCTTAAGTCAGGTCACGCGCGACAGCTACTCGCGAGCACTGCGGAAGCTGGAGGCGCAAGTCGATGTGCCGCTCGATCAGCTCGGCGTGCTCCAGTTCAAGGACTGCTTCAGGCGCTGATCGAAAGCCACGCCAGGAGCAAAGTCAGGGCCAACTGCTGAGTTCCGCGGCGAGCCGGCGAAGCAGCTGCGCGCGCTTCGCCTGAGCCAACCGCCCGACACGCGCAAAGACTGGATCGCGCACTGCGCCTTCGTCGGTGACGGCCAAAACGCGCTGGCCTACCTCGCGCCCTACCTCTACCGCGGCGTGCTCCGCGAAGCCGATATTCTCGATATCAACGGCGGCCTCGTGCGCTTCCGATACCGCGATGCGCACAGCGGCGAGCTGCGCACCCGCAGCCTACCGGGTGCGGATTTCCTTTGGCTGCTGCTCGCCCACGTGCTGCAACGGGGGTTTCCGCCGCAGCCGCAACTACGGCCTGCTGCATCACCCACGCAAGGCCCTGCTGCGTCGAGTGCAGCTGATGCTGCGGGTCGTGATTCCACCGGCTGAGCCGGTCGCAAGAAGACCGCTGCTGTGCCGGCAGTGCGGGCAGCCGATGCGTATCCGCGCTGCTGCGCGGCAAAGGCCACACGTCGAAGGCGGTGAAATAGTAAGCGCTGCATCGGTTCACGGCGCGGTGTAGACCACCGGCCAATGCAGGCGGCGAGCACGTCCGGAGACGGGCGCAAGATCACTTGAGTCGAATATCGCTTGAAAAACGCGCAATGGGCGAGAGCACGCGGCACAGGTCTCGCAACACTCGCCAGAATCAGGCCCAGGACGGTAAGTTCAACCTGTCCTCGGCAGCAGCGGCATCGCGCCGGCCAGAGCCCGAAGAACTCTTTCCATAAGAAAGGTAGAAGACCCCCACCGGGTTTGTTCAACAACCGGATCAGATCGCGGCTGCGCGCGATGTATTCTTATACGTTAATCCTGCTGGGGCGTAGAGCGAGAATGGTAGTTGCTACCCGCAGGAGCCCAGAACACGAAGCCTGACTTGGAAATTTCTAAGTGATCGTCAAGGCCGCGGTTTCGAAGTTCGTTGCGAAGGCCATCCACGCCGTCAGTCGACTCCAATATGTAGCCCTCTGTGAGAACGTCTCCATAGTGCTTCTCGGTGTTCTGACGGGCTAGGTCCAGGATGTCATCGGGAGTTCCTCCCATCGACCAGACGTGGACGTCTTGATTAATGGCGTAGGTCTTGATTCGCCAATTCCCTTGATCAGTGGCGAAAAACTGCACGGTATCAAAGTCTACGTCCGTAGCGTCCGTCTCCGTATTGTCGAGATAGTTGCTTTGCACCGACAGGAAGAAGATTACGAGCACTGATTTCATGGGCATTAACGCCTATTCGGCTGCAAAGTGAGCGCATAACGGCGCAGCGTAGCGCCGGTTGCGGGCGAGACTCATCAAGCAGATTTTCAACAAAATCATAATCTTGCCTCGACCTCCGCAGACTAACGCTGCAGCCTAACCCCGCAGCGTTTCGCGCGGACGAGGCGGATGCTCATATCCGCCTTGTCCGCAGAGCAAGCGCCGACCCGCCGACGCTTTCAGCTGGAACGCCACGACTTAAGCGCACCGGCCGAACCCAACGCAGAAGCCCTGAATCCCCAGTCCCGCAATCTCCAACTCCAACCCACCAGATCCTGACTCCCCACATCCTGACTCCCCACTCCCCACCGCTGAGCTACAGCCCCTGCCCCTTCGCCGCATCCCACAGCGCTTCCTGTCCCGCTAGATCAAACTCCGCCAGCGCTTTCCCCTGCCGCACGGCTTCCGCCTCCATCCAGCGAAAGCGCCGTTCGTACTTGGCGTTGGCGCGGCGAAGGGCGCTGCCGGCGTCTACTTTGGCTTTGCGGGCGAGGTTCAGCGCGACGAACAGCACGTCGCCGATTTCGTCTTCAAGCGCTTCGTGGCCTTTGCCTTTGGCGAGTTCCTCGCGGACTTCTTCGAGTTCTTCGTGCAGCTTGGCGATGACGGGTTCAGCGTCGGGCCAATCGAAGCCGACGCTGGCGCCTTTTTTCTGCAGTTTCAGCGCGCGCGCCCATTCGGGCAGGCCGCGGGTGATGCCGGCCAGGGCGCTGCTGTCGGTTTCGCCCTTGGCGTCGCGCTCGGCGCGTTTTTGCGCCTCCCACTGGGCGAGCGCGGCGTCGGCCTGGTCGGCGCTGGCGTCTCCGTAGACGTGCGGATGGCGGCGAATGAGTTTCTCGCAGATGGCTTCCGCGACGTCGGCAAACGCGAAGTGGCCGGCCTCCATCGCCATTTGCGCGTGCAGCACCACCTGCAGCAGCAGGTCGCCGAGTTCGTCGCGCAGCTCATCAAAATCGCCGCGGTCAATGGCGTCGGCCACTTCGTAGGCTTCTTCAATGGTGCAGGGCGCGATGCTGCGGAAATCCTGGGCCAGGTCCCAAGGGCAGCCGCCGTCGGGGTTGCGCAGCTGGCCCATGATCGCGCACAGGCGCTCAACGGGGTCGGCATGGGTGGGGATGGGGGCGGGCATGGGGTGGGCTCGTGGTTGTTGGGTGTCGGCGCGGGCGATTGGGCGGACTGCGGCGGGCTGCCCTGCTGTCCCCAAGCCCTGTCACGCGGGGCGAGAGGGGAGATGAGCTCACGTGCGGCGCGTGCGGCGCGTGCGGCGCGGGAGTGCAACTTGAAGCTGACTCTTCCACACGGGAAAAGTGGCGTGGCATCGGCAGGGCTGCCGCGCCGTGCTACAGCCACTCGCGCCAGGGCAGCTCGATGTCGCCGAGGGCGATGAAATCCGGGTTGATAAGGGTATCGCGGGCGTTGTAGCGCAGCGGCTGGCCGTGCAGATCCAGCACCGCGCCGCCGGCGGCCTCCAGCACGCACTGGCCGGCGCCGGTGTCCCACTCGCCGGTTGGGCCGAAGCGCGGGTACAGATCGATGCTGCCCTGCGCCAGCCGGCAGAATTTCAGTGAGGAACCGAGCGACACGCGCTGCGGCTCGGGCAGTTTTTCCAGCAGGGCTGCGCTGCGCGGGTCCAGATGCGAGCGCGACACCGCCACCCGCAGCGGCCGCGGCGCCGGCTGGCGAACGCGCAGCTCGACGTCTTCGCCTTCGGCCAGGCGCAGAAAGCTGCCCTGCCCGCGCGCGGCCCAGTAGAGCTCGTCCAGCACCGGCGCATAGACCACGCCGAACACCGGCTGGCCGTGCTCGATCAGCGCGATGTTGACGGTGAACTCGCCGTTGCGTTTGACGAACTCGCGGGTGCCGTCCAGCGGGTCGACCAGCCAGTAGCGCTGCCAGCTGCGGCGGCCTTCCAGTTCGGCGGCGGGGGATTCCTCCGACAGCATCGGCAGGGCCTCGCTGAGCGCAGCCAGGCCGTCGGCGATGCAGTGGTGCGCGGCCATGTCAGCTTGGGTGAGCGGGCTGCGGTCGGCCTTGGATTCGACCTCGAAATCACGCGCGTACACCTTGAGGATGGCCGCGCCTGCAGCGCGCGCCAGCGCGAGCACCGGCTCGATGACGGCGTCGGCCGACAGCGCGCTCATCCGGCCATGCCCCGGCGCTGGATCAGCTCGCGGACGATGAACAGCCCCGCCAGCGAGCGGCCCTCCGAGCAGTCCTCGCGCAGCATCAGCTCGTGCAGGCGGTCGAGCTTCCAGGGGATTACTTCAAGTTCCTCCGGCTCGTCGCCGGGCAGGCGCTCGGGGTAGAGGTCTTCGGCCAGCACCAGCGTGGTGCCGTGGCTGAAGTAGGTCGGCGCCAGGCTCAGTTCGCGCAGCACTTCAAGTTTGCGCGCGCCGAAGCCGGCCTCCTCTTTCAGCTCGCGGTTGGCGGCGGTGACGGCGTCTTCGCCGGGGTCGATACGGCCCTTCGGCAGACCGATTTCGTAGCGGTGCAGGCCGGCGGCGTATTCGCGAATCAGCAGAATGGTGTCAGCGTCGGGCATGGCGGCGACGATGACGGCGCCGCGGCCGCGCGGCTTGGTGCGCTCGAAGCGGCGGCGCGCGCCGTTGGTGAACTCCAGCTCCATCTGCTCGACCTGAAAACGGCCGCCGTAGTCGAGCTCGTGCAGCGAGTGGATGGTCGGCAGCTTGGGCGGTGGCTTGATCTCACTCATCGCGGCATCAGCCCTGCCAGCCGTTGAAGGCGGCGCGCGCTTCGGCATGCAGTTCGGCATTGCCGGCCAGCGCGGTGCGCGTGTGCAGGCTGAGCTCGGCGCCGTCGAGGTCGGTGAACACGCCGCCGGCCTCGCGCACGATCACCGCCAGCGCGGCGATATCGAGAATGTTCACGTCGGATTCGATCACCAGGTCCATGCCGCCGCTCGCCAGCAGGTGGTAGTGGTAGAAATCGCCGTAGCCGCGGGTGCGGCTGGCGCGGCGCACGAAGGTCGACAGCATTTGCCAGCCGGGCGCAGCGGCGAGGGTCTTCAAGTTGCCGAACGAGATCGCGCTGGCCTCCAGCGGCTGCGCCGCGGCGACGTGGAGGGCAGCGCCGTTCAAGAACGCGCCGCCGCCCGTGCGCGCCCAGGCCAGCTCGTTGAAGGCCGGCGCCGAGGACACGCCCAGCACCAGCTCGCCGCGGTACATCAGCGCGATCTGGGTGGAAAACATCGGATAGCCGCGGACGAAACTCTTGGTGCCGTCGATCGGGTCCACCAGCCACAGCCAATCGCCGCTGCCGGTGGTGCCTTCCTCTTCGCCGTAGATGGCGTGGTCCGGGTAGGCCTTGGTCAGCACGTGGCGGATCACCTGCTCACTCTCGATGTCGGCGCGGGTCACCGGCGATTGGTCGCTCTTGGTGATGACCTCGAACTTGCCGCGGTAGTAGCGGTTGATGACCTCCGCGGCGGCCTTGGCGGCGCTTTGCGCCACCTGCAGCGCAGAGTCCAGAAACTCAGGCGTCGGCCGCGCGCTCATCCGCCCACCCGATTCAGCTTGCCGCGGATCTCCAGCCGCGAGCTGCCGTCGGCCTGCGGCTGGCCCACGTGCTGCAGCGCGCGCAGCACCGCGGCATCGCCGTCGCGGGCGCGCAGCGTGGCCTCGGCGTTGACGCCGCCGATACCGGCCGAGAAGCGCCCGCCCTCGATGATCAGCGGGCCGCCGGAATCGGTGACCGTGCCGGCGATGCTGCCGTCGGCCTGAGTCGCGAACTCGGCGCGGATGTCGCCCAGGCGCGCGTCGGCGGCGCCGGTGACTGCGGCCTCGCGCCACACGGCGGAACCGTTGACCTTGGACGGGAAGTACTGCTGCACAACGACCTCGCTCAAGTCGAACTCGACCGGGCCGCGCAGCTGCAGGGCCGGGATGTCCAGCGCCGGCTGCAGGCGCTGGGCGTCCATCTGCAGCTTCATGCCGCGCAGCACCAGGCTGCCGGGGCCGCTGGCGCTGATGAAGCCGTCGGCTTTCAGCTCCGGGCCGTCGAGCGTGATGTCGGCGTCCAGCCGCCTTGAGAACAGGGCCAGCGGGCTGACCGACCAGGTCATTTCGCCGAACTCGCGCTCGCGCACGTTAACGCGGTCCGCGCGGCCGTTCCACAGGGTGCCGCTGACGCCCTCAAGGCGCGCGTTGCCCATCCGGCCTTCCATCCATCCGATCGCAATCGAGGCCGGCAGAAAGGCCACCACCAGGCCAAGGATGATCAGCAGCACCAGGCCGAACAGGAACAGACGAACCAGAAACTTCATGGACAACTCCGGAGTGGATGCGCGGCGCCGCTTGCGCGCCAGGGTTTGATACAGGGCGCCGCTTGCGCGCCAGGGGTGGATACTGAGCGCCGCTTGCGCGCCAGGGGTGGATGCGAAGCTGCCGCGTGCGAGCGGGTGACAGATCCGAACGGTAGCGCGACGGGTTCGCTCAACGTTGCGGGCGCCTGCCGCTGGGGCGGCGGCGTTCAATGAACTCTCAGCGTCGCTCCTCAAGGCCAATGCGCGCATCGACCTGGCCGGTGGCGCCGGTGCTCTGCACGTTCAATTCGGTGACCCGCACGCCGTCGCTGCGGGCGAAATCTTCCAGCCAGCTCATCAGCGGATCAAAGCCCGCCTGCTGAAACGCCAGCCGTACCTGGCCGTCGCCGACCGGCTCGACCCGCAGCAGCGCGTTGCCCAAGCCCGCGGCGCGCGCGCCGGCATCGACGCGCGCCAGCAGCGAGCGCGAATCCTGCCGCAGCGCGCCGCCTTGGCCGCGCATGCGCGCCACTTCTGGCGCCGCCGCCTGCATCCAGCGCAGGCTGGCGTCGGTCGCCGTCGCCTGCACCCGCAGCGCCTCGCGCGCGCGCTCCAGCGGCAGCCAGGCCAAGGCGTACACCAGCAGCAGCAGGGCCAGCGCGCCGCCGATGCTCAGCACCCGGCGATCGCGGTCGGAAAGCCCCAGCCACCAGACCCTCATGCGCCGGCCCCCGGGCGGCCAGCGGCGCGCAGGCTGATGCGCCCCTCGACGGCGTCCTGGCCCGGCGTCGCCGAGGTGAGCTCAGCAGAAAGACCGAGCGCGGCGAAGGTTTCGCGCAGGCCGTCGAGGGTGGCGACATCAGGCGCGCGCAGAGTCAGGTCGAGCGCGCCTGCGCGGTAGTCGATCGCTTCCAGCCGATAGCGCGAGCTGCCGGCCAAGCTCGGCGCGACCCGCGCCAGCAGTTCGAGGGCGTCATCGCCGCCGGCACCGCGGGCCAGCCGGGTGTATTCGATTTCCAGCTGGGCGCGCGGATCAACCACCGCCGTGGTGCCGGGGATCGCCTGCTTCAGCAGCTCGCCCATCTGCGCGCGCTGCGCGTCGATGCGGGTCTTGAGCTGCTGACGCTCGACCAGCCCGTGGGTGAATGCGAGGCCCACGCCGAGCGCCGCCAGCACCGCCGCGCGCTTCAGCCAAGGCAGCGCATCGCCCTGCAGACGCGGGGCGAACTCGCCCTGCAGCAGGTTCGGCCCGGCCGGCGTCGACAGCTGCGTGGCCAGCTGGGCCAGCAGTCGCGGGGCGGGCGCTGCCCGTGCCGCCAGCGGCGCAGGCAGCAGCTCAGCAGGGCTGCCCGCGCAGCTCAGCACGGTGTAGTCGTCCAACGGCTCGGCCGCGCCCTGCAGCAGCTCGATCAGCGCCGGCAGCCCTGCGATCGGCTCGACCAGCACGCTGCCGGCGCCGGTGCGCAGCAGCACGCGCTCGCCGTCGAGCAGCAGCAGCGGCCGGCCCGGCTGCGGCAGCAGGCTGGCTTCGGAGTAGACGGCGCTGGCCTGCAGGCCGTGCGCGCTGAGCGCATCCAGCGCGGCCTGCAGGCGCTCGCGCGCCACCACGGCCACATCAACCGGATCGCCGCTGCCGGAAAACGCCACGTGCAGCTGCTCGACCGGCGCCGCCAGCCGTTCCTCAATCGCGAACGGCAGCGCCTGACGCAGCAGACGCTCGCCCTTGGCCACCCGCGGCGCGCGGGTCAGCAGTACGTCTTCAGCCGGCAGCAGCAGGATGATGTCGCGGCCGGGCGGCGGCGGGCTGGCCTGCAGGCCCGCCTGCGGACGCTCAGGGTCCAGCCATTCCAGGCGGCCCGAGGGGGCGATTCTGAGCAAGGCGCGTTGGGGCATGGGGCGGCTGCGATTCCGTGTGCGGGGCGGGCCAGGCCTCGGGTGAGCTGCGGAGCATGCGCACTCGCCAGCCAAGTTGACCCGAAAGAGGGCCGAGAGTGTAGCAACCCCACGCGCGCGCCCCGCGCCCGCCAAGCCCCTCGCATCAGCCGCACGCGCCGCCGTAGATGCAACCCCGCTGCGCGGCCTAGACGATCAAAGCGCCTACTGCAGCAGGCCGATCTCACGCAGCTGGGGGCGCCAGGCGGCGACTTCGTCTGGCGGGCCGTAGACGCCGCTGATTTCGCGCAGCGCCTGGAACACCCAGCCGCGCGTGTTGGCCTGCAGGCCCGGGCGATCGGCCAGCGCGATCAGCCCCGGCACCGCCAGATAGCGTTCGGCCAGATGCAGCACGCCGCTGGAGGCCAGCGCGCAGAGCGCGCGCTCACGCACGCGGTCGTTGGGCTCCTCGGCCGCCAGGGTCAGGAGCGGCGCGATCACCTCGGCGCCGCCAAACAGCGCCAGCGCCTCGACGGCCTGCTCGCGGTGGCCGGCTTCGGCGTGGGCCAGCCCGGCTTCGAGAAAGGCCAGCACGCGCTCACGCTCGACGCCGCGAGCGCCCAGCGCACCGAGGTTGAAGTAGCCCCAGGCTGGGTCGGTGGGGTTGGCCCGCACCGAGCGCATCATTCGATCGACCGCGTCCGGCTGCTTGCCGATTGCGGCCTCTCCGAGGTGCAGCTCCAGCGCCGCCAGCCGCGCTTCAATGCGCGGCGAGTTGCGTGCCGCCAGCCACAGCGCGTCCCAGCGCGGATTGCGCTTGAGGCTGCCGCTCCAGCTGGCCGCATGCTCGATCAGGTATTCGGCGGCACCGCTGCGCTGGTTGACCACGTGCTGCAGCACCGCCTCGGCCCGCTGCTGCAGCGGCAGCGCCTCGACCATGACCTGATAAAACGCATCAAAAGGCGCATCGGTGGAATCGCCGCGAGCGATCAGCGGCTCGGCCACGGAACGCAGGCTCAAGATCGCCTGCTCGCGCAGGGCCGGCACCGCAGCGACCGTGGTGGCGACGCCAAGGCCCAGCAGAAGCATCCATCGCAGCGGCATCGAACGCATCGGCAGGGCCTCGCATCAGGGGTCAGGACGAGGCGCAGCATGCACGCCAAATCGGGCGAAGCGCGGGCGAAGCACGGACCAATCGCGAGCGGCGGCCGACAGGCTCAAGCGCGGCCAGCCGCCTTGCTAGACTTCGCGCCCCCTTGGCTGCAGCGCAAACCCCACCCCGGATGTCGACCGCCGACCCCTCGCAGCACACCCCGCTGATGCGCCAGTTCTTCGCCGCCAAGGCCGAGAACCCCGACGTGCTGCTGCTGTTCCGGATGGGCGATTTCTACGAGCTTTTTTACGACGACGCGCGCAAGGCCGCGCGCCTGCTCGACATCACCCTGACCCAGCGCGGCAATTCGGCCGGCGCGCCGATCCCGATGGCCGGGGTGCCGGTGCACGCCTACGAGGGCTATCTGGCGCGGCTGGTGGCGCTGGGCGAGTCGGTGGCGATCTGCGAGCAGATCGGCGACCCCGCACTCGCCAAAGGCCTGGTCGAACGCAAGGTGGTGCGCATCGTCACCCCCGGCACGGTGACGGATGAGGCCCTGCTGCAGGAGCGCCGCGACACCCTGCTGATGGCGGTGGCGCGCGGCAAGAAATCGATCGGCCTGGCCTGGGCCGACCTTGCCGGCGGCCGCTTCAAGGTTACCGAAGTCGCCGACGAGGACGCCCTGCTCGGCGAGATCGCCCGGCTGGAGCCGGCCGAACTGCTGCTGCCGGATGAGGACGGCTGGCCGGAATCGCTCACCTCGCGCAGCGGCGTGCGTCGCCGCGCGCCGTGGCTGTTCGACGGTGAATCCGGCCAGCGCGCGCTGTGCCGGTTCTTCGGCACACGCGATCTCGAAGGCTTCGGCGTGCAGCACCTGCGCACGGCCGTGGCCGCGGCCGGCGCCCTGCTCGGCTATGTCGAGGAAACCCAGAAGCAGAGCCTGCCGCACCTGCAGAGCCTGGCCGCCGAATCGCCCGACGACAGCATCGCCATGAACGCGGCGACGCGCCGGCATCTAGAGCTTGATCAGCACGCCGAGGGGCGCACTCAGCACACGCTGCTCGGCGTGCTCGACTCCACCTGCACGCCGATGGGCGGGCGCCTGCTGCGGCGCTGGCTGCATCGGCCGCTGCGCGACCCGCTGACCCTGCGCGCGCGCCACGATGCAGTCGGCCTGCTGATCGACACCGGCGCCTTTGAAGACCTGCGCGAATCGCTGCGCGGCTTCGGCGATGTCGAGCGAATCCTCACCCGCATTGCCTTGCGGTCGGCGCGCCCGCGCGATCTGTCGACCCTGCGCGACGCCCTGCATGCGGCCCCTGCCCTGCGCGAAAAACTGGGCCCGCTGGATGCGCCGCGGCTCAATGCGCTGGCCGCGGAGCTGGGCGAGCACGGGCAAGCCACTGCGCTGCTGACCCGCGCGGTAATCGCGCAGCCGCCGGTGCTGATCCGCGACGGCGGCGTGCTGGCCGATGGTTTCGACGCTGAACTTGATCGCCTGCGCCAGCTGTCGACCAGTGCCGATCAGTTTCTGCTGGACCTGGAAGCCCGCGAGCGCGAGGCCAGCGGCATCACCACCCTGAAAGTCGGCTACAACCGGGTGCACGGCTACTTCATCGAGATCAGCAAGGCGCACAGCGCGCGCGCGCCAACCCACTACACGCGGCGGCAGACCCTGACCAACGCCGAGCGCTACATCACCGAAGAGCTGAAGACCTTCGAGGACCAGGTGCTCTCCGCCCGCGAGCGCGCCCTGCAGCGCGAGCGCGCGCTGTGGGAGGAGCTGCTCGATGCGCTGAACGTCGAACTCGCCCCGCTCAAGCGCTTCGCCGAAAGCGTCTGCGAACTCGACGTGCTGTGCGGTTTCAGCGAGCGCGCGCGAGCGCTCGACTGGGCGCGGCCGCAGCTGGTCGATGAGCCCGGCATCGAGATCCTGCGCGGCCGGCATCCGGTGGTGGAATCGGTGCTGGATACGCCGTTTGAGCCGAATGATCTGAAGCTCGATCCGGAGCGCCGGATGCTGGTGATCACCGGCCCGAATATGGGCGGCAAGAGCACCTACATGCGCCAGGCCGCGCTGATCGTTCTACTGGCGCACATCGGCAGCTTCGTGCCGGCCGAAAGCGCGCGGCTCGGGCCGATCGACCGCATCCTCACCCGCATCGGCGCCGGCGACGACCTCGCCAAGGGCCAGTCGACCTTCATGGTCGAGATGACCGAGACCGCCGGCATCCTGCACAGCGCAAGCAGCAGCAGCCTGGTGCTGATGGACGAGATCGGCCGCGGCACCTCGACCTTCGACGGCCTGGCCCTGGCCCGCGCCTGCGCGATCGCCCTGGCCAAAACCAACCGCGCCTACACCCTGTTTGCCACCCACTACTTCGAGCTGACCAGCCTGCCCGCTGAGGTGCCCGGCATCGCCAATGTGCATCTGGATGCGGTCGAACACGGCGAGCGCCTGTACTTCATGCACGCGGTAAAAGACGGCCCAGCCAACCGCAGCTTCGGCCTGCAGGTAGCGGCCTTGGCCGGCCTGCCGAAGCCGGTGATCGCGCAGGCGCGCAGGTTCCTGAGCGAACTCGAACGCGGCGGCAGCACCACCCCGCAGCCGCAGCTGTCGCTGTTCGATGCACCGCAGTCTGTCGCGGTCGAGCCTGCAGTGGATGCCGCATCCGAAGCGCTGAAGGCGGCGCTGACCGAACTCGACCCCGACGCCATGAGCCCACGCGAAGCGCATGCCGCGCTGTATCGACTGCACGAACTGCTGCGCTCTTCGTAGCGTGCAGCTGACCCCCACCGATCGAATGAGCTGCGCAGGCTGGGCGGAGCGAGGCAGGTAGGGCGGAGCGAGGTAGGTTGGGTTGAGCGAGTTCTGACCTTGCCCCCGGAAAACGTACCCCTTAGGGATCCTCTGATCAAGTCACCTTTGGTAAATTTCGGGTGATTGGAATCAATGCGTTACAGGCCGAATTCAACTGAGATTCGTACTTATTCAGAGGTTTCTTAGCTGAGTGTCTTAATGCAGGCAAGGAGAACGCAAATGACGAAAACAGTGCGGGCGCGCTGCACGCTGGAGTTCAAGCAGGAGGCGGTGCGGCGGGTTTAGGGTGGACAGAGCGTCGCGGCGGCGGCCAGATCGCTGGGCGTGGTGGAGCGGACGGTGTTCAACTGGGTCAAGGCGCAGCGCGCGGGC
>Ga0335395_10000790_pt1 | contig 20084 bp, 16 predicted proteins | sample MAT02_FD_205744 | JGI IMG/M metagenome (GOLD analysis project Ga0335395, IMG submission 205744) | Freshwater microbial communities from Lake Fryxell liftoff mats and glacier meltwater in Antarctica - MAT-02 (spades assembly) (version 2) ...
GAGGCCGAACATTATTTATGTCAGACAAAGCGAAGTGTTTTGATTGTCATTTTGGTCCTGACTTTACCGATGATGCCTTCAAAAACGTAGGCCTTTATGATGAACAAATGTATGCGGATAGAGGAAGGGGTAATATCACTAAATCTCCTGCTGATTTTGGCAAATTTAAAGTTCCAGGCCTTAGAAACATAGCAGTAACTGCACCATATATGCACGATGGAAGTTTTGCTACACTTAGAGAAGTGATAGACTACTACGATGATGTATATAAAGTTGTAAAAAATCCTATAGGCCTAGATTCGATACTCATAAAACCACTTAATCTTACCGAACAAGAGAAAATAGACCTAGAAGAATTTCTTGTTTCTCTTACAGACAAGCAATTTATAAAATAATAAGTTTGATTTATAAGCTATACATATCAGTTTTCGTTTGCGCACTTTATTTAATAAGTTTCAATACAATATGTGCGCAACAATCACAGACCGTTGCCTTGAGTGATCATGCTACAAGGTTAGCTGACCTTAGAACAGAGATAGAAAAAATTATTAAATTTGATACAGAAATTGATTATAAAAAAACACCTGGATTCATAGTAGGCGTATTGGATAACAATCAGCGATATTTTGTAAGTTTTGGATATAAAAACAAAGAAAAGACTTCCATAATTGCTGTAAACGATGTTTTTGAGATCGGCAGCCTCTCCAAGTCTATGACATCCGATATCATACATGCGTTAGTTGATGAAGGTAAGCTCAATTACAACAGTCAAATCAATCAATATTTACCAGAGATATACAGGAATCCGCGACTATCTGAAGTGACGATTTTAGATTTACTCAATCACCAATCTAGTTTGCCTAAGCTACCTAAAGGATTCGGAAAGAAAGAAAAATATACACAGAACCCTTATGCGAATTTCACGACTTTAGACTTATTAATCTACTATCGTGATTATATTCCTGAAAACTTTACTTTTAGGTATAGCCACATCAATTATGCCCTCTTAGAACTCATCATTGAACACACCACAGAGGACAGCTACGAAGATGCGTTATCGGCTTACTTGCTAGACAAGTTGAATCTAGAAGACACATTCGTAGATCTCAAAGAGCAGAAGCAAATGGTGACGGTTCCCGGTCACGACAGAAGCAGAAAGCAAGTAGGCCCGTGGATTTTTGCATCTTTTAAAGGATCAGAAGGCATCAAATCTTCTATAAATGACTTACTGCTCTATACACAGTTTCATCTAAATGAAAAACTAAAAGATCCAATACATGACGAGTGGAACGAAAACGAAAGCAAACGGTCATTTAACGCTAAATTGTATCAGAACTTGGGCTGGCATTTTGTGATGATGGGCAGTAACCTAGTCACCATCAATACTGGTTTTACCTCAGGTCATACCGCATTTATAGGGAGAATAGATCACTTAAATAAAGCAGTTGTCGTCTTGAGCAATTCATCTGTGGGTGTGGGTGACTTAGGATTACAAATATTACGAATGATCACTAATGGCAATTTAAAAAATAATTGATTTCACATATCAAAAATAGGATAAATAGATGGCAAAAGAAAAAAAAACAGTACTAGATTGGGATGCGTTCAGAGCCCTAGGTAATCCTGAGAATGCACCAGATATAACCGAAGAGAAAGAATCAAAACTTAGCAACAGCAATATGGAGCTTCGATTGCATATAGATCGCAAATCTAGAGGAGGCAAAGAAGTGACGCTAATCAAAGGATGGATAGGAAAAGAGGCAGACTTAGAATCCTTAGGTAAATTGCTAAAATCAAAATGCGGCGTAGGCGGAACAGTCAAAAATAATGAGATATTGATCCAAGGCAACCATAGAGAAAAAATACTAATTATACTCCTAGAGCAAGGTTACAAAAGCACTAAAAAAGCAGGAGGTTGATTACTTACGAACCAGCACTGCGTCTTCGAGCATAAAGATGAGATAGTTAAAGTCTTCTCGGTTAAGCTTAAGGCGGCCTCTCATTTTTATTTTTTGATCCATTTTGATAGATCCCAGTTTTTCGCTAGGCATTACGTCTATGATGGACTCTACCCCAGCCTTCCCACAAAAAAAACATTGAGAAAAAGGAAATGCCGAAAGTACTACTATATCTGCATCACCAGTCTCATCTACGGGGATATAAAAACCCTCTACGGTTACTATTTTGTGATTTAACCACTGAAGCGTGTCCGAAAATAAAGGCAAACTCACATCCATACCTAAAGTGTCACTGTATGCTTTTTCTAGTTTTGTGTTTAGCATATAGCTCCATGGCAATATATATGATCCATCTACTATCTTTAGAAAACTAGTGTCTTGCAGCCAGACTTCGGCAATCAAGGTGTCCTTTAATTTCTCGATTGCAAGGTCATTGATTTTTGATGCTGGCTCAGGTTTACAACCACTTAAAGTCAAAATATGTACACAAACCAATATAACTATTGTCAGTCTCAATGAATTGATATTTCTAATGTAGTCATGTACTTTGTGCTGCATAACGTATGGATATTAAATAAGCCATAAAAGTAGTTTATTTGAAGATTATACTACAACTTTGTTTGATTTTTAACATTGCAATAATAAAGACAATGTTAAACTTTTGTAAACTATGAAAACTTTAAAACATATTTTAGTTTCCATAGTTTATCTTTGTATCATGGATATAAAAAACAATATTTTTAAAGCGGCATTCGATCTTTTTCTCAAATATGGAATCAAAAGTGTCAGCATGGATGATATATGTAGAAAAATGGCGATCTCAAAAAAAACATTGTACGAAAGTATAACCAACAAAGATGAGCTCGTATCGGAGATAGTGGAAAGACATATTGCAACGGATCGCTTAGAAATTCAAGATTTATTAAAATCATCTAACAATGCCCTAGAAGAAATGGTAAATATCTCTAACCATATCATCAAATTCCTAGGCAGGATTTCGCCCTCTCTTACTTATGATTTGAAAAAGTATCATCCTCAGACATGGGACAAAATAGAAAATAATCACTTCCATTTTATCCATGATGTCATTTTTAATAATATAAAAAAAGGACAAAAAGAAGGCAATTACAGAAAAGATATATCACCAGAAATCATTTCCATACTATACATATATATGACAAGAGGGATAACTGACGAAACATATTTTCCTCAAGATAGCTTCCCTAAGGTCACTCTTTATAAACAATTGATCTCTTATCATATCTATGGAATCGTGACACCGCAAGGCAGAGAGATGCTAACAAAGCTTAAATTTGATTAATAAATTAATATAAAATCATATCAATCACATGTTTAACAATAAAAATTCATTAGTTGCCTTTCTTTTGGTCATGGGACCAATATTGAGTGGATTTAACACTCGTTTCACTTCTAACTTTATCACCCGCCTACAAGCTCAAAGCAGTTTTAGCTTGTCGCAAGCCATAGATTACGGTCTCAAAAACTCAAATGATGTTAAAATAAAAGAAATAGGCATACAAACAGCTGTGCAATCCATCAAAGAATTTAGGGCAACGGGTATGCCTAAACTTAATGGTACGGTTGCTTTTCAGCATTATCTAATAGTCCCCTCACAACCCGTTGCTGACTTTATCACACCTAGTGTTTATGGCGTACTTTTTGATGAAAATGTAATACCGAAGCGGGATTTGGGTGCACCCAACACCTTTCAATTCACACTTTTTCAACCCAATACGCTGACAGGCGGACTAGAGTTAAGTGCAATGCTATTTGATGGTGCTTATCTATTCGGGGTGAAGGCTTCTAAACTATACAAAGAGTTAATAGCCAAAGATCTAGACATAACCGAAATGGGAATCAGATCCAATATCACAAAAGCTTACGCCAGTGCTCTGATCGCTATTCAAAACAAAGATATCATTAGTAAAAATCTCTCTGTATTGACAAAGTCGCTAAACGAAACCAAGGCATTATTTACCAATGGTTTTGCTGAGTCACTTGATGTGGATAGATTGCAGCTTTCGTATGATAATCTATCAATCGAAATGACTAGAGTTGACCAACTCATACAGGTGTCTAAAAATGTACTGAAATATCAGATGAGATTTCCACTCGACGAAGACATAACGCTCTCCGAAACGTTAAACGTCGTCCTTCAAGACAATGAAATTAGAGAGTTTGGTGGCAACCCCGACATAGATTATACACAGCGACCAGAATATGAGCTTATCACGCTACAGCAATCCCTTAATGAACTTGATTACAAACGGACCAAAGCAGGATACCTACCTACTGCTAGAGCTATCGCTACAGCACAAGCCAATCTCCAGCGCCAAAATCTTTTTGACAACACACAGACTGGATGGATACCACAGTCCCTAGTAGGTGTAAGCATCAACATACCTATCTATGATGGTGGTGACAAATCAGCCAAAATCCAAAAAATAAAACTCAACCAAGAGAAGACAGCCTTGGATAAAGAAAATCTAGAAAATGCCATTACACTACAGGTTACCAATGCTTACAATAGTTTTTATACTTCTAAGAATGTATTAGGAAATAGACAAAAATCAGTTGCCTCAGCCCAAAATATTTATGACAAAACCATAATCAAATTTAAAGAAGGTGTAGGTTCTAGTATAGAGGTGACACAAGCCGAAAGTCAACTGTACTCCGCACAAGCCAACTATACAAACGCACTTTATGACCTATTGTCTGCAAAAGTAGAGTTGCTCACCGCAATAGGAAAAATCTAAAATAAAGACCCAAATTTTTACAATAAAATATAATACTCAATCCAATATGCAAACATTATCAAAATTAACTTTAATAACCCTTAGTGTAATCACATTTGCGTTAGGCTGCAAAAACGCTTCAACAGAAACCAACACACTAGAAGAGAAAAAAGCTTTATTGTTAGAAAAAACTAACCAAATCGTTGTTTTAGAATCAGAGGCAAAAATACTTCAAGATGAAATTGCCAAAGCAGACCCTAAACAAGAATTAAGTGTTCTACAAGTTACTACTATGACTGTAATCAAGCAAGATTTTAACAGATATGTAGAGCTGCAAGCATCAGTCATCACAGACGATATATACAATGTCAGCAGCGAAATGGGTGGACGTATCACTTTTATGAAAGCAAAAGAAGGTGATAAGGTCAGTAAAGGTCAACTTATCGCAAGTGTGGACGTAGAGAGTATGGATAGGCAAAAGGATGAAATATTAAAGTCCCTTGACCTAGCTAATGAAGTTTATGATCGTCAAAAAAGACTTTGGGATCAAAACATCGGTTCGGAGGTGCAGTATCTCCAAACGAAAAATAGTAAGGAGAGGTTAGAAAAAAGCATCCAAACACTTAATACTCAACTCAAAAAGAAGAATGTTTATGCCCCTATCACAGGTATAGTAGATAAAGTTTACCTAAAACAAGGTGAAATGAGTGGCCCTTCTGTGCCTATCGTTACGATCATCAATACTACTAAGGTAAAAGTAGTAGCAGATGCACCCGAGACATTCCTCGGCAAAGTAAAAGTAGGCGAAAAAGTAGCTATTTCTTTTCCAGCTTTAGCAAAAGAAGTGACCGAAAAAGTAACACAACTAGGCAGAACCATAGATCCGGCCAATAGAACTTTTAAAATTGAGATCGCTATGAACAATACGAACGGTGAACTAAAACCTAACTTGCTGTCCGTCATAAAAGTAAACGACTATACTGAAAAAAATGCGCTTTTCATTCCCGTAGATTTGATTCAACAAGAAGTTTCCGGCAAGAAGTATCTATATATTGTGAAAAACGAAAATAATAAGAAAGTAGCTCTAAAAACATATATTACCACAGGTGAAAGTGCACATAACGAAATAGTTATAACCACTGGACTAAGTGCAAACGATGAAATCATAGTCAAAGGTGCAAAAAGCGTATCCGAAGGTCAACCATTGATTACAGAATTAGTCCCTTCTGACAAATAACAATATGCATTAAGTTTAATCAAAGTGGAAAATAAAATAATGGATAACAACAATAACAGCCCTATACCAGACAAACAAAGTCTTAAGGAGTTTAGCTTGACTTCGTTTGCCGTAGATAATAGCACAAGTATATTTTTGCTCGCCGTGCTCATCTTTGTGATGGGTATAAGTGCCTATAATGGTATGCCAAAGGAACAATTTCCAGAAGCTTCACTACCTACTGTATTTATCAATACGCCTTACTTTGGAAACTCGGCAGAAGAAATCGAAAACCTCATCACTAGACCGATAGAAAAAGAACTAGAGAATACCACAGGAATCAAAAATGTCAACTCTACGTCTATTCAAGATTTTTCGATTATAATCGCAGAATTTGAAGCAGATCTAGATATGGAAATCGTGGTAAGAAAGGTAAAAGATGCTGTTGACAAGGCAAAATCCGAACTACCTGATGATCTCAAAGACGAACCAACAGTGCTGGAAATCAACTTTTCGGATATTCCGATAGTTACCGTCAATATAGCAGGTAATTATAGCAATGACGATCTTAAAAAATATGCCGAAATCCTACAAGATAGAATTGAAAATATCAAGCAAGTCTCAAAAGTCAACCTCAAAGGTTCACTAGAGCGCGAGATAAAAATAGATGTAGACTTGTTTAAAATGCAGTCGCTGAAGGTATCATTCGGTGATATAGAAAATGCTGTATCTGCCGAAAACCTTACTATGTCAGGCGGTGAGATCACCAATAATGACTTCAAAAGAGGTCTAAGAGTCATCGGGCAGTTTACTAACGTTACCGAAATCGAAAACCTCATCATCAAAAGTGAAAACCAACGTCCGATTTTCCTCAAAGATATCGCCAAAGTAATCTACGGTTATAAGGAACGCGCTAGTTACTCGCGAGCAGATGGGCTACCAGTAATATCACTAGATGTCATCAAAAGACGTGGACAAAATCTACTCGACGCTTCTGACAATCTCATGAGAGTCATAGACGAAGCTAAACTAGACTTGCCAAATGACCTTAAAATCAGCCTATTTAACGACCAATCTGTAAACACTAGAAGCGAAGTATCTAATCTTGAGAATAGCATCATTTCAGGAGTAATCCTAGTAGTATTAGTATTGCTGTTTTTTCTGGGACTACGCAACGCGTCATTTGTGGGTATCTCTATACCTTTATCTATGCTCATGGGAGTGCTCGTCCTAAGTATCATGGGCGTCACGCTTAACATAGTCGTTCTCTTTGCACTCATTCTAGCACTCGGTATGCTTGTGGACAATGCCATCGTGGCCGTCGAAAATATGTACCGATATAAGCAGGAGGGATACTCAAATATCCAAGCAGCCAAGTATGGCGTAGGTGAGATAGCTGTTCCTATCATAGCGAGTACAGCCACTACCCTAGCAGCCTTCATTCCATTAGGTTTTTGGCCAGGTATTTTAGGTGAGTTTATGAAATTTTTTCCTATTACTTTACTAGTTGTATTAACTTCATCGCTTTTAGTAGCACTAGTTATTAATCCTGTGATCGCTAAGCGATATATGAAAATAGATGCCTTAGCAACCGATCCAGCTATCCGTGCCAAAAGAGTAAAAAATATCACACGTACAGTACTTATTATGCTCGGCCTTGGCCTAATCATGTACCTGATACGTATCACTTGGGCGGGCAATCTGATGATGATCGTAGCTTTGATTACTATAGTTAATTTTTTCTTTATCAGAAATGCCGCAGATAAATTCCAAAATAACTTCTTGCCAAAACTAGAGCATGCTTATGATAGTTTTGTGAGTATTTCACTGAATCACTCTGTCAAAATACTATTAGGAACCATAGGTTTGATGTTTTTCTCGATATTTTTATTAATCGTCCGCAAACCAAAAGTAGAGTTCTTTCCTGTAGCAGATCCGTTATATATCAATGCCTTCGTAGAATTGCCGCTTGGTGCAGACATAGAAGCAACCAACAAAGTAGTCAAAATCGTAGAAGAACGAATCGAAAATAGATTAAAAGATAAAAGACAAATCGTAGAGGCTGTACTCACTCAGATAGGCGAAAACACCTCAGATCCTAATGCACCACCGGAACCAGGTGTCACACCTAACAAAGCTAGGATTACCATTTCGTTTCTAGCTTACAAAGATAGACAAGGCATCTCAACTGCTGAAATCCTATCAGAATTGAGAGCTGAGGTAAAAGATCTACCAGGCGTAGAGATCGTTATCGATCAAAACGCAAGTGGTCCACCCGCTGGTAAGCCTGTAAACTTAGAAGTTAGAGGTGATGATATAGATACCTTACTAGTACTGTCCGAAAGATTAAAGTCCTTCATAAATGACCAAAATATAGGTGGTATCGAAGAGCTAAAATCAGACGTTTCTATCGGTAAGCCCGAACTATTGGTACGTATAGATAGAGAGGCTGCCCGTAGATATGAGTTATCGACTTACAGCATAGCTATGGCACTTCGTACTTCAGTATTCGGTAAGGAAGTCTCTAAATTTAAAGAAGGTGAAGACGAATATCCCATCATGGTGAGACTAGATGACAGCTCTCGCAATAATATCGATGAGCTGATGAATCAGAAGATTACCTTTAGGAATCCTGCTAATGGCCGTCTAGTACAAGTACCTATTTCGGCTGTAGCCAAAACAGAATACAACTCTACCTACAACTCTATCAAACGTAAAAACTCTCAGCGTGTAGTGACTATCTCGTCCAACGTCCTCAAGGGATTTAATGCAAATGAGATCGTCTCTAAGCTGAAATCTGAAATGGCCATATACGATATGCCAGACGGATATACTTACGAGTTCACTGGAGAGCAGCAGCAACAAGCTGAAGATATGGCGTTCTTGTCCAATGCCTTTTTAGTTGCTATATTTATGATCTTTTTGATACTAGTATCTCAGTTCAATTCACTTTCTATACCATTTATCGTGATAGCTTCTGTAGGGTTCAGTACGATAGGAGTATTCCTGGGATACAGTATCACAGGTACTACTATTTCTGTGATATTCTCAGGAGTAGGTATCATATCGCTAGCAGGAGTGGTAGTTAATAATGCCATCGTACTACTCGATTTTATCCAACTGGAACGCAAACGGCGCTCTCAAGAGCTGGGATATCAGAGTGAGGATGAGTTATCTAGAGAAGAAGTAAAAGCCATCGTCATCAAATCCGGAGGCACTAGATTGAGGCCCGTACTATTGACCGCAATCACTACTGTTCTCGGTTTGATCCCATTGGCGATAGGTTTTAATTTTGACTTCTTTAGTTTCATTCGCACCTGGAATGGAAATCTTTTCATAGGTGGAGACAACACAGCTATCTGGGGTCCAATGGCGTGGACAGTGATCTACGGTCTTACATTTGCAACTTTCCTTACACTTATCGTAGTACCTGTCATGTATTGGTTAGTATATAGACTTAAGGTCAGAATAAGTAATTATAGAAATTCATAGTTCATTTAGATAGTTAAAATAGAAAGCCTCAGTGATTTAGCATTGGGGTTTTTTTTGTCTTTAAAATGGTTTATTACTCAAATATTTAGAAATTGAAAGTAATCATATTACCAATAGTATTTATAAAATAGTTCGAAATAAAGAAATAAATCTTTTATTCAGTTGATGAAGAAAATACCTGCATAGCCCGTGCTATAGATTTTTCTGAAGAAGAATCAATGAAAAACATGAATTTATTGGACTATTTTGTATTACCTATTAGTATATTAAATAATGCAAATATGAATCGCACAATAAACGATAAGTGAAACGTAGTTAGTTTACATCCATTTTACCATAAATCTAGGAAGTGGTTTATTCAGCACGATTAGTAAGCTTTTGACCCATAACGGAAAAAGCATTGGTACGACTAAGAAGGATAATTTATTAAACATCCACGCCCCAGCAAAATCAAAATGTACAAAATGCATCACAGCTCTTGTCATTCCACATCCATAACATTCTATACCTGCTAGAACTTTTGATAAACAAATACTATCTCCTGTATCAAAATAATCGACTGGTAGAAGTAATAAAATAAATGGTGCAGTAACTACTGCACCATTTATAATTAAACTAAAGGTTTTTCTAAAATCCACAATAGATTCTAAAGTTTTGTTGTGTAATCTCCATCCTTAGGCTTAAGGTCACCAGTGATGATTCTGATTAAATCGATTAATGCCCAGATACCACAACCACCAGCAGTTAATAACTGAACAACTCCTTGCCAAGTGTATCCAAGGTAAAATCTGTGAATGCCAAGAACACCCACAAAAAATACTAAAATCAAAGCAATAACTTGACTTTTACCACCTGATCCATCTACCGCAGGTGAAGTATATACTGCAGTGTTTGCAGTAGATAGCTCAGCTTGTTTAAGTTGAGAATCAGTAGCCTTTGTCGGGTCCTGAGTTGTGACACTAGAAGCCTCTTGCTTCTGTACTGGAAATGATGCATTTCCCAGATTGATAGCACCAAAAAGTGCTACGAGAAAAATAAAGAATTTTGTTTTCATGATAAATTGTTTTAAATTTGTGGCAAAAATACAATATAATGTTAATTAAAAAATCTTTTATGCAAAAATTTTTAATATTTTTTTTCTCAGTACTAATCCAAAACGTTTGGTGTCAGAGTTATGAGTTTTATGGTATAATCAAACTCAACGGATTACAGGAAGCTGCAATAAGTTATAGATTGGTTTTTACAGAAAAAAATGGTATCATAAAAGGTCATACCATTACAGACATGACTGGTGAGCACGAAACCAAAAATTTGATCGAAGGAACATATAATGCCAAGACCAAAGTACTGACTTTTAGAGAACTAGATATCGTATACACTAAATCCTTCGTTTCAGAAAGTTCTTTTTGCTTTGTCAACTATTCAGGCAAAATCAAACTTTCGTCTTCTAAGGCAACTTTGGATGGAGATTTTAAAGGATTATTCCAAAACAAAACTAAATGTATAGATGGCACATTGACTTTAGTCAACTCAAATATGGTAGATAAGATTTTGGCGAAAGCCACAAAAAAAATAAATAAATCTAAAAAACTCTCTGCCGAACAAAAAGAAAAATATAATCCTAATGAAGTATTCGATAGCATGACTATGAATCAACTCATGAATGCTCAAAATATGTCTGTTTTTAATAATTCAGAAAAAATATTCTTAAAGATTTGGGATAGAGGAATAGAAGATGGCGATATGATCAACCTATACCACAACAATCAGCTGATCTTAAAAAACTACTTGGTGACCAAAGCACCTAAAAGGATAGAGGTTATTTTACAACCTAATAGTAATGTATTCAGAATAGAAGCTATAAATGAAGGTACTGACGCACCAAATACTGCAATGATGGAGTTGGAAGGAGATAAAAAACTAGAGTTCCAGTCTAATCTCAAAAAGGGAGAAACGACCTCTATCACTATAATAAAGAAGTAGTAATAACTAGCTTATAAAATAATCATGCCAAATCAAAAAACAATATTCATCACAGGTGTCTCTACAGGCATAGGAAGAGCGACCCTAGAGGCTTGTATTCAGAATGGTTACTTTGTGATAGGCACGGTTAGAAAAACAGTAGATAAGGTAGTTATCGAAAGTCAGTTTAGTAACAAATGTCATATACTTATCTTCGATGTGATAGATGCAGTTGCAATGAGTCAGCAGATAGACTCCGTAAAACACATGCTAGCAGATCATGGTTTAGCAGCATTGATAAATAACGCAGGCATAGCTGTACCCGGACCACTCGAATGCTTGAGTGAAGAGGATTTTGAGATGCAAATGGACGTTAATGTCAAGGCGGTAAGAAGAGTGACTAATGCCTTACTACCTTATTTGATAAAGAGCAAAGATGAAAAAAAAATCATTATAAATATCAGCTCAGTTTCTGGACTTTTTAACTCGCCTTATAACGGTGCGTACTGTATCTCTAAGCACGCATTAGAGAGTATGACAGATGTATATAGACGTGAACTCGCAGGGTTTGGGATCAAAGTGGTAGCTGTGGAGCCGGGACCTATCAAGTCAGAGATCTGGAACAAAAACCTCAATGGACTCAAAAAATATGAAAACTCAAGGTATGGTTCCATACTCAAAAACGCTAATGATATGATCACTGCGTCTGAACGGTCTGCATTGCCAGTAGAAACTATTTCGGACTTAATCATAAAAATCCTTCAGTCAAATAATCCTAAAACAAGATATCTTGTGCACCGCAAAAAACTACTATTTAAACTTCTAGCTTATTGGTTACCAGACAAAATGGTAGATAAAATGGTTACCCGAACGATGGCAAAAGCAAAAAGTTATAGACCAGTCTAATGGTTTAATGGTTATAGGTTTAAAGAAAATTAATAATTATTTCATTTTTATTTACTCGAATACTGTTTTATTTATAAAAAATTATTAAATTTGTCACTATAAAAGTTTAAAAGAAGTGATTAAATACTTTAAACCATTATTTATATTAATACTTTTTATTATTTTGGGTAATCTAAGAGCTCAAAATTGTAATTTTAATATCACTGTACCTCAGGACATAACAATCTGTAGTCCTGATGACGTGCTTCTAGCTGGTGATTTGACTGGAAATTATGTAGGATTCGAATGGTCAGGGACAGACGGTTATTTTGATGACATCAACCTTACACCTTTAGTTTTTATTGCCAACACAACTACTTACAAGCTAAAAGCATTTAGTTTACCTACGACTAATCTTATCATTAACGGTGATTTTGAAGCTGGTGCAAGCGGCTTTACCACGGATTATACATTAAGTTTTCCAGGATACACGTGTCCCAGTGGCAATCATATTTTTGGATTGTTGGGCTGCGAAGGAGTATATTACGTAGGCCCATCCTCTGGTTCTACACACATCGCTTTTGCTAATTGTTTTGATCATACAGGTGGAGGAAATATGATGATGGTCAATGGTGCTGCATCTCTCCAGCAGGTATGGTGTCAAAATGTAGCTGTAATGCCTAACAAAAGATACATATTCCAAGCTTTTGGTACTTCGATAGCATCGTCTTCACCAGCTATACTACAGTTTTCGATCAATGGTGCCTTAATAGGCTCTTCTTTTTCGCTATCAAATGTCACTTGTAACTGGGAGGAGTTTTTTACCACTTGGGAATCTGGGGCAAGTACTAATGTACAGATTTGTATTACTAATCAGAATACATCAACAGGCGGTAATGACTTTGCAATAGACGACTTGTTCTTCGGTCCTCTCTGTGAAGACGAGAAGGAGTTTACAGTTACCGTTTCTAACTACGATCTACAAGGCAATGAACCCGCAATCTTGGATTGCAATAATACAAGTACAGAATTAAATATAATTCCCCTACCAGATATCGGTCCACACAGTTATCAATGGACGACTACCGATGGTACTTTTGGTGGTGATACGGATGACAAAGAAGTGACCGTAACCTCTCCTGGTAGTTATGAAGTAGAAGTAACCGACATAAATAATTGCAAAAGATTCTATAACTTTGAAGTTGCAGCAAATTTTGTGTTTCCTGAAATAACCCTAACAGGAGATACACTTTTGGACTGTTCTCAAAAGAGTATAACACTCACTGGGCTTTCAAACTTACCCGTAGAATTCTCCACATGGACACTACCTGACAATACTACGATAACAGATGAACTCATGATACAAGCAACTGAACCAGGAGAATATGAGCTGTCTATCACAGCAGTCAATGGCTGTATATCTACAAAAAAAATTAGAATCACTCAAAATCAACCATCCTTTGATTATCAAATCGATAGTACTGGCGCCTTTACGTGTAGTAATGACAGCGTTAGAGTGTTTTTAGATATCGACGCAGTGATAGACAGTATCGTATGGCAGGGACCAAGCATACTTATGAAAGACACACTCGGTATCATAGCAGGAACTTCTGGTATCTATACATTTACTATGTTTACAGGTGTAGATTGTTTTTTTATAGATAGTATAGCTCTGATAAGAATTCCTACTATTAGTAACTATAAGTTACCGCCTTTAGATACATTAACATGCAATAAACCAACAACTAATATAGGTCTAATAGATACCCAAAATATAAAATCTATACAATGGCTGAAGAATGGCGTACCCGTATCCAATGATAGCGAGGTAGTAATAGATACTGCCGGTATTTACCAAATTCAGATAACAGACACCAACGGTTGTATAACCAATGACAACATCCTGATAGCCGAAAACAAAGCAAAACCAACGTATCAAGTATCCACAGATACCATAGATTGCGTGACATTTTTGGGTGGATTTACTCTAGCAACAGCATCCAGCAATACCGTTCTATGGCAAGGAAGTACAGTTACATCGACCGCTTGGAATCCAGTATTTGACACAGAAGGGAACTATACCGTCATAGTAATCGCACCTAATGGTTGTAACGATACCACCGATTACTACTTACCGGCATCTATTGATTTGCCAAAGATTAATGTAACCATAGATACTATCACTTGTAATAATCCTATCGGAACTATAAATATAATAACATCTATACCCACTAAGATCACTTGGGAAAGTAATAATAGTCAATCAGGAACATCCAATATAATAACTTCAACAACCGCACAAACCTATACCATAACGGCAGTATCCGATGCACTTTGCCAAGATACTAAGACGGTTACCATCGGCATAGATACCATCAAGCCGAACCTATCATTTATAGTTACAGATTCCATCACCTGCAATCAACCTGATATATCACCAAGTTTCAGTGCTAGTGGATATAGTTCGTTTTTATGGTCTAGTACCAATTATAGCAATTCGAGTGAACTCAAGCCATCATGGACTACACCTGGGTTATATACACTCAACCTCATAGGCGCAAATGGTTGTGGAAGGCAGCAAATTGTTAATGTAAAAGCCTTCCTAGATCCACCAAATATCAGTTATGTGGTGAAAGATATAGACTGTACTAATCCCACCACAGACTTAAAAATAAGTGGGGATAGCAATGTAATGCTAGCGCTAAACAATCAAGCTATCACAGCCAATAGTACGATTGACAAGGCAGGAACTTATGAGCTCATAGGTACTAATGAATACGGATGCGTGACGACACAACGATTTACAATTCGTGGATTTTTTGAAAAGCCACTCCTTAGTCTTGATATACCTATATTGACATGCAAAAACCCTATCGCCATACTTAAAAACAAACTAACTAATAGTATTCAGACCACTTACGTTTGGAATTACAAAGGCAAGTCAACAGGTGAAGATTCGCTTTTAGTAAATACTGCTGATACAATCAAATTAGCTGCGAAAAACAAATATGGATGTACAGAAGTATTGACGATCACATCATTAGAAAATAAGAAGAAACCAGAAGCTAAAATCATAGGCAACCCTGTAATTCCTTGCAATGACGACAATGTAAAACTCGTATCATCTATCCTGCCGCAAAATTATAATATCACATGGAAAAAACCTGAAACAACCACAGAAAAAGGTAGTGAAATCACTGCAACACAACTAGGAAAATATACCTTAACAGTAATCGATGAAGTAAATGGTTGCATCGGTACTGATAGTCTCATAGTGAGCAAGCAATTAGGTCCTACTTTGATAGACTATGAAGTAGCGCAGCCACTATGTCCTGGAGATTTGGCCTTACTCACTATCAAAAATATAGTAGGTGGTATTGCTCCCTATGCAATTACTAACGGCAGCAACCCTATACAGCTAAATAACTCATTAGCATTAAAACCTGATAACTTAGCAATAAGAGCTGTTGATAAAAATGGATGTGAAATTAGCGACGTTTTACCTTATATCCTTCCTACTGACTACACAATAGATGCTGGTGACGATGCCAAGATTAAACTCTTCGAATCTTATCCTATCATAGCTTCGGCTATACTCAACGGCAACCAAATCGACAATATATCCTGGTCGCCTAGCAACAATCTTAGCTGCAATGATTGTCTCAATCCTATCGCTACACCAGAACAGACTACATTATACACCATAACTACGACCAGTCAAAATGGATGTATCCAAACTGACCAAATAGAGCTAAGAGTAGTGTTCACAAAAGGCTACGTCGCACCCAATATCATAGCTTTTAATAGTACTTCAGGCAATGGTAAATTTACTATTTACTCAAAAGATAACTCCATAGTACTTATAAAAAATCTTAAAATCTACGATAGATGGGGCAATTGGGTTTTTACCAATGAAAATTTCTTGCCTTCACAAGTAGACCTTGGATGGGACGGTAGTTACAGAGGCCGAGATCTAGTACTCGGTGTATATATTTGGGTTGCAGATATAATATACAAAGACGGTACTAATGAAATCATCAAAGGCGATGTGACGGTGATAAGGTAAAAATCACTATTACACCAATTGGATTTATAAAATATTCCAAAATAAAGGGATTCATTTTAATTTAGAAGATTCACTAAATACTTGCGTAGCATTCGCTGCGGAAGTATTTTTTGCAGAAGAATCAATGAAAAAGATAGCGTTTATTGGATTATATTATGTCTGCTATTGGTATTATATACCTTAGCCACTAAATAAATAGTAAAGTATTACAAACTTACAATAGACAGAATCCGAAGAAAAATTATCTTCTAATATGAGGATTTCATGCTCATTTATTTAATACTTTTAATATTTAACCAATGCTAAAAGGTGGACATTAAAGTATTTTCTTACTTTTGCACCTTCAAAAAAATAATAGCAATGATAGGAGTTGACGGTTTGACCGTAGAGTTTAGCGGCAAGACGCTTTTTAGTGATGTATCTTTCATCATTAATGAAAATGATAAGATCGCACTAATGGGAAAAAATGGTGCCGGCAAATCTACCATGATGAAAATCATTGCTGGAGCTCAAAAGCCCACACGTGGTCACGTCCGCGCACCCAAAGATATCGTTATTGCCTATCTTCCTCAACATTTACTTACCTCTGATGCTTGCACAGTTTTTGAAGAAGCTGCAAAAGCATTTGAAACGGTTTTTGAGATGCGTGACGAAATGGCACAGCTCAATCATCAGTTAGAAACTAGAACAGATTATGATTCACAAGCATACATGGATCTTATAGAGAAAGTCTCTGAACTAGGCGAAAGATACTATGCCATAGAAGAAGTAAACTATGACGCAGAAGTAGAAAAAACACTCCTTGGTCTAGGGTTCAAACGCGAAGATTTACATCGTGCTACCGGTGAGTTTAGTGGTGGATGGCGTATGCGTATAGAACTAGCTAAAATCTTGCTTAAAAAACCTGACCTTATCCTTCTCGATGAGCCGACCAATCACATAGATATAGACTCGGTCATTTGGTTAGAGCAGTTTTTATTGTATAAGGCAAAGGCTGTAATGGTCATTTCGCATGATAAAGCTTTTATAGATAATATCACTAATCGAACGATAGAAGTAACTATGGGTAAGATTTATGACTACAAAGCCAACTATACACACTATCTTCAGTTACGTGAAGATCGCCGTCAGCAACAAATGCGCGCATTTAAAGAACAACAGAAAGTCATCGCTGAAAGTACACTCTTCATAGAACGATTCCGAGGTACCTACTCAAAAGCCAACCAAGTCAACTCTGTAGAGCGCACACTAGAAAAAATGGAAATTATCGAAATAGACGAAATAGATACTTCCTCTTTAAAATTAAGGTTTCCGGCGTCGATCAGATCAGGTGATTATCCACTAACTGTAGATGATCTTACTAAGAAATATGGAGATCTCACTGTCTTTAATAGTGCAAGTATGACAATAGAGCGTGGGCAAAAGGTAAGTTTTGTAGGTCGTAATGGGGAAGGCAAATCCACGATGATCAAAGCTATCATGGGCCAAATCGAATTTGAAGGAAAATGCGACCTAGGTCACAATGTCAAAGTCGGTTACTTTGCTCAGAATCAAGCAGCTTTATTAGATCCTAATCTTACCGTTTTTCAGACAATAGATGAAGTAGCCCAGGGCGAAATCCGTACCCAAATCAAAAATATCTTAGGAGGATTCATGTTTTCAGGTGATGATATAGACAAAAAAGTAGGAAATCTTTCTGGTGGTGAAAGAACAAGGTTAGCTATGATAAAACTGCTGCTCGAACCAGTCAATTTTCTGATTTTGGATGAACCTACCAATCACTTAGATATAAAATCAAAAGATGTACTTAAAGAAGCATTGCTGGCTTTTGATGGTACATTGATATTGGTATCTCACGATAGAGATTTTTTGATTGGACTGTCAGAAAAAGTATTCGAGTTTAAAGACAAACGAGTCATTGAGCACTTCGAGACTATAGACGAATTTTTGGTAAGAAATAGGATGGAAAGTCTTCGTGACATCGAAAAAACTAATAAATAAACGGCTAGGGTAACTAGATAATCTATCTAAAAGTTAATACTTGATTGGTATAAGTAAAGCGGACACTCTGCTATAAAAGTAATCTCAATAGCAGAATTTAATAGTAAAAAAAAGTTTTTGTACGACTAACTATGATCCTGGGGGCGGAACGAAAATTAGTCGTACAAAATAATTAAACGCCTATAAATAGGTCCTGCTCTTCCTCTTGTGGGAAAACAACAGTTCTTTTAGTTTTAGTGAATAGCGCTGAAAGAGAGCTTTTCACTTTTTCAAATAATGTGTTCATGGTAAAATAATTTTAAATATTGTATGTATACATTATATACGACAAAAGTGTGTCCAAAGTTGCTTTAACTTCTCACAACGTTCTGTTAAACTGTCATAATGGGGGCAAAAGCTTAACAAAAACCTTAATAACAAACGTTTATCTTATATATTTCTCTATATCATCACCCTCATCATCTACTACTTTTTCCCAAAATTTCTTTGATTTAACGTTGACTTTACTCGGTGTTAAATTGCTTTTTTTCTTTCGTTTTGATAGATCAAAATCTTCAGATTGACCCCCTTTGGTGGTGCTCTTTTGCTTATTAGTGTTCATAAAGTAATAAAAAAAATTAAAATTATTGTGTAATAATATCAAATATTTTACAAATGTTAAAAACTTTAATAATATAGCAAAGCATTTTCACTTATTTTTATAAATAAATTTTAAGTTGGAACTATTTTAATATTTTTTGCTGCTGATTTATCATTGAGCGAGTTTGCAATCGCCCTAATGGATTTCTTGCGAATCAATCGCTCAAGGTCTCTATTTACCTCTAATAGTACATACTGAAGCTTTAATTCTAAGTATTCATGCTTCACTTCTACTATTTTGACATTAAAGGAATTAGGCTCAATGAATCGTATAAATGGCTCTAGTTCATTAGCCAATAATTTTTCTAATTCCTCTATACTAGTAAATCGTTTTACATCTATTTCAAAATCTACGCTAACTTTTTTTATCTGCTTCTTGGTATAGTTAATGATATCGGAAAGATAAACTCTTTCGTTAGGTATATAAATAATGTCGTCATCATCATTGAGAAGCAGGACTTTACTTAGCTTTATATCTACTATCTTGCCTTTAGTCTCTCCTATTTTGACATAGTCATCTATATTTAGTTCACCTGAGAAACTTATGATGATACCCGAGATTACACTACCTACATAATCTTTTGATAATATAGCAATAGCTGCCGCAACGATGCTTAATGAAGTGACTAAATCATAAAAATCAATGCCCCAGAAACCAAAAAACATCAAAACCAATCCAAAAGTAACTATCAAATAATATAAATTATTGATACCATTGACGACATTATCAGTATATTTGTAAGGTAGATTTTTTCGCAATCGGTATATCATTATCAACAGTGATGTACAGATATTGACAACTATCAAAAAAAATATAAAGCTATTGACACTCATCAAAATAGGAAAGAAGTCACCTAGCATCACCTTGTAACCCGCAAAAAACTTTTTTAACCAGATAAATAAAAACAAAGCGCAAAAACGTAATAAATATTTGTAAATCACTGGTCGTAGTATAGTAACTACGTCCAATTTATTTTCATTTGTTGATTCTATCATTAAATATATTTACTTCTCTAAAATTAAATGAAAAATACGGCTACTAGTTACGTTTGCCATGGATATACGATATAAATGCACCTCGCTCAGCAATATCATGGATTGGAATATCG
>Ga0335395_10000792_pt1 | contig 20045 bp, 19 predicted proteins | sample MAT02_FD_205744 | JGI IMG/M metagenome (GOLD analysis project Ga0335395, IMG submission 205744) | Freshwater microbial communities from Lake Fryxell liftoff mats and glacier meltwater in Antarctica - MAT-02 (spades assembly) (version 2) ...
TTGCTTCAAGCTCCTGGGTCAGCGCGTCGCGGCACGCACCTTCGATCGCCAGAAAACCGAGCTCAAAGTCCGTGCTGCAATCCTCAATCGCTTCTCCCAAATCGGAACCCCCAATACCATCCGGGTAACGTAGAATTATCAAGTAAAGACAGCAATATGCCTGTCGGTAGTTATGCAACAAAGCCCATCCGCTATGCGCGCGGCGCCGAAACCGAGAACCGCAACAAGCCGGATTTTCTGTTCCCCGGCGTAGCCGATTATCGCGACCCTCTTTTCCCGCCGGCCCGCCTTTCCATGCTGGGTGTCAAATCCACGCTGAAGGATCGCTGGCGGCAGGTGCTCTCGGAGGCCATCCGCATCGACACCAAGCACCTTCTCACGCTGGAACCGGGCATCTCGGAAAACCAGACAGACGAGATGCAGGTCAAGAAGCTCCAGCTTGTGCTGCCAAAGCAGCTGCACTGTACGTTCAGGCTATCGCAGCAGGGGCGGCTTATGAACCTTGCTGACTTTCTGACAATTCTGAAGCAACGCCAGACAATCTAGCAGGATTGGGCAGAACGGAGCGAGCTTGTTTTTTTCGATCCATTCCGGACGGTTTTTTTCTCTTGCAAATAGCATTGAGTATTTCGCTAAAAACCGGAAGAAAATATTTTCTGCCGAGTGCTTGGACGGCAAATGTGGCTGGGCTTATATTGCAGAAACAGGCCGAAGCTTTCCATTGTCGGGGCTAGGTTGTAGATTTGCTTCAGGAGGAGAACCTCGATGAGCGTTGAAAGTCAGGCCATCCTTGCCGGCCACATCCCCGTCGATCGGATTGTCCGCTTGCTCAAGGCAGAGGTCAGCGGCCCGGTCGCCGTCCGTGACATGCAGCGGCCCGAATACAAGATCATAGAGTTTCAAAAGCTTGACGGCTCGTGGGCGACCCTGAACCTCTTTCTCGATTCATGGGCAGCCGAGGATTATGCCAATGCCTTTCAAGGACCGAGCACGCTCCTGACTGCCGAGTATAACCCTCAGAACTTCAACCTTGTTCGATCAATTACGGCGGCGATCGGCGGGCTTGCCAGAAAAACGACCGCAGAGCCGTGGGTCGAGTTGGAGCCTGCCCGGATTTGATAGAATGGTCTGCTGAGTTTGGCGGCCGAACCAAGCCGCTAGCCGAGCTGGACAGCCCCGAGCTGCTGGCCAAGATGGAGCCGTTGCAATCGTTCATTGCGGAGCGCCTCACCCCGCTGCTTGGCGACATCGAGGTGATTTTCAGCTGGGGTTCAACCGGTCTGCTGGGGTTTTCGATGAAGGGCAACCCGGACGACATCGAGGATGCCAAACGGCTGATCGGCGACAGGGCGGAGTTCCAGCCCCTTAATTGATGGAACCGGCGTGACTACGAGCTGGCCGCTGCTTTTCTGTGGCTCAAGAACCAAGGTCATTGCATGGTCGATCCATGCAAGAGCAATACTTCGCCCTCTACCTTACCGGTCGTTACCCACAATCGAAAATCAACAGCTATCTGGCCTATTGTCGACGCGTCGAGCGCCTCCTGAGCATCGACCTGACCAGCTGCGAACTTGGACCCCAAGCAGTTGATCGAATCGCCGCTCAGTTGGCCAAGGGGAGCGCGCACGCCATGGCCCGAAGCAGCGCTAGGAACTGTATGGCGGCAGACCAGCATTACGCAGCCTTTCACGCCGGGAGCATCCGGCCGGCCTTGGCTGTTTCTCCATCCGAGCCCGTCGCCCTGACGGCGCAGGTGCCGCGGCCCGAGCTGGTCAACAATACCAGCGTTCGAGACCTGAAAACCCTTAACGGACAAATCATGGACGAGCTGCGCGACCGCAAGGTGGTACGAACAGCCAACAGCCCGGTCGGTGGCTATGCCGAGCAACTGTTCGCCAGAGCATTTGACTGGAAGCTGGACGGCAATTCCGCGGCCGGTCACGATGCAGAAGGACACGGAATACGCTATCAAATCAAGGCGCGGCGCATCTCTGTACGCAATCCGTCGCGTCAGCTCAGCGCAATTCGGCGGTTGCCGGATACGACGTTCGACGTGCTGGCGGCCGTGCTGTTTGACGAGCACTTCACCGTGCTGCGCGCAGCCTTTATTCCGCACGATGTTGTGCCGCTTTACGCCACATGGGTTGAGCACACCAACAGCTGGCGGTTCATGTTGGACGACAAGGTCTGGCAAATGTCGGGCGTGAAACCGGCATTGTCTACCCCGATGGTCGCCAGACCAGACGTGCAACCTATGTGCTTCCTTTTTCGGAACAGAACGGGAAGATGGGCTGATCATTCGACCCAAGCGCCGGCCCAAAAAAACAGTGCGCTTCGCGCTACCCTCTTGAAAGTAGTCAACAATTCAGGCAAGTAACGCGAGGCAAACGAGCGCTGGAAACTGACCACACCCTATGCAGGCATCGACAACCTCGATATGGTCGCATGACTCAAACGAAACAGCCTCCGGAAAACCCGGGACGCTTTACTAATTGAGTTTCGAGTTATGGGGCGGTCTCTCGCCAGCATGTCCCAGACTTTCCGACCCCCCACACTGGAAATCCTGAGCATGGAAGCCGGTTGCCGGGTCGGGACGTGCGAGAGGTGCAGCGACGCTCGGACGCTTAGGACGCTTAGGACAGCAAATCCGGCATAACGCTCTCGCGCGCGCGTGAGAGCGTTAACAGCCGAATGGTGTCCAATGCGTCCTATGCGTCCTAAACCGAGGTCAGTCTGCATGGAACGAAGCCGGCTCAAGCTTTAGCGCCAGCCCGCGCCAGACGCGGTCCCGGTTTGCGCTTGGCAACCGATCGGGCTCGATCACGAGTCCGCCTCCCAGCCCAGCTCGGCGGCAACGGCGTCGTCTTCGGCCTGCTGTTCCGCCCACTCGTCTTCCGTAAGGGGCGGGGGGCCCTCAGGCCCCGCCCCTATATTACGTAGTAATAGGGGGGTTGGCGCGCGCAGGGTCGGCGCAATGTTTTCAATCACTTGACTAGGGGGTTGGCGCGGGTCAGCGCAGGGGGTTGGCGCAGGGGTCGGCGCAATGTTTTCAATGGGTTGGGTGGGGGGGTTGGCGCACATTTCGGCGCGCTTTAGACCGCTTTTCGGATGCCTGTTGCTGCCCTTCCAAAGCTCCCGATCCACCTCGATCACGCGCCGGTTTATGAGGCGCTCCATGGCTGTCGCTAACGCCTTGGCGCTCCGTTTTCCGGCCTCAGGCATTCGCGCGAAGTGGTTGGGGGCGTAGTTGCTGCCGGGCAGGTGCGACACGTTACGTCGGGCGTCCGTCGCCATATCGAGGCAGGCGAGGAAGGCGGTTTCGTCGTCCGGCTCCCGACTGTTGCCGCCCTCGCTGTCGGGATGGAAGGCCCCTGCCCGCCATACCATCTCCAGGCGCTCGCCTTTGGCTGCGTAGTTAGCCTTGTTCCGGCTGAGGATTCGCCGGTCGCTGCCGTTCACTTCGTCGCCGTCGTCATCTGTTTCGCGCGCCAAAAACAGCCGCATCCGCACCGCCGCTTCCCAGGCCGTGGATCCGCTGAATTCCGAGCCCTGCGAATTGGCCGGATGCCCCACCAGGATCACCGCACCGTCGATTTCCAGCGCCAGCCGCGCCAGCGCATTCACGAACGGCGTGACGGCCTGCCGGTCGTTTTCATTGCCCGTGAACAGGTGGGCCACGTTATCCAGCGCAATCACCCGGATTCCGTGGCGTTGCGCATGGTCCCGGATAGCGTGGAACAGGTCGCCAGCGATGAACCGGCCCTTGTCATCGAAATGGCCAAGCGCATTTTCCAGCCCCACGCGGGGCAGCGTGTGCAGGTTTTGCAGGCTGTAGAGCGAGCGCCCAAAGGCCATGCAGATATCGTGCTGGCGTCGGTGAAGCTCGTCTGTGTCGTCCTCGCAATTAACGAATAGTGTCGGGACCGCTGCCACGGGCCGCACGCCAAGGAACGCGCAGCCGGTCGCGATCGAAGTCAGCCATTGCTGCACCAGAAGACTTTTGCCGGTGCCGCCGCTGCCCGCAATTAGCGTCACGGCGCGGGGCAATATCCAATCCCGCACAATCCACTCACGCGGCGGAACAGGGACGGCTGCCAGCGCGGGCCAGTCGATCAGCTCCAGGCCGTCCGGTTCGTCGTCGTTGCCCGCCATGTTGTCGGGCCGCCACCGGGCTTCCGCATTGTGCCGGGCATAGGTCTCGATTTTAGGCCAATGGTTTTCGTCGTCGCGCCGGTCCTGTTCAGCAGATTGCGCGCGCATCGCAGCCGCAACCTTGCCGGGGGCCAGGAAGTCCGACGGTCTGGGGCTGTCAGTCATCGCGCGCCCTCCGACGTGCGCCAAGCACCACAAGGCCGGGCGGTTGCGGATTCGTGGGGGTTTTGGTAGGACAGTGGCGCCCCGCGAAACGCATCACCGCCCGTTCCCCTAGTGGGGCGGGCGGTTTTCATTTAGGCGTCCCGATCCGCCATCCGGGCTTCGATCCATGCGTCGATTTCCGACTCAACCCATGCCACGGCCCGCGCGCCCAGCTTGATCGGTTTCGGGAAATTGCCTTCCAGCATATCGGCATACAGCCGCGACCGACTGCGGTGGGTGCGCTGGTGCACTTGTTCGAATTTTAGAAGTCTTTTCTGCATTTTGACCGCCTCGTGTTGTGGGACGGTCTCGCATCATAAACATTCTTTTGGGATTGTCGGCCAATTAGGCCGGAAATTCAACGCCTTGATTTCGTTATCATATATTCCTTAGACGACTTTGAGGCGTGCTCTTTTAGCTGACTGTCTCCCGGAGCGGTCCCCCAGCGCCCCCCTGCCCACTCCGCCGCTTCGCGAACAAGGTCGCTTTGCAACCAATCGGGCCGCAATCCCCCCTCATCTGCCAGCTGCTCGGCCATAAACGCCTCGATGGCTTTCCAGTCATGCTTCGCCGGACGACCGGCGGACTGTTTCCGGGGCGTGTGGACGTGAACGTCAGACCACCATTCGCCGCCCGCCTTGAAATCGCCCTCAGGCCACGCGGTCATGGCTTCCCAGCCACCGCCATGGAAAATCATATCCTGCCAGAATCGCGGCGGCACCGCGCGGACGGGCAACCACTCCGGCACCCGATCCGATCCGGGCAACAGGTCCACGTCCGCCTGTCCGCGCCTGCCATTCCGAAAGCCCAGCAATCGCCCGCGCGCCCCGATTGCGCCCGATGCAAGCGCCGCCATGATGTCGGCCTCCACCCAATCGCCACGCCAGTCCCCGCCGTCGCCAGCCGCCTGAATTCGTTCGGACAGATAGCGACCGGCCGGAGTCCATTCAGCCGACGCGCGGGTCTTACGCCTCGCCCCCCTCACGCCGCACCCTGTCGAATGGAAACAACGTTGGCCCCGACAGGCTGGCCCGCCGCGATCCTCATCAGGGCCGCGCCCCACAAGTCGAGCGCGGCCCGTTTCTGATCCAGATAGTCGAATCGGTCATAAATGGCATCGACGCCGGACTGTGCATGGTTCAGCACGCGGCGGCGGGTGAAAGGGTCGACGCCCAGCCGGGCAAGGTTTGTCGACACAGTGCGGCGCAAATCATGCACGCGCCAAGGGTCCATCACGGCCGCCGCGTCCGCGCCCTTCATCCGCGCCTGCATCGACGTATCGAGCCAGCTCTTGGGCTTGCTGTAGCCCGAAACAGGCGCAAGACCGTTCGTGGTCAGCACCCAGGGCGATGGCATTGTCCCGCCCTCCCCGTCCGGCACCATGACGCGGGGCAGCGTTCGCAAGATTTCTAGCGCGGGTGCGGATAACGGCACCAGGTGGGCGCGGTCGCTCTTTTTCTCGGCCGACGACAGCGCCCACGTCCCCGCGTCAAGGTCGATGGCCTCCCAGCGCATCCGAGCCACTTCGCCGCGCCGTTGCCCGGAAAGCAGCAGCAGGCGAAAATATGCGCTCCATGGATAATCCGACGGGTCAGGCCGGGGACGTCCTGCCTTGTTCACGCCTGCCACCCGGTTCGCCGGGTCTGTCACGAACCAGAGCGCTGCGAGTTCCTTGTCGGTCAACGCGCGGTCCCGCTGCACTTCCGCGCCGGGCAGGATCACGCCAGCAGCCGGGTCCAATTCGATGATATCGCGGGACAATGCGAAACGGAACAGCCGCTTGCAGAGCCCGCCCACTCGTCGCGCCGTGGTCATGCCGTGCTTGTCCGCAATGTCATCGAGAAAGTCGGCAAGGTCACGACGCTTCACCGCGCCGATATGCCAACCGTCGAACCGGGGCAGGATGTATTTGTCGAACATCCAGCGATAGGCCTCCGGTCGCTTCAACCGTCCCTCGGCATGCCGCCGCATGAACAGGTCGATGGTTGCGCTGAATTGCCCCTGCACGGCGCTGGCGCGCGCCGTGGAGGCCTTCGGCATCGCGCCGCCCCTAACGCCCTCCTGCACCTCATGCGCCAGCGTGCGCGCCCTTGAGAGGCTCAGGGCTGATTTGCCGTCACCGAACGGCCCCAGCGTCACCGTTCGAACCTTGCCGCCCATGCGCTGGCGCAGCACCCAAGTCTTCGCGTTTGCCGTAACCCGCAGCCGCAGGCCCGGCACAAGCACGTCGGCAACCTCAACCCGTTGTCCCGGTTCACCCTTTAGCCCGCGTATCTTGGCATCCGTAAGCATCCCGCGCCCCTTCCGTAACCCAGTCGCGCCGATCTGCGTAATGACAGCAGAGGGTCGCACCGTAACCCAGCCCCCGATCCACCGAATGACAGCAGAGGGTCGCATGGGTGTAACCCCGGGTTACACTTTTAGCAACTACTATGGGAATAAGCGGGAACAAGTGGGAACGCCCAAGACTTTAACTATCTGTAGTTACTACCATAGAGGACCTAGTGGGACACCGTGGTCAACATGGAATTCAGCTTTGGTAGCAGAGGGTCGCAGGTTCGAATCCTGTCTCCCCGACCATGAATGCATGAACTGTCTGTTGCGGCACGCTGGTGCAGGCCGATCGGGCCCTGTTTTCATCTTTTAATCTGGCCTCTGCGCCATCGGCTGAAAACAGATCGGCGACCCATCTGGCCGACGGGAGGACGCGACAGACCGCGAGGATCACGATCATGATCTGAACCCCGATGAAGGCACCGGGGGATTCCCCAAATGATCGCCCGGAAAAACACCGAGAACAATACAGGCATCGGCGACATCGACAGGGCGCTGCCGGCCATCAATGGCTCGATGTAGCTCCCCAGCACGAAATTTATGGCTGTTGTTCCGCCTACAGCCACGAACACCATCCGCAGGCTTCCATATTGGGCGACCGCAAAAACCCCGATGATAATTGCAACGATGAGAGGACCGATGAAGGGAACGAAGTTCATCGTCCCCACGAGGATTGCCCAGGCCAGCGGCTCTTCGAGCCCGATCAGCCGGAAGAAAAGGTAGCAGACCACCGTGTCGATCAGGCTGATGACCAGCCGGACCTTTATATAGAGCCCGAACTTTCCGCAAACATCGCGCACGATTTCCAGGATCCTTATCTGCGGCCTCTGCTGCTCTATCAGGGCAAGGCGGCGCCCCATGCTCTCCATCTCCGTCAGCCCAAGCACGACGAACACGAAGATCAGAAGGACGAACCCGCTGATCAGTTGGGCTTGGCTGAGGAAGGCTCCGATCGGCCCCAGCTACCACCGCGGCTCGAGGTTGGATGGCAGCAGGATGTCCAGCGGGAATCCGAGATCCTCGATGTCGGCCATGAACGTGCGATAAACCGTCTCGAGCAGGCCTATATTGGCGATGACCCAGGCCGCGACCTGCCCTACCCCCCAGAACACCATGGTGAAGAAGATGAGCACGACGGAAATGACCGTGCAGACGGTGAGCATCAGAACCAGCATCTTCCCGACCTTGGGCTGAAGCCACTGCAACATGGGCGCCGACAACGCGATGATGAACAGCGCGAAGGCCAGTGGCTCGAAGACGGCGCGCCCGAAGTAAAGCGCCCCCATGGCCGCAACGCACCCGATGACGGTCAGCGCGATGTTCGATCATGTCGCGACTTCCAACATTCCAGCCGCCTGCTGCCTGGCTCCGGGAAGTAGGCCGTTTTTTGCGCATTCGGCTAGGGTGTGTACGGTTCGAAAAGGAATATTCGAGGCATCCTGTGGACTGGTCAGGGGGGGAGGACAGATACCGTGTGCAGGCCACGCATCCTCCAGCGCGCACATCGTTGCCTGCTTGCCGATCATGTTCGGCTGACCCGTCTCGGGCTCATCAAGTTTGTCATGGTGCTGCCGGGGAGGATTGAACTCCCGACCTCAGCCTTACCAAGGATGCGCTCTACCACTGAGCTACGGCAGCATGCCATGACGTTGCTCGAAGGCAGGCCTGCGCTGCATTCGAGTGGCGGCGCGCTTGCATGACAGGGCGATCGAAGTCAAGCAGTGCGGGGACGCCGGGAACCTTCGACTGCCGGCCCCTCCGGGCAGGACGGCAGTTTCAGTGTTGCCATCAACCCGCCGAGGTCCTCGCTTTCGGCAAGAACGACAGAGCCACCGTAGATACCGGCCACATCCCGCACGATCGCAAGGCCGAGCCCGGTCCCGGGCTTTCCGGTATCGAGGCGTGCGCCACGTTCGAACAAGCCCTCTCGCAATCGTTCGGGTATTCCTTGCCCATCATCCTCGACCAGGATCGTCAGGAAGTCCGAATCCTGGCCTGTCCCTTTTGCAACCGTCACGAACACCCGGCCGCCACCATATTTGGCTGCATTGTCGATGAGATTGCCGGCCATTTCCTCCAGATCCTGCCGTTCCCCGCGGAACACGACAGTCCGGTCGCCTGCGACATCGATGACGACGCCCTTTTCAGCGTAGATACGCTCTATTGCGTGTACCAGCCGCTCCAGTGCCGGCCAGACATCGGCCCGGGCGGTCGCAGCGGTGCGTCGCCCCATGGCGCGGGCGCGGGCCAGATGATGATCGATATGCCTTCGCATCGTGATCAGCTCGCGCTGGACCGTTTCAGACAGGTCCGCGCTCCCCGCAGCCGCTTCATTTACGAGCACGCTGATCGGGGTTTTCAGGGCATGGGCCAGATTGCCGGCATGCATCCGCGCCGCCTCGGCGGCCTGCTCATTGTGATCGAGCAGCGCATTCAGCTCTTGCACGAGGGGCGCAACTTCGGGCGGAACATTGTCCACCGGAACACGGCTCGCCCGGCCGGATCGGATCGCGGCAATGGCCGACGACATGCGTCGCAAAGGCATCAAGCCGATCGTGGCCTGGAGGACCGCAAGCGCGAACAGGCCGGCACCAAGCGCGCCAAGCGACCACCAGAGCGTCTGCCGGACCCGCGCCAGCTGTGCATCGAGCTGCTGCGTGCCTTGCGCGGCTGCAAAACGCCACACGACCGGGGAGCCCGGAATGATCCCATCCCGCTCGATGATCCGCAGAGCCTCATTGCGAAACACGTCCGAGCGGGACATGCACGGATCGACACAGGACAATCCGAGATCGGCCGGCAATTCGCGATCCCAGAGTGACCGCGAACGAAACGGCTGCTTTTCCCGCGCGCTGACCTGCCAGTAAAGCCCTGAATAGGGTTCGTTGAACCGGGGCTCTACGGGCGGGCGGTTGAACCGCACTTCGCCAAAGGGGTCCAGCTCGGCAGCACCGATCATCGCCGGCAATGCGCGTGCAAGCTGCTCATCGAAATTGCGCACGATCGTTCCCGCAACGATGCGGTCAAGCGCAAAGCCCCCGATCAGCAACAGGGCAGCGATCCAGATTGCCGCCAGGGCGAGAATTCGCGCGCTGAGCGACGTTGTTGTCCGGGTTTTAGGCAACGCAAACGACACAGGCGAAGGCGGTGCCAGCGCAGCGGCAGCGACAGGACGTTCCGAAGACGCACCCTCCGCTGCCGGCTGTTCAGCCTTCGAGGCTGTACCCGAGGCCACGGATGGTCGTGATGAGGTCTGCGCCAAGCTTTTTGCGGATTCGGGTGATGAAAACCTCGATCGTATTGGAATCCCTGTCGAAATCCTGATCGTAGATATGCTCTATCAGTTCGGTACGCGAAACCACCTTGCCTTTGTGATGCATCAGATAGGACAGGAGCTTATACTCTTGTGCCGTCATCTTTACCGGCTCGCCTGATAGTGTGACACGGCCCGAGCGGGTGTCGAGCCGCACCTCGCCAGCCACCAGTTCCGAAGACGCATTTCCGCTGGCGCGACGGATGAGCGCCCTAAGGCGTGCGATCAACTCTTCGGACTGGAACGGCTTTGCGAGATAATCGTCAGCGCCGGCATCGAGGCCCGCAACCTTGTCGGACCAACTGTCCCGCGCGGTGAGCACGAGCACGGGCATGCGATGCCCACCTTTGCGCCATCTGTCGAGCACCGTTAGCCCATCGACTTCCGGCAAGCCAAGATCGAGTATGACAGCATCGTAGTTTTCGGTTTCGCCAAGGAACTGGCCTTCCTCACCATCGTGGGCGCTATCTACGGCATAACCCGCCGACTCCAGTGTCTGCCGCAATTGTCTTGCGAGGTTCGGTTCATCCTCAACAATCAGGATCCGCATATCTTCCGAGCCTTCCCTCCAGTTGCGCCTGCCAACGTCCGGCAGCCTTGGCCATCATTCGCGTTCGGCGACCATCCTGCCCGTCTCCCCGTGCATGTCGACCCATACCACCTGCCCGCTGGTTCGCATGAACTTGAAGCGGTAGACGTTCCTTGAGATATCCGGTTCAACCCCCAGATATTCCCCGCGCCCGATTGAGCGGGCCCTCTGGAACAGTTCGTCGAAGCTCTTGTTCTGGCCCCGGTCACGTCTTTCTTTGGCATGCTCCTGGTCGGAAATCTCACGACTTCGGTGATCCTGCTGAGACCGGATGGCCGACGATTGGGCAAACCTGTCGGGCGCAGAATATGGGGCCTGGCTGCGGAAAAGCGCGTCAGGCTGCACAGCTTGCCGGAATGGCACCACGTCAGGCGGCGCGCTCAGCAGTGCGCTGGCATGACCAGGCGAGAAGGCAAGAAGCATGGTCCCAAGAGACACAGTTCTCACAAACACAGCTCGGGCACCAGTTGCGGGCATCGGCCAGTCTCGCTGGCGGCCAGAAGAAAAATCAGTGGATTTCATGACTATATCGATTGATCACTGCCATAGGTCGAAGGCCGTGAACAGCTTGTGAATGTAGCCCGAGCACGCTTGCGAGTTGCCTGATCCCCGCGGGCGTGGCAAGCGCCGGCCGCATGGCGGCCCCCCTTGTTTCCCTGGAAGATATCGTCCTGCGCCAGGGGGATGGCTTGCTGTTCGAAAATCTGTCGCTGTTCGTCGGCCCGAAGGACCGGCTTGCGCTGATCGGCCGGAACGGGGCAGGCAAGACCACGCTGCTCCGGTTGATCGCAGACACGCTGGAGCCCGACCGGGGAAGACGGTCCGCGCAGCCGGCAGCACGCATTGTGATGCTGCCGCAGGATCCGCCGGTTGCAGGGTTCGAGACGCTTGCCGACTATGCGCTTTCCGAACCCGATGCCCCGCCCCGCCATGCCGTGGAAGCCATCGCGAGCCAGCTCGGGCTCGATCTATCGACCTCTGCCCAGACTGCATCCGGCGGAGAACGTCGGCGCGCTGCCATCGCCCGGGCGCTGGCATCAGAACCCGATCTGCTGCTGCTTGATGAACCGACCAACCACCTCGACCTGGAAGCCATCGACTGGCTAGAAGCATGGCTCAACCGGTACACGGGCGCGTTCGCCGTCATCAGCCACGATCGAACGTTCCTGACCCGGCTGACCAAGGCCTGCGTGTGGCTTGATCGCAGCCAGTTGCGCCGCCACGACGTTGGCTTCGGCGGGTTCGAGGCGTGGACGGAAGCGGTCTACGCCGAAGAAACACGCATCGCGGACAAGATGGATTCCAAGATCGCGCAGGAGTTGCACTGGCTCCAGCGCGGCGTGACTGCACGCCGCAGGCGCAACCAGGGCCGATTGGAACGGCTTCATGTGATGCGGGCCGAGCGCAAGGCGATGCTGGGAGCAGCGGGAACAGCAAAATTGGCGCTGAGCACCGACGATGTGAAATCGAAGATGGTGATCGAGGCGCAGGCAATCTCCAAAAGCTATGGGGACCGGCAGATCATCAAGGACTTTTCGATCCGGATTGTGCGGGGCGACAGGATCGGCATTGTCGGCCCGAATGGCGCTGGAAAGACCACGCTTCTGAAACTGCTGACCGGAGAACTGGAGCCCGACAGCGGCAGCATAACACGCGCGAAGACGCTTTCAGGTATCACCATCGACCAACAGCGCAAGCTGATGGACCCGCAAAAGCGTGTTCGCGACATCCTGGCGGACGGTGGAGACTGGGTGACCGTTCGTGGTGTGAAGAAGCATGTGCAGGGGTATCTGAAGGAATTCCTGTTTCCGCCGTCGGTCGCCGACGCGCGGATCGGCAGTTTTTCCGGGGGAGAACGATCTCGGCTGCTGCTTGCGCGGGAATTTGCGCGCGAATCCAACCTTCTGGTTCTGGATGAGCCGACGAATGACCTCGACCTCGAAACGCTCGATCTGCTGCAGGAGGTGATCTCCGACTATGAGGGCACTGTGCTCATTGTAAGCCACGACCGGGATTTTCTGGACCGCACGACCACAATGACCATCGGCCTCGATGGTTCGGGCCGGGCGGATATCGTTGCCGGCGGCTATCGGGAACTGGAAGCGCTGCGGCAATCGCGCGTGAAGACACTGAAGAGCACTGCTGCAAGGCCGAAGGCGCAAGCCACACTCGTCGCCGCACCTGCCCGGAAGCTCAACTTCCGGGACCAGCATGATCTGGAAAAGCTTCCTGCCACGATATCTGCGCTGGAAACCGAAATCGGACTTATCGAGCAGATGCTGGCCGATCCGCACCTCTACGCGCAATCACCGGCCCGGTTCGAGCGCCTCACACGCGAGATGGATGCACTGCGCACACAGGTTCTGAAAGCAGAGACCCGCTGGCTCGAAGTGGCCGAGAAGGCCGAAGCCCTGTTGATGCAGGACTGATCGTCGCGGATCGGTTCGTCCGGTCTCAAGCGAACTCGATTCCCTCTGCCGGCTCCATGTCGATATGGTCCTGATGCTTGCCTTCACCGTGAAGTGGTATGTTCGGGCAGAATCCGCGAATGAAGGTCTCGACCTCGGGCGCAATGATCTGGCGCCATTTTCCACCGTTGAAAATGCCGTAGTGGCCGACGCCGTGCACCATGAAATAATGCTTCCGGTCGGCCGAAAGGTTCACCGCAAGTTCCAGCGCGGCGCGCGTTTGCCCGATACCGGAAATATCGTCCCGCTCTCCCTCGATTGCAAAGAGAGACACATCGGTGATGGCGCCCAAATTCACGGGCACGCCGCGATGGGTCATTTCGCCCCTTGGGAGGAGATGGTTCTGGAAAACGGTATCAATGGTCTGGAGATAGAATTCGGATGTCATGTCGCAAACCGAGCGATATTCTTCATAGAAGGCCTTGGTGGCGTCGGCAGAATCACCATCGCCCTGGACGAGATGTTTGAACAGTTCCCAATGCGAAACCATGTGGTTACCAAGGTTCATTGACATGAAACCTGCAAGCTGCAGAAATCCTGGATAAACGGTACGCCCGGCGCCGGGATAATATTGCGGCACCTTTGCAATCACATTTTGCTGGAACCAGGCGTAGGGCCGCTGCATCGCAAGGGTGTTTACTGCAGTCGGGGCGCTTCGTGTGTCGATTGGGCCACCCATCATCGTCAGCGAAGCGGGCAGAGCCCGGTGTTTCGATGCCGACATGAGGGCAACCGCTGCATAGACTGGGACGGAAGGCTGGCACACAGCCAGAATGTGGGCCCGAGGCGACCCTTCCGGCGTAATCGCGGAAAGCCAATCGATGACATAATCAATGTAATCATCCAGATTGAAGGAGCCGTCGGACATCGGCACCATCTTGGCGTCCCGCCAGTCGGTCACATAGACATCGTGGTTCGGCAGCATCCGCTCGACAGTTCCGCGCAGCAGCGTGGCGTAGTGTCCCGACATCGGCGCAACGATCAACAGTTTTGGGTCATCCGAAGGCGCTCCGAGCCGAACGAAGCGCTTCAATTGTCCGAACGGCTTGCGGTCGACGATCTCTTCGGTGACAGGAATCGTCTTGCCGTCGATGAGGGTGGAAGCCAGGCCGAATTCCGGCTTTCCGCGCGAGGCGGCTGCATGGGAAAAAACGTCGAGCGCCGCCGAAACGGCCTCTCCGGCACCTGAATAGGCGAACGGGTTTGCAGGGCTGGACCACCAGTCGGAGCTGATTCGCGCAGCAGCGCTTGCTCCGGCAAACCATCCCTTGCCAAATTCATATGCACCATACAGCATTTACAAAACCCTTTATGCTCGCTTGCATTTCGTTGTTAACGGCAGACCCGATCCCACAGTCCGGCATGCAAACTTCTGCCGGAAGGCCCCATGTCAACGGCGTGACGCTATACCTCGCACAGCGCTTGTCCATGCTTTTTGCACTGCAGCACCGCAAATGACCATCTTTGACAGGGTCAAGGCGGCTGCCTCTGCTGCACCCGCACAGCAGAACAGGAGGGTTTCGCCTGATCCGTTCGGGTCTTTTTGCTATCGCTTGGCAAGATAGTCCCGCGAGAGCGGCACTGTATCGCGCTGCCGTGCCAGCTGGATCTGGAAGACGGCGTGATCATCGTGCCGAAAGGCCATGATCGCGCCGGCGAGATAGAATTCCCACATGCGAAAAAAGCGCTCGTCATACAGCGCCACGATATCGGTCTTGCGGGCTCGGCAGCGGCTCAGCCAGTGCTCGAGCGTTTTCATGTAGTGCAGCCGCCAGACTTCGATGTCGATCGTCCAGAGCCAGGCGCGTTCGATGTGTGGGGCAATTTCCGACAGCGCTGGCGTATATCCACCTGGAAAGATGTATTTCCGGGTCCATGGATCGGTCGAGCCCGGGCCGCCCACCCGCCCGATGGTGTGGATCAACGCAATACCGTCCGGTTCCAGAAGGCTTGCCACCTTTTCGAAATAGGCCCGGTAGTTCGGCCGGCCGACATGCTCGAACATGCCGACCGATACGATACGATCGAACGGTCCGGTCACATCCCTGTAATCGATCAGCTCGAAACGGACCTTGTCTGCAAGCCCAAGGTCTTGTGCGCGCCGCCGCGCGTGCGCCAGTTGTTCATGCGAGAGCGTTATGCCGAGCACTTCGGCGCCGGAAAGCTTGTGGATATGCAGCGCCATCCCGCCCCAGCCACAGCCGATGTCCAAAACCCGCATCCCAGGCTTCAGGCAGAGTTTTGCCGCAATATGGTCCAGCTTGTCGCGCTGGGCCAGGTCTAAGTCTGACCCGGCACCGTCGTTCCCATCCCGGAAATAGCCGCAGCTGTATTGGCGTTCCTGATCCAGAAAAAGGTCGTACAGCCGGTCGTCGAGATCATAGTGATGCGCCACGTTGCGGCGTGATCGCCTTCGTTCGTTGAGCTCACCCCAGCGGGCCGCCAATCGCGCCTGGCGCCAGAGGCTCACCCTGAGAACATTGTCCCTGCCCCAGTGGAGGTTGCGCGATACGAGATCAAGGAGGTCGAGGATGTCACCGCTGTCGATAACAAGTCGTCCATCCATGAAGGCTTCTCCCGCGCCCAGCGCAGGATTGGACCCGACCTTCCATGCTGTGGCAGCATCTTTGAGCGTGATCCGGACTGGCTCGGCACCTGGCTCTCCGTAATGCCGAACGGTTCCGTTCCAATCAGTTACTGCAAGTGCCCCACGGGAAATTGCGCGCTGCAGAAGCCGATCGAGAAGCCACATGCGGCATTTGTGCCGCAGATCGGACCGAAAGCGCAAGTCTGTGCACGCCCCTGATTGCATTGGGAGTGGCACAGAAAGTCAGGCCGGGAAACAACGGGCGCGTCAAGACAGGGCTAAAACGTCTGTCGAAATCATTGACCAAATCAGTAAAGGGAGGAATATCCATGCAGAAATCCGGTCGAGACCCTGTGCGCAACCTATTTGCTTCCTGCGCCACGGCGGCCATCGTACTTGCGATGCCAGGCGTAGCCGCTGCCCAGGAAGAGCAGCAGGCCAGCGCATCCACTGGGCTTGAGGACATCATCGTGTCCGCGCGCCGGCGGGCTGAGTCGATCCAGGATGCTCCGGTCGCCGTGACCGCAATTTCACCCACGGAACTCGCCAATGCGGCCGCCCCCGACATTCGGGATCTTGCCGGCCGCACCCCGAACCTTGTCATCGATTCGGTGAGCGCAGGCCCGTCAGCCGCGGCCATCTCCATCCGTGGCATCAGCTTCGAGGACATCGAAAAGAGCTTCGATCCCGCGGTCGGGGTCCTGATCGATGGTGTCTATATCGGCACCAACACCGGCCAGTTGCTGGATTTCTTCGATTTTGAATCCATCGAAGTGCTGCGGGGGCCGCAGGGCACATTGTTTGGCCGCAACACCACTGCTGGCGTAATCAACATCCAGCGGACGAAGCCAACCGGCGAACTCGGCGTTCGTGCCAAGGTGACCGTCGGGGATTACGGCCGCCGCGAGCTTCGCACCGTGGTCAACTTCCCCAAGATCGCCGATATCCTTTCGGTCAAGGCGTTCTGGTTGCACACCCAGGGCGATGACTTTTACAACAACGTCACACTTGGCGAAGATTATGGTGGGCGGCGCTATGACAATTATGGTGCAACTGCCCGGATTGAAGCCGGCGATCTAGAAATCGTGGCCACCTATGACCGGGTGAACGAGCGAACGGAGATCGATACGGGGTCCACCTCCGCCACCGGATCTGATCTGATCTGTCTTCGCATCCCGGTTGCGCCGGGAATATTTGTCCGCCCGACCGGAATTCCCAACGAGCAGTGCGACCGGAACACCAAGGACGATCTGTACACCAGCTTTTCCAATGTTCCCGGTGTTGCCCGGAACAAAGGCGACAATGTCACCATCGGCGCGGACTATGAACTTGGTGGACTGACGGTGTCTTCCGTCACGGCATGGCGCACGAGCAAGGAATCGGTTCGGCAGGATTTCGACTCATCGTCCCTCAACTTTTTCGATACTTTCCGGGACCAGACCTACCGGCAGTTCACGCAGGAACTGCGGGTTGCAGGCCAGGCGACTGACAAGATCGACTTCGTTGCCGGCGCTTATTATTTCAACAGTCGCTACACCCTGGACCAGTCAACCTTCTTCGGCCCGTTCCTGCAGGCGGTTGCCGGCCTCCCCGCACGCGGTGGCAATATTGTCGACCATTATTCCAAGTCGACAGCCCTGTTTGCAGACGTGCAATGGCAGCTGACCGAACAGCTCCGACTGTCCGTCGGGGGGCGCTACACGTGGGACCAGAAGGAAATGTCGAACGACGTTTTCAAGACCGGAATCCCGGCCCTGATCGCGACCCCCAAGGCAGACTGGAGCAAATTCACGCCAAGGGCATCGATCGATTACAGCTTCGGCGAGCTGAGCAACAATCTTGTCTACGCCAGCTTTGCCCAGGGATACAGGGCCGGCGGCCTCAACGGGCGCGCACAGACGCTTTCTTCGGCCAACACACCGTATAATCCCGAAACTGTGGACAGCTATGAAGTGGGCTTCAAAACGCAGTTCTGGGAAGACCGGGTCACCTTCAACGTCGCGGCCTTCATCACCAAGTTCAATGACAAGCAGGAGGAAGTCGTCATCGCGGCACCGCCACCTGCGGGCCAGGAAACTGTTGTCCAGAACGCTGCCAAAGCTACCATCAAGGGGCTCGAAGCCGAATTCAGGGCGCGCGTGGCCGAAGGCCTGACGCTGAACGGTTCACTCGGTATCCTCGACGCCAGCTATGACAGCTTCAACACCCTTGTGAACGGAGTCGTGACGGATATCTCGAACCGGGAGCTTCGCCGCGCACCAGACCTGAGCGGGTCCATCGGCGCGGATTATGTCGTCCCCATCGGCTCGGGCGAACTGGCGCTTGCCACTTCGTTCCGCCACGTGGCCAAGCTGCAGACGACAATCGTCGGGGCGCAAAACAACCCGACCATCAACGATCCGCGCGGTCTTGCCCAGGCGCGCAACCTGCTGGACGCAAGTGCGGCCTACACGTTCGATCTGGGTGGTGCGCAGCTTCGCGCAGCCATCTTCGGGCGAAACCTCACCGACGATCGTGGCCTTTCTTCCACGCTTCCCGTGGGTGGGCTGTTCACCTTCTCGGCGGCTCGTCCGCCCCGCACCTGGGGTGTCGAGCTTGGGATCGAGTTCTGATGATGGACCGGCATCGGCTGGCCGCTTGCGGGCAGCCGATGCAGCTTCCCTTTGTTCCCGACGACGTTGGCAAAGCGCTTGAATATTGGACCGGCGTCATGGGCGCTGGTCCGTTTTTTCATATTCCGCACATCAACCTTGAAAACACCATTTACAAGGGCGCCCCTACTGCACCGGACTTTTCGCTTTGGCTCGGACACTGGGGTGATATGCAGATCGAGTTGATCGCGCAGCACAGTGATGCGCCAAGCATCTACCTCGGTGCCGGCGATGACCGCCGTCTACATCATATCTGCATTCTGGTTGCGGATTTCACCCAGGCGCTGGAAGCTGCACAGGGGATGGAGCCGCTGCAACAGGCCGATGTGCCCGGCGGCGGCACGGGTCCTTTACACCCAGCCTGCGTTCGGCCTGATGGTCGAGCTGTTGAAGCCGGAGCCGAGTACAACCGAACTGTTTGCCATGATGCGTGCTGCCCACCACGGATGGGACAGGACATATGCCGTCAGGTCGCTATAGCGGCATCGCGATAGCGTCGGCCACGTTCTAGAGCGAGTCTCGTTCTGACTGCATCAGAACGGCCGCTCTATCTCCTTGTTTTTCCGCATGGGTTTCCAAAGCAGGTGGTTCCACCTGATCGGAACATGCTCTAGAGCAGACTTGACAGTCTTCGACACACATGAGATCGAACAGCAATGTTTTTGGTATTCGTCAAAAGCATGGGGCAAAGGAGGGAGCTTTATAGTTAATCTTTATTAAGAATGTCGTTGTCGTTTCGAATCTCTTGTAGTAAGTACTAGCCTGAAGGTTATCGGCGCAATCGACTCTATCGCCAGTGCCGATGAAATCACCACCGACGAGATCATTGTTATGGTAGTGACTTGAACTGCCTCTGTTGCTGGAGCAGCCGTTGCCGCTCCAATTTGTTGGTTCAAAAACATCAGCAAGTATGTATTACAAAAAGAATATCGATTTTGACATGTATTTTAGACTCAGAAACAGGGGAACTCCAATGAAATATCTTAAGAACTTTTACTTGATCGCTTTGGCGTTGAGCGCCTCGCCTGCAATGGCAGCCAACCTTGTCGTTAACGGTGGATTCGAGAATTCATCAAATGGCGTCGGAGCATTGGTTAGGGATACAACGGTCGTCGGGTGGGAGATGGACTATAATCTTCCCGGAAGGCCTGTTCCTCCTCTTTCCGCCCTTTACGACTGGCTGGCTCCGCCAGGCATTGGTTCTACCAGGTTGCCTTATGGAACTAACGGCTTCCAGCTCTGGGGTCCGGCCCCTACTGTCCCCGGCACGCCTTGGGCATCACCGCTTGGAGTTGATAATGGTTTGGTCGACGTCAGCCCGACAGGCGGACTGTTCCTGGCGCTGGATGGCGATTCCAATATCAACGGGTATCTGATGCAGACCATAAATGGTCTGCAACTTGGCAGCATGTATAATGTGCAGTTTTGGTGGGCTGCGGGGCAGGCAAGGCTTGCCCGCGGCGCCACTACTTCGAGGCTAGAGGTGAGCTTCGGTAATGCTGTTCAATCGACGATTACCCACAATGTTGCAGATCAGGGTTTTGCCGGTTGGGAACAAGTGTCGATGACCTTCCGGGCTGGTGGCAGCTCTGAAGTGCTGAAATTCCTCTCCGTTGGAACGCCAAACGGTCTTCCTCCCATGGTTCTGCTGGACGGTGTGTCCGTTTCTGCAGTGCCAGAACCAGCAAGCTGGGCGATGATGATTATGGGTTTTGGTCTCATCGGAGCCGCCGCACGTCGGCGAAAG
>Ga0335395_10000798_pt1 | contig 19922 bp, 14 predicted proteins | sample MAT02_FD_205744 | JGI IMG/M metagenome (GOLD analysis project Ga0335395, IMG submission 205744) | Freshwater microbial communities from Lake Fryxell liftoff mats and glacier meltwater in Antarctica - MAT-02 (spades assembly) (version 2) ...
GTCGACGACGACGGCATGAATAAGGGCGAGCTCAACGAATGCAAGGAGAGCAACAACGCGACGGAGCCGCTGCTCGTGTGCGTCAATCCTCAGTGAGCCGTCGCCGCCCGCGCTCGCCGCGGGCCAGTTCGGTGGCGAGGGTGTCGAATTGCATGGCCGCCGAGTGCCAGGAGGCCATCATATAAGTCAAGACTTATATAGCGACTGGAGACCGATTAAAGCCCTTTTGAGCCCCATCCGGCGATGTTGTGTTCGTGATCCACTCGCCGTCGTCGAGTCAGACCGCCCGCCGCATGACCACGAGGTACTGATACGGGAGCAGCGTCAGGTCGGTGCGATCGTGCACGAAGCCGAGCTTACGCAGGTGTGCCGCGACGATCTCGTCGGCCACGCGCATCGCGGCCGGCGGGCCTGGAGCGTCGTCGGGCGCGTCCTTCTTGAAGTCGACGATCACCAGAGTCCCTCCGGGTCGCAGGTGCGCGCGCAGCTTGCCGAAGAACGCGGTCGGATCGGCGATGTGATGATAGCTGTCGACCATGATCGCTAGATCCACAAGCTCCGGCAGCTTCGGGTCGTCCGCTGCGCCCTGTACGGCGGTGATGTTCGCCAGGCCTTCCTTCACGGCCCGCTCACCGAGGTAGCGGACCATGTCGGGCTCGAGGTCCTGCGCATAGACCCGACCCTGCGGCACGGCCCGCGCCAGCCGCATCGCGAAGTAGCCAGTGCCGGCCCCGAGATCGGCGACCTTGGCGTTCGGCGCCAGCCCGAGCGCCGCGATCACCTCGTCGGGCTTTTGCCAGGCCGCCCGGTCCTCGGCGTCGAACTGCGCGACCCACTCCTCGGCCCGGTCGAAACGATGGTGCTTGTGGTGTCCGCTCGGCCGATGATCGGCGGCCGGCTGCGCGAGCTCCCCGGCGATCTCGTGCTCTTGTGCGTGGAACCCGGGCGGCAGCGGATCGTGGGGAGGATCGTGGGGAGGATCGTGGGGGGGATCGTGGGGGGGATCGTGGGGAGGATCGTGGGGAGGATCGGCGTGCCGGGGCGTGGGCTTCGGCGTGGTCAACGGAACCGGCTCGGACGGCGAGCCTGTGCAAGCGACGGCCGCGAGCGCAAGCAGGAGAGTTCGACTCGTGCGCGTGATCGGACGCATGCGATCGGGCTAGAGATTGAGGAGCCGCTGCGGCACTTCGGCGCCCTGGTCCGCGAGGCGGCGCAGGAAGCCGACGACGTTCGGGGTGCTCTTGAACTCGGTCGTGCCGTCCTCGGCGCGGGCGGCGATGAACAGCGGGCGGTACTCGATCGTGCTGTCGGCGCGGGTGTCGGGCTCGACGATCTCGACGATCTGCATCGACTCGTGGCCGACGCCGCTGTTGAGGCGGACGACGATGTCGACGGCGTGCGCGAGCGAGAGGGCGAGGCCCTGGACGGCGCCGCCCGAGGCGGTGCCGAGAGCCGCGAGGCGCGACAGGGCGTGGGCGGTGTTGATGCCCCACAGCGAGACGACGACGCCGCGGCTGGCACCGGCGAGCGCGTCGATCACGGCGGCGGCGTCGCTGTGGTTGCACTGCTGCGAGATGACGAGGTCGAGGCCGCCGCGCAGGAGCACGTTGAGCACGTGTTGCAGCTCGATCTTGTCGTTGGCCTCGATCAGGCGGCGGACCGGGACCCAGCCCTTGCGGCCGCTGCCGAGCCGGCCGGAGTCGGAGATGCATGCGACGCGCAGGGAGTCGGGGATCTCGCCCATGAGCGCGCGCATGAAGCGGTCGAGGTTGACGCCGCCCGAGGCGCAGACGAGCACGCGCCGGCAGGCTCGCAGGGTGAGCACCAGCAGCTCGCGCATGTCGGCGCTGAGCACCCCCTCCTGGACCAGCGCGGTGAGGTTGTTGGCGTCGGTGCGCATGCGCCGGAGGGCGACGACGATCTGGCGACCGGGGTGCGGCGGCAGCAGGGCGTACAGGTAAAAGCCGTGCTCGACGGTGCCTTCGAGCACGTGGGTGCCCTCGCCCATCAGGCCGCGCTTGCGGGTCATCCGCTGGATGACGCGCATGAGCGCGGCCTCGCCGGTGAAGCGCAGCTCGAGGCGTTCGGCGAGGCCGCTGTCGCGGACCACGTGCACGGGGCTGGTGCCGACGACCTGGATCTCGCGGACGCTGTCGTCGCGCATGAGGTCGCCGAGCGGACCCCACTCGAGCGCCTCTCGCAGCACGCGCTCGCGGAACGGGCCGACGTCGACGGTGGCTTCGATCTGCTGCGAGTCGCGGAAGTCGGCGAGCACACCGTCGACCATCTCGATGACGTCCTTGCGGTCGTCGTCGGTGACGTCGTGGGTGCCCAGCGGATCGAGGCGTGGCACCGCCTTGAGCAGGGTCTGGTGGATCTGCGCGGCGAGGCCGTCGAGGTAGCTGCTCTCGACGCCCGCCGCGGCGACCCGCTGGGCGGAGGTGACGAGGCCAGTATCATCGGCGACCAGCTCGACGAAGTCGGGCTTGTCGCCGGGCCTGGTGGCCGGGCTCCGCCGCTCGCGCGGCGGCGAGGTCAGCAGCGCGTCATCCCCCTCGAGCAGCAAGATGTAGTCGCCGACGTAGACGCGGTCGGTGCGGCGGATCGGGCGTGGGGCCGCGACCTTGCGGCCGTTGAGGTAGGTGCCGTTGGTGCTCTCGAGGTCGTGGACCTCGATGGTCCCCTCGCCCTTGACGAATTGCAGGTGGTGCTTCGAGACGTTGACGCGGTCGAGGACGAGGTCGTTGTCGTCCTCGCGGCCGATCGAGAAGCTGGCGCCCTTGAAGGAGAAACGCTGGGTTTGCCCGCCCTTCTCGTGGACTACTACGGTCAGCACACGCCAGGCTTACCCCGAAGGGCCACGCCGACTCAAGGGCCGGCGGTCCGCGCGACGTGCGCTGGAACGCCGGGCAGGCCGCGTTCGGACAGGCCTTGGCCCGGTGGTTTCGCGCGGCGGCGCGTGTCGATCCCGGCGGGTCGGTCTGAAGCCCGCGCCCTCGGCGGGCTTAGAACTCGTCGATGCGGTCGAGCGCGTCGTCCAGGGCGTCGACCTCGCGACGCGATGGTTTGGCCCGCTCGTCGGCTGCGGGCGCCGGTGCGAGGAGCCGCTCGGTCGGCACCGCGGACTCGGGCCGATCGGAGACGGCCGACATCGTCAAGCCGCCGGCCATGGCGGGCTGGCGACCGTGACGGACCCAGCGGCGACCGGCGAGGAACAACCCCACGATCGCTATCAGGGCCACCAGCGCGGTGCCATAAATGATCTCGGGGCGGCCGACGTAGCCGCGGATGTCGGGGAAGCGGTCGGCGAGGGCCGTCTCGATCTCGACGCGAGACATGCCCTGCTGGGCCTGCTCGAGGATGTGGGCCTCGAGCTTGCGGGCCTGCGGCGACGGACAGCTGGCGATCGTGCGGCCGGGACAGTACGGCGACATGAGGTCGTGCGACAGCTCGGTGGCCAGCGCCTCAGCCTGCTCCGGGTCGCCCGAGGGCGTGCCTGGCGGCGCGTGTCCGACGGGGTCGGTCGCGGGCGGTGGGCTGGCCCCGGGGGCGTTGCTCACCGGGTCGCTCGCGGGCGCGGGCGTGGGACCCGCGGGTGTAGGACCCGCTGCGGCCGGTTGCGCGATCTCTTCCATCGGCTCAGTCGTCGCCCATGTTGAGCTTCTTGGGGCTCTTGCTGCCGCCGCCGCCGACGTGCTTGACCTTGGCCTTGCCGGTGTTCTTGGGCGGGTTGAGGGCCGCCATGCAGAACTTGTCGTGCTTCTCCTTCACCTTCGGGTCGGTGAGGTCATCCTTGGGCAACTCCTCTGAGCTGACGTTCTTGAGGTACTTGATGATCTTGCTCTCGACGATGGTCCAGCGCGCGTCGGCGGTGGCGATCGCGACCTGGTCACTGTCGTTGAACGCGCCGGGGTAGCCGTTCATCACCAACTCGTGGGCCTCGAGGAAGTGGCCGATCAGCTTGGACTTCTCGAGGATCCGCGGCTCGCTCGCGAGCATGCGCTGCTGCCATGTGTTGACCATTGGGATGAAGATCTGCTTGAACTGATGCCACTGCTCGCCAGCGGGGCTGCCCGGCTCGACGCCGATCGCCTTCTCGCCTTCCAGCTTGATCTTCTCGCGGAAGCAGTCGAGCTCGCCCCAGTAGTTGAGCAACTTCTTGAGGTTGGCCTTGTCGAACTTGTGGAGGTGACGCTCGCCCTCGGGGTCCTTGCGGTCCCAGGCCGAGAATTCGGCGTCGGTGGGCGGCGGCAGGCCGGTCGGGCGCGGCTTGGGGTTGGCCTTGAAGCCGGCCTTCTCGAGCGCCTCCTTCTCGGGGTCGCCGCCCATCTTCTCGGCCAGGCTCCGCGAGTCCCCGTCGCCGCCACAGCCGATGAGGAAGCCGGGAAGCAGCAGCGCAAGCGCCAGCGCGCCACCGCACAGGCTGCCGAGATCACGTCGCAACGCACCGGTCATGTCGTGTGTCCTGTCGTCCAGAGGAGCCCGACTTTAGCCGGGCCGCACCGCGCCTGTAAAGCAACGCCGCCGCCGTTCGGTTCGCTGCGCAGCGCGGTGGCCGCGCCCGCGGGCCGAGATCCACGCGAGGTCGGGCACCTGGGGCCGGATCTCGCGGTGCGACGCTCCGGCGGTTGCCCGGGGCCGGGCGCGCGGGGTAAGACGGCGACCTCTCGCATGCCAGCCCGAAGCACCGCCACAGCAGTCGCCAAACCAGCGCCCAAGCCCGCCGCCAACAAGCCCAAGCCGGCGCCCAGGCCAGACGACGAGCCCAAGCCGGCGCCGAGGCCCGCGGGCAAGCCGGCGCCGGGCCCCGTACGGCCGCGCGCGGCCAACGGTGCCGCTCAGGCGCCCGCGGTCACCGGTCCTTCGGGACAGGAACCAAAGGCCAGGCCCGCGGTGGCGCTCAAGGTCGGTGACCGGGCCCCGGACTTCGCGCTACCGGCCGACGACGGGCGGACGTACGCGCTCAAGGATCTGCGGGGCAAGCGGGTGGTCCTGTACTTTTATCCGCGTGACGCGACGCCCGGCTGCACCACGGAGGCGTGTGATTTCCGTGATCGCCAGGCGGCCTTCGCGGGCGCTGGCGTGACGGTGCTCGGGGTCAGCGGCGACGACCTCAAGTCGCACGCCCGCTTCCGCAGCAAGCACACCCTCTCCTTTCCTCTGCTGTCCGACCCCGATCACGCGGTCGCTACCGCCTACGGCGCTTTCGGCGAGAAGGTGCTGTATGGGCGGACCAGCATGGGCATCCGGCGCAGCACCTTCGCGATCGGGCCGGACGGCGCGATCGAGGCGGTGTGGCAGCCGGTCCGGGTGCCGGGCCACGCCGAGGCCGTGCTCGCGGCGGTCGCCGCCCCGACGCGCTGAGTGGGCTGCACCCGCGCGGTGAGTCCGGGTTACCCTACCGCCGTGTCCGCTGCCCGTGACCCGGCCCTCGCGTCCACGACCCTGGTCGTGACCGCGGACGATGTGCTGCGGGTCGCGTTCGCCAAGCTGCTGCAGGCACGGGGTCACCGCCTCGAGTTCGCCCCGGAGCTGCCGCCGGCGCCGTGGACAGGTGTGTGCCTGGCGGTGGTCGACGACCGCTGTCTGCCGGTCGGCGCCCTGTTCCCGGCGATGTTCGCCGACCCCGACACCTTGGTGCTCGCGGTGACCGGCGACGAGGCGCGGGCGGCCGCGCTGCTCGGCGCGGGCGCGATGGACTTCCTGGTCCGACCGTTTAGCGCGGCCGGGCTGGCGGCGCGGCTCGACGCCGTCGAGCGCAAGCTGGCGCTGCTCGAGCGCCGGCGCGAGGCCGAGGCCGGCGCGCGCGAGAGCCATCGGACGCTGGCGACGCTGATCCGCAACCTTCCGGGGATCGTGTTTCGTTGCGACAACGACCCGGCGTGGACGATGGAGTTCGTCAGCGACGGCTGCTTCGAGCTGACCGGATACACCGCTGACGACTTCGTGTCGGGGCGCCTGACCTACGGGTCGATCATCCACGCCGATGACCGCGAACAGGTCTGGCAGGCGGTGCAACGCGGGGTCGACGAGCGCCGGCTGTATCGCACGACCTATCGCGTGATCACGGCGCGAGGCGAACCTCGGTGGCTGTGGGAGCAAGGCCAGGGGGTCTACGGGGTCGACGGCGAGCTGCTGGCGATCGAGGGCTTCATCAACGACGTCACCGCCCTGCGGCGCACCGAGAGCGAGCTCGCGGAGCGCGAGGTGCTGCTGGAGACCCTGCTGGCGGTCACCACCAGCGCGTACGTGCTGTGCGACGACGAGGGCAAGATCGTGTACGTGAACCTCGCGGCGCAGAGCTGGCTCAAGGCCGCCGACGCGCGCCTGGTCGGCGCCCACTTCGCCGACTTCGTCGCCGACCAGCCGAGCGAGCTTCGTGAGGCGATCGCCCGCGGTCGCGACGCGCTGTTCACCGTCGAGCGACCGGGCAGCGAGTTTGAGGCCTACCACCTCGTGCAGCGCCGGGTGCAGATGGGCGGCCGCCCGCACACCGCCTACACCGTCAAGCAGTTGACCCACGAGCTCGCGCGCCAGGAGGTCGAGGTGTGGAAGAAGGTGCTGCGCCTGATCGCCCACGAGATCGGCAACACCCTGGCGCCGATCTCCTCGCTGTTGCACTCGGCGCGGCTGATCAACGACGCCGACGCGCGCGACGCCCGGCTCGACCGCATCATCGACACGATCGAGGAGCGGTCCAAGCACCTCGGCGAGTTCCTGCGCGGGTACACGCAGTTCGCCCGGCTGCCGCGGCCGCGGATCGAGGCGATCAAGTGGCGCAGCCTGTTCGACCGCCTGGTCGACCTGGTGCGCTTCGAGCTGATCGCCCACCACGAGGACCTCAACGCGCTCGGGCACATCGACCGCTCGCAGATCGAGCAGGCGTTGATCAACCTGCTCAAGAACGCGGTCGAGGCCGGCGGCACGAGCGAGGGCGTGGCGATCCGGCTGGTCCGGGTCGTGGGCGCCTACGAGATCCAGGTGCTCGACCGCGGCCCCGGGATCCCGCCGGAGCTGATGTCCAAGGTGCTGCTGCCGTTTTACTCGACCAAGCGCACCGGCTCCGGCCTCGGTCTCGCGCTGTGCCGCGAGATCCTCGACGCGCACGCCGGCACCCTGCGCATCGAGGCGAGAGAGGGCGGCGGCACGATCGTGACCTGCTGGCTACCCGACCCGCCCCAGGCCTGAGCGCTCGCACGCGACATGTCCCATGAGACATGTGCATGGGCCCGCGCGCGGCCGAGTGGCCGGGCGCGATAACCTGTCCTCGCGGCCAGATCCTCGCGTGGATAGTGCTCCGGCGAGAGACCCGCGCTTGTCCGCCGTGGCCGCAGTCGATAGCTTGTCGAGATGGTGGGTGCGGGACGGGGAGAGCGCCGCGGTGCGGTGGAGTGCGTGGGTCTGGTGGTGCTGCTGACCGGCTGTCCGGCGGCGCCGATGACCAGCGGGACCGAGGCGGGCGAGGAGTCGTCGAGCAGCACTGGCGGCGGCCAGGTGACCAGCACGACCGGCGACCCGGTGATGACCAGCACGTCGGCGGAGACCGGCGAGAGCAGCAGCAGCAGCGGCGGCGACCTGCCGCCGAGCTGCGACGACGCGATCAAGAACCAGAACGAGAGCGACCTCGACTGCGGCGGTCCGTGCCCCGCCTGTCCCGAAGGACAGGCGTGCGGCGACAACAGCGACTGCGAGACGAAGGCCTGCGCCGCCGGGACCTGCGTGGCCCCGAAGTGCCTCGCCGACGGCGACTGCGCGGCGCTCGACGGGCTGTGTGTGCGCGGCGCGTGCGACGACTTCGCGTGCGTGGTCGCCAACGGCGACGAGGGCGAGCCCTGCGACGACAACGATCTGTGCAGCCTGAGCTCGACCTGTCAGGCCGGCGCCTGCACGGCTGCCGAGGCGATCGACTGCACCGGCCTCGACTCGCCGTGCACGCAGGGCCAGTGCGACCCGGGCTCCGGCGCGTGCCTGCTCGAGGACCTCGCCGACGGCAGCGAGTGCGAAGACGGCGACGCCTGCACCACGCTCGAGGCGTGCAAGGCGGGTAGCTGCGTGACAGCCGAGCCGGGCGCGGTGTTCTTCGAGGACTTCTCTGCGCCGGCGCCGGGCTGGGAATACGACATGCTGTGGGAGGTCGGGCCAGCCGTGGCGTCGCCCGCGGGGGCCGGTGGGTCAGACCCGGCGACCGATCACTCGGCGTCCGACGACGACATGATCGCCGGCACGATGATCGGCGGCCTCGACAACGCACCGGGCCACGCCCGCCTGTGCATGAGCTCGCCCGCGGTCGATACCTCCAAGCTCGCGGCCAAGCTGTGGGTCAACTTCTGGCGCCACCTGCACGCCCCGGCGGCGCCTGCGGTGGTGCACAGCGTCGAGGTGTGGAACGGGTCGCTGTGGAAGACCCTGGAGACCGGCTACCCCGGCGTCAGCGATGACGCCGACTGGACCTTCGTGAAGTTCGACGCCACCGGCAACGCGAACAAGGGCTTTCGCGTCCGCATCTGCGTGGAGCGGGTCGGCAACTCGCCCGACTTCGCCGGCTGGAGCGTCGACGACCTCAGCTTCGCTGGCACGGCCTGCACGCCCTGAGCGTCGGACCGGGCACAGCTCGCGCTACGGCAGATCCATCCAGGTCCCGATCTCGGCAGGCACCGGGTCGAGCACGTAGACGCGAAGCGGGGTCAGGACGGGCACAGTGGGCATGCCATCCTTGGGCACGAGACCCCAGCCGATCACGTTGGTACGGACCTCACCGATCGTCAGATCGAAGTCCAGCTCGCCGCTGACGCCCCGGAGGTCGACGGTGCCGCCGCTGATCAGCGCGTTGCGGGCCTTCTGGATGAACAGCAGCTCGGTGCCGTCGACGTCGCCGAAGCTGACCTTGGTCCCGTCGCCGTCGACCAGCTTTTCGACGTTCTTGGCGATCCCCGCACCGGTGACCGGGTCGCCCTGGGGGATCGCCGACATCGCGAAGATCGTCACCAGCGCGGCGTCGTAGGCCAGCGAGGAGGTCGTGATCGCCTCGGTGTCGTTGAAGCGCAGCTTGTAGCGGATGTTGAAGCTCTCGTAGTTCTGCGGGTCGAGGATGTCCGGCGCGACGCCCTCGAGGTTGGCCATCAGGACCGGCTTGACCGCGTCGGGCGCGGCCTTGACGATCCCCTCCATGCTCGGCACCGCCCCGTGGGTGACGATGAAGCGCGGGGCCGGCGGCAGCGGGTTCTCTGAGCCCCACACGTTCATGGTGCCGAGCACGAGCCCGGCCACCTCGCTGGTGCCCGCGAACAGCAGTGTGTCCGGGTGCATGTCCTTGGTGCCCCACGCCGCGCCGAGGATCGCGGCGTACTCGTTGGCGATCTCGTCGGGGGTCTTGCTGACTGGATCGGGGTACTCGAAGGTCTTGAAGCCGGCGCCGAGCAGCTTGCTCAGGCGCTTGGTGACGTCGCTGATGATGCCCTTCCCGTAGGCGTCGGCCTTGCCGAGCAGGGCGACCCGCGTCGCCGTGGGGTCGAGCTGCAACACGCGATCGGCGAGCGCGTTGGCCTGATACACGTCGCTGGAGATCGGCCGCCAGACGAGGTTGTTGTCGTCGAGGGTGGTGATCGCCTTGCTGGTCGCGGCCGGCGTGATGAGGAAGACGCCCGCGGGGATCGTGACCGCCTGCGCGACGCCGATGACCTGCTCGCTGAAGATCGGGCCGATGACCGCCGGGGCCTTGAGGGTCTCGGTCAGGTGCTTGGCGGCGGCGATCGCCTTGACCGCGCTGCCGGCGTCGTCGCAGGCGATCCAGGCGATGCGGTTGCCGCCAGGCAGGTCGGTGGTCTTGTTGTAGTCCTCGATCGCAAGCTGCACGCCGTTTTGCAGCGGCACGGTGATGGCATCGTAGGGCGGGCTGGTCGGCACGATCGATCCGAGCAGCACGACCTTGTCGTGCGAGCCCTGGCTCGGAAACACCAGCTTCTGACACTCGGCGGTCAGGGCGCTGACGCACTCGCCGTCGACGCACAGGTGGCCCTCGCCGAGGGCCGCCTCGCACTCCGTGGTGAGCATGCACGGGGGCGTGCCGGTCTCGCTGCTGCTCTCGACGCCGGTCGTGGTCTCGCCGGTGGTCGTCGCGGTGATCAGGCCGGTAGTCGTCAGATCTTCGCCGGTGGTATCGACTGCGGTGGTCGGCTCCGTGGTGGTTTGCGGGTCGCCGGTGGTGGTCGCGTCGCTGCTGCCGGCCGGCTCGACGCAGCGGCCCTCGAGGCACTCCCATTGGGCGTTGCTCTTCGTGACGCAGTCGGCGTCGTTGCGACACTCGGCGAAGTCGACGGCCAGCGAACACGCGCCGATCAGCGCCCCGGTCGCTAGCGAGGCGCCCCAGGCAGCGGGGAGTACGAAGTACCAGGGGCTACGCGGGGCGAATTTCATGGCAGGCTCCTTCGATCAGAACCGGAGGCTCCAGGTCAGTCCGGCGTGGCCGCGACCGACGCTGGGCAGGACGGCGCTACGTGACGGCCCGCGTGGTTTACGCGCGACGAGCACGAGCACGAGCCCGGTGACCGCCAGCGCGGCACCGGTGAAGAGGGTGATGTCCGAGACGACGGCGAAGGTCTCACCCTGGCGCTTGAGCGAGCGCCGGTCCTCGACGATCATGCTGTCGTCGAGCGCGTTGCGCTTGGCGAGGGTGAGGCCGCCGAAGATGCCGCCGACGATCATCGTCACGCCGCCGACGCCGAGCAGCGCGTAGCCGCCGAGGCGCATGTTCTGCTTGGGGTCCGCGGAGCGCAGCGGGGCGGCCTCGGTGGGCGTGCCCGACTTGGCGGGGTCGGCCGCCGTGTTGGTGCCCGCCGGCTGCGGCTCGGTCTCGTTGAGGATCGCCTTGAGCACGCGCAGCCGCTGGACCGCCTGTTCGCGCGCGCCGATCTCGACGCGGGGCTCCATGACGAAGCGCTGGTAGTAGTCGACGGCGGCCCGCAGGTCGCGCTTCTCCTCGTACACGCGACCGATGTTGAACAGGTAGTTGGGGTTGGCGTCGAGCGTGTGGGCCTGCTCAAACAGCCGCACGGCGGCGTCGTAGTCCTTGGCCTTGAAGCGCTCGCGGGCCTGTGCGCTGAGCTCGGCGGCGCCTGCTTGGTCGGCGGTCGAGGTGGCGATCGAGGTGGTGGCCGAGGTGGGGGCCGAGGTGGGGGCCGAGGTGGGGGCCGAGGTGGTGGCCGAGGTGGGGGCCGAGGTGGCGGCCGAGGTGGGAGCAGGCTCGCTCGTGGCGGGACTGGCCGCGAGGACATGTCCCGGGAGACCTGTCCCAAGGGCCAGGGACAGCGCGGTGTACAGGGGTACGGCGCGGGCGAGGACTCCGGGGGTGCGCTTCACTTGTTTCCTCCGACCGGCAAAAAGATGCCGTCGTCGTCCTGCTTGGCGACCGGGAGGAAGGGGTCCTCCTCCTCGGGCTTCTCGGGGGGCGGCTTCACGTCGCTCGCCGTGGTGGCCGTGCCGACGGGATCGCCGGGCTCGGGGTCGCCGGCCTTGTCCGGCTTGCCGCCGCGGCGGATGACCGGCTGCTTGCTGCCGGGCGGTAGCAGGACGGTCTGCGACGCGGGCTGGGCGACCGGGGTCAGGCGCGCGACCGCGGCGCGGGCGTCGACGTGGGTCGGGTCGATCGCCAGCAGGTCGCGGTAGGCGCCGAGCGCCGCCGGCAACTTGCCATCCTTCTCGAGCCGTTGCGCGTGGGCGAAGGTGGTGGCGACGGCGATGCGGTCGCGCTGTCGGCCGGCACGCTGCTTGAGGTCGGGGCTCGGCTCGATGTCGGCGGTCGCGGCGTCGAGGCTGGCGCGCGCGCGGTCAAAGTCGCCGGCCAGGATCTCACCGTCGACGCGGTCGAGGACCTCGATCGCGTGGGCGCGGTCGGCCTGCTCCCCGTCATCACCCGCGACACCCGGCGCGACGTCGGCGGTGCCACGATCACCGAGCACATAGACCGCCGCCAGCAGGCCACCGGCGAGCAGCGCGGCGGCGCAGCCGATGATGATGCCCCAACTGCGCCTTCGCCCCGCCACGGCCTCGGCCTCGAGCGTGGTGATCGAGCTGACGTGCTCGGGGCCGAGTCCAGACCCGGCGAGTCCGCCGGGCGGCAGGGTCGCCGGACGCAGCCTGTTGTGCGTCGGCGGGCGCAGCTTGCTCTGGGTCTGCGGGCGGGTCCTTCGCAGCGTCGGCGGGCGCTCGCGGCCGCTCGACTGAAGATCGGTCGGGAGCAGCTCGGTCGGCGGGAGCAGGCTGGCGTTCGAGAGCTCCGACAGCGGCTGGATCCCCGAGGCCGACGAGGTGATCGCCGGTGCAAGCATCGAGATCGTGGAGCCGCTGGTGGCCGTCATGCCGTCGGCGACCGGGAGGTGGAACATCGACGCCTGCACGCAGTCGATCAGCTCCTCGACCATCGCGTCGGCGTCGGCCGGGCGCGCCTCGGGGTCCTTCTCGAGGCACTGCATCACCAGGTCGATCAGGCCTCTGGGGACGTTATGCCCGGCAGGCAGCACGTCGGCGAGCGAGCGGGGCGCCTCGTTCACGTGCTTGTAGAGGATCGCGGCGTTGTTGTCGGCGTTGAACGGAGTGCGCCCGCTGAGCATCACGTAGAACAGCACGCCGAGCGCGTAGACATCGACGCGGGCGTCGACGGCCTCGCCTTTGATCTGCTCCGGCGAGAGGTAGTCGACGGTACCGACGATCTGCTCCGCAGTGATCTCGCGCTCGCCGGCGACCAGCTTGGCCATGCCGAAGTCGAGGATCTTGACGAAGTTCGCCCGCCCCTTGCGAACGCACAGCATGATGTTGGTGGGCTTGATGTCGCGGTGCATCAGCCCGCGCGAGTGGGCGTAGCCGAGGCCCTTGAGGATCTGCGCGGCGATCGGGACGAAGTCCTCGATCCCGAGCCGGCCGCCCTTGCGGGCGAGGAAGGCGCTGAGCGCCTCGCCCTCGAGGTGCTCCATCGCCAAATAGGCGACGTCGTTCTCGCGCCCACACTCGTACAGGCCGACGATGTTGGGGTGCTGCAGCGCGTTGAGGCGCTGGCCCTCGCGCTCGAAGCGTGCGACGGCCTCGGCGTTGTCGATCCAGTTGGGCGCGAGCACCTTGACGACGACCTCGCGGTCCGGGTCGCGCTGTTCGGCGAGATATACGAGGCCCACGCCGCCGCGCGCGAGCAGGCGACGGATCGTATAACGGCCGGCGAAGGTCGCCCCGATCAAGGGGTCATTCGCGGCGGAGCCATCGCGTGCCCGTTCTTCCTGTGGCCTGGTCGTCATGGACGTCATCACGAGGGCCCAAACGGCCCTCGCATCGAAAAGATGGTAACGCCGGTCGTGACGCCTGTCTCGCCTCGTTTGCCGCGCTTGTCACAGCGACCTGCGCCTGGGCGCCGCGGCCTGCTTCGTGGTCGACGCGCAGCGAACATCGTTCCGGTGCATGGTGCATGGTGCATGGTGCAGGCGATGACCATGGATGCGAGGCCCCACGACAAAGCCCCCGCGGGAGGCCGGCGGAGGCTTTGAAGCGATCACAGATCACAGTGGATCGGAGATCATGGATGAGAGGCCTGGGCCGGAATTGAACCGGCGTATAGAGCTTTTGCAGAGCTCTGCCTTACCACTTGGCTACCAGGCCGGCAGCGGGGAGCCTTCCTAACAAAGATCGAAGCGCCGGGCAAGGGGCTTTCCTTGCCGGCGCTCGTGGATGATCATGGATGATCAGGGATGATCAGGGATGATCAGGGATCACGCTTGCTCAGCAGCGTCGATCACAGGCCGTCGAGCGGGTCGTCGGTCTTGGTGACGGAGACGCCGCCCTTGGACTTCGCGGGCTTGTCGTCGCCGCCGCTGCCGGAGGTCTTCTTGGAACCTTGCTTCTTCTTGTTGTCGGCGATCTTCTTGTCGAGGTCCGCCTGGGCATCGAGGATGCGCTGGCGCTCGGCGCCGTCGGTCGCGGCGTTGAGCTGGTCCTCGAGCTCCTTGCGCTTGGACTCGAGGCGGTCCTGCTCGTCCTTGAGGCCCTTGAGTTCGGCCATCAGCTTGTCCATCGTGGCCTTCTGCTCGGCCTCCTTCTTCTCCTGGACCGCCTTCGCCACGGCGGCGGCCTCCTTGTCGAGGCGGTCCTGCTCGGCCTGCTCCTGGGCGTTGTTGTAGGCCCAGTAGCCGCCGCCGGCGAGGCCGATGACGAGCACGCCGAGGATCGCGTACAGCCACACGGGCTTGGCCTTCTTCTCGGCGAGCTTGACCTGCGCGTCGAGGCGCATCTGCTCTTCCTTGAGGCGGGCCTCCTGCTCCGCGCGGGCGCGCAGGTCGGCCTCTTGCAGGCGCAGGCGCTCCTCGCGGTCGCGGGCCTCCTGCTCCGCGGCGAGCTTGGCGAGGCGGTCGGCCTCGTCCTTGGCGATGCGCGTGGCCTCCTCGCGGGCGCGTCGCTCGGCCTCCTCGCGGGCGCGGCGCTCGGAGTCTGCCTTGGCCTGCTTCGCGGACTCGATGTCGGCCACGCGGTTGGCCTCGAGGTTCTTGAGCTCGCTGAGTGCGATCAGGGCTGAGTTCTCGGTGTTGGACATGGCGGCTTCAAACTCCTGGACGACTTCGGGGAGGGCGGTCAACGCATCACGGCCGGTGAAGGCTTGCGAGTTGCGAGGGAGGGCTTGCGAGGGGACTTGCGGCGAAACGACGGCGCAATCACAATTACCGGAGTTGCGACGCGGCGGGTCGCAAGTCCTGCACAGACCAGCCTGCCGCAAAAGCGAGGCGCTGCCTAGCCCTGAATTGGTCGAGGCTTCACGCGCTGCGAGAACGTCGACGGTCGCTGCGCCCGCCGGGCCGGCGCATGACGATGCCAGCGGCCGGCGGTGATCCGGAAACGGCGAAAGCCGCCTCGTGGGCGGCTTCGACCTCGCTGTGTGGTCCGCGAGGACCAGGCCTGCTCAGAAGGTCACCGAGACGACGGTGCCGATCTGCTCTTTTTGGACCTTCCTGAAGGTCGACTTCTTGAGCTCCGCCGCGACGCAACTGCCGAGCGCCGCGTTGCCGGCGTCGTCATCGACGGAGGAGCTGAGCACGGTGCCCGCGGGGCCGTTGATCGACAGCTTGATCTTCACCTTCTCGCCGCCCTTGGCCTTGGACTTACAACTGCTCTCGGCCGCGGCCTTGGGCCCGCTGACGCCGGCCTTGATGTCGGCGAGCTCGAGCTTCTCCGGCATGCTGGCGTCGGGGGGCGGCTTGGTGGTGCCACCGCCGCTGCCGCCGCCCTTCTTGCACTTCGACGGGTCGAGGATGCACTCGACCGACGGGGTCGCATCGGACTCGGGAGCCTTCTTGGTCTCCTTGGTCTCGGCCTTGGTGTCGCCAGTGGCAGTCGGGGTGGTGTCGCCCTTCTTGTCGGTGCCCTTGGTCGTGCCCTTGGTCGAGCCCTTGGTCGAGCCCTTGGTCGTGCCCTTGGTCGTGCCGGCCTTGTCGTCGACCGGGGGGGCCTCGTCGCCGGCCTCGGCCTCGCCGGCCTCGCCGTCCTCGTCCTTGGGCTTCTTCTTGTCGTCCTTCTCGTCGTCCTGGTCCTTCTTGTCGGGCTGGACGGCCGGAGCGACGATGCGCTCGACGATGCGCTCTTGCGGCTCGGGCGGCTGGCGGGTCAGGACGTAGGCCGCGAGGCCGCCGAGTCCGAGCACGAGCACGCCGATCAGGAGGTAGAGCGGGGTCTGGTTGTTGCGCTGGGGCTCCGCCATGACCGGCTCGGGGGCGCCAGCCGGGGCTGCGGTCAACAGCGGCGCCGCTGCGAGGCCGCCGAAGCCGGTGCCGCCGAAGCTCGGCAACATGGAGTCGTCGCGGTCGTCGTCCGTATTGCCGCCACCGCCACCGCCGCCGCCGCCGAGCATCGCGCCCATCGAGCGGATGTCGATGAGGCCGGAGCCCTCGCTGTTGTTGGAGGCCGAGGGCGTGTGGCTGCTGCCACCACCGCCGCCACCACCGACGGAGAATGAGCTGGGGCTCGAGCTGCCACCGCCACCGCCGCCGCCACTCGAGGGCTTGCCACTGCCCATCGCCATGGTCGACAGGCTGTCGAGTGAGAACAGCACCGAGTTCTCGTTGCGGGCCGAGGTCAGGGCGCTGACCCGCGGGGAGTCGGCCGCGGGTGTGGCGGAGCTCGCCGCGCTCGCCGAGGCGCTCGCGCGCGGGCTCGATGCGACCGGGTTTGCGCGGGCCGGCTCGAAGTCCTCGCTGGCACCACCGCCGCCGAAAGCGTTGCGGGAGTAGTCGTCGTCGCCACCGGACGAGAACGGATCGGCAGCGGCTGCTGCGGCCACGCCGGCGCTCGCGGATCTTTCGGCCAGGTCGGCGAAGGCCGCGACCTCGCCGAGCGGCAGCCAGTCCTCGAAGCCTTCCTGCCAGACCGAGGTCTCACGATCGATCTCGCCGGCGGCATGCTTCTCGCGGACCTCGGCCTCGGTCAGAGGACCGACGGTCTCGCCACCGATGGCGAGGTGCCAGCCGGGCTCATCCGCCGGGGCCTCGCTCTCGGCCGCGTCGCCACCCCCCGCCTTGTCGCGGACGATGATCACGTTGCTGCACTTCTTGCAGCGGATCTTGAAGGTCTTGCCGCGGACCTTGTCGTCCGCAATCGAGTATTTGGCTCCGCACTTATCGCATTCGATCTTCATGAGCGTGATTCCTGGGAGTCGCTCGCCAGAGCGCGACGGCGCCCTGCAGAACCGACTGTGTCCGCGGGGCCGCCAGTATAGGAAACCTGGTAGGTAGGTACAACAACGGACGCCGAATGACCGGCGTTTGGCCCCTGCCCTGCGCGTCTGTTTATGGGGCCCATCCCTGGCATACGTCGGCTTCGTGAGTCTGTTCGCCCGCCTGGGACGGGCTTTTGCGCCATCAACTGCGTCCCGAAACGGGTCCGGCGTACAGCCAAGCTCCGGGGGGTGCCCGCAGTTCGTCCAGGGCGCCGGGTCACCCGAACGCCGCCCGGGTGAGAATGGTCTGCTCTCGATCGGGGCCGACCGAGACCAGGGCGATGGGGACGCCGACGGCCGCCTCGACGGCGTCGAGATAGGCGCGGGCCGGTCCAGGGAGATCTTCCAGGCGCCGCGCGGAGACGATCCGCTTGCGCAGCTCGGGGTCTCCCCAGCCCGGGACGGCCTCGTATTCGGGGGTCACGTCGGCCAGCTCGACGGTCCCCGGCTCGGCCCCGTCGGCGTAGCGCGTGCACACCTGCACGCTCGGCAAGGCGGCGAGCACGTCGAGCTTGGTGATGCACAGACCGGTGAGGCCGTTGAGTCGCGCGCTGTGGCGCAGCGCCGGGAGGTCGAGCCAGCCGCAGTCACGCGGACGCCCGGTGGTCGCGCCGTACTCGTCGCCGGCGGTGCGCAGCAGTTCTCCGAGCTGACCGCGCTCGCAGGTCGGGAACGGTCCAGCGCCGACGCGGGTGGTGTAGGCCTTGGTGATGCCCCACACCGCGTCGATCAGCGTCGGGCCGATCCCGAGGCCGGCACAGGCGCCGCCGGCCAGGGTCGTCGACGAGGTGACGTACGGGTAGGTGCCGTGATCGAGGTCCAGCAGGGCGCCCTGCGCCCCCTCGAACAGGACCCGCTCGCCGCGCTGGACCGCGGCGTGCACGAAGGCGCCGACGTCACAGACCTTGCCGGTGAGCCAGGTCGCCCAGCGCTCGGCGGCTCGCAGGATCTCCGCGAGGTCGATCGGCGGGGCGCCGTGGCGTTGCAGCTCGGCGTCGACGTGGGGTTGATTCTGCTCGAGGCGGATCTGGAGGCGGGCAGGATCGAGGAGGTCACGGACCCGCACGCCGCGGCGCGCCGCCTTGGCCTCGTAGGCCGGGCCGATGCCGCGACGCGTGGTGCCGATCTTCGCCGCGCCGTCCTGGGCCCGATCTTCGCGCAGTCCATCGAGCGCGCGGTGATACGGGAGGATCACGTGGGCGTCGAGCGAGACCCGCAGCTCATCGCCGAGCAGCATGCCGGCGCGCTGCAGCTCCGCGACCTCGGTCTGGAACACCTCGAGGTCGATGACCATGCCGGCCCCGAGCACGCAGGCGGTGCCCGGGTAGGCGCAGCCCGAGGGCACCAGGTGCGTGACGATCTTGCGATCGCCGAGCACGAGGGTGTGGCCGGCGTTGTTGCCCCCGGCGTAGCGCGCGACCACCTGGGCCTGGCTGGCGAGATAGTCGACCACCTTGCCCTTGCCCTCATCGCCCCACTGGGCTCCGACCACGATCAGCGTCGTCATTTCGGTTCACTCTCCTCGGCGCTCTGCCACGCGTCGTTTGGGCCTCGCAGCCAGGTGCTCACCGCACCGTCGGCCCCGAGATGGATCAGCCGCTCGGCCTCGCCTGCCGCGGCTTGTGCGGCCTCCAGGGCCATCCCGACCTGCGTCCAGGCGCGTCCGTCGGCTCGCCGCAGCGACCACGCGATCGCGCTGGCCCGGGTGCGGGCGCTGGGGTCCTCGGCGACGACGACGACCCCGCCACGGCGCGGCTCGGCGGGCGCGTCAGCGAGGTCGAGGGCGGCCTCGAGGGCCTCCAGCTCGACGGCGAAGCCGGCCCCGCCGCGGTAGCGTCCGCCGCAGATCAGCGGGGTCGCGACGCCGGGGGCCCAGGCGCGCAGGCGCAGGCCGGTGTAGTAGTCGTGGCCGCGGACCTCGCCGAGGTCGATGATCAGGCGCGCGACGAGGTCGGCGTCGGCGCGGCGACAGTGCTCGACGATCGCCTCGAGCCGACGCAACGCGAGGTCGAGCCACGGCCACGCGGCGCGGATGTCGGCCGGGACCTGGCCCAAAATATCGGCGCCGCCGAACAGCTCGCACAGCAGGCGCAGGCCGTCACGCGCCTCGGGGCGGATCGGCAGCGCGCGCGCGAAGTGGGCGACGCCGTCGCTGTCCTTGCGGGCGAGCAGGTCATGCAGCGCCGCGGTGTCGCAGCCGACGGGCAGGCGATCGAAGACGCCGCGGGCGATGCTGACGTCGGCGAGCTCGAGCTGCGGGTGGGGTAGACCCGAGGCACGCAGCGCCTCGGCGCACACGAGGATCAGCTCGGCGTCGGCGTCGGGTCCGTCGTCGCCGAGCAGCTCGGCGCCGACTTGCGAGTGCGTCGCCTGGCCGCGCGTGTCCTCGCCGAGGCGCACGACCTCGGCGGCGTAACACAGGCGCAGGGCCTCGCCGGCGGCCAGCCGATCGCCGAGCTGCAACTCGCTGAGGCGGGCGATCTGCGGGGTGATGTCGGATCGCAGCGTGACGAGCTCGCCGGTGCCGGCCTCGATGAAGCGGACGCAGCGCTGGCGGTCGCGCTCGGTCAGCCAGCGGCCGAACACCGCGAAGTACTCGATCGCGGGGGTGACCACCGGGTCGTAGCCCCAGCGATCGAGGCTGGCGAGCAGCGCCTGGGACAGGCGTGCCCGCCGACGCGCGGCTGTCGGCAGCAGGTCGCGGGCGCCTCGCGGCAGCGCGAGGGCCCCCGGCGCATCGACCGGCGCGACGCTCATGCCAGGTCGTCCCGGAGGTCGTGGAACACGAGACCCGTCGGGATCTTCGGATAGAAGAAGGTGCTCTTTTGCGGCATGACTTCGCCGCTGTCGCACACCGCCCGCACGTCCGCGACCGGCGTGGGATTCATGAAGCAGACGAGCTGCACGTCGGCCGCGGCCTCGCGTTGGCCCGCTGCCACCGCGAGCGCCTCGTCGGTCGACTTGTAGTAGCGCAGGTTGGTGTTTTGCGACTGTGCCTCGCGGGTGATGCCGAGGCCGCGCTCGAGCACCAGCTCGTGAAGCAGCGCGACATCGAGGCGCTGCAGCGCGGCGTGCAGGTGGCCGAGGCCGGCGGCGGTCGGCGCGAAGTCCTTGCGCAGCGCGAGCAGGTGGAGCGGGCCCTGGCCGGGCACCGCGAGGCCGAAGGCGGCGCCGTGGGCCGCCG
>Ga0335395_10000799_pt1 | contig 19899 bp, 20 predicted proteins | sample MAT02_FD_205744 | JGI IMG/M metagenome (GOLD analysis project Ga0335395, IMG submission 205744) | Freshwater microbial communities from Lake Fryxell liftoff mats and glacier meltwater in Antarctica - MAT-02 (spades assembly) (version 2) ...
GCGAACACTTGCTCGCTTTAATCGAGGATATTTTAGACCTTTCTAAAATCGAGGCGAGGAGAATGGATATCGTGCCGAAAGAGTTTGATTTTCTGGATTTTATGCAAGGCATAACTGCCATTTGTAGCGTTCGGGCAGGTCAAAAGAACATAGCTTTCAATTGCGAATATCTTTCCTCTCTTCCCACTGCAATCTCTGCTGATGAAAAGAAGTTGCGCCAAATCTTAATTAATTTAATTGGTAATGCTGTTAAGTTTACTGAAAGCGGTGGGGTTACTTTCAAGGTTTCCGCAGTGGATTGTACAGGGCTGTTTCATTCTCAGAAAAATCATGATGTTGTAGGGGTCGTGCCCCCGTGCCGACCCTCCCCTATCCAGGAGGGCAACCACGGGGGGATTGCCCCTACAAAGAATGAAATAGCCCTAGTCGATTGTGTCAGGGATGGAACCCGGACTGAAGTCCTCACTAAAAACGTGAAGATTCGGTTTCAAGTTGAAGATACGGGAATTGGCATCGCTGCTGATGAGTTGCCAAAGATATTTGCACCTTTTGAACAGGTGGGTAATACTCGCCGCCATACTGAAGGAACCGGATTGGGATTAGCAATCAGCCACCAATTAGTGGAGATTATGGGCGGCGAATTGAAAGTAGAAAGCACTTTAGACAGAGGTAGCATTTTCTGGTTTGAGTTGGAGTTACTAGCAGTTGACACCCCCAAGAAAAATAAAAAGTATTCCGAAAAATTTATCAAAGGTTTCAAGGGTACTAATAAAAAACTTTTGGTGGCGGATGATAAGTGGGAAAATCGCTCGGTGTTAATTCACCTACTCCAACCGTTAGGTTTTGAAATAATTGAGGCTGTTGATGGTCAAGATTGTTTGAATAAAGCCCAGGAATTTCAACCGGATTGTATCTTGATTGATTTGGTGATGCCGGTGATGGATGGATTTGAAGCGATGCGGCAAATTCGCAAGTTGCCGGCATTGCAAAATGTGGTAGCTATCGGCACTTCTGCTAGCATTATGGAAACGGAAAAGCAGGGAAGTTTAGCAGCAGGATGCAATGCTTTTCTCCCCAAGCCGATCCGGGCTGAGGAACTTTTAAATTGCTTGCAAGTTCATTTGGAGTTAGAATGGATTTACGAGGAGTTGCTGGATGGAAATGCTGAATCTGAAGTTTCCCACAACAAATCTCAAATTCAGGATGAAGAAATTATCCCTCCTCCTGCAGATGAAATTGCTATACTTTTTGAATTAGCGATGAGTGGTGACTTAGGAGGAATTCAAAAACAAGCAGAAAAATTTGCCAAAATGGATGCAAGATATGTCTCTTTCGCCAGCCATCTCAATCAATTAGCTAAAAATTTTGAAGAAGACAAGATTTTAGAATTCGTAGAACAATACAGGAATCAGTGAAAAAATGAGCATTTTACCTTGGGAAGAGAGCGTTATTTTGATCGTCGATGATAATCCAAATAATTTGGCAGTGCTGTTTGATTTTTTGACTGAATCGGGGTTTAAAGTGTTGGTGGCGCGGACGGGGGAGAGCGCTATCAAAAAAGCTGAATACTCGCTGCCAGATTTGATATTGCTGGACGTGTTAATGCCACCGGGAATTGACGGATTTGAAACTTGCCAGCGTTTGAAGCAAAGCGATTTGACTAAGGAGATTCCGGTGATTTTTATGACGGCGCTGGATGAGACGGAAAATAAGGTGAAAGGATTTGGTTTAGGGGCTGTTGATTACGTTACTAAGCCGATTCAAAATGAAGAAGTTTTAGCTCGCGCTAAGGCGCATTTGAGCATCCGCAAGCTGACTCAAAAACTTCAGGATCAAAATGTCCAGATGCAGCAGGAAATTGTCGATCGCAAACTCGCTCAAATTAACCTGGAACAACTGGCTGCTGAGTTGGAAAAACGGGTAGAATGGCGCACTGTTCAACTTTCTCAAACTAACGACCTGCTCAAGGAAGAGGTGAACCAGAGGCAGCAAACACAGGAGAATTTGCAGAAGTCCCTGGACAAGCTCAAGCAAGCTCAATCCCTGTTAATTCAAAGCGAAAAAATGTCGGCTTTGGGGCAAATGGTGGCTGGGATTGCTCACGAAATTAACAATCCGGTGAATTTTATCTGCGGCAATCTCAATTACGTTCGCGATTATGCTGAAGATATTCTCAAGGTGCTAGATCTTTACCAACAGCACTATCCCGATCCGGCACCGGAAATAACATCAACAGCAGAAGCGGTGGAGCTAGAATTCATCCAGGAAGATTTAATGAAAATGCTAAACTCGATGCAGGTAGGTGGCGATCGCATTCGCGAGATAATTCTATCTCTGCGCTATTTTTCGCGGCAAGAAGGGCGGGAAATGCAGCCGATTAATATTCATGAAGGTATTGACAGCACGCTGATGATTTTGCAAAATCGGCTGAAATTTAAGGCGAACCGTCCCGCGATTGAGGTGATCAAAGAGTACGACCCCGATTTGAAAGATATAGAGTGCTGTGGCGGGGAGATCAATCAGGTATTTATGAATATCTTCGCTAATGCGATCGATGCGATCGAAGAATCATGCAGTGAAAGAACTTTCGAGGAAATTCAAGCAAATCCCTACCAGATTCGGATTTGTACGAAAGTCAGCAACGCCAACACTGCAATTATTAAAATTTCTGACAGCGGGCCGGGAATCAGTGAGGATTTGTGCGATCGTATTTTTGACCCGTTTTTTACGACAAAGCCGATCGGCAAAGGTACCGGAATCGGCTTGTCAATTAGCTGGCACATTGTCACAGAAAAGCACGGTGGAAGTTTGCAGTGTTGTTCGACACCAGGCCAAGGTACCGAATTTGCGATCGAGCTTCCAATCCGACAAAAAGTGCGAGAAATGGCCGCCTCCGGTTCCCAAATTGGAGGCCGCTAATCATTTCCATTGGCGCAGCGAGAGAACCAATAAAAAACCAGGTTTCTGAGCGGGTAAAATCCGTCTGAGACTGTAATAAATAAACCTATAAATCCGGCTGTTCCTGATGATCTTCCGCAGAACTAGGGTCTAATTCCCACCGATCTTCATCTCGGTGATCGAGCATATCTGCGGTGTGCAAAATAGCTCCGTCGGCCATTTCTATACCCGCCGCAGATCCGAGTTCGTCAACCATATCTTGATCGGGAGTTGGAGCGCTTCCCCCCACCAATTCCTCGCCAGTGGCACTTTCTTGTTCCGCCGCAGCAACATCGCCATCGTCGCCGCTGATTTGGGAACTGGTTGAACCGTATTCCGAACTGCTGTCGTTCAAGGTTGTGATTTCGTCTTGGCTCAATCCCGGCTCAGCGATGACGCCAGTGCCGTAAGATTCGGTAATTTCTTGAGGTAAATCGCCCGAATTATCGCGTTCTTCTGTTGCTTTTTCTGCTCGTTTCTTTTGCAGTGCCACGATGTTTTCTCCTGAGTTTATTTTTAAGATAAGACGCGATTTCAACCCCCAGTCTTCTGAACCCAAGTGTATTGGCATAATAACTGCTATTTAAGCTTTGAGCTTCTATCCCAAGAAATATATTGATTTTGATCAGCTATTTCATTGGGAATACAAAAAGCATCGCCCTTTTGGAAGGGCGATGCTTTTTCAAAGGAGCACTAATTCTATTCGGGGAAATCAGGGATTATCCATTTGGGGGGTTCCATGCGTTTCTTTTTCACCGCTTCCTCTGCCATTTCTAGCATTTTGTCGAGGGAAGTGTTTTCAATAAAACTTGACGTCGCCGCTGCGTATTCCCGCTTCGGGCACTTGTCGCCCAAAACGCAGCCGTTGACGCAAGCTACAGCACAATCGACAGTGTTCTCCACCATAACTCCTTTCCTTTGATGGTTCCAACAACTACTAGGTAGGTACTCTTGGTTAATTTGTCAAGAGACTGCCCTGTATGTTCATTTTACTTGACAAACTGGTATCAAATGTCGATCGCCCGAGCAAAACTGTTATAAAATCAAAGCAACCTACCTAAATCTTGCCCTAATGAGCGATTTTCTGCGCCGCTTAAAAATTTTACCTTGGCGAGAAATGCTGCAAATTGCCGCGATCGTCAACTTGACAGTTTTGGGAATAGAACTATTCTTAGCATGGGGTACAAAAATTCCCGCCATCAGCAACGCTCTGAGGTTACTCTACAGCTCCTCGCTGGGGATATTAGTACCAGTTGCGATCGCGATCGGAATGGGATCTCTAGCCGTTTACTTATTAGAATATTGGCAGCAGCAATTTATGCTTAACCAAACTAATTTGTGGCTTCTAGTTTTTTGTTTGTTCCTAGGTGTATTTTTGAAGTCTCTGCTCTTACCTCCATTTTTCATAAGTTTATCAGAAGCTACACTCATCGGAATTGCGGTGGGAGTTTTTTGGAAAGGTAGGCATTATTGGAGATAGTTATTGGTGATTGGTGATTGGTTATTTGTTATTGGTTTGTAGTGACGACTGAAGTCCTCAGAAGAAAAAGCTAAAGTCCTGACTACAAACCTTGGGCGCTGACTAGAAGAATAAAGGAGAAAATTAGGTCAATTTCCTATAAAATGTTTGGCATTGTCCACTATTTTTTTTAACTTAATAATGACTGTCAAAACACGCCAACAGGCTAACCTATTGCTGCTACTATTTCCCGCTACCGCATGGTTAATAGTTTTCTTCATTTTGCCAGTGATAATTGTACTTTTGTACAGTTTCCTAGAACGCGGTACTTATGGTGGCGTTACTTGGATATTTACTCTCAGCAACTACCAGCGTTTGTTCAGCGGACTTTTTTGGGGGGTAATTGGTCGATCGATCTGGCTGGCTTTTCTCACAACAGTTGCTTGCCTTTTAGTTGGCTATCCCCTAGCATTTTTCATCGCTACCCGTTCTCCCCGCTGGCGAAATGCCTTGCTTTTGCTAGTAATTATTCCATTTTGGACTAATTTTTTAGTTAGAACCTACGCCTGGATTATCCTGCTGCGAAGCGAAGGAGTAGTTAATACAGCATTGCAAAGTCTGCATATTATTACTGAACCATTAAATTTGCTATTTACACCTTTTGCTGTGGCGATTGGTCTAATTTATGGCTATTTACCATTCATGGTTTTGCCATTGTATTCTAGCATAGAAAGGTTTAATTTTTCATTGGTAGAAGCTGCTCAAGATTTGGGAGCCAATGATATTCGCACTTTTTGGCGCGTATTTTTACCTTTGACCACTCGTGGTATTGTTGCAGGTTCAATTCTGGTGTTTGTTCCCGCAGTCGGTGCTTTCATCACACCGGATATTTTGGGTGGATCTAAAACAATGATGGTGGGGAATCTGATTCAAAATCAATTTTTTAAAGCCCGTGACTGGCCTTTTGGTTCGGCGCTTTCTATGCTATTAACAGTAATAGTATTGATTCCAGTGTTAAGTTATTTTCGCGTGTCTGACAAAACTCAAAGTTGACTGTTGACTGTTAATTGTTGACTGTTCACTGACAACCGACAACTGACAACCGACAACTGACTAATGATTAATGATTAATGATTAATGACTAAACTAGATTTACGTGTTCGGGCGATCGGCAACAAGTGGCTTTGGATACAAGCTACACTAGCATTTGCCTTTCTCTATCTGCCAATTCTGATCTTAATTATTTATTCTTTCAACACATCCAAATTCAATGCAGTTTGGCGTGGTTTTACCCTCGATTGGTATCGTAGCTTATTCAGCGATGCGGGTACACTCGGAATTGTGAGTAGTAGCAGTGCCGGAATTTGGACAGCACTCAACAATAGTTTGCTGATTGCGGTTATTTCGACTCTGCTAGCAACAATTTTTGGTACAGCCATCGCACTAGCACTGGAACGTTTTCATTTTCCCGGACGCAAAACGGTGGAAACTTTAGTGTTTTTGCCGATAATTATGCCCGAAATTACGATCGGCATTTCGCTGCTAGTTTTCTTTACCCTAATATTTCGGATTGTCGAAAATTTAACGGGAATTCATCTCAATCTCGGTTTGCCTACAGTAATTATCGGTCACGTTACTTTTAATATTTCATTTGTTACTATTACTGTCAGGGCCCGTTTGGCGGAACTCGATCCGATATTAGAACAAGCAGCTTTTGATTTGGGTGCTAACGAATGGCGGACTTTTTGGCGGATCACACTACCTCTAATTTGGCCTGGTATCTTTAGCGGGGCACTGCTAGCTTTTACTTTGTCTCTTGATGATTTTGTGGTGACATTCTTTACCACTGGTGTTGGTTCGATGACGCTACCGCTATTTGTTTATGGCATGATAAAGTTTGCTGTGACACCAGCGATTAATGCGATATCAACTTTGATGTTGTTGGCTTCCTTATTGTTGGTTGTGTCATCGCTAAGAGTTAAAAAAAGTTAAAAGTAATGCTTTTGTGTCATAATTGATGTCGCGTATAACTAACAAAACCTATGAAACACCTGCTGACTTTATTACTTTTGTTTGTGCTTGGTGCCCTAGTGCCTTTTGGCTGTAGCAGCACAGGTGTCAACCAGCAACAAGTGCTGAGTATTTACAATTATGCCTCTTATATCGCCCCAGATGCGATCGCCCAATTCGAGAAAGAGAACAATGTTAAAATTCAATACGACACTTTCGAGAACAGCGACGCACTTTACGCCAAACTAAAACAGGGTAATCCCGGTTATGACGTGATTTTCCCCGCAGATTACATGGTGAAAATCATGGCTAAAGAAAATTTACTCGATACACTGAATATTAACAATATTCCTAACCATCAAAACCTCGATCCTAAATATATCAATCAAACATTTGACCCCGGCAATAAATATTCTTTACCTTATCAGTGGGGAACAATGGGAATTGGCTATAATCTCAAGATAACTAAGGGCGAAATCAACAGTTGGGCATCAATGTTTGACTCAAAATATGCGGGAGAAATTGCATGGCAAGATGATGCCAGATACACTTTTGCTGGCCTTTTAATCTATTTAGGATTTGACCCAAATACAACTAATCCTGAAGAGATTAATCAAGCCCGCGACTTGCTGCTTAAAAATAAAAATATCATTGCTGCTTTTGTCCCCGATACTGGTCAGACTTTGTTAGATCAAGGCGAAGTAAATCTGACAATGGAATGGAGTGGCGATATTTTCCAGGTTATGAAAGAGAATCCCAACCTCCGCTATGCTATTCCTAAAGAAGGAACTATTATCTTTTCTGATAATATGGCCATTCCCAAAGGTGCTGTTCACAAAGAGTTAGCTGAGAAATTTATCAACTTCATTTTGCAACCTGAAATTGGTGCAAAAATTTCTAATTTTACTCACTTTGGATCGCCAAATAAACTAGCAATAGACAAAGGTTTGATCGACCCGAAAGATTTGAAAAATCCTCAAATATATCCGACTGGTGAGGTGTTTGCTAAAATGCAATTTTTACAAGATGTTGGGAAAGCTACTGCATTGTACGATCGAGCTTGGACTGAAGTTAAAGCAGGTGCAGGAAAATAGAAATATGGGGAATTGGCACTAAGCTGTTGTGCATCTAGATTGTCTATGGTATTACATGGGGAGATGGGGAGATGGGGAGACGAGTTTTCATAGGGATGAAAATATACAATCTTACAAATATAGGGAATTTTTAACAGAATGCACGCCGTAGAGCTCCTCGATATTTCCAAATTATTTAAAACTGTTCGTAGTCCCGATTTTTTAGCTGTAGATAACATGAATTTGCCAATTTTTGACAAAGAATTCTTTTCTTTGGTCGGCCCTTCCGGCTGCGGAAAAACTACTACTTTGCGAATGATTGCGGGCTTTGAAATGCCCACAACAGGGGAAGTGTATATTCACGGTCAACCGATGCAAAATCGACTGCCATTTCATCGACCTGTAAATACAGTATTTCAAAACTATGCTTTATTTCCACACATGACAGTAGCACAAAATGTTGCTTTTGGATTGGAGATGGAAAATTTATCAAACAAAATAATTCGCGATCGGGTGGAAGAAACGTTAAAGTTAGTACAGTTAACTGATGTAGAAAAACGCTATCCCAGCCAACTGTCCGGCGGACAGCAGCAACGAGTTGCATTAGCAAGAGCGTTAGTCAAACGGCCGTCTGTTTTGCTGTTGGATGAACCTCTGGGAGCGCTGGATTTAAAATTGCGGAAAGAGATGCAATTAGAATTGAAAAAAATGCAGCGATTGTTGGGAATTACGTTTATTTATGTGACTCACGATCAGGAAGAAGCATTAACGATGTCGGACAGAATTGCGGTGATGGATGGCGGAAAATTGCAACAAGTGGGAACGCCTGTTGAGATTTATGAATATCCGCAAACGCGGTTTGTGGCTGAGTTTATTGGTGATAGTAATTTTTTGACCGGGCGTGTAGTGTCCAAGCAAAGTGGTAAAATAACCGTGTTAGTTGACCAAGAATTGCCTGTGTTAGTTGCTACAACCGAGGATCTGCCGGCGGGAAAGGTTGTCACCTTAGTTTTGCGGCCTGAAAAGGTAGCTATTTATCCGGCTGATTATGAGACTGAAAATACTTGGCAGGGAACTGTACAAGAGGCTATTTATATTGGCACTGATACGCGCTATACGGTGCGGTTAACGGCGAAAAGCTCGATCGCGATTCGCAGACAAAATTTACACAGGGATGACTTGCAGCGACACAGAGTGGGCGATCGGGTGCAAGTCGCTGTACCGCCAGAAAGTATTTGTATTTTGTGAATATGAGCTAGCTCATAGAAAGATTGAAGAAGATTTGGCAAACTGAGAGTAAGGTTAAATAGGAGGTCAAAGCAATGACTAATGCTACTCTCAATTTGAAAACTGCACCCGGACATGAAGTGCTGGCGGCGGCTGGGAAAAAGATGCTGCGCCCTGGGGGAAAAATTGCTACAGAAATGTTATTTGAATGGGCAGATTTTCAGCCTGGGGAGACTGTTTTGGAGTTGGCTGCTAGTTTTGGATATAGTTCGATCGCGCTGGCTGAACGTTTTGGGGTTAAAGTGGTGGGAGTTGAGAAAAATCCCGACAGTGTGGCTCGCGCTCGTGCTAATATTGCAGCAGCGGGTTTGACGGATCGAGTGGAAATTGTAGAAGGAGATATTTTTCACTTAGACCGAATTCCTGAACAGTTTGATTATGTTTTGGCTGAAGCTATCCTGACTATGCAGTCAGTTTCTGGGAAGGCTAAAATTATATCAGGAATTTGCGATCGGCTAAAACCAGGTGGCAAGTTTCTTTCTCACGAATTGTTAGCTAGAAGTCAAGAAGCTGAAATTCACCAAGCTTTATCTGAAGTGATTCGCGTCAATTCAACGCCTTTGTCTGAGTCTAACTGGATTGCTGTTTGCCAAAACGCGGGTTTGCAAGTAGAAAAACATCAAACTGGAGTGATGGGACTTCTCAACGGTTGGCGGATGATTCAAGATGAAGGTTTTGTGGATACAGTGCGGATTTTCTGGAATATTTTAAGTAAATCGCAAATTCGCGATCGCGTTTTAGCAATGCGTCGAGTTTTCCAGCATTACCAACAGGATTTAGGCTACATCATCCTTTGTGCAACAAAACAATATTAATGGAGTCAATCGATTTTCAATTTTCGATTTTCGATTTTCGATTCAATAAAGTGACACCACTGATAAATCGAGCGGCTTACGATCAAATTAACTCATTGTAAAAAAATATGACTGCTACTCTTTTACCGCTACAATCTTCCGCAATCCAACTCCGAGAAGCAATTGAATATCCCGCCGCCGGAGTGCTGAGCAAAATTTTAGTAAAGGACAATAATTGCCAGTATACCCTACTTTGTCTGGCTGCTGGTAGCGAAGTTTCCGAACACTCTTCACCGCGCAATGCCACAGTTAATGTAGTCGAAGGAAAGGGAATTTTGACTTTGGAAGGTAAGGATATTATCTTGGAACCGGGGGTGTTTGTTTTCATGCCAGCCCGCGCTCTCCATGCCTTGAAAGCTGAGGTGAATTTGGCATTTATATTGACATTTTCGGAGCCTCATTAATCCCATAAATATTGCTGTAGGGGCGGGTTCGCGATCGCTTTTGTCACTAACAAATAATCTTTATAAACCCGCCCCTAATAAAATTTTATTTTTAATATTTAATCTATTTCTTCTCCAGATGCGATCGCCTCCAGTTGTTTCCAATCCAACACAGTAATTTTTCCGCCTCGACTGTAAGATAGGATCGGCTGAAGTTTCTTAAACATCCGCGCGCATTCTTCGTAAGTAATTCCAATACTCCGAGCAATTTGATAATAGGGAAAATGTTTTTCTAAACACACACTATTCTCAGTAATTTTTGTACCTTTCTCGACCGCAAAATAATGAATAAATCGGGCCAGTCGGACGATCGCCCTTTCCGACACCAAACCGTGTACAGTTTCATGCAGTTGCTGCAACCGCTGATTAAAAACTGTCAATATTTGCAAAGCAATTTCGGGATTTTGCCCAATAGCGGCTAGCAAAACTTCCCGATTTATGGTAAGAACTTCCACATCACTTTCTGCTGTCACCGTTGCTGGGGCAATGGCATTACCAAGCAAAGCAGGTGCGGCAAAGATATCTCCCTGAGATAAGGTGCGGAGAATTGTTTCTTTGCCCGCCAGCGCTGTTTTTGCAACCCGCAGAGAACCGCTCAAAAGAGTGTATAATTTTTCCGGGATGCGATCGCCCTCATACATCACAACTTCTCCTTGTCGATAAGCGCGAATTTCTGTGTTGGATTGCAATCGCTCTAATTCAGTTCGCTTTAAGGTGGCAAATATCCCAATTTCAGCAAGTTGCTCAACAGTTGCTTTCATGCAGTTAACTCTAGCCTATCGAAGTCCAATAAGAATACAATAACGGTGAATCCAGAATATATCCAGCAAAGCAAAGCCATCTACGAAAATGCAGAACTAGAATATCAGCGATCTTATTTTGATGAGGTAGCTGGCGGATTTGTGCTCATCCACCAACAACACAATCTTAATGATTCGGAAAGTTTTGTCGCTGAAGTATTGGCTAAAATGGGAAAGAGAGTTACACTGTTGAGCGAGCAAGCAGCAGAGGGAGTGAGAACGCCAGATGCTGAGATAGACGGTCAGATTTGCGAATTTAAGGAGTTGACAAAATCTACTAAAAACATCAGATACCGAGTTCAGGAAGGAATTAGCAGGGCAAAAAATCAAGGTGCAGCAGCCGTTATTATTCATGTAAATCGAGAGACTTACGAGTTCTGGAAGATAAACGATGGCATCAGAAAAGCTTTTTATTGGGACGAAGCTCAACTGATTCAAGCAATTATATTAGTATTCAACAGCGAAGAAGTTCAAGAGATTGCTAGGGAGGAATGGGAAAATGGAAGACGTTTTTAATGAGTTTGAAGAAGCCATACAAACTGGTTTAAAGAATCATATGCCGCGAGATGCTAAATTGATTACACTCGGCCAAATTTTATATGCAGTTACCCGCGACGAAATGACAAATGAAGAAGGTTGGCAGCTTGAAGCAATGCTCGGAGGCAGAGAACAATGGAAAGAGGCACTTGAGTATAGCATTTTTGGCTATCCAGTAGATACAGCAACGCCATCTTTAGATAAACCTCTAATTATTGCTGGCAAGACTTTTCATTCTCGTTTAATGACGGGCACGGGAAAATATCGTAGCATTGCAGAAATGCAGCAAAGTGTCAATGCTAGTAGGTGTGAAATTGTGACTGTGGCTGTGCGGCGTGTGCAAACAAATGCTCCCGGACATGAAGGATTGGCGGAAGCTCTGGATTGGACTAAAATTTGGATGTTGCCAAATACTGCGGGTTGTCAAACTGCGGATGAGGCAATTAGAGTGGCTCGTTTGGGTAGAGAAATGGCGAAGCTTTTAGGGCAGGAAGATAATAATTTTGTTAAGTTAGAAGTGATTCCTGATGCTAAATATTTGTTGCCAGATCCGATCGGCACTTTGGAAGCAGCAGAACAATTAGTCAAGGAAGGTTTTGCGGTTTTGCCTTACATCAATGCCGATCCCCTGCTGGCAAAACGCCTAGAAGAAGTTGGCTGTGTGACAGTGATGCCTTTGGGTTCGCCCATCGGTTCGGGACAAGGGATCAACAATGCTGCCAATATTCAAATAATTATTGACACGGTGAAGATTCCTGTGGTTGTCGATGCGGGGATCGGTACGCCCAGTGAGGCGGCGCAAGCAATGGAAATGGGCGCTGATGCACTGCTGATTAATTCGGCGATCGCCAATGCTCAAAATTCGCCAGCAATGGCAAAAGCAATGGGAATGGCGGCGGAAGCGGGGCGTTTAGCGTACTTAGCAGGCAGAATGCCGGTCAAAGATTATGCGATCGCCTCTTCTCCCGAAACAGGTACGATCGCCTCAAAATAAATTCTTGAATTTTCCTGGGTGCTTTTTTGGTAAAGTTGTAAACATCAAAAATATTAAGGATTGTGACTGATGCCTTACATCAAGGATGACGATGGACGCCTGAACAACTTTGCTAAAGAGCCGAAGGTGTATGAAGCCGTACCTCCGAACAAAAACCAGCAACGGAACTACATCATCATGGGTATTGCCGCGGTGATGTTAGTTGCCGGTTTAGTGTTTGTGGCTGCTTCTGTCTAAAAACACCACTGACATTCAAAGTTGATTCAAATCCCGATTTTAAATAACTCTTGAGAAAACCATGTTTCCCTACCAAGGTCAACATGGTTTTTGTGTTTAAATAAAAGCAGGAAAAGGCAAAAGTCCTGAGCAACGCCACACGAGCTGAAAGACTAAATCAGACCAAAAGCATTAGAAACGAAAAAATAAGGACAGGGTTGGGGCCTGGTTTTTCGGTAAAAAATATACAATTGCTAGTTGAAAATCTACCCTAAACAAGCTCCCGGATGTACCTGTGGGTATAAATCTAAAATCTAAAATCTAAAATCTAAAATCGGCCGATCGTGATGTCTATTCCTTCCCAAAAAGTTTCTAGCTCGAATAAGCTGATTTACCAACGGTTAAAACAGGCACTTGAACTAAATTTGCGCCGTCAAATTTTTATCGCCGCCTGCGATGACTTGTGCTTGCGGGACTGTCTAGCAGCCCGCTTGGAGGTAGAATTGGAGACCACAGAAACAGACGAAATTCCTCTCTCCCCGATCGAATATCCCCGATTTGTCAGCTTGCAACTCAACCTGGGCGATCCGAATCCTTGGGGTTCGATCGCAGCATGGTTGACCGAACACCCTGTGCCCCAAAATTCGCGCAGCGTCAGCCAATTGCCCGGATTTCAAATTTTGGGGGCAGAACATCTGACTCGCCACTCAGCAGCCGTCCAGTGGTCATTCCTGAGCTATTTGAGAGACATCGAAACACACCTGGAAGTTTGGGAGTCTCCTCTACTGTTATGGGTGTCGCGACCTTGGCTGAGTTCGATCGAACAATCAGCCCCGGAATTTTGGCATTGGCGAACCGGAGTATTTGAGTTTGAAGGGGAACCGACACCCTCGGCGCGCCAATGGGAATTCGGAGACAAGCAGGAAGTGGGCGAGCAATTTTTAAGTTCCAAATCTGGACAATCAAAAGTTTCTAATTCCCCATCTCCTGTTACTAATTTTCCATCTCCAATTCTTAATTCTCCATCAAGAAGACTCAACTCTAAATCTATTGAACTAGCCGATTTGGTGCTAGCTGCTGCCTCCGAGGAGTTGGAAACAAAAAATCAAACCCCATCGGGGGAACATTTGCAGCCGTTGCAAACTTTGCAATATATAGAACTGTTGCAAGAAAATCAGTGTGCTTCGGAAGCATTGGCTTTGGCTTATCAAAGTTTGGGGAATTTTTACCGCGATCGCATTCAAGCCGGAGACGCTTCTAGACAAAACTTAATCATTGCCATTCGCGCGAACGAACAAGTTATTCAGTACCTAGAAATCGATCGCAACTCGCAGCAAAATCAACAACAAACTCCCGAATGTACGCTACTAATTGACGAATTCAAACAAAACTTAACTCAATATATTCAGGAGTCAAATAGCCTACTGCCAATTGCGGATGTGTTCAACGACCTCGGCACTCTCTACTGGATGCTATCGCGATCGCGCCAGGAAAGCTATCCCGAAGAAAATCGCACCGCTAATTCTGGCCTCTGGGATCCAGTATTTTGCCTCAAGCGCAGCATCGCCTTCTACCGAGAAGGTTTAAACAAAAAAGATGGGTCTGTTGAACTCCAAACCCGCGCCAGATTAAACAAAAATTTGGGAACCGCCTTGGCCGATTTAGCCCGGTATCAAGACCAAACTGAAAACTTGCAGCAAGCAGTTACAGCCTACCAGCAAGCGCTGCTGGATCTCGACTCCACGGCAGAACCCCAACAGTACGCAGCGACTCAGAATAATTTGGCAACAGCATACTGGAGTTTAGCTCAAGACAGTCAGCCGATCGTCTACCTCAAAAGCGCGATCTCCGCATACTCCCAAGCCCTCACCTGCTACAACCCATCCACAGAACCCCTCAACTATGCAGGAGTGCAAAACAACATTGGTACGACTTGCTGGAACCTCGCCCAGCACGAACCCTCAGAAATTTTGCTTGTCAGGGCGATTGCGGCCTACCGCGAAGCCTTAAAATACCGCACCAGAGAATTAGTACCCGCCGCCGCCGCCGCTACCCAGAACAATCTCGGTACGGCTTATTGGCATTTGGCGAACCAGTTCCAGCAGAAACGCCCTCGGACTGAATCCTTGCTACAGGCAATTGTGGCCTACGAAGTAGCACTGGATATCGCCGGAGAACTCGATCGCACCCAACTCACCTTTGACACCTTAGCCGCCCGCAACAACCTCGGACTAGCCCACTATCAACTAGCCACAGACCCCGATTTCTCCCTCAACAAAGCTGCACAAACACGCCATCTAGAAGCAGCACTACACCATCAGTTACAAGTGTGGGCCGGATGGGAACAAAATCTTCAGGACAAAGGATTAACATATGGAAATCAACTAAACTTACAAGCATCCCAGCCCAACTCCCAAGCTAGTGATTCTAGGCAAACAGCTTTGAGCTATATTGTCAAAACCATTAGAGCTTTCTATAGTGAATGTGGGCTCCAAGGTCAAAATTTAGCCTTATCCAAAGTTCCTGGAGATTTGTTGCCTGAAATCTTGCGTAGGTTATGACTATTAAAATCTCAATTTTTCCGAAAATGTATCCAGTTTTCTATTATTATGGCGCTTAGCGTTTCATCCCCGGACTTTCGGGCTCTTGATGAACAGTTGCAGCTTTTAAGCTGCCAGTAAGACCTATAATGGAGTGATGCCAAACAAGTAAGCGTATCAACTACGTGTTGAATCAACCTAGATGCAAGTCACTAGAGTTGAGTGTGTAGAGGTGTTTTGACAGCGCCCTTAAGAACTGCTTTTTGATAATTTCTTAAAAATCCTCGTGCGTTCACGTACTGGAGTGTCAAGGCTAAAGATTCTTGCCTAATTATTCAAACAAAATTGTGGTCATGACCCCTGAAAAAATCCTTGTGGTTGATGACGACCCGGCAATCCGAAATTTAATTCACCGTTTTTTAAGCCAGCAAGGTTATCAAGTTGAGTCTGGTCAGGACGGTCAGACTGGTCTGGAATTATTTGAGCAACTCAATCCTGACTTAGTGGTTCTGGATGTAAATTTACCCGACACCACTGGCTACAAGCTGTGTAAAGAAATGCAAAGTCGCACGGGCGTGTTTGTACTCATGCTGACGGGTCGAACGGATGAAGCTGACAAAATGAAAGGGTTTGCCGAAGGTGCTGACGACTACATTACTAAACCTTTCAGTCTCGTAGAGATTGGAGCTCGCGTAGCAGCTATTTTGAGGCGCGTGCGCGAGAAAAAAAATCCACCCGAACCGCAAAGCCGTGTTTTCGGACAGCTAGCTATAGATCCCGTCCGCCGCGAGGTGATTCTGGCCGGTCAGATGGTTGCTTTGACTGCACTGGAATTCGACTTACTATACTGTTTGGCCAGCAAACCTGGTCGCGTCTGGAGACGATCGGAATTGCTGCAAGAAGTCTGGGACTATGAGTATGTAGGAGCCGATCGCGTGGTGGATGTCCATATCGGTCAAATTCGTCGCAAAATTGAACCCGATGGCAATCAAAATTCCATGATTCAGACTGTGCGGGGCGTGGGTTACAAGTTTGTTGAGATAACAACCTAGGGGCAGTGCCGTCTCCCTACCCCGATTAATTGTAGGGACACGGCACTGCCGTGTCCTGATTGCCTAGTGCCGTGTCCTGATTGCCTAGTGCCGTGTCCTGATTGCCTAGTGCCGTGTCCTGATTGCCTAGTGCCGTGTCCTGATGGATTAGAGGAGACGGCACTGCCGTGTCCCTACCCCGATTAATTGTAGGGACACGGCACTGCCGTGTCCTGATTGCCTAGTGCCGTGTCCTGATTGCCTAGTGCCGTGTCCTGATTGCCTACCTTGTTTCTTGCAAATACTCGCTGACTTCGATCGCCTTTTCAAAACCCTGCCGCACACAATCTCCCAAAGCCACCCCGCCAAGGTAGTTGCTACACAAATAAACCCCCGGCAAAGATTTTAAACCTCGATCGATCTGTTCTAGGCGATCGAAATGCCCCAAATTGTACTGAGGAATCGCCCGCTTCCACAGTTTCACCGCTAAAACCTTCGGCTGAGGCACATTAGGTTTCAACAAAATCCGAGACAAATCTCGATGCACCTCCGCCACAATTTGTTCTGCATCAAGATTCGCAATACCCGAATCAGTAGCCCCGCCAATATAACTCGTCAGAGTTTGCCAACCAGCAGGCGCACGATCGGCAAATAAACTCGATGTCCAAATCGTCCCCAGAGTGCGGATTCCCTGCCCCCTCGGAATTAAATTTCCAAAACCTACCAATTTATCCTTGACATCCGACTTCGGATATGCTAATACAACGCAGGCAACTGTAGGGTAAGTAAAAGCTCGTAAAGCGGTGCTAACTTCCGGTTGCAGAGATTGGAACAAATCCGCTGTGACATAAGCAGGCGTTGTCAGCACAACAGTACGAGTCTCAACTTGTTGCGGCCCATCCGGCGTTGAGAATTCAGCAATATAAGTTTGGCTTTCAGTCCGGTGCAAACTTGTGAGATGCCAATTGAGTTTCAGTCGATCGCCTAATTGAGCAGCGATCGCCTCTGGCAGAGCCTTCAACCCCCCTTTAAACGAACCCAACTCCCCCGGCCTAGTCTTCGGAATATTCGGGTCTGCAACAGTCTTTAGCCCCCCCTTGGTAAGGGGGGGTTGGGGGGGGGTTTTCCTAGCAGAAAGCAGCGCCCCCGCCACCAGCCCGCCGCCCAAATCAGCCATTTTTGTCACCCGACCAAAAGCCGCCGCCGCGCTAAGTTGTTGAGGATCGCCAGCATAAACCCCAGAAACAAACGGTTCCACCAATCGCTGCATCACTTCCGTACCCAGATGTCGCCGGAAAAATTGAGAAACAGTTTCCTGATCATCCTGCTGCGAAAGTGTAGCACCCATTGCCGGAGCCACAAATCCCAAAGCCCCGAACAAAGCCCGCAGTTTCCCCGGAAAACTCAGCAACCCAGACTGAATCATCGCCTGCGGAGTCATCGGTACCGGTTGCAGCTTATTTTGCCAATAAACAAAACGAGGCAATTTGCGATCGGCAAAAATCAACTCCTGCTTAAGTCCCACATCCACAGCCAACTTCATCAACTCCGCAGTCGGCGAAAAACTATTGGGGCCCTCCTCCCACAGAAACCCATTCCCTGTAGAAGTGGTGATATTCCCGCCCACACGTCCCTGACTCTCAGCAACTAAAATCTTCAGGGGAGTTCCAGTCTTTGCTTCCTTGTTGAGTGCGTGCGCCAGACTCAAGCCAGTAATACCCGCACCCACAATCAAGCTATCTACTACGTTCGTCATTGGTAATTGCTAATTGAATAATTGCTAACCCGATTCATCCCTGGGGAAAATCCAAAATCCAAAATTGTTGGACTACACACTTACATTATTGCTGCGAAAGCAAGTCGTGAGGAGTCTGAAACAGCGTTTCCAGATAAACTCTTGCAGCTTGGCGGTAGCTGCGCGAAGCTTCAGGCGTACCGCTATCGGCATTTTGCAACAAAAACAGCGACAGAGACGCACAAAATACTCGCTCTAGATCCCATTCGGGATGAGTTTCCAAGTAAGTTTTGAGGGAATCGTGCAGCGTTTCGGGAATTTCGGCAAAGATGCTGACTGTTGGGTTCATCATTATTTTTAGTCTCGCTAATAAATTCAAAACAGAGCCCAACTTTTGGCAGAATACGGGTACTGTCACCGCCAAAATCAGAGCACTTTTTTAGGTATGTCGCATCATTGTGCGCTATGAGGGGGTAGGTTTGTCAATGTGGCGAAATATTACAAAGTCCTTTATGTAAAAAAAAGATTTACCAAACAATAAGCCTTTCAGTACGTTTTTTGTTACATATGTTTATTTTATTTGACTAAATTGAGAAATTTAGCAGCCCGTTAACAAAATCCCCAATTCCGCAGCAAAATCCGACAGTGCCGTTGATTTCTGTGGAAAACTTTGTCTAATCTGTGGAAAACCTGGAACTTCCCTGTGGAAACACAGTGGAATGTTTCGGAAAAAGTCATGGAAAAAATAAGAATTGCGAAGGGATGGGGCATCGGCCAAACAGGGCATTGGGCATCGGGAATCTGTAGCCCCCTTCTCTCCCCCTCTCCCTCTCCCCTTCCTTCAAGAATTCCATTCTGTATCGCTCATATTAGTCTGCTGGAGCATAACATTGATTTCCAAAGGTAGGGAAACCTGCCAGCAAATTTAAATTCAATATCGGTATATCCTTCAGTTTCTAACAACTTGGTTAGAGTTGCCACTGAAAAAAACTTGACATGACCGTTATCCCAAAGTACGGTAAAATGACCGTCCATTTTTCCACTAATAGCTAAAGCAAGATTTTTAAAATAGCCATGATAGGGAGTGGAAAGAATTAAAGTACCTCCGGGTTTGAGACATTTTTGGGCAGCTTTTGCCAGTTCTTTTGGATAAAGTAAGTGCTCGATTACTTCAATTGCTAGGACAACATCGAATGAATGCAGCAGATCAATGTCCGGCAAATCGTAAATATCTGCTTGGATAAACTCACACTCCGGGAAACTTTGACGGGAAATCGCTATTCCGGGTGCAGAAGTATCAACGCCTACAACTTCACAGCCGTGCTCTGTGATCGCGTGACTGAGGCTACCATTGCCGCAGCCGAGATCTAAAATTCGGAGTTTTCTCTGGCTGGTGGACTCCAGTTTTGCCAGCATTTCCAACAAGGGGGATAGCAAATAAGCGTGATGATATCTGGGACGGTCATTGGTGTAGTAGTAAGTATAATCGCTAGAGTTTTTTTTCATGGATTAAGCTAGGAAGACTATTGCCGAGACCGTCAATAAACGGAGAGTGCGTGTGCTATTCTAGCCAATGTTCACCGCAGTGGGGTTGCAAGAGTCGATCGGCAACTCAATTAACATACATTTTTAGACATTCACGCCGAACTTCTTTTGGATATCCTTTTTGAGGCTTATAATCATCTATAAATTGTCTTTTACGTTGGACACAAATATAATTCTGCTTGCCTTTTTTGTGACCATTTTTATTGATATGAGTTGAATTACATTCAGGGCATTGCATAATATTGCTTTTAAATGTGTGTTATTTTTGACGCTCGGAGGACAACTTCATCATACCATAGTTCAGCAACGCCTTATTTTGCAATAGCTTGCCTGTCTATGGTGCAAGATGTCAATTTTAACTCTATTAATTATTTTTTCATGTTGGTATGGCGACAAAAGGTGATCAAAAATGTGACATTGAAACCAAAATTTTCCGGG
>Ga0335395_10000800_pt1 | contig 19885 bp, 18 predicted proteins | sample MAT02_FD_205744 | JGI IMG/M metagenome (GOLD analysis project Ga0335395, IMG submission 205744) | Freshwater microbial communities from Lake Fryxell liftoff mats and glacier meltwater in Antarctica - MAT-02 (spades assembly) (version 2) ...
GCTCACGCGCCTTGTCGATCAGAAATTCGGCTGCCTCGCGTGCCGACAGGCGGTTGAGCACGTCGGCCATTTCGTTTTCGTTGAAATAATGCCAGACACCGTCGCTGCAGGCCACCAGACTGTCGCCCGCGCGCAGCCTCGGGATGAAATGAACATCCACCGGTGGTTCGGTTTCGGTACCCAGACATCCCATCAGGATGTTGGACTGCGGATGCACATTGGCCTGCTCTTCGGTGATTTCACCGCGCTTGACCAGCATCTGCACATACGAATGGTCCATCGTGCGACGAATCACCTTGCCGCCATGGAAATGGTAGATGCGCGTGTCGCCCGAATGGGCCCAGTGGCAGTCGCCGCCGGCGTTGATCATGAACCCCGCCATCGTACTGTGCGGCTCTTCTTCGGCCGCGATGGCGGTGAGTTTGATCACGACATGGGCCTCGCGGGCCACCTGCATCAGCATGGCAGCGGCATCGTCGGAGGTCGGCGCGTAACGCTCGAATAGCTGCCGGGCGGTCATGACCACCTGGTCGGACGCCTTGCGCCCGCCACTGCGCCCGCCCATGCCATCGGCGACGATACCCAGCACGCAACCGTTGACACGTGCATGGGTCAGCAACTCAACCCGATCTTGCTGGTAGTCGCGGTCGCCCTTATGGATGCCAGTGGCCGCAGTCAGTCGGTAACCATTACTCATAGTGCGCCGTTCAACAGCAAGGGGGACGAGAAAAGCAGGACAATCGATAGCTATCGAAACCCCGTTGGCAGCTTCCTGCCCCCGGAGCCTGTCCGCCCATCTGATTCTAGACCCTCGCCGTGCAAGCCAACCTGCATTCGCCCGACCGCCGACTGATCGAGTTGGCCATGGAACACGCCGATCTGGATGCGCGCATCGACGGCGCGACACGCATACCCCCCGTCGATGAGCTGGCGATGCGTCGCATGAAAAAGCGCCGCCTGGCCTTGCTTGACGAGATGCAGCGCATCCGCGATCATCTGCTGCCAGACGCGCCGGCCTGACGCATGGGCTTGCAGGAGCATGTCGACCAGGCATTCGCGCCCGATGGGGTGCTGTCTCGCATGGTCTGGGAGTTCCGCCCGCGCGCTGGCCAGATCGAGATGGCGCATGCGATAGCGCAAACCATCGACCGCGGCGGTGTCCTGGTCGTCGAGGCCGGCACCGGCGTTGGAAAGACTTTTTCCTACCTGGTTCCGGCGCTGCTCAGTGGCACCCGGGTTTTGCTGTCCACTGCGACCAAAACCTTGCAGGACCAGTTGTTCGGCCGGGATCTGCCCCAATTGGTACAAGCCCTGGGGCTGCCGGTGCGCACGGCTTTGCTCAAGGGGCGCGCGAGTTATCTGTGCTTGCATCGAATGGAACTGGCGCGCCAGGACCCGGCGCTGTCGGAGCGCGCGATGGCTCGCACGTTGGGCAAGATCGAACAATGGGCGCAGGTCACGCGCAGCGGCGATCTGGCCGAGTTGTCGGGACTCGATGAACGCTCACCCGTGTTGCCCCATGTCACCTCGTCGCGCGACAACTGCCTGGGCGCTCAGTGCCCCCGGTTCCGTGCCTGCCACGTCAACCTGGCCAGGCGCGAGGCGCTGGCAGCGGACGTGGTCGTCATCAACCACCATCTCTTTTTTGCTGACCTCGCAGTGCGCGAATCCGGTATGGCCGAGTTGTTGCCCACTGTGCAGACCGTGGTGTTCGACGAGGCGCATCAACTCAATGAAACCGGATTGCAGTTCCTTGGTCGCCAGTTCTCGACCGGCCAGTTGATCGATTACGCGCGCGACTTGCTTGCGGTGTGTCTGGCGCAGGCCCGTGGCCTGGGTCAATGGCAGCAACACGCCCTCGCCCTGGACCGCGCCGCCCGCGATTTGCGTATGCAGGTGGGGCGCATGCCGGCCAACGGTCGACTGCGTTGGTCGGACGCGGCACCGGATCAGATATCCGGTTCAGCGTGGCAGGAGGCGCTTGTTGCCTTGCGCAGCGCTTGCCTGCAGACCCGTCAGGCGCTGGAGCCAATCGCCGAAACCGGCCCGGACGTCGCGCGCCTGATTGAACGGCTCGATACCATGACCGGCCATGTCGATGTGTTTCTGCAAGCGCGCAACCCAGCCTGCGTGCGCTGGATCGATGTCGGTACCCACCTGCGGCTGATTGAATCGCCACTGGACATCGCGCAGACGGTGCAGGAGAAACTGCTCCAGACCGACAGCACCGAACACAGCCAAAAGGCATGGATCTTCACCTCGGCAACGTTGGGCGATGACGCCGCGCTGCGCTGGTTCACCGAGCCTTGCGGACTGGGCAACGCGCGAATCTTGCGCGTGAAGAGTCCGTTCGACTATGCGCGCCAGGCTGCGGTGTATGTACCGCGCGAGCTGGTCAAGCCGGCCGATCCGGCGCACAGCGCACAGGTGGCCGCGCTGGTGGCACGGCTGGCCAGCGTCCTGGGGGGTCGCACCCTGGTGCTGACGACCACGCTGCGGGCATTGCACGCGATCAGTGAAGCGTTGAAATTGCGCTTTGCCGATTCCAATGCGATCGAGGTGCTGGTGCAGGGGCAGGGGCCCAAACGTGAATTGATGGAGCGGCTGCGCAATGCGGTGGAGGACGGCAGGCCGGGATGTATCCTGGTGGCGTCGGCCTCGTTCTGGGAGGGCATCGACATACCGGGCCACGCGCTGCAACTGGTGGTGATCGACAAACTGCCGTTTCCGCCTCCGAACGACCCCCTGGTAGAGGCCCGGGCCGGTCGGCTCGAAGCACAGGGGCGTAGCCCCTTCAACGATTACTTCATTCCGGAAGCCGCCGTCGCGCTCAAACAAGGTGCCGGGCGTCTGGTGCGCCGCGAGAGCGACCGCGGGGTGCTGGTGGTGTGCGACACCCGGCTGACCAGCATGGGTTACGGTCGCCGTTTGCTGGCGTCATTGCCGCCAATGCTACGACTGGACGACGAAGCACAACTGATCGCACGTCTGTCGGAACTCACCAGACCTTCCACCACGGGTCACCATCCCGCTGGAAACCCCGGGTGATGAATTTGCTGCTCGGATAGTTCGTTTTCAGGACACGAAGCGAGTCGTCGTGCAGTTTTTCCATGCCGAGCGCCTCATAGGACTTGACCATGATGTACAGGGCCTCCTCCAGCGCCGGCACGTCGCGGTAATCGGCCACCGCCGATTGGGCACGGTTGACCGCCGCCAGGTAAGCTCCACGTTGATAGTAATACCGCGCCACGTGAACCTCATACTGTGCCAGTGAATTGACGATGTACGTCATGCGCAGCCGCGCATCCGGTGTGTATTTGGATTCCGGGAACCGGGTGGTCAGTTCCTTGAACGCCTCGAACGATTCCTTGGCTGCCTTCTGGTCCCGCTCCGACAGATCCTGGCGCGTCAGAAACGAGAACATGCCCAGATCGTCATTGAAGTTCACGACGCCCTTGAGGTACAGCGCGTAATCGATGGCCGGGCTGGACGGATGCAGTCGCAGGAAGCGGTCGATGGTCGACAGTGCCTGCGCGGGCTCAGCCGCACGGTAATGCGCATACGCCTTGTCGAGCTGGGCCTGCTGGGCCAGCGGCGTGCCGGCAGCGCGCCCCTCGAGTTTTTCCAACAGCAGGGTCGCCTTGTCGTAGGCTCCCGAGTTCATCTCGTCCTTGGCTTCAGCGTACAAGCGATTCGGGCTCCAGTTCGCCGTCTTGTCTTCATTGGGCGTCGAGCAACCGGCGACCGCGATCGCGGCACCGGCCATCAACGCGATGCGGACCATTGATAATTTGACTCGCAGCATGGGGACAACCTTGGTAACAGACAGCGAAGAAAGCGAGGCGATTATATCGGGCGCATCGTTGGCGGCGGAGGCGGATGACCCGGCCGAACCCACGATGCAGGACGAGGTGCGCCAGTGGCAGGTCAGCGAGCTCCACCATCGGGAACGGCTCGATAAAGTATTGGCGGCGAATATCGAGGGTTTCTCGCGCAATTACCTTCGCCAATTGGTGGAGCTGGGCGCGGTGCACTGCAACGGACAAGCGCAGCAAAAGCCTTCGGCGCGGCTGCGGGCTGGCGACCGGATCGCAGTGACCTTGCAACCGACCCCGCAGAGTCGAGCTTTCACGCCAGAGGCCATGGCGCTGGAGGTCGTGTTCGCGGACGATGATTTGCTGGTTGTTCACAAACCGGCCGGGCTGGTGGTGCATCCGGCACCCGGCAACTGGAGCGGCACCTTGCTCAATGGCCTGCTGGCCTGGGACACGCGTCAGGGCGACCTGCCGCGCGCGGGCATCGTGCACCGACTGGACAAGGACACCAGCGGCCTGATGCTGGTGGCACGTTCCCGCCCCTGCATGGATGCGTTGGTGCGCATGATTGCGCAGCGCGAGGTGCAGCGCCAATACCTGGCGATCGCTCATCGACCCTGGATCGGTCCGCCGGTTCGGGATCTGACCGCCGCGATCGGCCGCGACCCGGTCAACCGGCTGCGTATGGCAGCCCTCGCCACTGGAAGCGTGGGTGCCAAAGAGGCGCGCACCACGATCGCGTTGCTGGACAACGGCGATGCCGGCTGTCTGGTGCGCTGCAGCCTGCATACCGGTCGCACGCACCAGATCCGGGTGCATATGGCGTCGATCGGTCATCCCCTGCTGGGTGACACCACGTATGGTGCGCCACCGGGATCCACTATCGGTCGCCAGGCGCTGCACGCATTTCGGCTCGCGCTGAACCATCCAAGGCTTGGTACGCCATTGGCGTTTGTCGCCCCCTTGCCCCCGGACATGGGTTCGGCATTGGCTCTGTGGGGGCTGCGTTACAATCCCGCCTAACAGAATGCACAGCACGCCCAAGCGTGATGCCTGCTGTTCTTCGCACCGCAGACGCTCGATCTGCCTGTAGCGTCCCCTTTAGACTGGCACCGATGCGCACCCGATGGTGCCAATTTTCGGAAACCCTCGACCATGAATACCGCTCAGGCAAAGCGTGTACTGGAAACGGCTCTGATCTGTTCGCACCAACCGCTGCAGACAAGGGATGTTCGCGCGCTGTTCGATGACATGGTCGGCACCGAGACCATCAAGCAGTTGCTGCAGGACCTGCAGCTCGACTGGGCGCAAAAGGGTGTCGAGCTGGTGCAGGTTGCGTCGGGCTGGCGCTTTCAGAGTCGACCCGATGTGCGCGAGTTCCTGGACCGTCTGCATCCGGAGAAGCCGCCACGGTATACCCGCGCCACACTGGAAACGCTGGCCATCATCGCCTACCGTCAGCCGGTGACACGGGGCGACATGGAAGACATCCGCGGCGTGACCATCCATTCGACGATCATCAAGCAGCTGGAAGACCGCAGCTGGATCGAGGTGATCGGTCATCGAGAGGCGCCGGGTCGTCCGGCGCTGTTCGCCACCACGCGCCAGTTTCTGGACGACATGGGCCTGGCTTCGCTGGATCGACTCCCGCTGCTGGACAAGGACGTAGCAGGAGCCGACATGTTCGAGGCGCTGGCTCAGGAGTCGATCGAGACTCCCCTGTCCGAACCGGTGCACGACCGGACGGCTGTCTCCGACCGCGCAGCCCCCACCGTGCCACAGCAGGGCATGGCAACACATAACGACGGGCCGGACCTCGCGCCGGACCCTGCGCCGGAGATCTCCATGGTGGAACCCCAAAAATGAACGCATCCGACTCCGACGAAACACCCATTGAACCGACCCCCGACGCGGCACCGGTCGCGCCCGTCAAGGCACGTCGTGCGCGACGCCAGCCAGCGGCGCAGCCGCTGCAAGAGCCGCACCGGAGCGAAGTGCTGCGGTCGCCCGCTGCGCTGCAGGTGGCAGCCGAAGCCGTGACCACAACTCCAGATGCAGTCGAAACTCCGATTGACCGTGTTGCTGCCGAGTCTATGGACGATGCTGTCGATGCGTTCGATGGCAAGGAGGGCGACCCTGCGCCTGTCAGAGTCGACCCGGGCCCTGCAGAGGTCGACGCCAAGATCCGGTTCGAAGACATCGTGTCGGGCCAGTTCGATATCCTGGCGCAGAGCACCGACGGGATGCCACCCAAGCGGGTGTTGGCACCGATGGCGGAAACCCCCAAGCTGCACAAGATTCTGGCCCAGTCGGGCATGGGGTCACGGCTGGAGATGGAGCAGCTGATCATGGAGGGCCGGATCACCGTCAACAACGAACCGGCGCACATCGGACAACGCATCCAGTTCGGCGATCACGTCAAGGTCAACGGCAAGCCGATCCGGTTCCGGGTCGAGCCGCCGCCCCCAAGGGTGATCGCCTATCACAAGCCCGCAGGTGAAGTCGTTACGCATGACGATCCGCAGAACCGGCCCACCGTATTTCGGCGCTTGCCCAAGCTGCAGCAGGGCAAGTGGCAATCGGTAGGCCGGCTCGACCTCAATACCGAAGGCCTGTTGCTGTTCACCAACGCCGGTGAACTGGCTAACAATCTGATGCACCCCCGTTTCGGCCTGGAACGTGAGTATGCGGTGCGGGTGCTCGGCGCGCTCAGCAACGAGGAAAAGCAGCGCCTGCGCGATGGCGTGCGGCTTGACGACGGTCAGGCCCAGTTCGGTAGCATCGAAGACGGCGGGGGCGAGGGTGCCAATTGCTGGTATCGGGTGACCATCTCCGAGGGTCGCAACCGGGAGGTGCGGCGTATGTTCGAGGCGGTCGGCCATGCGGTGAGTCGACTGATCCGGATCCGCTACGGAGCCATGTTGTTGCCCCGCGGCCTGAAACGTGGTGCCTGGATGGAGTTGGACGACCACGATATGGAGGCCTTGCGCCGCGCGTCGTCGCGTGGTTCTGCCGCAGGCCCGACCGACCCGCGCGATCGGCCACGTGCCGACGGCCGCGGCGGCAACCGCAACAGTCGCCAGCGTGGCGCGCGCCCGAATCAGCAGGGTCGAGCCGAAGGTCCACGCGATCCGATGCGTACGCAGGGCCGACCTGAAGGTAACCATGGCCCTGCCAACGCGCGCAATCGCAACCGCCACCCGAACGACGACAACGGTGAACGCGCAGATCGGCAAGCCGAGCAGTCGCAGCCCGACCCGATGAAAACGGCATTCGGTTACATCGGCGCGGATAGCTTCACGCGACAGCGTCAGGGACCAGGCCAGCGCCGCGGTCCGCAACGCGCGGGCCCGGCCAACCCGTTATCGAGTCCAGGTGGCGGCAATCGACGCCGCGGCGGACGGGATCGCTGACATGCGCGATCCCGCCGCAGCACATGCACAGCCCTTGGTGTGATCCCCTTTGGCAAACATGGGCGACGTTAGAATACAAGGCTTTGCCCCAAGGGGCGCCAACACGATTTCAACCCTCAGGAAAGCAGCATGACTATCGAACGCACACTCTCCATCATCAAACCGGACGCAGTGGCCAAAAACGTGATTGGCCAGATCTACGCGCGCTTCGAAGCCGCCGGTCTGAAAGTCGTTGCCGCTCGCATGATGCAACTGTCGAAGGCCGACGCGCAAGCCTTCTACGGCGTGCACAAGGATCGCCCCTTCTTCAACGACCTGGTCAGCTTCATGATCTCCGGGCCCGTGATGGTGCAGGCGCTCGAGGGCGACAACGCGGTGCAGAAAAACCGGGACCTGATGGGTGCCACCGATCCGAAGAAGGCTGCCCCCGGCACGATCCGCGCCGATTTCGCCGACAGCATCGACGCCAATGCGGTGCATGGCTCCGACGCTGCGCAAACTGCAGCGGTCGAACTGGCGTTTTTCTTCCCGGCGATGAACGTCCACAGCCGGTAGTCCAGTCCATGTTGGCCAATCTGCTCGATTACGACCTCGAGGGTTTGGCCGCTTTCTGTGAGCGCCTGGGCGAGAAGCGCTTTCGCGCGACCCAGTTGTTTCGCTGGATCCACCAAAGGGGTGCCGCAGACTTCGATGCAATGACCGATCTGGCCCGCCCCTTGCGCGAGAAGTTGCGCGGCGTGGCGCAGGTCCAGGGTTTGCGCGTCAGCTCCGAACAGCGCTCGGCCGACGGAACCATCAAATGGTTGTTCGATGTGGGTGGCGGCGACGCGGTAGAAGCTGTTTTCATTCCCGAGACCGACCGTGGCACCTTGTGCATCTCATCGCAGGCCGGTTGCGCCGTCGGCTGCCGCTTTTGCTCAACCGGACACCAGGGGTTCAGCCGTAACCTGGGTACCGGTGAAATCGTCGCCCAGTTGTGGTTCGCGGAACATTTTCTGCGCCGGCACCTGCAACGCAACGAACGTGTCATCACGAACGTGGTCATGATGGGCATGGGCGAACCACTGCAAAACTATGCAGCGCTGGTGCCCGCCTTGCGTGTGATGCTGGACGACCATGCCTATGGTCTGTCACGACGGCGCGTCACGGTCTCCACGTCTGGCGTCGTTCCGATGATGGAGCGGCTCTCGCATGACTGCCCAGTCGCGCTCGCGGTGTCCTTGCATGCGCCCACGGACGCTCTGCGCGACAACCTGGTGCCGCTCAATCGCAAGTACCCGCTGCACGAACTCATGCAGGCCTGCGTCGCCTATCTTGCGCACGCGCCGCGGGACTTCATCACGTTCGAATACTGCATGATCGACGGCGTCAATGACAGCTTGGAGCAGGCGAAGGCGCTGGTGTCACTGGTACGCGCCGCATGTCCCCGCACGAACTGGTGCAAATTCAATCTGATACCGTTCAATCCGTTTCCAGCCTCTGGCCTGCAGGGTTCCGCAGCCGCACGCATCGGGTTATTTGCCCGCGTATTGGCCGATGCCGGCCTGGTGACCACGATCCGCAAGACCCGCGGCGACGATATCGCTGCGGCCTGCGGGCAGTTGGCTGGCGACGTGCGGGATCGCACCGGGGTGGCCAAGCGCATGGCGCAGCAACGCACGATCCCGCTCAAACCGGTGGTCGCGTTTGCCCACGACAACAAGGAAGGCTGAAGCATGGCACGCAGTGATCGACGCAACAGAGTCTCGGTACGCTGGATAGCCCCTTTGTTGCTGCTGATAGCCTGTCTGCAGCTGGCGTCCTGCGCGTCGCCAGATGCCACCGGCAACAACGCTCCGCGCCGCGATCTGGTCACCGCCTCGGACGAGCCGGAGCTGCGGACCCGGGCGCGCATCCGACTCGAATTGGCGGTGGGCTATTTTGAGCAGGGTCAGACAACCATCGCCCTCGATGAACTCAAACTCGCGCTGGCAACCGACCCGAACTATGGCGATGCTTACAACCTGCGTGGGTTGGTGTACATGCGCCTGAAAGACTATCCGCTGGCCGAGTCGAGTTTCCGGCGCGCGCTGGCGCTCAAGCCCGGCGACGCCAACACGCTGCACAATCTGGCCTGGCTGATGTGCCAGGCTAACCGTCATGCCGAGTCAATGCAGTTTTTTGGACAAACCCTGGCTAACCCGGCCTACACAGACCGTGCCAAGACCTTGATGACCCGCGGCCTGTGTCAGATGCGCGCCAACAAGCCGGAAGAGGCCGAGGAAAGCCTGTTGCAATCTTTTCAGATCGATGCAGGCAACCCGATCACCGAATACAACCTGGCATTGCTGATGTTCCAACGCAACAATCTGCAGCGTGCCCAGTTCTATATCCGAAGGCTCAACAACAGCGAATGGGCCAATGCCGAGTCCTTGTGGCTGGGCATCAAGATCGAACAGCGACTGGGCAACCGCGACTCGGTAGAGCAACTGTCCGTGCCCTTGCACAAACGTTTCGGCCAGTCACGCGAGGCAGGTTTGTACGACCGGGGGGCTTTCAATGAATGAGCCCGAGGCGGCTTTGCATTCCACCGCCCTCAACAAGAGCGCCGGCACCTTGCTGCGCGAAGCGCGTGAGGCGGCCGGACTGCACGTGGGTGCGCTGGCGGTATCGCTGAAGGTCCCAGTCAAGAAACTCGAAGCGCTTGAAGCCGACGACCTGGATCGGTTACCCGATGCCGTGTTCGTACGGGCGCTGGCGGCCACGGTATGCCGTACTCTCAAGATCGATCCCGAGCCCGTATTGGCGCGCCTGCCGCAGTTTTTGGCCCGTCCATTGAAGGTGGGCTCGCAGGAAACCCCTGTACGACTGGACAGCGGCCGCGGTCTTCGTTTGCCGGGATGGGGCGGCATGCCGCGGTCCGTGGTTTACCTGACGGGCGTGCTGCTGCTGGGCGCGATCGTGGTGGGCTTGATGCCGACTCTGCGCATTGGCGGTGATGCCGAGGTTGCGCAGGCACCTGATAACGTGGCAATTCGTACGGTTCCGCGTGCGCTGACCTTGCCAACCGACGCCACGCCGGGCGTTGCGCCGGCGGCACCGGTGGCAACGGAATCTGCGGCGATGCTTCCGGCAGGCGCAGTGGCTTCGGAACCAGTCAGTACGACGGTTCCAGCAGCGTCGCAGACGACGCCATTGGCTGCGCTGACTGCCACCGCGCCAACCGTCGGCGCGAACGAAGCTGCCATCGTTGTCTTCCAAGCGCGCCAGGCATCCTGGGTGCAGGTGGTCGATGCGGCCGGACTCGTACATCTGCGCAAGACTTTGGGCGCGGATGAGACAGTGCGTATCAATGGCACCTTGCCGTTGTCCGTGGTCATCGGTCGGGCCAATGCGATCGACGTGGTCGTACGAGGCAAGCCGTTCGACCTCGCGCCGGCGATCAAGGACAATGTGGCCCGATTCCAGATTAAATAATGCTACAGCCACTTTCCATGCTGCAACCACAGGCCATCGCGCCAATTCTGATGACCCGCCATGTCACGCGCCAGGCCCGAGTGGTATGGGGTGGCCGCGTCGTGACCGTTGGAGGCGATGCACCGGTGCGGGTGCAGTCGATGACCAACACCGACACGGTGGACGTGATCGGTACCGCCATTCAGGTCAAAGAGCTGGCACTGGCAGGCTCGGAGATTGTCCGGATCACCGTCAATACGCCGGAGGCGGCGCAAGCCGTCGCCCCGATCCGCGAACAGCTCGATCGCATGGGTATCGATGTGCCGCTGGTGGGCGATTTCCACTACAACGGGCACCGACTGCTGACCGACTACCCGCAATGCGCGCAAGCATTGTCCAAATACCGCATCAATCCTGGCAACGTCGGAAATGGCGACAAGCGAGACCGGCAATTCGGTCAGATGATCGACGCGGCCATGCGCTGGAACAAGCCGGTACGCATCGGCGTCAACTGGGGCAGCCTGGACCAGGGGCTGCTTGCCCGCCTGATGGACGAGAACGCGGCCCGGGTCACACCGTGGGACGCCAAGTCGGTGACCTACGAAGCACTGATACAGTCTGCGCTGGGTTCAGCCGAGCGGGCGCACGAGATGGGAATGGATCCGAACCAGATCATTCTGTCGTGCAAGGTCAGCGGTGTGCAGGATCTGATTGCCGTATATCGCGCGCTGGCACACCGCTGTGATTATGCACTGCACTTGGGCCTGACCGAGGCCGGCATGGGTGCCAAGGGCATCGTCGCCTCCAGTGCTGCTTTGGCCATCTTGCTGCAGGAGGGCATTGGCGACACCATCCGTGTCTCGTTGACGCCAGCACCGGGCGAGGCGCGTATTCAGGAAGTTTTGGTGGCATCGGAGATTCTGCAGGCCTTGGGCCTGCGCTCCTTCGTGCCCAGCGTCACCGCCTGTCCCGGCTGTGGCCGTACCACCAGCACCACGTTCCAGGAGCTGACCCAGCAGATCGACGAGTTTCTGCGCGCCATGATGCCGCAGTGGCGCGAAAAGTATCCTGGCGTCGAAAAGATGAAGGTGGCCGTGATGGGCTGCATCGTCAACGGTCCTGGCGAGAGCAAACATGCCGACATCGGCATCAGCCTGCCCGGTACCGGTGAGGCACCTGCGGCACCGGTGTTCATCGACGGCGAAAAGCGCATGACGCTGCGCGGCGATGCGATTGCACGCGACTTCCAGGCCGTAGTCGAGACTTACATCGAAAAGCGTTTCGGCCAGGCGGGTACTGCGTCCAATCCGCCATGAACATGGCCGACAATTTGCAAGCGCCACCCGCTGAGCGCACGCGCAAGCTTGCCGCCGTCAAGGGGATGAACGACATCTTTCCGCCCGAGTCGGCACAGTGGGAATGGTTTGAGCAGCATGTACGAGAAGTCATGGGCTGCTATGCCTATGGCGTCATCCGCACGCCCATCGTCGAGCACACCCAGCTGTTCGTCAAAGGCACTGGCGAGACCACCGATATCGTCGAGAAGGAGATGTACTCCTTCGAGGATCGGCTCAACGGAGAACAACTCACGCTGCGTCCAGAGAACACCCCCGGCGTCGTGCGCGCGGCGATCGAGCACAACCTGACCTACGACGGCGGCAAGCGCTTGTATTACGTGGGCCCGATGTTCCGCCATGAGCGACCACAGCGCGGACGTTATCGGCAGTTCTACCAGGTGGGCGCGGAAGCGCTCGGTTTTGCGGGGGCCGAAGTCGATGCAGAACTGATCGTACTGGCTTCGCATCTGCTCGAGCGCCTGGGCCTGCCCGGCGTACGCGTCGAGCTCAACAGCCTGGGCCTGTCGGCCGAGCGGCAGCAGCACCGTGTGGCGCTGATCGCCTATTTCGAGCGCCACACCTCGCTACTCGACGCCGATGCTCAGCGCCGCTTGCACACGAATCCCTTGCGCATCCTGGACACCAAGAACCCGGCGATGCAAGACCTGGTGTCGCAGGCACCTCAATTGCTGGGGTTCCTCGGTGACTCGTCGCGCCAGCATTTCGAGACCGTCCAGAGCTTGCTCACCACCTGCGGCGTGCCCTGGAGCATCAACCCGCGCGCGGTGCGCGGCCTGGATTACTACAGCCATACGGTGTTCGAGTTCATCACCGACGAACTCGGTGCCCAGGGCACCTTGTGCGGCGGCGGCCGATACGATGGCCTGTTCGAGCTGCTCGGCGGCAAGCCGACGCCGGCTGTCGGCTGGGGCATGGGTATGGAGCGCGTACTTGAACTATTGCGGGTGCGTGGCCTTGCAGCAACTGCGCCGGTACCCCATGCCTATGCCGTAATCCCTGATGCAGCCCACCTGGCATTGGCATTCCAGACCGTGCATGTGCTGCGCCGCGCAGGCGTGCGGGTACAGATGCATGCCGGCGCACAGGCGGGCGCTGCCAGCATGAAGTCGCAATTCAAGCGCGCCGACAGCAGCGGTGCCCATTTTGCGTTGGTGTTCGGACAGCAGGAGGTCGCTCAAGGCCAGGTCATCGTGAAGTCGTTGCGCGACGGGGCTGGAGCCCAGCATTTGCAACCATTGGGCCGTGTGGCGGACTGGGCCGCAACCCTACAATCGCCAACCTGAACCAAGACACGTTATGGCCAAAGAACTCGACCTCGAAGAACAAGAACAACTTGATCAGATCAAGCACTTCTGGAAGCAGTACGGCAACCCGATGACCTGGGTGTTGATCGCCATGCTGGCGGGGTATGCCGGCTGGAATGGCTACCATTACTGGCAGCGCACCCAGTCTTCGCAGGCATCGGCCTTGTATGGCGAACTCGAACGCCTGGCCGCGCAAGGCGACCCAGACAAGGTGCAGCGCGCATTTGCCGACATGAAAGACAAGTTCGGCAGTACCACCTTTGCCATGCAGGCCGGCCTGTTGACGGCCAAGATTCAGCAAGAAGCGGGCAAGCCGGAACTGGCTCTCGCCGCATTGACCTGGGTTGCCGACAAGGCGTCCGATCCGGCCTACCAGGCCATTGCAGGTTTGCGCCTGTCCGCTGCGTTGGCGCAGTCCAAGGACTATTCCGGTGCCATGGCCCGGCTCGACGGAAAATTTCCCGCTGCGTTTGCAGCCTTGGTCGCTGATCGCAAGGGTGATTTGCTGATGTTGCAGGACAAGCCGGCCGAGGCCCGCGCCCAATACGAGCAGGCCTACAAGGGTTTCGATGCGCAGACCGATTACCGTCGCCTGGTCGAGATCAAGCTGACCGCTCTGGGTGCCGATCCCCGCCCGCAGCCTGACGCTGCGGCGACCGCAGAAGGCAAGAAATGAGAGCGCGCACGCAAGGCAGTGGCGTGTGGCGATGGGGCCAGCGCCTGGCGGTGTTCGGGCTGGGTTTGCTGCTGACGGCTTGCGCCAGCGGGCCCGATAAACCGCAACCGACAACACTGAGTCCGAATGCAGCGCTGATCGGCGTGCGCCTGGCCTGGAGCAACCGTATCGGACCGGTGAATTTTCCGCTGGACGTCGGCGTGAACGGCAGCACGGTCACGGTGGCCGGCTCCGATGGCAGCGTGGCCGCCATCGACACCGCAACCGGTGCCGATCAGTGGCGTGCCTCGGTGGGGACAGATATCAACGCAGGCGTTGGAAGCGACGGGCGTTATGCAGCGCTGGTCACCCGCGGCAATGACCTGGTGGTACTTGAGCGCGGCCGCGAGATCTGGCGCGAGAAGCTCGGGGCACTGAGTTTCACGGCACCGTTCGTTGCCGGGGAGCGGGTTTTCGCCATGACCGCCGATCGTGTGATCACGGCCTTTGATGCCCGGTCTGGTCGTCGCCTGTGGAGCTATTCGCGACAGGGCGACTTGCCGCTCGCGTTGCGCCAGTCCAGCGTCATGCTGGCCGTTGGCGATACGCTGGTGGTAGGCATTTCGGGCCGACTGGTGGGCATCAACCCGTTGACCGGTACCTTGCGCTGGGAAACGCCGATCGCAACCGCGCGCGGCACCAACGACGTCGAACGGCTGGTTGATCTGGTCGGGCGCGTCAGCCGCGACGGCAACGTGGTCTGCGCGCGGGCGTTCCAGACTGCCATCGGATGCGTCGATGCGAGTCGGGGCAATCTGTTGTGGTCACGGCCTGCAGTCGGTGCCGATGGTATCCACGGTGATGCCGAGCTGGTTTTTGGCACCGAGAGCGACGGGAAGGTGATTGCCTGGCGCCGCGCCAACGGCGAGCCCGCCTGGACGTCGGAGCGCCTGAAATACCGCGGCCTGACCGCGCCACTGGCAATCGGTCGTTCGGTTGCGGTTGGCGATGCCACCGGCCTGGTGCATTTCCTGTCACGCCAGGACGGCAGTTTGCTGACCCGCATGTCAACCGACGGTTCGCCTATCGTGGCTGCACCAGTGGTGGCAGGCAACACCCTGGTCGTGGTCACGCAGAACGGTGGCGTTTTCGGATTTCGGCCGGATTGATCCCGGTCTTGCCGCAGCCCCACAGCATGAAACCCGTATTGGCCCTGGTCGGCAGGCCCAACGTGGGCAAGTCGACGCTATTCAACCGGCTCACGCACAGCCGCGACGCGATCGTGGCCGACTATGCAGGCCTCACGCGTGACCGCCACTATGGCAATGGTCACCACGGCAAAGTCGAGTTCATCGTCGTCGATACCGGTGGTTTTGAGCCCGACGCGGCTGACGGCGTGGTGCGTGAGATGGGCAAACAGACCCGCCAGGCGGTTGCCGAGGCCGATGTCGTGCTGTTGGTGGTCGACGCCCGGGGCGGCTTGTCGGCGCAGGACCACGACATTGCCGTTTTCCTGCGACGCCTGGGCAAGACCTGCGTGTTGGTGGCCAACAAGGCCGAGGGCATGAAGGATGGGACGCGTCTGGCGGAGTTCTACGAACTCGGCCTGGGTGAGGTGCATGCCATCTCGGCCTCGCATGGCCAGGGCCTGCGGCCCGTGCTCGACCAGGTACTTGCGCCGTACCTGGCCGCGCAGCAGGACGAGGCCGAAGCGGACAAGGATGCCACCGCCATCAAGCTCGCGGTGGCAGGACGGCCCAACGTGGGCAAATCGACCCTGATCAACACCTGGCTGGGTGAGGAGCGACTGGTCGCGTTCGACCAGCCAGGCACCACGCGGGATGCCATCACGGTGCCGTTCGAACGCCATGGCCAGCGTTTCGAGCTCATCGACACGGCCGGCTTGCGACGGCGTGGCAAGGTGTTCGAGGCGATCGAGAAGTTCTCGGTGGTCAAGACGCTGCAGGCCATCGAATCGGCCAACGTGGTGTTGTTGCTGATCGATGCAACCCAGGGTGTGACCGACCAGGACGCGCACATTGCAGGGTACATCCTCGAAAACGGACGGGCGGTGGTGCTGGCCATCAACAAATGGGATGCGGTGGATGCGTACCAGCGCGAGTTGGTCAAGCGCTCCGTGGAAACCCGATTGCCGTTTCTCAAGTTCGCCTCGCTGCATCTGATCTCGGCGCGCAAGCGTCAGGGACTGGGTCCGTTGTGGACCTCGATCGCCCAGGCGCACAAGGCCGCCAACTGCAAGATGTCCACGCCGATCCTGACGCGACTGCTGCTGGAGGCCGTACAGTTTCAAAGTCCCCAACGCGCAGGTATGTTCCGACCCAAGTTGCGCTATGCGCACCAGGGTGGCTTGAACCCGCCGGTGATCGTGGTGCACGGCAATTCGCTCGAACATGTGACCGATACCTACAAACGGTTTCTCGAAGGGCGGTTCCGCAAGGAGTTCAATCTCGTGGGCACCCCGCTGAGGATCGAAATGAAGACGTCACACAACCCGTACGCTGAAAAAAGCAAGAACTGACACACCGGCGGGCGACCATTGACAAATGGGGCTTTTCGTGCCTTAGCACCAGCGCGCTGAACACGCTGTGGTATCGTCCCGCATCCACTTCACGTCTTGAACACGGAGAATATCGTGAGCAACAAAGGTCAACTTTTGCAGGATCCATTCTTGAATGCGCTGCGCCGCGAACATATTCCGGTATCCATTTATCTGGTCAACGGGATCAAGCTGCAGGGACAGATCGAATCCTTCGACCAGTATGTGGTTTTGCTGCGAAACACAGTCACGCAAATGGTCTACAAACACGCTATCTCGACCATCGTGCCAGGGCGTGCCGTGAACTTCTCGGTCTCCGAAGGCGGCGAACCGCCATCGGCCGCCTAAGTACCAAGCCCCGGCTGTCGACACGCCGCCTGGACGCAGTCTGATCCTTCGTATCGCCGACCTTCAATTTGTCCTCCTACACCGAAACCTCTGGCGCGGCCACGATTCTGGTCGGCGTCGACCTGGGGCTGCCGCACTTCGATGGCGAGTTGGATGAGTTGGCTCAGCTTGCATCCACGGCTGGCCTGAATCCGGTGGCGCGTGTCACCTGCAAGCGCCGGGCTCCCGATGCCGCCTTGTTTCTGGGCAGCGGCAAGGCCGACGAGATCAAACGTATGGCGCAAGAACTCGGTGCGCACGAAATTGTGTTCGACCAAAGCCTGAGCCCGGCTCAGCAACGCAATCTTGAACGTTACCTGGAGATGCCGGTCAACGACCGGACCATGCTCATTCTCGAGATATTTGCGCAGCGCGCCCGCAGCCACGAGGGCAAGCTGCAAGTCGAGCTGGCGCGATTGCAATACCTCAGTACCCGACTGGTGCGCCGCTGGTCACACCTGGAGCGGCAACGTGGCGGTATCGGCACCCGCGGCGGCCCGGGTGAAACCCAGATCGAACTCGACCGCCGCATGATCAGCGAAAGCATCAAGCGCACCAAAGACCGGTTGCGCAAGGTCAAGCGCCAGCGCCAGACGCAGCGGCGGCAGCGCCAGCGGCAGGGCACCTTTGCCGTCTCGCTGGTCGGGTACACGAATGCAGGAAAGACCAGCCTGTTCAACAGTCTGGTCAATGCCCGCGCCTATGCCGCCGACCAACTGTTCGCGACACTTGACACCACCACACGCCATTTGTACCTGGGCGATGAAGCGCGCTCGGTCTCACTGTCCGATACTGTGGGTTTCATCCGAAATCTGCCGCACGGCCTGATCGATGCATTCGAGGCCACACTGCAGGAAGCGGTGGATGCCGACGTGCTCTTGCATGTGGTGGATGCGTCCAATCCGAACCACCTCGAACAGATGGAAGAGGTTGAACGGGTGTTGCGTGACATCGGCGCTGCAGATGTCCGGCAGATCCTGGTGTTCAACAAGCTTGACGCCATGGCACCGGACCGCCGTCCCCTGCAACTGCACGACCAGATGACCTTCGGCGGCAATCGGACGGAGCGGGTGTTCGTCAGCGCACGCACTGCAGAGGGTATGCCGCAATTGCGAGAACTGTTGGCGCAACTGGCCCATCGTGACCGGCACGAGGTCGATGCCGAAGACAATTCCCACGGTGATGCGGAGGCTGTTGTCCAATTGGGCACAATAGAACGTTGACGAAAAAGAGATCCTGAGATGAAAGTGTATTTACCTGCCAATGGCTGGACCCGGTTCGGTCAACGCATGCGCGGCATGTTCAACCTGAACGATTCGCGTTGGGGACGGGGTGACGACAAGGTTGGCGACGACGGCAAGCCGGACAACCCGGCTCGTGACGATCCGCCCGAACTTCCGCCGTCACCAACCAACGATCGCCCCAGGGCTCAGGGTCCGCAACAGGGTCCGCCCGACCTGGACGAGTTGTGGCGCGACTTCAATCGCAAGCTCGGTGGCCTGTTTGGCGGTGGACGCAATGGCGGCCGCGGTGGCAAAGGTGGTGGAATCGGTGGCGGTGGCTTTCAGCCGGATATGAAAAGTGCCGGCATCGGTGCCGGCCTGATTGCAGCAGTGGTGGTGTTGATCTGGCTGGGTAGCGGATTTTTCATTGTGCAAGAGGGCCAGCAGGCAGTGGTCACCCAGTTCGGCAAGTACAAGAACACGGTCGGTGCCGGCTTCAACTGGCGGCTGCCCTATCCGGTCCAGCGCCATGAATTGGTGTTTGTGACCCAGATTCGTTCGGTCGACGTGGGCCGCGACCAGGTGATCAAGGCGACCGGATTGCGCGATTCGGCGATGCTGACCGAGGACGAGAACATCGTCGAGATCAAGTTCGCGGTGCAATACCGGCTCAGCGATGCGCGGGCTTTTTTGTTCGAGAGCAAGAATCCGGCCGATGCGGTCGGTCTGGCTGCAGAGACCGCAGTGCGCGAAGTCGTGGGCAAGATGCGGATGGACTCCGCCCTGTCTGAAGAACGCGACCAGATTGCGCCACGGGTGCGCGAGATCATGCAAGTCATTCTGGACCGCTACAAGGTAGGTGTCGAGGTGGTCAACGTCAACCTGCAGCAAGGCGGTGTGCGGCCTCCCGAGCAGGTGCAGGCGGCCTTCGACGACGTGCTCAAGGCGGGCCAGGAGCGCGAACGCGCGAAAAACGAGGCGCAGGCCTACGCGAACGACGTGATTCCCCGTGCCGTCGGCTCGGCCTCGCGTTTGAAGGAAGAAGCAGACGCCTACAAGGCACGTATCGTGGCGCAGGCCGAGGGCGATGCGCAACGCTTCAAGTCGGTGCTGGCCGAATACCAGAGGGCACCGCAGGTGACGCGCGACCGCATGTACCTGGACGCGATGCAGCAGGTCTACTCCAACGTCACCAAAGTACTGGTGGATTCGCGCCAGGGTTCCAATCTGCTGTACCTGCCGCTGGACAAGCTCATGCAACAGACGCAGGCTCCGGCCGAGCCAGCGGGTGCCGGAACCATGGCCCCGCCGGTTCCCGTTGCACCGGTCAGCACGAACACCACAGACTCCCGGTCACGGGATGCAGCGCGCCCGCGTGAGCGCGATACCCGCTAGGACACGGTCATGAACAGATTAGGTTTCATCTTCTCCAGCCTGCTGGTGCTGCTGGCTATCGCCAGTTCGATGTTGTTCGTGGTCGATCAACGGCAATTCGGTATCTTGTATGCCCTCGGTCAGATCAAGGAAGTCATCATAGAGCCAGGACTGAACTTCAAGCTGCCGCCGCCGTTTCAGAATGTCACTTACATCGACAAACGGCTGCTGACACTCGACAGCTCCGATGCCGAGCCGATGCTGACCGCCGAAAAGCAACGGGTGGTGATCGACTGGTATGTGCGCTGGCGCATCACCGATCCGGGTGAGTACATCCGCAATGTCGGTCTCGATGAGGCGGCCG
>Ga0335395_10000802_pt1 | contig 19869 bp, 9 predicted proteins | sample MAT02_FD_205744 | JGI IMG/M metagenome (GOLD analysis project Ga0335395, IMG submission 205744) | Freshwater microbial communities from Lake Fryxell liftoff mats and glacier meltwater in Antarctica - MAT-02 (spades assembly) (version 2) ...
GTATATGACGATCGCGGTAATGTTCTGCGTGAAATTGATGCGGAAGGGAAGATTACCGATCGGACCTATGATGCAAATAACTGGATGTTGTCAGAGACGGTGATTTCGGATCGATCGGATAACCCAGCGACACAGGCTCTTGAAGGCTTCACAACGACCTACACCTATGACGGTCAGGGCAATAAGCTGACGGAAACGAATCATCTGAATCAGACGATGATTTCCACTTACGATACGAGTGGACGGTTACTGACTGAAACCGATGCATTGGGACGGACAACGACTAATGTTTATGATAGTCGGGGCAATTTGACGACGACGGTCGATAGTAAAAAGCAATCCAGTTCGTATGTTTATACCCCTCGTGGCAACCTGAGATCAGTGACGGATGCGAATGGAAAAGAGACTCTCTTTTCTTATGATATTCGAGACAATGTTTCCCAAGTGCAGGATAATTTGGGCAATATCACTCGATATACCTACAACCTGCGCGGGGACAAACTCACCGAAACACGCGATCGTAAGAAAGCCGATGGAACGACCGAATCCCTGGTCACTCGCTGGACCTATGACAAAGAAGGTCGGATGAAAACCGTTACCAATCCAGAGAACAAAACCAGCACCTACGGGTATGACAAACAAGGTCGTCAGATTTGGGTATTGGACATCAATGGCTATGTCAGTGAAACGAAATATAACGACAAAGGAGAAGCGATCGAAAGTCGGTCCAGTGATGGCACAATCTATCGATACAACGCGACAACAGACGCATTAGAAGTTGTTCAAGCCGGGACTCCTGGACTGCAACGCATCACCAAGATGGAGTATGACGCAGCGGGACGGAAGATTGCTGAAACCGACTCTATGGGCCGAGTGACGACGTTTGTCTATGATAAAGTCGGTCGATTGAAAGAGACCATTTCTCCCGATTCAACCCCGAATGATGATAGTGATAATGCAAGGAATAAAACGGAATATTACAGCGATGGCTTAGTCAAAGCTCAAATTGATGCAAGGGGCAACCGGACAGAATTCCGCTATGACGCATTGGGTCGCCAGATCGTAGTGATTGCAGCCGATCGGACTCTAAATGATTTAAGTGACAATCCAACAACGCGCTATACCTATGACAAAGCAGGTCAACAGAAGACGGTAACAGATGCATTAGGTCATGTCACCAGTTATGAATATGACGAACTCGGTCGAATGGTGAAAACCATTTTTGATGATAAAACCTTCGCGACCCAAGACTATGACAAACTGGGCCGTCGCATCGCAGCCACAGACCAAAACGATAAACGTACCGAATATCGTTACGACGATCTGGGACGCTTGACAGGCGTGAAAGATGCGCTGCAACATTGGACGGAATATGGATATAACGAATTTGGTCAACTTCTCTATCAGGAAGATGCAAAGGACCAGCGTACCTATTATGAATACGACAATTTAGGACGACGATCGGCGGTCAAACTCCCCCTAAATCAACGTAGCAGCATGACCTACGATGAAGTGGGCAACCTGAAGACGATGACCGACTTCAATGGTAAAACCATTACCTACGACTACAATTTCCAAAATCAACTGACGAAGAAATCATTTGAAGATGGCAGTCAGGTGCTTTATGGCTACACGTTGAATGGGTTACAGGATACGATGACGTTCAAAGATGGTGCTGGGTTAACAACCGCTTTCTATGACTATGATTATGATGTCCGCGATCGGTTAACCAAAAGAACCGATATATTGGGCAGCGGAATTAATCAAACCACAAGGGCGATCGGTTATGGATACGATATTGCAGGAAATCAGACCTCGGTAACGACGACCTCGGGCAGTACGACGTATTCCTATGATGAACGGAATCGATTGGATTTAGTCAAATTAAATGGTGTGCTGCAAGCGGATTACGATTACGCTGCAGCCAATCGATTGACCAAAACCACTTTTGGGAATGGAACTGAGGAAAGTCGGATTTATGATAATTTGAATCGGTTGACTGAATTGAATAGTAAGCGGGGAGCGATCGAACTTTCCAAATATATCTATACCCTGGATAAAGTCGGCAATCGGAAGACGGCGACGGAAGCGGTGAATGGTCAAGGTCGATCGATTTCCTACATTTACGATGACCTATATCGGTTGACCGATGAGGCAATCTCGGATGTAACGAATGGCGATCGGACTTCTAAATATACCTACGATAATGTGGGGAATCGACTGGTCAAGACGGTGAATGGGGAATCGACGACCTATGTTTATGATGCGAACGATCGGTTATTGAATGAAAAAGTGAATGGTGCGATCGTCTCTGAATATACCTATGACAATAATGGCAGCACGAAGACCAAGACTGAGAATGGCGTAACCACCACTTACACCTGGAATGATGAAAAGCGATTGGTCTCGGCGACGGTGGGGAATGGAGGAACAGTTGAGTATTCCTACAATGACCAAGGGATAAGAGTTTCTTCTAAGCAGGCTGGAGTAGAAACCAGGTATTTGTTGGACGAGGGTATCACAGCGAATGTGTGGGAGGAGTATTCAGCGAATGGAACGGTGCAGGCTTCCTATGTCTATGGCAATGATTTGATTTCCCAGACTAGAGGAAGTGCGGCCAGTTTCTATTTGGTGGATGGGTTAGGGAGTACGCGATTGCTGACTGATTCTCAAGGTCAGGTGTTGAATTCCTATGGGTATGAGGCGTTTGGACAGACCGTCAATCAGAGTGGCAGTGCCGACAACAAGTATCAGTATGCGGGTGAACAGCTTGATTCAACATTGGGTGATTACTATCTGCGACAGCGCTTCTATGATACGAGCAGTGGACGGTTTGGAAGGATTGATATTTGGGGAGGCAGCTTGACTGAACCGATGACGCTAAATAAGTATATTTATGCAGAAGATAACCCTATTACTAACGCTGATCCAAGTGGATTTATGGCAATGACGCTGGGAGAGAGTAGCAACTTGCTGCAAACACTATCAATTCTTGCTCAAATTGGTTCAACAACAGCAACAACTTTTGTGAAAACATTAGCAGCTTCTCGGGTTAGACTATTCGCTGCTGGTTTGATTGCAGCAGGAACTCTGATAACATCGGCAGCGAGTTCCGCTTTACTTCAGGCTCAGTGGGAAGAACAGCAAAAAAAGATTGATGCTGTAATACTAGCCTTGGGTGTATCTTTCGGTGTTCCACTATTTCATTACACATCCCACGAAGGTATGTTGGGCATCTTTAGTAGCCAGAATATTCGAGCCACTGCAAAATACAGTGGAGACGGGTTTACGCACCCTACAGGTGCTTATGCAACTAATACTCCTCCAATTGGCCCATTTACGAAAACTCAACTAAGAGCTTTATATAAATTCGGCGATGCGGCATGGGATGTTTCTCACTTTGTGCTGCTAGGCTCCAATCAAAATTCATTTTATCCAACGGGATATCCTGGAGAGTGGGTTGCGCCTGCACCATATCCGGGGTTTCCGGTTCCTGTGATTGCAGTTTATACTGGAGTAAACTTAATGCCAGAATAAGAAATGAAATCTAACCTAGTCAATACAATTGGAGTACAAGGTAGTCTGGAACCCATTTCCTTTGCAATTGATCACTCCCAAATTTTCATTATAGTAAGGTGGCGTAATATCTTTACCCTTGTTAAGGTAGAGATTAATTATGAGTTTTCTAAGGCTGAGGTTGCGTGGTGCCATGAATTAGCTGGTGGTGAGTATTATGATTGGGCAGGTACTCCAATATTGATAAATTTTCCATCCGTTGTATCTTCTAGGTCAAACAAATGGATCCATGTAATTAGTGGAAATCTACGTCTTATCTTGGACTCATTATCAGGGGAACTGATTACCTCTGTAAAAACAGAAGCTTCTCCAAGCGCCCCTGCAATAATTCTAAATAACGAAATTTTAGTTCCAGAAGGGCACGTTCTGTGTGGCTATAATCTGCAAGATTTTCGATTAACTTGGCGTAGACCTACACCCAATAACCAATGGATTTTCGCTGCCCCTATATCTAATATTTCAGTTCTTCAGCATGAAAACGAAGAAAATGGCTATCTGTGGAACTTCAAGAGTGGAATCTTATGGGATTTGCCGCAAGTATATTATCCAACGAAGCAACCTATTCTGTTTGGTGACACTGTTGTTATTTCTTCCGGGGGGTATTTATCAGAACGTCTTACTGCTATTAATTTGTCTACTGGAGTAATTCTATGGGAAGCGGATTTTCGGCCCTCTAACCAACTTCGTAAATCAACTATACCGTTGAGTAATCCTGTTCTGGATGCAGGTGACAAGTTAATCGTAGCTCATTCAAAACCAGCATTAGAAAAATTACTAATTAATAATGGAATGAGAATTTGGATAGTCGATCTTCCAGCGCAACCCACCGCTTTGGTAAAAATAGAAAATCAAGTTTGGGTTGGCACCAGTGATGGAGCAATTTTTTTAATCAATGCCGATACTGGAGAAGTATTGGATAAAACAACTATATCAGGGCAGGCTGTTCACATTTTTTCAGCAAAGTCCCCAATTTTAGGCAGGAACTTAACTTCAGTAATTGATCATCTTGGAAATATACATGTCATTATTTAAACTTTTAATGTTCAGCAATCAAGAATACCAGAGAGCGTACTTTGATTGATTAGTTTGAGGGCGGTCGATCTCGACCTAGCAATTGTTCGATCGATCGCCTTTTTCATCCGTCTTATCCCATCTCATGTTGAAGCTGTTGGAGTGGGGCGATCGTTAATCCCGTGACCTCAGCGATCGTCTCTATATCTAGTTTCTTCCGAAGCATATTAGAGGCGATCGTCTGTTTTTGCCGTTCTTCAGCTCTTTCTTTCGCCATGCGTTCGATCGTCGTGACGTATTTCATCTGTTTCGCCTCCTCAAATGCTTTTAGCTCAATCTGGAACTGCCTTCCCAGGTCTTCTGGCAGCTTCGTCAGCCAATCCAAAAAGTTGTGCATTTTTAGTATATCCTGCTCACCATAGCCTTGGTCGTAAAGCATCGTCGTCAACCGATACCGCCATATTTTGCGTTCCTGCGGCTGGTTGTGAGTCGCCTTGGTCTTTAATTGCGCCATCGTCACGACCGCAAACGGGTTCCGACTCGCTTCCAATTGCGCCCACTCCGCCTCATAGTCCAACAACTTAACGATCGGAAATCTAAAGTCTGTCGAACAGCCCCAAAGTTCATCCTGAAATCCATCCGGTCGCCAAGTCTTGCTGTCATCGGTCAAAATGGCCAGACTCACCACTGGGCAGTTGTATCGGTCGCGCAGACGGTAATTGTAGCTGTACATTCTGGCTCCAAACTCAGCCTCTCCCTCATTTTGAACTTCAACATGACAAATAACGATCGCCTTCTCACCACTCAATCGATGCACTTCAACAAGTTTATTGGCATAGCGCTTGGGAATCTCCGCATCGCGCACCACTTTTTGCAACTCTTTATCTAAAAATCGTTATCTAAAAATCGAATCGGCTTTGACCAATCAATATCGGCCTCGATCGAGGGGAAAAAGAAGGTCATAAAATCGTGGAAATACAGTTCTATAAACGTTTTCCACGGCACATCGTACTCAGTATTTTGCTGACTTATCACAGAAAGGAAGGTAGTTGAAATGTCCTGTATTGTAAAGAAAGCCGTCTAATCGCCTTCGCCCTTCCAAAAAATCTCATCCTCTCTGTGCAATTTGTTCCACCTTAGGGAATGGTAGGTGTGGCATTACTCAGTCCGATCGGGACCGAGGTGCTTTGTTTTCTGACTTGGCATTGTGGTTATGGCTTTTGTTCTCCAACTGGGAAATCGTAAAATTGATTCCACCGAACTGGTCTCACTGTTAGCGCAATATCAACTGTTACCACAACTCCTCCGTGAAATGACGATCGACAGCGCCATTGCTCAGGTTGCTTTAACCGAAGAAGAACAGACGATCGCCGAAGAAGCCTTCAATACCCGATATCAAATCACCGATGAAGCTGCGCGTCAGGCTTGGATCAAGCAACAGGGATTAACAAATGAACAACTTGAGCAGAACATCACCCGTCCTTTGCGCATTGAAAAATTCAAACAAAGTAATTGGGGTAATCGGTTAGAAAGCTACTTCCTGATTCAGAAACCACAATACGATCAAGTCACCTATTCCTTACTCCGCACCCCAGATCCCGAAGTCGCCCAAGAACTCTACTTTCGGATCAAAGGCGGAGAGCAAACCTTTGCCGAACTCGCCCAAACCTACTCCGACGGACCAGAAGCTGAAAGTGACGGCGTGATTGGTCCTGTTCCCCTAAGTCAACCCCATCCCGCGATCGCCGAGAAACTTAGGCATAGTCAAATCGGTCTGGTCCATCCGCCGACCAAAATGGGTGAATGGTACGTCCTTCTCAGGCTCGATGCTCTGATTGTCGCCCGCCTCGACCCCGCCATGCGTCAAAAGCTCCTTGATGAACTCTTTGAAACATGGCTAACAGGATCCCTGACTCAATCTCCAACCCCCACTGCCCCTCCAGTCCTCGCATGAACTTAACTACTACTGCCATTGACCAATTCCTCGCCCGCACCCCACCGTTCGATCGCTTAGATGTTGACACATTAAAGACAGTTGGTTCTCAAGTGCAACAATTGCGCTATCGTTTGGGACAAGCGATCGTTTTACGGGAAACCCTGCCAGCTCAGTTAATAATTCTGTATCAGGGACAGGCCAGACGGTTAGGCTACTCGGCCATTTCTCCCTTGCCAGATACCTTAGAGCGATTAGAATCAGGCGCGATTCTGGGTTGGAATAGTTTGATTCGGGGTGTTGCCTGTGAAACAGTGATTGCTTCAACTGAATCAATCGGTTTGGCATTAGGTGCAAAGGAATTCCGCACATTGCTTCAAAAGCATCCTAATTTTGCAGAAGCCTTTCATACTCAGGTTAGTTTGAGTGAACTCTATGACTTACTAGATGCAGAATTGAATCGAACCGCGATCGGGGAAATTAATTTAACAGCGCTCACCCATCGTGCCGCCTCTGATGCGGTTGTCCTGCATTTACCTAAAGGCAAACATGCGGTAGACAGCTTAGACTCGCGATTTTTGTGGTTGTCGAGCAATGGTTCAACGAATCTCGATGTTGGTCATCGTATTGAAGATGAATGGATTCAAGTAGACCGGGACAGTACCCGTGTCGTTGGCATTTCACCTTCTATTTTTACCATTTCAAAACCAGTTCCAGAGCCGATCGTCGATTTATCGGCTCAAGTAGACCCGACTGATATTCCCTACGCCCCCGATCGGCCTCCAGAGTTAGAAGAAGAAACCCTACGCCCCGTTAAATATCCACACATTGCAGGACGTGGACCCGTTGATGGCTCGCTCGCTTGTTTTCAAATGTTGAGTCAACTGTGGGGAATGCCCTTCCGTAAAGATGTCCTCAAACGCGCATTGATTCAACAGAAACAACGATCGGGTGTCATTTCACTACAATTCTGTGGCGCGGTCGCAGAACTAATGGGTCTCACCGCCCAACTTGCCACCATTCCAGCCACCGCGATCGATCGGGTTCAAGCTCCCATTATGATTGGTTGGCAAGATAGCTTTGCCATCATTTACAAAGCCACAGCAAAGGAACTGGTCATTGCAATTCCAGAACAAGGAATTCGACGGATGAAACCTGAATCCTTTGTGGACCTTTGGGAAGAAGAAGGCGAAATTCTACTCCTACAACCAACTAAAGAAACACCCAAACGTAAATTTGGATTGCATTGGTTCATTCCATCGGTGATTAAGTATCGCCGAGTTTTGATTGAAGTCTTGATCGCGTCCTTTGCCGTCCAGCTCTTTGGTCTAGCCAATCCGTTGCTGACCCAAACCATCATTGACAAAGTGATTGTCCAGAACAGCGCTGACACCCTAAATATTTTAGGCAGTTTGCTCGTTGGAATGGCTCTAATCGAAGGCATTATCACCGCCTTGCGCACTAATCTCTTTGTCGATACCACCAATCGTATTGATATGGCCCTAGGCAGTGAGGTGATTGACCATCTCCTACGATTGCCCCTGCGCTACTTTGAAAAACGTCCGGTCGGCGAACTCTCCACCCGAATTGGTGAACTCGAAAATATTCGACAGTTTTTAACTGGAACAGCACTAACCGTTGTATTGGATGCTGTATTTTCCGTCGTCTACATTGCTGTGATGATTTGGTACAGCCCATTACTCACCGTTGTCGCATTAGCAACCGTTCCCCTTTTTGCATTACTCACCTTAATCGTCTCCCCAATCATCCGCCAACAAACCCGCACCAAAGCGGAACGAAACGCCGAGACCCAATCCTACCTTGTCGAAGTGATGTCCGGTATTCAAACCGTCAAGGCCCAAAGTTTAGAACTCAGATCGCGCTGGACTTGGCAAAACCTCTACTCCCAATACGTTGCTGCTGGATTCAAAACAGTTATCACGTCTACAACAGCAGGCGGAGTTAGCAATTTCCTAAATCAATTGTCCAGCCTATTACTGCTATGGGTTGGGGCGGCATTAGTGCTTAAAGGACAGATCACGCTTGGACAATTGATTGCCTTTCGGATCATTGCCGGATATGTCACCAGTCCTTTACTTCGATTAATCCAACTCTGGCAAAATTTCCAAGAAACCGCACTTTCCCTAGAACGATTGAGCGACATTCTCGATACACCTCAGGAAACTGACCAAGGCGATCGTCAGAACATTCCCATGCCTGCGATCGCGGGGGCAGTTAAGTATGATAACGTTTGTTTCCGATTCGAGAAAAGTCCTAATCGTCAATTAAACAACATCACTTTAGACCTAGAAGCAGGCAAATTTATTGGCGTAGTTGGGCAAAGTGGTGCAGGCAAAAGCACCCTCACCAAGGTATTAAATCGCCTGTATGACTTGGAAGAAGGACGAATTCTAATTGATGGCTATGACATTAATAAAGTAGAACTCTACTCCCTGCGTCAACAAATCGGGACCGTCTTGCAGGACACAATGCTATTTGATACTACCGTGCAGGAAAATATCGCCCTGACGAATCCTGATGCCACTCCAGATGAGATTGTCAGAGCCGCTGAAACCGCCTTTGCCCATGAGTTCATTATGAGTTTGCCTCAAGGTTACAATACCCGCGTTGGAGAGCGTGGTTCTGCTCTCTCCGGCGGTCAACGACAACGCATTGCGATCGCCCGTACAGTCCTCCAAAATCCTAATCTTTTAATTCTCGACGAAGCCACCAGTGCCTTGGATTATCACTCCGAACGACAGGTCTGTGACAATCTCATGCAAGCCTTTCGCGGACGAACCGTTTTCTTCATCACCCATCGCCTTCCTAGCATTCGCAATGCTGACGTTATTTTGATGATGGATAAAGGCACGATCGCTGAAATGGGTAGCCACGATGAATTGATGGAATTACGCGGACAGTACTTCTGTCTCTACAACCAACAAGAGACCCAACTCTAGGAGCAGACCATGACCGCGACCCCAAATTTTAACGCCAAAGATCAAGACAACGCTCAAGAAGCAACCGCTGCTTTCACCCCCAAACCACCGCAGAAAATCAAACCCCCTCGCTTTGAACATCCCAGCGTTCTCCAGCAATCTAATTTTTGGTCTAGGGCAATGCTCTGGACTTTACTGGTCGGCAGCTCTCTCGCTATGGTTTGGGCCTGTACCGCACAGATTGAAGAAGCCATTCCAGCTACGGGCAAGCTTGAACCCCAAGGTGCCGTCAAGGATGTTCAAGTGCCTATGAATGGCGTTGTCAAAACGGTCAATATCAAAGATGGACAGCGGGTGAAAAAAGGCGATTTGTTATTGACGATCGACCCCACGACCGCCAAAGCTCAACTCGATTCTTTGCAAAAAGTTCGCACGACCTTACTTCAAGAAAATGAGTTTTATCAATCCCAACTCAATGGCATCAGCACAACAGCGATCGTTTCTATTCCACCCCAATTCCTCAGTCTAACCAAAAGTCGCACGGCCCTGGCCGCAGAAACTAATCTTCTCCGTGCCCAGCTAGACGGCAATGGACAGTCAAATCTCTCTGCGACTCAACAAGAACGATTGAAATCTAACCAAGCCGAGTTAAATACTCGTTCTACTGCGGCCCAACTTGCGGGTGAACAGATCGAACGGCAGTTGGCTCAAACTCAAGTCAAACTTGAAATGGCCAGAAAAAACCTCGCTTTGAATCAAGGGATTCTAAACAATGTCGAACCCCTCGCAACCACAGGGGCTATCTCAAAAATTCAATTTCTCAAACAACAGCAAGAAGTCTTCACTAATCAATCTGAGGTCGCTCAGCTTGAGCAGGAAATCGCTAGACTTCAACTCAGTATTCAAGAAGCCCAAATCAAGGTTGAAAATACAGTCGCTGTCGATCGTAAAGATTTTACTAAACAACTCAGTGATAATGAACAAAAAATAGCTGAAATTGATAGTCAAATTACTAAAGCGATCGTTGAGAACAATAAGAAATTAGCAGAGATTACCAGTCAAATTGCCCAAGCCGCACAAACACTGAACTATGGTGAGTTACGTGCAACCGCCGATGGTGTCATCTTTGAACTCAAAGCCAATACACCCGGTTATGTTGCAAATCCAACTGAAGCGATTTTGAAAATTGTTCCTGAAGATGCGCTCATCGCTAAGGTTTCGATTACAAACCAAGATATCGGATTTATACGTGAAGGAATGATTGTTGATGTGCGGATTGATTCTTTTCCGTTCAGCGAGTTTGGCGATATTAAGGGAAATGTCACCTGGATTGGCTCTGATGCGTTACCACCGACTCAAATCCAACCGCTGTATACCTTTCCAGCCAAAATCAAGCTCGAAAGACAAGCCCTCAGCACCAACGGACGACAAATATCCTTACAGTCTGGCATGTCCCTCAATGCCAATATCAAAGTTCGTAAGCGCACTGTGATTAGCATTCTGACTGACCAATTTGCTAAGGTTTCGGAAAGCTTGAATCATGTTCGTTGATTAAGGGCGATCGAGTAACTAAAAGTCTTCAGTCAAGTATTGTTGGATTTTTTGGGCGATCGCTAACCTGATTATTTGGCTAGAAGACGGTAAGTAAAAACGATCGCCCGCACCACTGGACTCACGATCGCTCAGATCAAACAACTTCAAGCTGAGACGGGATAAGACGGATGAAAAGGGAGATCATCAGTTACAGCAATCAAATCACCATCACGGTCATAGTCATAACGTAGATACTCATTCATCGGGTCTTTCACCGACTTAATCCGTCCCATGAGTGTAACATTTAGTGACACGTTGGATTGATTGGAAGGGGTTAATTAAATTGTTCTTAAATATTATTTTGACTAAGAGACAAGTCCTCTTTTGCTATAACTTGTAAATTTGAATTGGTTAATGGATACAAATAGTCATAAATTTCTTTGTGTCCTTCAATCGCAGCATTACTTAAAGGGAAATCAGCACCGCTTCTAACATTAACGTTAGCACCTAAGCTTACTAAAAGCCTCACTGTTTTAATGCTCCCTACCCCGCACGCATACATTAGTATTGTCGCACCTTCTCCGATATCTTCTTCTAAGCTAATCTGATTTCCAACTATTTCTTTGATCAACGTAATATCTTCATTTTCAATAGCATTTAGTAATATATCTAAAATATCGCCCCGTTGATTTTCTTGTTTAAATGAAAGTTCTATATTCATCTCACTATTAATTATTTTATTGATTACTACTTGTCTTAATATACACATCAGTCGCGTATTTAAATGTGAGAATAAGCAAATTGGAACACGTTTACTCCAAAATTTGCTAGCTGCTATACGGGGGTTCGGAATGCCTAAATTACATTAGACTGTATACCCTGTTTAGTTCTCCTAGATCCCCCGTATGAGTCACTAGATGTGGAGATATAAAATGCTTCAATTAGCCTACGTGACACAAGCGTTAGGGTTTCACCACGGGAGATCCAGGAGAATCTCTTGTTATCAAGGAAATAATGTTAAAAATTGAGGGACAACACCATGCTTCCTTATGGCTTTTTCAATAACTTTTTCTATCTGATACTGTTCTCCTCCCTTGATAGTAACAAAGAGTGCTATTGGAACGGTTTGATGCCGATTTTTATATCTTGCATATTCCATAGTAGCTGCAAATTGCTTAGGTTTACTTTTCATGCTGTTAGCAACTGTCTTCCATTCAAGTTTAAAGTCGCCAATTATAAATGATTTTTCACCTTTACCTTTTGCATAATCAGTAGATTCTGGACCCCCATTTTTAATAATAAAGTCAGGATTAGGATGTATTGGATCAAATAATGTAGGTTCAGGTTCTCCAATGCTAAATCCATTAGATTCTGGATTCCCAGTTACGGATACTTCTGGCTCCAACCAGATACTTTTAGTAAATTTGGGAAATGATTCACCAATTACATCTTTGAAACTGCCCCGTAACAATTTATCCCATACATCTCCTGCCTTTTGCGCTTGCTTACTAGAGGCACTTCCTAGTAGAACTGCATCAAGTAGGGGATTATTAATTGGAAGTATTGATTTCATTACAGACTTGATTACCTCACCTACTACGCCATTTGCTTTATCTACAAGATACTGTTTAGCTTGATTATAAGCATACGTCTGTGACGCATTCAAGATGCTTTGAGTATTCATGCTAGCATTTAGCTCTGCAAGAGAAAACATTCCAGTAGGATCGCTATACACGTAGGGATTGTTGTACATCGCCTGATAAGGATTCAACGCTTCAGGTTGTTGCTCATTGGGATCGACGGGATCTCGACTCAAGAACGTCCCCGTCTTACTGTCATAATCCCTTGCACGGAAGTTGTAAATCCCAGTGCCAGACTCTAACCATTGCCCTTGGAACCGGAAATCACCACCTGTTGTATCGGCTAAACTGCCCGATTGATTACGAATATTGCCAAATGAGTCGTAGTCATACTTCGCAACACTTTGTCCAGACTGATTTGCCATGCCAATCACACTCCCCATGCCATCACTCAGGTAATAGACTGGATTACCATTCGCATCAAGTTTCATAAACGGACTGCTGCCACCTGCATAGACATAGTTCGCTGTTAGATTTCCATTGGCATCCGTCATCATGTCCGTCGAGTCGAGTCCGCCACCCATGACTGGAGCGATCAGGAATTGTCGAGTCTCGCCGCCATTAGTAGACGTAATCCGTCGTCCTTGACCGTCATAGACATAGTTGGTGGTGGTGCTATCGGTCAGGTTTTTCACAGCGGTGAGCCTGTCATAGACATCGTGGTCTAGGTCTAGCGTTTTTCCATCGCGTTGAATCAAGTCCATCCGTCCATTGGCATCGTAGGCATAGTCTTCGGGATTGGTGCCTGTGATGCTGTCGAGTTGGTAGCCTTTGTCGTAGCGATAGGTTTGATTGTCCAGGGCAGTGACCTTGGCAATCCGCTTTCCAGCAGCATCGTAGATGTAACTAGTTTCGTTGAGTAGGGCGCTTTGGGAATTGTAGAAAGATTCTTTGGTGACGCGGAGAGCATTGTCATAGAGAAGTTTGGTGTAGGTGCCGTCTTCACGGGTGATTTTGTTGGGTTCTCCACTGACATTACGATTGTACTTCACTGAAGACAGGACATTCCCTTGAGCATCGTTGTGAATAACCGATTGGATGCGGTCCAATTCATCATAAGTCCATTCACTCTTGATCCCATTGGGTAGATTACGCTCTTTCAACCGATTGAGCACATCGTATTTCATCGTAGTGATGCCGCCTGCTGGGTCTTTCACTGATTTTAGATTTCCAAACGTATCGTAATCATATTCAGTGGTGTAGCCAGGACTCGTACTATTTCCTTGTTCTGTCTGAGTTTTGATTCGTCCGACCAAATCATAGGTGTAAGAAATGCTCGACCCGTTGCTGTTGTCGATGCGGCTCAGTTGGCGGGTTTGTGGGTCATAGGTGTAGGTCGTGGTGCCCGTCGGATTTGTGACGGTTTTAATGGCACCTTCGGCGGTGTAGGTCGTGGTTGTTGTGCCCACGCCTGTCCCAGTCTGGCCTGTGATCTGACCTGCATCACTGTATTAATAGGTCATGCTATCTCCATTGGCCAGAGTGATTTTATCCAAACGATTGTCGGAAGCACGGTAGGACATCGATCGGGCGAGTTGGTCACTATATTTGATTGAGGCGAGATTGCCCATATCGTCATAGATGTAGCCGATCGTTTCTTTGACGGTACCGTTTTTGGTTTGAGACAGAGGACTTTCGATCGTTGCCAGTCCATTCTCGCCATAGGAATAAGAATAAACACCATCGCCCAAATCGGTTGCCGTTTTCAATCGCCCTGTATCGTCATAGGTGTAAACCCGATCGTTCCCACCAATGTCCACAGTCTGAGTTGGATAATCCTTCGCTTCCTGCAAATTGTTAGCATACAAATAACTCTGAGTCGCTTTATAATCCTTGCCATTGCGATTTTCAAAGATCGTCTCCGTCGGTAAAGCATACTCATTCTGCACTGCCGTCGTGCGTCGTCCCAATGGATCTATCACCGTTGTCCGATTGCCATTGTATTCATAGCGCGTCGTCCGCAATGCGACGGTGCTATCTTCATTCAGATCGCCTGCTGCATTTTTAACATATTGCCCACGAGTCGTAGACTTCAGTTTCCCGCCATCCCTTGCACCATAGTATTCATAGCGTACAAAGCCTAACAGCGGGTCAACTTCTTCAGTGACTCGATTCCCAATGTCATATTGCTTCGAGGCCACAGCCCCCGTTTTGACATCCTTGACACTTTTCACCCGACCGATTTGGTCATAGGTATACTCTGTCGTCACCACACCTGTCGCATCGGTCTCCTTCCACAACCGTCCTGCATTGTCATAGATAAACGTCGGCGTTCCACCATCAGGAGTCACCCAGCCCGCCAACTTACCATCCGCCGTCATTTTACGCTCCATCTTCCCGATCGTTGGTGCTTCCAACTTCGACCAATCACCGCCAGCACCCTCATAGTCATACTTGACCCAAATCCCATCGCCATAGTCGGCTAATTTCTCACGTCCTAATTTGTCATAGTCAAAGGTCGAAATCTCATCATCGGTCAAATCATTCGGTGTTCCCTTATCCTCCGTCATCTTCTTCAGTTTTCCATTGAAGTCATATTCCATTCGAGTCATCGAACCATCTGGATCCGTACTTCGGGTCAAATTACCAAAGCGATCGTAAACGTAGCTAGAGGTGCCGCTGGTATCGGTTTCGGTCTTGACCAGTCCATTGTCATAGTAGGTATAGAATTGAATCACATTTCCTAATCCATCTTTCATCGACAACATCTGACCTTTGCTGTCATAGTCCATCTTCATGGATGCACCCGTTGACAAGACGAGATTGGTCATATTGTCAAAATTGTCATAGCTGTAGTAGGTCTTCCCAGGCACCACACCCGCACAACCACAATAGCCCTCTGTCTTCGAGGTCAAGTTTTCTTTCAAGTCATATTCGTACTTTGTGACAATTCCAAGGGCATCCCTAGTTTCGGTCACACTGGTTGGATTGTTCACATCGCCATATTTTAAAGAAGTTGTCGCCCCGATCCAAAAACTCCAAGCTGAGATGGGATAGGGCGGATGAAAAGGGCCGTCGATCCAGTGGTTGCTCGGTTGTCTGGCTAAAATTCAGATTACTTAATTAATTCATTTTAAAATCCATCTAGTTCTACAGTTCTCGCAATACATTCCGTCAAATGTTTTATCATCAGACGTTAATGTACTGCCACAATTAGTACATTGATGTAGACTTCCCGTAAAATTTTCTATTCTTAGTGGAGTACTCACTTCTTTCAAGAAAGATTCCAATTCAATTCTTTGAGGATCAACGTATTTTGTAAAACTTAAACTCAATCTATACAACTCAGTTAATCTAATAAATATCAGTTCTACTAGTGATGTAATCTGGTCTACTTCCAACGAGCTATCTAGTAGAATCGGATCATTTATATTTCCTGTTTGCAATAGTCCTTTTAGATTATCTTCAAAGAATTCAAGAGATAAGTTAATCTCCTCAAAAATGTCTGCTATCTTGTATGTGTTTTCTAATGGGGAAATAGCTGAGATGTCTGACAGATCCCTTTCCCAGTCAACTTCTCGGTCCCCCCATTGCTCATCATCGTTCGTAGAAGAAAAGCCGCTGATATGATTCTTAAAGAAACTAAATATATAATGTTTTATAAGAAGTTCAACCAAGAAGATAATAGATTCAATTTCTTCAAAATTTTGATTATCAAATCCAGATTCTAGACAAACAATAAGCTTTGAGGCTCTTCGCCTTATGATTTCTATTTTTTGCAAAATCACACGTATTTTTACTTGAATGTTCATTTTTTTCAAACAAAATATAAAAATTAGCCATACGTGCAGGCTTATTTGGTGGTCAAACCAAATAAGCCTGCGCAGTAGTCATTCCCTAATAATTAAGGAATGAACGGAGGTCTAGGCCCACCCATTTTAGATGCTGCTTCTGCTAGCCTCTGAATAATATCGTCTACCTGTTGTTCTGTAAATTCTTTCAAGAGTTCTCTCATAGCCTGTTTTCGTGAAGCACCATCTAATGCCTTCTGAACATTCTTCAAAAAGCCTTTGATTTCGTTCCACCAATGCTCATCATTATCATCTCCAGGATCAGGATCCTCATCAGGTGGTTGTCCACCAACTTGTGGGAGTCTTAATAACCGAGCCAGATGAATAGCAATCTGAATTGTATTACCTCTGACATTTTTTCCGTTAATTGCAAGGACAGCATCTTTAGCTTTTTCTATCGCCATTACTCCGGTTACTACAGCTATTGTCCCTACAGTTGCAAATAAAGTTGCTAATAAAATGTTTTCGATGACAGCCCGGAGTGCTAATCCACCACCAAATGCAAAATCCGCAGAAAAGCCTGTTGGGTCAAATAAATTAGTCGGATTATTGTGTGCATAGATATATTTATGCAGTGTCAGTGGATCGCTTTGTTTACCTTCATAAGTGTCCATCCGTCCAAAGCGTCCACTACTCGTGTCATAGAAACGTTGACGCAGATAGTAATCACCCAATGTTGAATCAAGCTGTTCACCAGCATACTGGTATTGATTACTGGCCGTCCCAGTCTGGCTCACTGTCTGTCCAAATGCCTCATACCCATAGGCATTCAACACCTGACCTTGAGAATCAGTCAGCAATCGCGTACTGCCCAACCCATCCACCAAATAGAAACTGGTCGCACTCCCTCTAGTCTGAGAAATCAAATCATTACCATAGACATAAGATGCCTGCACCGCTCCATTCGCTGAATACTCCTCCCATACATTCGCCGTGATACCCTCGTCCAGCAAATACCTCGTCTCCACTCCAGCCTGCTTAGAAGAGACTCTTATCCCTTGGTCATTGTAGGAATACTCAACTGTTCCTGCATTCCCCACCGTCGCCGAGACCAATCGCTTCTCATCATTCCAGGTATAGGTGGTAGTTACGCCATTCTCAGTCTTGGTCTTCGTGCTGCCATTATTGTCATAGGTATATTCTGAGACGATCGCCCCATTCACTTTCTCATTGAGGAGTCTGTCGTTCCCATCATAAACATAGGTCGTCGATACTCCATTCACCGTCTTGGCCAGTCGATTCCCTACATTGTCGTAGGTATAGCTAGAAGTCCGATCGCCATTCACCCCATCGGTAATCGCTTCATCAGTCAACCGATATAGATCATCGTAGATGTAGGAAATCGATCGCCCTTGACCATTCACCGTTTCCGTTGCAGTTTTCCGATTCCCCACTTTATCGACGGTGTAGACATACTTGGAAAGTTCGATCGCTCCTTGTTTACTGGTCAATTCTTTCAAACGATTGAGATTATCGTAGACCCGTGCTTCCTCGGTTCCATTGCCGAATGTAGTTTTGGTCAGTCGATTGGCTGCGTCGTAATCGTAATCGGCCAGGATGTTTCCATTGAACCGAGTGACATCAAGACGATTGCGCTCATCGTAACTATAGGCTGTAATGCCAGATACAGTAGTGACAGAAGTTTGATTGCTGTTGATGTCGTAGCCATATTCGATCGACCTAGTTGTTCCGCCGATCGAGTCAGTTCTTTTCACCAATCGGTCGCGGACATCATAGTCGTAATCGTAGAAAGAAGTGATTAGTCCGGCACTATCGCGGAATGTCACCGTATCCTGTAAACCATGCAGAGTATAGCCATACTGGACATTGCTACCATCTTGGAACTGCTTCTCGGTCAGACGATTTTGGAAGTCATAAATGTAGGTAATCGATCGACCATTGAAGTCGGTCATCGTTTTGAGATTGCCGACTTCATCGTAAGTCATACTCGATCGTTGACTGAGCGGTAGTTTAACGGCTTCACGGCGACCGAGTGAGTCATATTCATAATAGGTTCGCTGGTCCTTAGCATCCTCTTGGAACATGAGTTGACCGAGTTCGTTATAGCCGTATTCAGTCCATTGATTACGGGCATCTTTTACACCTGTCAATCGTCCCAAATCGTCGTAGCGGTATTCAGTACGTTTACCATTTTGGTCGATCGCTGCTACCCGTCGGCCCAGTTTGTCATATTCCTGAGAGGCGAAGGATTTGTCATCAAAGATGGTTCTGGCCATGCGCCCCAAATCATCGTATTCATAGGTGGTGATGTGACCGAGAGCATCAGTCACGGTCTTCTGTTGACCCGCTTTATCGTAGACGTAGCGACTGGTAGGATTATCGCTTAGATCGTTAGGCGTAGTATCTGCCGCAATTACCGCAATCTGACGACCGAGTTCGTCATAGCGGAATTCAGTGCGATTTCCTTTCGCATCGATCGTGGCCTTGACCAAACCGTCGCTGTAATACTTGGTTTTAGTTCTGGCGTTGTCGGTGTCAGTATTGGGGGTTAGGTCGGGCGCGATCGACTCAATCAAGCGACCGACGCGATTATAGACAAACTTGGTGACGCGACCCAAAGAATCAGTTTCGGTAACTTTGCGGCCAGCGTCGTCGTAATCCATTTTTTGGATTTGGCGGGTAGCAGGATTGCCTGTTTGCAGAACGATTAATGAATCACTAGCGACATCGTAACGATATTTGGTGCCATCGGAAGACCAGGCTTCAATCAGTTGGCCTTTGTCGTCATATTTCGATTCGGTGCGATAGCCTTGGGCATCAAGCATCCAAACTTGGCGACCTTGTTTGTCATAGCCATAAACCGAGGTCTGACTTAAAGCATTGGTCATTGTTTTCATCCGCCCTTCCTTGTCATAGGTCCAGGTCGTCAACAAGGATTCAGTGGTGCCATCGGCTTTCTTGCGGTAGCGGGTTTCAGTCAGTTTATCACCGCGTCGATTGTAGCTGTAGTTGGTGATATTGCCTTGGGCATCCTTCACCTGAGCGACATTACCACGGGAATCGTAGGTGAAGTCAGTCTGCGACCCATTTGCATCTTTTACGAATTTCAATTGTCCACTGGTGTCGTAATCGAAGGTGCTGGATTGCTTTTTGCTATCGATCGTTTCTTTCAAGTTGCCGCGACTGTCATAAACATTGGTGGTCGTGCGACCGAGGGCATCAGTTTCGCTTAACAGGCGACTCTTATCACCATAGGTATAAATCATCGTTTGATTCAGATGATTCGTTTCCGTCAGCTTATTGCCCTGACCGTCATAGGTGTAAGTCGTCGTGAAGCCCTCAAGCGCCTGTGTTGCTGGGTTATCCGACCGATCCGAAATCACCGTCTCTGACAACATCCAGTTATTTGCATCATAGGTCCGATCGGTAATCTTCCCTTCCGCATCAATTTCACGCAGAACATTACCGCGATCGTCATAGACATA
>Ga0335395_10000803_pt1 | contig 19869 bp, 19 predicted proteins | sample MAT02_FD_205744 | JGI IMG/M metagenome (GOLD analysis project Ga0335395, IMG submission 205744) | Freshwater microbial communities from Lake Fryxell liftoff mats and glacier meltwater in Antarctica - MAT-02 (spades assembly) (version 2) ...
TGAGTTTGGCTTGTTGATGTAATATTATATCAAAGATGCTGATTTTGGATCTTTATGGAATTCGAGTGGGATGAAAACAAGGCTGCGGTAAATTTGTCCAAGCATAAAATCTCATTTGAGGAAGCCAAAACGGTTTTTGACGATCCCCTTTATGTGGATTTATACGATCCGGATCATTCTGATGAAGAAGATCGATATATTATTGTTGGAGAGTCCCAGCAAAGTAATTTATTGATAGTCTCATATACGGAAAGAGGAGATTTTATGCGTTTAATTAGCGCCAGAAAAGTAACACGAGTGGAGCGAGAAGTTTATGAAGAAGGATGAAACAGGGATAGATGATGAGCTTCGGCCTGAATATGATTTGAGGAGTTTACGTGTCAGAAAAGTAGGATCTGGAAGAAAGAGTTTTGGCGGTGTAAATATTCGCTTAGAACCCGATGTTGCAGAGATGTTTCCCGATTCTGAAGCGGTGAATGAAGCTCTGCGATTTTTGATTAGAATTACGAAACAAAACGTGGTATCCGAGAAATAAGCTTAAAGTCTTTAACCAATTTTACCACTAATCTTTATTAGTCCGCGCAGGCGGACTTTGTTTGTGTAGACGCGGTTTCAACCGCCGGGTTATTTTTGTTTGACCAGACGCGGTTTTAACCGCCGAATACTCTAACTCGCCGCGCTCCATACTCGCAACAATTGGTCGCCTCCCTTTTGAAACTCATAAGATACATCCTGAACTTCTACTTTATATCCTTGCCCTTTTAACTCTTTGATGATTGGTGCTAGTAAAGGAGAAGGTTCGCCAGAAATTTTCACAAGCGGAAAAATTCGCACTTCTGCCGCAGTCCGACACATTTCTCGAATTGATTCCAGATGAAATGCCTCAGTAAAAAGGTCGGAATAGGTAAACAGAAAATGACTGCACAATGCTAAATCAAACTGACGATTATCGAAAGGCAAAATTGGTAATTCACCAGTTATATAACGGCTTTCATGAATCCCTTGTGGCAAATCTTCCAGAAATTGCTGCATCGCCGCCATTCGCACTTCGCCCAATTTGGTCGGTGACTCGATATTTGTCCAGAGGTAGTCGTCTACATTCGCCTTGACTCCATCAATCACCCTTTGATATGTTTCTTGGATGCGCGTTGCAATTTCTTCAGCCGAAAACTGATAAACTGGATCGCAGGAAGTCACTTTGTTACCTTGGCGAGTCATTTCTGCATTGAAGCTGGCCGGGCCTCCCGCACAGTCCAGTATTGCTAATTTGCGGTCAGCCGATGTCAGGTGGAACATTCCGATGTATTCGTCCAAGCAGCGACCCCAAGGAATCACTTTGTCAAGCTTAAGTCCCACGTATTTTTGACTCGCAATTAAAAGTAGTTAATATAGATTTTACACCAAAGCGAGGCTACACTGGATCTTAGTCGATTTTAGATTTTGGATTTTGGATTTTAGATTACTGTCACCCGAAAAAAAATATGAAACAAACCGTTAAAACCACTACCAGTCTTAGTTTATCTGCACTCCTGTTACTGATCGCTGCACTGCCCAGTATCGCTCAGTTACCGGCCCTCAGACCGATCGCACCTACTCCGAACCAAAATCGACCTAGAGTACCGCCACCGCCTCCTTCTGGCTCTAGTTTGCCCATTGGCAACTCTGGTTTACCCACACAAGAATTACCTTATATCTTAGGTTCGGGCGATCGCATTGCTTTAGATATTTTCGGTGTTCCTGAATTTAGCAAAGAATATCAAGTATTGGTTGATGGTTCTCTCAATCTACCAATCGTTCGCAGTGTATCAATTCAAGGGCTGACATTACAACAGGCCGCCAACGTCATTACCAAGCGATATGAACCCTTCATCAATGTGCCCGTTGTCACAGTAACTTTGATGGTTGCTAGACCCCTAAATATCGGGATTGCTGGTGAAATAACTCGTCCCGGTTCCTACAAGATTAATCCAGTCAGAGACGGAGGAGTAAAATTCCCGACTTTGATGGAAATGCTGCAACTTGCAAAAGGGGTGACATCCGCAGGAGATATGCGAGCAGTGCAAATTCGCCGTCCCCGTAGAGGTGGAGCAGAGCAAATTATTACTGTTAATTTGCAGGAGTTTTTAGACACAGGAAACCTGCGACAAGATGTCACAATCCGAGATGGAGATACAATTTTTATACCGACAGCAACTTCTCTAAATACTCAAGAAGTACGTCAAAGAGCTAGTGCTAATTTTTCTGCTGATATTACTAAACCCATTGGTGTGGTAATTGTTGGGGAAGTTAATCGACCTGGGCCTTATACTGTATCTGCTGCGGATTTGCGATCGACTAACCAACAAACAGAACTAGCTTTTGTCAGTATCGATCAACAGCAAGGAGGGGGAGCAGTTGTGGGACTACCCACCATAACTAGAGCCCTGAAAATTGCTGGTGGTATCACCACAGAAGCTGATATTCGCCGCGTCCAAATTCGTCGCCAAATCAGAGGAGGTACTGAACAAACTATCCTGGTAAATCTCTGGGATTTGCTACAAAAAGGTGATGCTACCCAAGATGTTTTGCTGCAAGAAGGAGATAGCATTATTATCCCAACAGCAGCTACGGTAGATTTAACTGAAGTTTCTCAAATCGCAACTAGCAGTTTTTCTCCGAACGCGATTAGCATCAATATTGTAGGGGAAGTTGTCAGGCCTGGGGCTTTGCTAGTTCGACCCAGTACATCCCTCCACCAAGCTTTGCTTACCGCAGGCAGTTTCAATCAATTGCGTGCCAAGAAAGACAAAGTAGAACTGCTACGTTTAAACCCCAATGGTACTGTTTCTCGTCGTACTATAGAGGTTGATTTTGCTCAGGGTTTGAATCAAAATAATAATCCAACTCTCCGCAATAATGATGTGATTCTGGTAGCGCGATCGGGCTATGCTAGGGTAGGAGATAATATCAATAGTTTCTTGCAGCCAATCACGGGAGTTGCAACTGTGATCAACACTGTTAGCGGAGTTTTGACTGGTGTTCAAGCAACTATGAGCGCTTTTGAGAACTTATTTTTGGGAGGCAATTTCGAGCGAAAAAATCAACTCGATCAGCTTCGTCAACAACGTGAAGATAGACAAGAGCAACGTCAAGATAGACAGTTTGAAAGAGAGCTACAACGTCAAGAAAGAGAAAGACAAGCAGAGGACAGAAAACAGCAAGCAGAGGACAGAAAACTACAACTTCAAGACAGACAGCGACAAATTGATGTTGAAAATCAGCGACTTCAGATTCAAAATCAACAACTTCAGCTTCAGCAGCAGTCGCCACAGCAAATTCAGTCTACTCCTTAGACATCATAAGCAAGGGAGGAGACGGCAATGCCCTTGGACTACTCCCAAAATAATCGATGGCGCTCGCTATGAGGACACGGCAATGCCGTGTCCTGACTGTGGGTAATATTCATTCCGATGCCACCGGATTTGATATTATTTATCAGAAAGATGTGCGCGTTACAGATGGAGAATTTAAAATATTTAACAAAACTTTCCTGTAGATATCTAAACCTTTGGCATTCAGGTGAACGCCGTCAATTGTTAAGTCTTGATTGAGCGCCTTTTCCTTAAATAATGCTTGTATTCCTTGACATTCAACAGGAACTTTTTCGGCAGCGGCTACTTGCTCAATCAAAACATTTATTTCGTCAACTCTGGCAATTGTTCCCGCTGCTTTCGGATTGTGGCTAGCGGCAAGTGTTGAGTAAAAAGCAGGAACGAGAATGATTTGTTTAGTGCCGAGCGATCGCATAATTGCGATCGCCTCTTTCAAATTATTGACAAACTGTTCATCGCTAATCCCATACATAGCATCATTTGTGCCGATCGCAATAATAGATTTTTCGCACTTAAAGCCCTTTGGCACCACAAGTTTAAACTGTTCGGGCAAGGAAACCGTACTCATTCCCCCGATCGCAAAATTAAAGTTTCCATCTCCCAAAGAATCTTGTAAAGCCGAGGAAATAGAATCGCCCCACACGCACCCTTGATATTGCCGATCTTTAATTTGCTGTACCTGATTGTACACTGCCATTTGCCACCACAGCGCAGAGCTCACATTATCACCCGACGGCTGCGGATTAGCTAGCACCCGAAAGGGGATGTACGCGCACAACAACAAAGCCAACACGACGGAAATTAACCTAAATTTAACTGTCATAAAACTTGTTTTAGCTTGCTGCTACTTCAGTTTATGCTATTCCTTGAACAAGCCATCAGGATTTATGCAAATTTCCAGAAATTGCGATCTGTCACAATCCAAGTACCCCTACATATATCAAATTGAACTGTTGTAGTGACATTTTTTCAGGAGAATTAATCAACCTTTCGCCCCCAACAACTCCGGCTGCAAAACCTGATTTAATTTCCCACTACGAAATCCCTCCAAATCCAAAGTTGCGTAAACAAAACCAAACTCCTGAAACACCGCTACTAATCCAGGCAAATCCGCCTTTAATACAAACTCCTGAATCTCCTCTGCGGGTAACTCAATGCGCGCCGTGTCTCCATCCGATCGCACTCGCAGATTTTTCAGCCCCAACTGGCGCAAATACCGTTCAGCGCGCCCCACTCTTTGCAGCTTTGCCACCGTGATTTCTTCGCCATAGGGAAAGCGCGAACTCAGACAAGGCTGTGCCGGTTTGTCCCACCAAGGCAAACCCAATTCTTTGGCTAATTGTCGCACTTCAAATTTAGTGATTGCTATTTCTGCTAAAGGCGATCGCGCGCCCCGTTCCTTCGCGGCCTGAATCCCCGGACGATAATCTTTTAAATCATCAGCATTAACGCCATCCACCACATAAGGATAACCCTTTGCAAGTGCTAGCGGTTTCAAAGTATCGTGCAGTTCACTTTTGCAGAAATAGCAGCGATTAACTGGGTTAGAAGTGTAATTAGGATTTGCCATTTCCTGAGTTTCTACCTCTTCGTGGGCAATCCCAATTTCTGCTGCTTGAATCCGCGCATCTTCTAAATCTTCTGGCAATAAAGACGGCGAAACTGCTGTCACGGCCAAAGCGCGATCGCCCAAAACGTCAAAAGCAATTTTTGCCACCAATGTGCTGTCAATGCCGCCGGAGTAGGCAATCAGTGCCCGATCCATTTGTGCAAACAGAGTTTTTAATTTTTCGAGTTTTTCGACTAACATGATGTCAATTTTGATTACTTAGGAATTACACATAAATACTTAAGAAACCGGGTTTTTCGCCAGTGTTAAAGGCTCAAAAGCAGTAGTTTGGTAAAAAAACCCGGTTTCTGCATCCAGGTTATTCTGGATCGATACCGAGGGCGGACAATCGCGCCAAAAGCTCTTGATTGCGCTGTCTTTCCTGTTCCAGCAGAGTCTGGGCTGACTCTTTATCTTGCTGTTCGCGATCGGCCCGTTGGCTTTGGGCTTCGGCCCGCTGACTTTCGGCGACCGCCCGTTGGCGTTCAGCTTCGGCCCGTTCTTCTGGCCACAAAAGCAACTCCCCAGCCATATTCCACCAGCGCAGCCAATTTCCTGTTCTACCTTCGCGAGTTCCCACCCAAACTCCCAAAAACAGATCCAATCCAGGTATCAAATAACGCCCGTTTTCATCGGGATTTTGATTGTCATAACACTCGGATTCCAGCGCATAGACTTCTATTCTGCCTGTATGCGGTCGAAAAATCACATAGCGAGGAACTTTGATTACTTGTTCGTAAAAAAACCACTTACCGATTTTTTCTGTGTGTTCGACAGAGTATTCCTCGCCGTAAGTAGCTGACAGAAATTCCATCACGATCAAAGGGACTGTTCCTTCGGTATGAGGAGTATAGCTGCGACGGGGATAGCTGTGAGGCCAAGGTTGTACGGGGCGCACGTACATCCAGTCTGGGCCTTTGCAAATAGTGCGATCGTTCACAGCAGCGCACAAAGCAAAATTAGAAACTATCAGTGCGTCTTGTATTAGTTCCGGGGAACTAACTAAAGACTGACGCAAACCGTGATTTAGCAAGGGATGGTCTGTATCGTCTACAGGGTCGTCTGGTAGGATAAAGTCATCGGGTAGCAGGGGCCAGGTAATTTTTAGCTGTGATATTGGTTTTTGAATTACAGCAGTCATAAGTCACCTCATTTTACCAATAAAAGTTTGAGTTTTAGTCGAGATTGGCGATCGATAACCTTGTCTATATTCTAGCTTGCCAATTCAATTTTACTGCACCCGTTGAAGGTACACAACATGATTTTTAAAATTCTCGGCGGGAAAATATGCCGATCGCAATTGACAGCAGCAACACCCCATACAGCACACCATAGCCCGCATTGGTAATCAGAGCCGCCAAGTAAGGCACTTGTCCGTAAACAGCATCATTTCTCAAATTGAATCGCGCCAAATCCGGCAAAACCAGATAAAGTCCCATCATCAATTGTTCAATACCAGGATTTTTGGTTAACTTGCCCAACGCCACTAAATCTCGCGTTGAATGTCCCATTAAATAAACGCCAAATGTCAGTAAACTTGCCAGCAGAGAACTACTAAAAACTCCCAACAAAATTCCTACCGCAGCCACCAAAGATAGCTCAAACCAGATGAATAATGAAGCTATTAAAATGCTTTCCAAAGGATAAGGAATGCGACTGAAACTAAGAATAGCCAAATAAATAACAGTCATTGCGCCTACCAGCACCGCCAGCACCGCCGACAGCCCGAAGTGCTTGCCAATAATTAACTCAGCGCGACTTATCGGTTTGGCAATTAACAGGTAAACAGTCCGTTTTTCAATTTCTTTGTTGACCAATCCAGTAGACACAAATACCGTTGCAATTAGGCAGAGGATGCTAATAGCAGCCAAACCGATATCTAAAATAATTTTATTCTCTGTTGTGGCAGCCAATTCGGGTATCAACCGCACTGATGCTCCCATCAACAGCGCAAAAATCACAATTAAGTAAAGGATGCGATCGCGAATTACTTCCCAAAATACATTAATCGCAACTGTCAAGATTCTTCTGAGATTCATTTCGTGGTAATTCGTAATTAAATGGCTGGGAGGACACGGCATTGCCGTTTCCTCCTCACGAGATGGCTGGGAGGACACGGCACTGCCGTTTCCCTACAAATCGGGGTAGGGACACGGCAGTGCCGTTTCCTCCTCACGAGATGGCTGGGAGGAAACGGCATTGCCGTTTCCCTACTAAGATTAAACTTGACTATCTCCGGCAGTTCCATTCTTTTTCAGCCCCGGCTTAGAGCGTTTGATAGCACCACAGTCTACAGTCGCTGCATTGCCGATATTTATCACTTCGCAAGACTTGGTAAAAGAATATATTTCCGGCCTAAAAACTAGCCCCAACCAAGTTGCTTGCATTTCTAGCTGATAGCGAGACTCTCCTTGGACAACGGAAGTTTTGACATCCCAGCTCGAATCTTCTGGAACTATCCGCATTGTTTTAAACGCTTCATTTTTAAGAAAAAATCGCTCGTTGTCAATGTCTATCAGCATTTGTTCTATCTGTGGCCAAGGTTTTGTGCGAGCTTCTTCTTTGAGCACTTTTTCCATTTCATCTAGGATAATCACACCTCTAGAACGATTAATTGTTGGCCTTTGAAATGTCACAACATAATCACTTTGTTTCAAATCTTGTGATAAAACAGTCGGATACTGTTGTAGCCAACCTTGAATCAAAAAGTGAAAAGCAAACCAACAGGAAAACACCACATGAATCAGTGTAATAATTAAAAATTGTGGCTGGAGTAGCGACTTAATTCTTTCCCATTTTGACTCACTATTCCAAATTTCTATTGCCGCCAGAACTACTACTGCTATCAGCGGCCCTGCTATCCAGGCTATTTCCTTATATTCGGGCGGCAATCTGACTAATAGCCACAGACCAATTAAGACACTTGTCACCCATGGACTAATACTTACTCCGTAAATTACAAAAGGTGGCTGACTGGTCAACAAACCCATTGAAATTATAAAAGATAACCAACTCAAATCAGCAATGGTTGTTCTGGTTGACCCGTCTGTGACAGCAGCGACCGATAGCAAAGCTAAAAATATGCTAATCAGTAAAGGTGTCTTCCAGTGGACAACTTTAGGCGGAAGCATCGCCTTTTGGACTTTTTTATTGGTTTCCCAAAGGTTATTGGTTAGCTTCGTAAGTTGCTGCGTGACATCCAAAAATTGTTTCATCATATAGCAGATGTTGAAGGAAGAAGGAATAAGTCAACCCCCCCAAGGGGGGAAATTCAGGAAGAAGGAAGATGGAAGAAGTCAACCCACCCCCTACTCCCCCTGCCCCCCCAAGGGGGGAAATCAGGAAGAAGGAAGATGCAATAATAATAGCAATAATTTGAGCGATTAAGAATGTTCTAATTGCCGAGAAAGTTGCTATATATTTTAATTGACGGTTTGCAGAAATAAGATGGTTAAAATGACGAAATTGCTAACAGTGTGGGCGATTAAAACTGCACCAAACACCGTGGTTACTTGGAAAGTCTTTTGGGGAGGACGTTTGGTGAGGGTGGGCGGCCCGATGAATTGAGGTTTGGAAGCTTTTTTATTGCCAGCAGCCACATTTTGTACGAGTTCTAATCCTTGCCATTTGGCGAAAAAAGTTATGGCTAAAACTAATACTGCGGTCGCAGTTATTGCAGTGTAAATATCCTGCCCTCCTCCCAAGATTATGTAATCTATGAGTTGTTCTCGCACGTCTTTTGAAAGCACGCTTTCAATGCCGAAGAAAAGTAGCCAACCTAGACAAGTGCAAGATAAGTTGAGGATGGTTGTATATTCAACGCTGGTTTTGGGGCCTAGTTTAAGGAGTTTTTGCAGGAACCACGATTCGATCGCGATCGCCAAAAACAAAATTAACAGTTGAATCAACACAGTCCGAAATGGAAAAACACTCGCAATCATAAATTTTTACTGGCTCATAACCGCAGGAGAGAATCTATATTGCTCGTTACCCGGCTCTGCCTGGTAACGCATATGCTTTGTCTCTGCCTCCAATTTTCGCTATCGCTTGGGGAGGCAAAGCCTCAAGACATCGGTTCTCAGGCAGAGCCGGGGAACCAGCTAACCTAATGTTAGTTTATCAGAAAATTGGGTGGAAAACCCCGTTGTTATAGGACGGCTTTTTGATAGAATAGACATGGTTGTAATTCCCAAGGTGGGCGGTTGTGAAGCGGCTTTTAGTCGGCACCCTAGAACCTGAAAGCTTTTTGAGAGCAAAAAGAAGGGTAGCGAAAACCTTGTAAAACAGAGCTGGGGAATCCACGCATTCTCGCACACCAGAAAATCAATAATTTGTTTCAATTCCCGTAGGGTGGGGCACACCCGAACTCTAGGTTCGTATCCTAGTAAGCTTTTGGAGATAGGCTCTCTGGGGTGGTTGTGAGTTAAGCTCGTCAATTGGTGCAATTGCACGGTTGAAAAGTTTAAGGATTGCCGCAAGGACACAGCGCTTAAAAGTCCGTCGATGAATTAAGAATCCCCGTGCGTTCACGCCGGGGAGTGTCAAAATCTTTAGGTGATCCAGTGACAGATAATTATGGTAAGGAATGGCATTGGTATTCGGACAGCATCATCCCGATCGGAACGCGCGGCCGGTCAGATTCACGTCTACGATGGGGCTAGCAAGGGCAAGTCTCAGGCTGCTTTAGGCGTGGTTCTGCGCTCGATCGGGCTGGGTATCAATTCTGACTCCCCCACGCGAGTTTTGCTGCTGCGCTTTCTCAAGGGGCCCGGCCGCTCCTACGACGAAGACGGGGCTATAGAAGCCTTGCAGCGGGCATTTCCTCACTTGATTGACCAAGTGCGTACTGGCAGAGCTGAATATTTTGGGCCTGAAGCTATCACCAAATTCGATCGCACAGAGGCCCAGCGCGGTTGGGATATCGCAAAAGGGGCGATCGCCTCGGAACTCTATTCTGTTGTGGTACTAGATGAATTAAACCCGGTTTTGGACTTGGGTTTGCTCTCAGTGGAGGAAGTAGTCCAAACTCTCAAAAACAAACCTGAATACTTGGAAGTAATTGCTACAGGAAGGGCCACCCCCCAAGCTTTGCTGGATATTGCTGACTTGCATTCAGAAATGAAGCCCCACTACCACCCCGCAGCGGCAGAACACAATATTACGGGTATCGAGATATACACAGGTGCTGGGAAAGGCAAGTCTACCAGCGCTCTGGGGAAGGCTTTGCAGGCGATCGGCAGGGGGATTAGTTTAGACCAATCTCACCGGGTGTTAATCGTGCAGTGGCTCAAAGGCGGCACCGGTTATACGGAAGATGCGGCAATTGCAGCTTTGCGCCAAAGTTACCCGCAGCTAGTCGATCACCAGCGGTGCGGCCGGGATGCTATAGTTTGGCGCGGGCAACAGCAGGAGTTAGACTGCACGGAAGCTGAACGGGGTTGGGAAATCGCTAAAGCGGCGATCGCCAGCGGTTGGTATAAAACAATTATTCTCGATGAACTCAATCCCACAGTAGACTTAGAACTGCTGCCAGTAGAGCCGATCGTCGAAGCCTTGCTACGCAAGCCCCGCGATACAGAAATCATTATCACCGGGCGCTGTCATAAACCCCACGCTTATTTTGATTTAGCAAGTGTACATTCGGAGGTATACTGTCACAAACACTACGGCGATCGGGGCGTAGAACTCAAGCGCGGCGTAGACTTTTAAAGCCTAGATCTGAACCCTTTTTTCATCCTAAATCTTAAACTTCCTTGTTTGGACGCGATCCCAGCTCGCTCATCTAGCATGGAACATTCAGAATATCAACCGCGTCTTCGAGAGCGTAAGCACCTCAGACCGTCGAATCAGGATTATAAAAGGGTGAAGAAATTGAAAATAAAAGCTTACAACGAAAAAATAACCAGTCTAGAAAGTCTAGACAGAGTTAACGCAACTAGACTAGACTTGCAACGAGCAAACAAGTTAAACTACAGCGGCATCCAAACATTCGGTGTTTTGGGCAGTCTCTGTAGTCGCAACGGCGATGATAAATTAAGTAGAGGAGTGAATCTGTAATGACAACGCTAAGTGACGATCCTAATGTAATTGATTTAAACCTTCCGGGACTAGGACCGGATACAATCCTTGCCGGAGCCGGGGCTGATTTCGTGAGAACTTCCACCCTGGGTGGCAGCTTGATTTTTGGCCAAGGCGATAACGATACTCTCGTTTCCGTTGGTCCGAACGATACTATTTACGGCGGCGCTGACGAAGACTCAATCAGATCTCAGCGCACTCCCGCCTTGCTCTTTGGCGACTCCGGCAACGACACCATAGTCGCTGAAGCCCGCGCTACTATAGTCGGAGGTGCGGGAGACGACTTCATCCAAGGTACTGTCGAAGCTAACGTCATGTTTGGCAATGAGGGTTCTGATACAATCCTGGGTGGGTCAGCCAGAAGAGACACTATCTACGGCGGCAAAGGCAATGACGCGATCGGCTTCTTCATCGCAGGCGGAGGCAACAACAACAATAACCTCGGTCTTACCTTTTCCGTCAGCGGTCTCGGTGGTAATGAAGGAAGCAACTTCTTGCGGGGCGACTTGGGCGACGACTTGGTTGTGGGCATCAATCAGAGAGACACCCTGTTCGGCGGTAGAGGCAACGATACTCTGAGGGGTGTGGGCAGCAGCACCTACCTGTCTGGCGATGATGGTAACGATCGCTTATCTGTTATCAATCCTACCCAGACCAACTTTCTTGGCAGCACTGTTACTATCGGCATTGAGAAAGTCACCCTGCTGGGCGGTTTAGGCAATGATATTCTCACCGGTGGTTACGGCGAGTCTGGTCGTGGGAAAAGCTTCTTTGACGGCGGCGACGGTAACGACAGGATAACGGTTTTTGCCACGCAGGATACCGCCCTCGGAGGTGCAGGGGATGACTTCATTCAGTCTCAATCACCGACTACACCATCCCCACTTAACCCATTACTTAACCCATTCGGTTCAGCCAATAATATATATGTAGGCGGTCAAAGCTCGCTCGACGGTGGAGCCGGTAATGACACGGTGATCGGTGCTTTTGTCTCTGATACGCTGATTGGCGGCGAAGGCAGCGACAGCCTGTCAGATCTCTTTAGTGTAGGCTCCGGTGGAGATGGCAACGATACGATCAGTTCCGTTGGCATTTTTGGTGGTACTACTCCTACCTCTATTACTCTCGAAGGCGGCCTGGGCAACGATCGCTTAGTAGGCAATACAAATAGCGGTACTATCGTCACCAACCTGATGAACGGTGGTGAAGGAAATGACACAATCGTCTTTGGCACGGTGCGCGATCGGTTGATTGGCGACTCTGCGGGCAATGACTTCATCTCCTACGCCAGCAGCGTTGACTTTAGCGGCCGTACAACGACAAACATTATTAACGACGACCAGGGCAACAACCTCATTTTTGGTGCCAACGGTAGTGATGTCATCACTACTGGTAGCGGGAATGACACACTGTTCGGCGGTCCAGCCATTCCTCTCACCCCAACAACCGTAGTTGACGGAGACGATACCTTAGATTCCGGCGCTGGGAACGACGTGTTGGTGGGCGGCTATGGAAACGACAATCTGAATGGATCTGACGGCGATGACTGTCTCGTCGGCGGGCCTGGTGCAGACACGCTGATTGGTGGCAACGGTAGTGACACCTTCTTCTTCGCCAACTTCGGCGAGGGTGCTGGTGGTGGGTTCTTGAACGGCACTAACCCCGACCAAATCCAAGAGTTTGTGAGCGGTCAAGACAAGCTTCTTTTCAAGCGCGATGGTGGCTTCCCCGGCTTGAACCCAGCCCCCAACACGGATCGACTTGGTACTCCATCTTTCTTGTCGCTTGACACTGGGAATTACGTGGACAGTGCAATTTCACCGTCAATTATAACACCAACAGCGTTAATCGTTTACGAGGCTGCGAATGGCAGACTGCTGTTCGACCCTAACACCTCTGTTGCTGGCGATGCAGTTTACCTTGCACTTATCGGCAACAAACCAAGTCTTACTGTGAATGACATTAACCTGATTTAATTTGGGTGGGAGTTGTGGATAGGATTCTGAAAAGATCGTCCTACCAACTGTGACAACTCCACACACTGAACGGAATACCGTTACAGCGTGGGCTTCTTAAGAAATTAAGGAGCGTGTCATTAGCCTCAGTAATTCGTTAAGCCAGGATTACTACGTTACTCCAGAATATATAGGCACTTTGGGATATAGGCTTGGCAGCCGCGTTCTAGTCCCAAACATTGCGGTTAATCATTAAACATTTCTACTGGCAGCGGGAAAGTGTGGTTAGCATCAAACCTGGAACAACATTGGCAAAGAACACCACTCCGTAAGGAGTTGAACTTAAATTAGTTCAAAGAAGAATTCCCTCATTATATTTACTTATAGTGGGGGATTCTTTTCAAAACAATAAAGAGTCGTTCGTCTCGTCATCCACACGCTCACGGCTCAACGCCCTGAGCGTGGGAGGTTCAGGGCGTGTGGAATCCTCATCTTCAGCAAGCCTTTCATCCCACACTAACCGAAGCGGTAAAGCGCGAGGGATTCCCGTCTGTCGAGCTAAAAACTTAATGTGTTATGTTTCGAGCTGGGGATATCTATCCCTGGCTTTTTTATTGGCATTGGGGAATTGGGAATTGGGAATTGGGCATGGGGCGCATTCACTGGTGAATTTTGCTACGCGCCAATAATCTTTATAACTTACGCATCAGAACCAAAGAAACCGGGTTTTTCACGAGGGTTCAAAGTTCAAATGCAGTATTTCGGTAAAAACCCGGTTTCTGCCTTCACGATTAATCTTGATCAACGCGCCTCCAGCGAAGTCAAAAAGTGAGGTAAAAATAATGGAAATAATTAAAGACCTAGATATTGTTGCTTTAACAGAAGACTTAGAAGCAACTCATTTTGAAACAAAACAAAGGATTAAATTGTTTAAAGGACAAGTCGGAACAGTTGTGATGGAATTTGATGGCAGTGCTTTTGAGGTAGAATTTTCTCATCAAGATGGCACAACTTATGCGATGGAGACAATTCCCGCCACCAAATTAATGCTTTTACATTATGAATTAGTAGGGGCGGTTCATTGATCGTGCAATTTGTCGTACCCTACATTGATGGTGCAATATGTCGTAGTCCATTGGTGTCAACTTAAGCCTGAAAGCCTTGATAAATCTCGCTTTTAGCTGAGTCTAGATCCCCCTAAATCCCCCTTAAGAAGGGGGACTTTGAGAAGACTCCTGTCCCCCCCTTCTTAAGGGGGGCTAGGGGGGATCGAGGCCTAATCGTCAAACAGCAGACCGGTATCAGGTTATTTATGAATAGTTGTGAAGCACCCTAACTAAAGCTTTGCTATAGTTGGGGTACTTCACAATGTCTGTTTCGCAAGCTATTGTGAAATCTAGAAACCGTTGCGTCCCCAAATGACCATTGAAATTGAGAAGGAGAACAGAACTAGCAGCGAAACCCAACCGAGTGACAAAATATCCATAGTTATTTAACAAACTGTACAAAGTGACTCCAAACCTTATGATAAGTCAATTTGAGCCATTTTTGAGATGAGGGCGCTGTGAAGGATTTGTCAAATTTTAGTGCTGCTGAACGGGTGGAATCTTTGAAAGCAGGGGCTGTTGCTGCTTTTGGGATGTTTTGGGGTTTTGGGGCGATCGCACTGGCTAATACCTTGATTCTAGTTCCTAGGTTTGATTTTCTGGTGGGATTGCAGGTAAGGGCGATCGACCTAAATTTTGCTTTCAAAAGCTCGATCGCACTTTTGGCCGGTTTTCTATTCGGTGTCACCTACCGCTATGCTATTCGCACCGATACTAATCCGCAGCTAAAGTCTGGTGTGGTGTTGGCCTTTGGGCTGGTGCGGGCTTTTGGACAGTTGGATGCTGGATTGTTTTTTCAGGCTGGGAAAATGCCCGCACTACTGGAGTTGTTGCCGTTTGTGGTTCGGAGTGTCGAGAGTGTGCTATTATTTGCGATCGCAGGTTTTGTTTTAGATTGGGCTAACGGGCGATCGTACATTAAGCCTTTTGATTCTTAATATTTGCCGTTAGATGGGGAAAGGTTTACGAGCACCCTCCGTCAAAAATTTGTAGGGGCGGGTTCACCAATAGCTTCAAAGGATACCCAAAGACTCAAAAACCCGCCCCAGTCCAATACGGTTCACTTAACACAATTTATGCCCCGGAGATCCCCCTAAATCCCCCTTAAGAAGGGGGACTTTGACTCCGGTTCCCCCTTTTTTAAGGGGGGCTAGGGGGGATCTCATCAAGCCGTTGAGTCAGGGCGGGTTTACGAGATTATGCCCTTAAAAATTTAACACTTCAAATTCTGGACTACCGTAAACCATTTGTTTATCTACCGCCGACAAAACCCGATTGTTAGCAACATCAGAAACTAAACATTGGCAAACTAACTGCGCTACATCAGCCCGATGAATAGTTCCAGCAACTCGATAATCTTCTGTTAAAACACCATTCCCCGTGGCTGGTTCCGATTTCAGTCCACCCGGACGAATCACAGTATAAGTCATCCCACTTGCTATCAAGTGATTTTCGGCTTTTTCTTTCTCGATTAAAACTGCGCCCAAGGTTTCTAAAGCTTGGGGTGGCAAAGCGCCCGCACTTTTACCGCTACCGATGGAGGAAACTAAAATAAACTTTTGTACGCCTGCTTTGACAGCCGCATCAATCAAGTTTTTGTTGCCTAAATAATCGGCTCTTTCTCCATCTTTTGGTAAGCCGCCAATGGTGCTGATTACCGCATGAATCGGTGCGCCACCAGTCATCGCTGCATCTATGGCGGCTGAGTCCAAAGCATCGCCCAGAGTGACTTTGATGCCCATTGTTGCTAATTCTGGGCTGGTTTCGGGCGATCGCAAAAATGCAGTTACTTCAATGTTTTGTTCGGTCAAACATTTCGCAATTTCTCTACCGACACCTCGACTAGCACCTGCTAAAAAAATGTGGAGTTTTTCTGTCATATCAATGTTTATGATAGCTTTACTTTCTGTCTTATGGACTATTATAACAATCCTCTATCAATTTTTCATTTTTTTTTAACCGCAGAGGGCGCAGAGAGCACAGAGGAAGAGAGGGGAATGATTTGCAATTCCTATTAGATTTTTTGCCCTACCATCACTACCCAAGATTGGGCTTCGCGTGGTAAACCTGGTGGGCGATAGTAATGATTGACAATTGCAAATCCTGCTTGTTCTAAACAAGGTGCTAAAGTATGATATTCCCATCCAGTAGTATACCGTTTTCCCGTCGGCCGCTCGTCGTAGCCTTCCCAATCTCCTCGGCACATTGACATCACAATTGCACCATTAATAACTAAGGCTTTGTGCAAATCTTTCAGCACTTTCATCATCTGATCCCTGGGAACATGAATCAGGGAAGCATTGGCAAAAATACCGTCAAATTCTGCCTTTGGCAAATCTAAATTCAGAAAAGATTGGTGTAAAACTTCGCATCCTGACAACTCTTTGGCTATCTCTACAAAGGCTGGTGTTGCATCTAAACCCACAACTGTGTGTCCTTTGCTCTTGAACGCTACCAAATCTCGTCCCGGCCCGCACCCTACATCGAGGATTTTACCGGGGTTGCGGGGCAGGGCAGCCGTCAGTGCGTCCCGATTTTGGGAGACATCGTGATGCCATGTTCCTGCTCGGAAAGATTCGGCTGTTAGTTCATATTCTGCGATCGTCACTTCTTCACGTTTGTCCACAATTTCTCCTATTTTAAACCTTTTTGCCCGTGAGAAAATAAGTGGTCATCTCTCCTTTGCCTTTGATATCAATTGTACCGCGTCTGTCCAATACATACTTATCGCACAGCAGTTGATAAGTTGAATCACTGACTTGGATTTTACCAGGAATTCCTTGGGATTCCATGCGGCTTGCTGTATTGACAGCATCTCCCCATACATCATAAATAAACTTTTTGGTGCCGATGACACCGGCGACGACAGGGCCTGTATTAATCCCAATGCGGATTTGGAGGGGTTGGCCGCTTTCGTCGCTAAATTTCATAATTTCTTGCTGCATTTCTAGGGCCATTTCCGCAATAGATTCGGCGTGATTTGCACAGGATACTGGCAAACCGCCGGCTACCATATAATTATCGCCGATGGTTTTGATTTTTTCCAGTCCATATCGATCGGTCAAATGGTCAAATGCTGAAAATATTTTGTTCAGTAATTCGACTAATTCTTGTGGAGATGTGCGAGAGGATATTTCGGTAAATCCCACAATGTCAGCAAACAGAATCGTGACTTGGGCAAATCCGTCGGCTATGTTGCTTTGACCTTGTTTTAGGCGATCGGCAATGGTTTCTGGTAAGATATTTAATAATAAACGTTCGGATTTTTGTTGTTCAGTACGCAATATTTCCTCGGCTGCTTGTCGCTGGGCAATTTCTTTGTAGACTCGGCCAAACATTTGATTGAAAGCGACCATTACTTCTCCTAATTCATCATCGCGCTTGACTGAAAGAGAGTAGAAATCCGGCTGTACTCGATCTTTGCTTAAAGCATCTCCCGCAGCTATCAAGTCATCGCGTAGTCTCAAAATAGGTGCAATTACTGTTCCTCCTAAAAATAGCATAGTCACAGTAGTCACAAAGATTGTGATAATCAGAACAAGAATTGTAATTCGCCAGATAAATGCGTATAATTCTGATTGCACAGATGAAGCATCGTGGCGCACAATTAAAATGTAATTGCCACCTAAAGATTTATTAGTCCAAGCAACATCATACCGTTTTGCATCTAGATAGTGTTTGCGGAAAATACTTTCATTCTTTGTTTGTTCTAAACTAATTCCTGGTGGTTCGCCAAATGTATATACTAGCTGACCATTAGTCATATAGATAGATAATCCTAAGATGATTTTTGATTGTTTAATGGCTGTTTTTACTTTGGTTTCCAAGAAGTTGCGATCGGATATATCTTGTTTGAGCAAAAATACTAGGGAATCTATAGTGGCGCGAGATACTTGTTCGAGTTGGATTAATAGTTCATCTTCGCGCCGAAAATAGGAGGGAACTAAAATAATTGCCTCTATTACCAGAATGCTAGCAAATACCCACAGGGCGATTTGCCGAGATAACCGAGATTTAAAAAAACCTAAGAATGAGAAAACTCGCAATGACATAAAACTCACTATAGCAGAAGAAAGAAGGAAGAAGGAAGAATGCCGTTTACTTCAGAGGTTGTTTTTGATTATTTACGGCGAGGGCTTGAGTTGTCCGTAAAAGTACGCATAACTTAATACCGCTAGTTGGAGTTATTTATGTATGTCGGTTAAGATAATGATTGTAGTCTATGGTTAGCGATCGTGAATTCTCATTCTAGTGCCTCACCTGCAAGCAAGGAGATATTGCCGGGAGAAGTTTTTATCAATACTGCGGATTTTGATACTGGCATTCGGGGACTTTTGCCTAAATATGATGAAATGCTGGATGTGTTAGCAGGTTGTATTAGTAGCACAAACCATCGTATTTTGGAACTGGGTTGCGGTACGGGAGAACTTAGTTTGAAAGTTCTGCAACGTTATCCATCGGCGGAAATAGTGGCTTTAGATTATTCGCCGCGAATGCTTGATTTTGCTCGTGCTAAAATAGAGTCAGCAGGATATGGATCGAGGTGGACTGGTATAGAGTTGGATTTTGGAGCATGGGCGAATAATCCAAATTTTTCGGGTTTGCGTGATAAGTTTGATGGTTGTATTTCATCTCTGGCAATTCACCATCTTGATGATGAAATGAAGTTAAAATTGTTTGAACGGATTTTTGAAAGTTTAAATCCTGATGGCTGTTTTTGGAATGCTGATCCGATGTTAGCAGAATCCGCCAGAATGCAAAAAATTTATCAAGCGGCGCGGGAGGATTGGGCGAGAAGTCAGGGGGAAACTTTGGCGGCAATGCGGGGAAGTGTGGGGACGAGTGTATCTTTTGGGCACTCTAATCCCGATCGCCTAGCGACACTCTATGCACATTTGGAAATGCTAGCACAAGTTGGATTTGAGGCGATCGCGGTTCCTTGGAAATATTACGGTATGGCGGTGTTTGGGGGATTTGTTAAGTGAGATGACAAAACAGAATACCAGGGGAATTTGGGCGAATCCCGGCGGTTAGAAACCGCGTCTACACGAACAAAGTCCGCCTGCGCGGACTAAGAGGGTATTCGGAAATTTAGGGATTGGGTGCGGTGATTTCAGTGGGTGTAGCCTCTGGTGAAGGTACTGCTGGTTTTTCTAGCAACAGACGTTGTTTATTCCGAAATTCGGCGGCCGCATCGTTCAAATTTTGGCGCTGTTCGGTGCTAAACTCTTCTATGCTACGACCATTTCCCAATCTGGATCTGTGAATTAAATCAAACATTCCTGTTCCACTGCTACCGGAAAAAGGATCGGGATTGTCATTGGTTTGAAAGTTTTGCAGTGGCTGGGAATTGTTTAAGCCGTTAGCTTGGGCCAATGTGGATTGGGGTAACAAAAGAGTGGAAAATGCGATCGCACTTAATGCCACTCTCATCATCAAACTGCCCGGTTTAGAAGTTTTGTTGTTCATAAGTAGAAGGAAGTTCGGCAACGGATTATGTAATGGATGTAACGGATGTAACGGATGTAACGGATTCAAGGAGGAATGCTTATATGGTGGAAGATATCAATTGTAGCTAAATTCAACGACATCCCAAAGAATCGCGAGTAGAAACTCCTGTTTGAGAGTTGATACCACTAGCTATTTTGCACAATTCTTTGATTTGTGCACCATCCATAATTGCATCGGTAAAGTCAGCACCGGTAATATCAACTCCATCAAAAGTAGAGCGCAACAAAATTGTTTCTACT
>Ga0335395_10000804_pt1 | contig 19857 bp, 16 predicted proteins | sample MAT02_FD_205744 | JGI IMG/M metagenome (GOLD analysis project Ga0335395, IMG submission 205744) | Freshwater microbial communities from Lake Fryxell liftoff mats and glacier meltwater in Antarctica - MAT-02 (spades assembly) (version 2) ...
ACGGGCACGGGCGCCGATCCACCCTGCGCAGCGGAGATGATGGCTGCGGCCTGTTCAAGATGGACGTCGATCATGCCGTGCTCCGACTCGCGCTTTAAGATTTACATTATCTATGTAACCGTGTATTTGAATTGCGTCAACCGGATTTGGATGCCAACCAGCAACGATGCTTGATCACCTCACTGTCCCGACACATGCGCCGTCGCGTGTCTTGCGCCTTGGCGACACCGCTCCCGATTTCGAGGCTCGCACGACGCTGGGGCATGTCCGGCTCTCGGATTATCGGGGCAGATGGCTGGTGTTTTTTTCCCATCCCGCCGATTTCACACCTGTCTGCACCAGCGAGTTCGTCGGCATTGCCAAAGCGGCGGACTCCTTTGCTGCCTGTGATTGCGCCCTTCTCGGCTTGTCGGTGGACAGCCTCTACTCCCACCTCGCTTGGGTTCGCGCGATCCGGCAGACATTTTCCGTAACAATTCCCTTTCCCATCGTCGAGGACCCGTCTCTGGCGATCGGACGCGCCTATGGCATGATCGAGCCGCAATCGAGCGACAGCGCGACCGTGCGTGCGACCTATTTCATCGACCCCGAGGGCGTGATCCGGGCGATGACCTGGTACCCCCTGAATGTCGGGCGTTCGGTCGACGAGATGCTGCGCATGGTCGCGGCGCTCCAGCGCACGGCGGGGGAAGATGTTCTGGCGCCCGAGGGATGGCGCCCGGGCGACGATCTTCTGATGGCACCGCCGCAGGACCAGCATGCCGTGCTGGCGGGCGACGATGAACACTGGTTCTGCCAGTCGACGGAGGACCTGCCATGACGCTCCATTCCTCGCGCGCTGCTGCCGACGTCGCGGCCGAGCGCCTGAAGATCTATGCCCAGCCGCAGCGATTGATGATCCTGTCGCGGCTGATCGACGGCGAGCATACGGTAAGCGAGATCGACGCGGCGACCGGTATCGGCCAGCCGGCACTCAGCCAGCAGCTCGCCGAGCTGCGGCGCGCCGAGATCGTGCGGACGCGCCGGGATTCAAAGAAGGTTTATTACCGGATTGAGGATGACAAAGCGCTGGCTTGCATCAGGGCCATAGAAGCAATGTTCGGGCTCGGCACGGTTCCAGCGGGCTTGCCGACCATGCCCCCCGCAGAGGCTCTGCCGCATCGCCCTGCAGCCCCTGCCAAAGGGGCTGCCGCCTTCGCACGCGTCGGCTGAGCCCGGTCAGGCCGCATCTGCCAGATTCTTTTCGTTTACTTTTGAACGAGTCGTGCTGAGAAGGTGGCTTGATTGCGCCTTTGGCACAGGGAGTTTGCTGGGGTGCTGTCTCTGCGTGAGATGCGCGAAACTTCCGAATGTTCGCTCTCGTGGGGCGTTTTGGGTGGATATTTGCGGGGTGGTTGGCGTGGGTATGTGGCTTGGGATTTGCTGGACTTGCTCCGATAAAGTGGAGATTTTCCTTTCGATGAAAGGTGAACTCGATGAGCAAGCAAGAGGGTTTTACGCAGGAGCTTGAGGACGAGGCGGTGCGGTTGGCGCTGAGAAGCGGGCGGATGCGGCGCGAGTTGGCCGAGAACCTGGGCGTCGGGCTTTCGACGCTGAAATCCGAGCTGGTCTGGCGAACAACCTTCTTCACCCGCGCCGATGCCGAGCGGGACATTGCCCGATACATCGACGGCTTCTACAACCCCGTTCGGTGCCATTCCGCGCTCGACTACCTCAGCCCCGCACAGTTCGAAAAACAGGCGGTCAGTTGAGGCAATGCCGCTCCACTTTATCGGGGCAAGTCCAAGCTGCGTGGCCGGTATTGGGTGGGGGGTGTAGGACAGGTGGAAGCGTGAGTATTTTTCGACTCTGGCGCCTGCTTGTGAGACAGCGGGAATTGCGCGATTACCATTAGCCCGTCTTATTCATCGGGAGCCTGGATCAGGGTTGGCGGACGTAGCATAAATGGCTGATTTGATTTAGAGAAAAGGTGCTTAAATTATCCCTCTATACCGGACAGAAAGTGCCACGCCCGCCAAGTCAGAAGATAGCGCACCCAGCTTCTCGTTCCCAGCGGTTTGCGCCAAGAAAGTGACCGCAGCCTTCGACGGCGGACGGCTGACTTCGGACGGTGGCGTGTTGCTTCTGGCGCAGGCCGAGCGACGAATGGGGATTGCTGCGGCACTGGCCGCTTGCATAACCGATCCGCGCGACCAGAACCGTGTCATCCACGATCTTGATGACATACTGCGGGCTCGAATGCTGGCGATCGCGTGCGGCTATGAGGACGCCGACGACCTCGATGCGCTACGGCACGATCCGGGCTTCAAGCTGGCTCTGGGCAAGCTGCCCGTGGCAGCGGCAGGGCGCGCCACGCACGAGGCCGTATTCGGCGCCCAGGTCGAACAAGCGGTTGCAAGCCGGGTTCAGTTCATGGCGGAAATCTGGGGCGTCGACCGGAGTCCGGCCGGCGTCCATGGCGGGATCCGGCTGCAGCCCGGCAACGGCCGGTTCGACGTCGACCTGCTGCTTGCGCGCAGCCACGCTAATAACCAGTCCGTTACCGCGGCGACGCTCGGCTTCAACGTGGGAACCCGGTGAGCCCATGCAAGGCATAGCAATGTTGACTATTTTCGGCCACCGTCCGAACGCCCGGCGAAAACGCATCTGTTGATCCCGCCGGTTCGTTTTCCATACGGACCCGGCTGTGACACACGCCGAAACAACCATGGTTGGAGCCCAAGGGAATGAACGAGGACAGCCTTATCGCCTTAGCCAATCCGGCACGATCCTGGCACAGTGAAAGCATCGACCACGTTCTCGTGGAGCTTGCATCGGAGCGACAAGGGCTGACGGGCGCCGAAGCGGGACGGCGTATTGCGCTTCACGGCGAAAACCGTCTTCCCGAGACCCGGAGACCGGGACCGCTCAGCCGGCTGGCGCGGCAGTTCAACAACCTGCTGATTCTGGTGCTGATAGCTGCGGCGGCCATCACGGCGCTGCTCGGCCACTGGCTGGACACGCTGGTGATTCTGGCCGTCGTCGCTGCGAACACAGCGATCGGCTATGTGCAGGAGGGGCGTGCTGAACAAGCGCTGGCGGCCCTGCGCGGCATGCTGGCACCCAAGGCGATCGCCTGGCGCGATGGCGAACGGCTGGAACTGCCAGCAGTGCAACTGGTGCCCGGCGACGTGGCATGGCTGGAATCCGGCGACCGGACGCCCGCTGATTTGCGGCTGATCGAAGCCCGAGGGCTAAGGATCGACGAATCCATGCTGACAGGCGAATCCGAGCCGGCCCGAAAGCAGTCGGCAGCCGTCGCGATGGATGCGGTGCTGGGAGATCGGCGGTCGATGGCATACAGCGGCACGCTTGTCGCCGAGGGCACTGCCAAGGGTGTTGTGGTGGCAACTGGCGGCGGGACCGAAATCGGCCGCATCAGTGGCCTGATCGCCGACGTGGAGACGCTGACGACGCCGCTGATCCGGCAGATTGCGGTGCTGACGCGCTGGCTGACCCTGGCACTGGCGCTGTTGTCCGCAGCAATCCTTGCCTTCTCCCTTCTGGTGCGCGAGCAACCCTTTGCCGAGGCGTTCATGATCGTTGTCGGCCTGTTCGTGGCGGCTATTCCCGAGGGCCTGCCTGCGGTGCTCACCGTAACGCTGGCGATTGGCGTTCAGACGATGGCCCGGCGCAGCGCCATTGTCCGACGCCTGCCGGCGATCGAGACGCTGGGCGCGATTTCCGTAATCTGCTCGGACAAAACCGGAACGCTGACCCGCAACGAGATGATGGTTGCCGATGTAGTGACTTCCAGCGGCCGCTACCGTGTCGACGGGCAAGGCTATGCGCCCGAGGGAACCATCAGCCGAGATGAACAGCCAGCCGATCCTAAGGATGATCCGGCGCTCGCCCGCATCCGCCAGGTGGCGGCCCTGTGCACGAGCGCCCAGCTGCAACAGGCCAATGGCGAATGGCATGTGCAGGGTGACCCGATGGAGGGCGCACTGCTGGCGCTTGCCGGCAAGCTGGGCCATTCGCTGGACCAGCCGGGTGATGCACGGGACACTATTCCGTTCGACGCCCGCCATCGCTACATGGCCGTGCTGGTTGACCTGGATGGCGAGCGCCTCGTGCTGGTGAAGGGTGCGCCCGAGGCCATCATGGCGCGCTGTGCCGCCCAGCTGTCGCCTGAAGGCGAACAGCCGCTGGACCATGTGTACTGGGAGCAGATGGCCGAAACGGTGGCCGGCGATGGTCGCCGGGTGCTAGCGCTGGCCATCCGCCGCCACACCGGCGACACCCTGCACCATGACGTTGTGGCGGAGGGGCTACTGCTCGTGGGCCTTACCGGCCTAATCGATCCACCGCGGCCAGAAGCGATCACAGCGGTGCGCGACTGCCAAACGGCCGAAATCGCAGTCAAGATGATCACCGGTGATCATGCCGGCACGGCTGCCGCCATCGGCCGCCAGATCGGCCTGCGGCAGATCGACCGCCCGCTCACAGGCGCCGAGCTCGACACCATGGATGATGCCCAACTGGCACGCGCCGTAGCCAGCACAGACATCTTCGCGCGCACCAGTCCCGAACACAAGTTGCGGCTGGTGACTGCCTTGCAGGCCGGTGGTGCGGTGGTGGCCATGACCGGGGACGGAGTCAATGATGCGCCGGCGCTGAAAAGGGCCGATGTAGGCATCGCCATGGGGCTGAAGGGCAGCGAAGCTGCGCGGGAGGCTTCCGATCTCGTGCTGACGGACGACAATTTCGCCTCAATCGCCGAGGCCATCCGCCAAGGCCGTACCGTCTATGCCAATCTGAAGAAGGCCATCACCTTTCTGTTGCCCGTCAATGGCGGAGAATCGCTCAGTCTCGTGATTGCAGTGCTGTTCGGCCTGGTGCTGCCGATCACGCCGTTGCAGATCCTGTGGGTTAACATGATCAGTTCGGTTGCACTGGCAATGGCGCTGGCCTTCGAGCAGCCCGAGCCGGGCATCATGCAGCGCCCGCCAAGGTCATCCGGGGCGCCGTTGCTGTCACCCTTCCTGCTGTGGCGGGTTGCACTGGTTTCCGTGCTCTTCTCGATCGGTATCTTTGGCCAGTTCGCTCTGGCCCGGCAAATGGGGGGCAGCCTCGAGGTGGCGCGGACAATCGCGATCAACACGCTGGTTTCCATGGAAATCTTCTATCTTTTCTCCGTGCGTTACATGCATGGGGCATCTCTGACCATTGTCGGGTTGCGCGGCACCCGCCCGGTGCTGATCGCCGTGGCCATCGTCGTCGCCCTGCAGGGCCTGTTCACCTATGCGCCGATCATGAACGACCTTTTTCAGACAACGGCGCTTAATCCGCTGCAGTTGGCGCTGTGCACGGCCGCAGGCGTTCTGCTGTTGCTGATCCTCGAGCTGGAAAAACGAGTGACGGCGGGACTGCGCGGCGATTGACGCGTCCAAGCGGCACCCGCTGTCGGAGATCAGATCAGCAGGCTCAGAGCAAGCACGAGGAGGCCACCGGCAGCCACATACAGGGCAAAGACGGGAAGGGTTCGCTTCAACACCTCGCCTTCCCTGCCGATGAGGCCAACCGTAGCGGCGCCGGCGACGATATTGTGAGGTGCTATGATGTTGCCGATGGCCGCGCCAAATCCCTGTGCCGCGATGATCAGGAGCGGGGCAATACCGGCGGCGGTGGCAGTAGCGTGCTGGAAGCTGCCGAGCAGGATATTGGACGCGGTGGCTGATCCGGTCACGAATGTGCCAAGCGCTCCCGCTGCCGGCGCTGCCAGTGCCCAGCTGCTGCCAAGCGTCTGTGCGGCCGCCGTCGCGAGCGTGTCGATCATGCCGGCATGGACCATCAGGCGCGCAAGAAGCAGCACAGCCACCAGCGCTGCTGCAACAACTGGGATCCGGACGGCTGCGCAGCGCGCGGCCAGCACGATCTGCCGCAGTCCGTCCTTGCGCAGGCCCCCCGTGATGACAAGGCCGGCGAACAGCATGGTACCGGGATGGTATAGCAGCGCGACGGATCCTCCGAACTGGCCAGTCAAGGTCCACTCCATCTGGATGTCTCGCAGCATCTGCTGAAGCGGCACAAGCAGGCGCGTGACCAGAACCAGAAGGAGTATGACCACATAGGGCGCGGCACTCGCCAGTAACTCCCGGGCAGTCGGGCCGCCTTCATCATGTCCGGGCGGCGACGTCCATCGGACAAAGGTGACAAATGCCAATCCGCCCAGCAGCGCTCCACCGAGCGTTGGCAGTTCGGGGCCGACTGCCCAGGCAATCAGGAGAGCCGGGGCACAGAAGAACAGCCACGCGCTTGCCACCCGGACCAGCGACGCGCCACCGGTTCCGGATCCGCCCGCTTGCGTTCCCGCCACACGATACACCCAGGCAGCCAGTATCCAGCCCAGCGCCGCATGCAACGCCATGATGGAGGTGGACAGCGCCCGCGGATCGAGAGTGCTGGCTTCGAGCAGCGGCACGATGGGTGTTCCGATCGCCCCGAACGAAACGCCGACCGAATGGCCGACCAGAGCCAGGCTGAGTGCTTTCACCGGAGAAAAGCCGAGCCCGACCAGGATCGGGGCCGTGAGTGCCACCGGCGTACCGAACCCAGCCGCCCCTTCGAGGAACATGGCGAAGAACCATGCCACCAGCAGGGCGGCAATTCGCGGATCCCTCGCTGTGCCTGACAGCCACCGCCCGAGGACGGCAGTGGCGCCCGATCTGGTCTGATATTCGTGGATGGCAAGGGCTGGAAAGACGATCCACACTATGGTCAGAGCGACAAAGACGGCTTCGAGCAGCGGTCCTACCAGAGCTGGAAGCAGGCCGCTGCCTCCAGAACCATAGCCGAAACCGAAAATGGCGATAAGACCGGCAATTGCGGCACTGGCGGCGCCGGCAGCAGCAGCCGACCAGCGCGCGCCGACAAGCAGCGCCAAAAGCAGCATGATGGGTCCCAGCGCGAGCCCAACGGCCACCATCAGGCGGTACGCTCAACCTGGGATGGCGGCTTGCACCCAGTGTCGGGCGCCGGGGACGGCGCCGCCCTCCCGAGGACGAGCCGGACGAGACGCTCGCTGCCGTCGGTCGGAAAGGCGATGTCTCCGGTTCTTGTCTTGCCATCGACAAGGATCGTGCAAGCGGGCGCATCCGGGCTGGTTGTGCGCTCCATCACGATGCGGATGCTGCCGCCAAGTTGTTTGATCAGCGCTGTGCAGCCCTGCCATTCGGGCGGGAGACAGGGTTCGATTGCCAGTGCGCCGTCGTGCAGCCGGATGCCGAGAATGGATTCCACGCCCAGCCGCCAGGCCCATGCGGCAGCGCCGGTATACCAGGACCAGCCACCCCGTCCGACATGGGGTGGCTCGCCGCCGATATCAGCGGGGACGGCATAGGGCTCGGTGAGCAGGCGGGCGGCCCCTTCCGGCGCCCGGCCCTGCCGCAATATGACCTCCGTGCCGCATCTGGCCTTCCCGGGGCCTTTGGCCAGCATTTCAAGCCTCGCCCGCGCTTCGTGCTGTTCAATCGCCCAGTCGATCGGGTCGGCGGGCCCTGCGCTGCTCAGCGGATCCATGGTATGCAGGATGACCAGCGGCTCACCCAGCGCGTCGGCCAGCATGCAGGCATGCCGAACGACGGCATCGGCAGCCACCGTGCCATCGACACAGGCAATGACCGGGCGCCGCGCTCTCGGTTCCGCACGCACGCTGGCGGTTGGCGCAAACATTCTCCGGCCGCGATCAACCGCCCGCCGTGGCAAAGCCGTTGCGCTGGCGGTTACAGGGTCTGCCGGGATCATATTCTGCGCGTTCATCACTCAACCCTTTCCCGAGCATTTTGATTACATGCCCCCAGTATCATCCAATGACGATCGCCCCGATTGTTCCGTCGCCTCACCTCGATTGAGGTGAGTCTTGTGACCCTTTGCCCGATATGGCTGTGCGCGCGTCTTCCGCCTTTGCGACATGGGCCGCTGTCGCGGCAAAGCTGTCTGGTGTCAGCGAGATGGAGTCGATGCCCAGCCCGACGAGGAATGCGGCAAAGTCCGGATGATTTGATGGCGCCTGTCCACAGATGCCGATAGGGATTTTGGCCGCATGCGCTCCTGCGACGGCCTGTTCGATCATCCGCTTCACGGCCGGGTCGCGTTCATCGAACAGGTCCGACAGGAGGCCGGAATCCCGGTCCACGCCCAGCACAAGTTGCGTCAGATCGTTGGAGCCGATGGAGAAGCCATCGAACCGCGCGGCAAATTCGGCGGCCATGATGGCATTCGCCGGGATTTCGCACATCATGTAGATCTTCAGCCCGGCGTCACCACGGCGCAGCCCGTTGGCCGCCATCTCGGCCAGCACCCGATCCGCTTCGCCCAGGGTTCGGCAGAAAGGCACCATCACGATCACGTTCGTGAAGCCCAGCGTTTCGCGCGCCCGCTTCAGGGCGCGGCATTCCAGTGCGAAGCCCTCCCGATAGCGGTCATCATAGTAGCGCGAAGCACCCCGGAAGCCGAGCATGGGGTTTTCCTCATGCGGCTCGAAGGCGTCTCCGCCCAGGAGACGGGCATATTCGTTGGTCTTGAAATCGCTCAGCCTCACGATGGCCGGGTGTGGATGGAACGTGGCTGCAATCCGGCCGATCCCGCGCGCAAGCGTTTCCACGAAAAAGTCGGCGGGTTGGTGAAAACCGCGCGTCAGTTCCGCGATCCTCGCACGATCGGACGCAGTCAGCCTTTCAGGGTGCACCAGCGCCATCGGGTGCGCCTTGATGAGCGACGCAATGATGAACTCCATGCGAGCAAGGCCGACGCCGCGTGCCGGCAGGCGCCACCACTGGAACGCCGCCGCCGGGTCGGCGAGGTTGACCATCAGGTCCGTCCTTGTGTCGGGGATGGAGCCGAGGTCGATTTCCTCGCGCGTGAATGCCAGCGTGCCGGGATAGACGGAGCCCACATCTCCGCCGGCGCAGGACAACGTGATCTCCTGACCGTCGCCGATCAGCTTGCTGGCATTTCCCGTACCGACGATTGCGGGCACCCCAAGCTCTCGGCTGACGATGGCTGCGTGACTTGTGGTGCCGCCCAGATCGGTCACGATCCCGGCTGCACGCTTCATGATCGGCACCCAATCCGGATCGGTCATTTCCGTCACCAGGATCGAGCCGTCGCGAAAATGCGCGATATCGGCAGGGCTGGCGATTACGCAGGCCGGGCCGGTGGCAATGGCGCTGCCTATGGCCGCACCATTGGCGATCGGTTCGGCTTTTTCATCCAGCCGATAATGGCTGAACATGGTGGCGCTTTCCCGGGTCCGGACCGTTTCGGGGCGTGCCTGCACAAGGTAGAGCAGGCCGGTTTCGCCGTCCTTGGCCCATTCGATGTCCATCGGGCGGCCGTAATGCTCCTCGACAATCAGGCCCCAGCGGCCCAGTTCAACGATCTCGGTATCTGACAGCACATGCGTCTGTCGTTCAGCAGCGGTGGTTTCCACCAGCCGGGTCCGGCGGCTGCCACCTTGGCCGTACACCAGCTTCACTGCTTTTGCGCCACATGTCTTCTCGACGATGGGTGAGTACCGGGGATCGCTGAGGAGTGGCTTGAACAGGATGACCTTGTCGGGGTCGACAGAGCCCTGGACCACGGTTTCGCCCAGTCCCCACGCTGCATCGATCACCACGGCGTGCGGAAAGCCGGTTTCCGGATCGATCGTGAACATGACACCGGACCCGGCGAGATCCGAGCGGACCATCTGCTGAACGCCGATGGAGAGTGCAACCTCCATGTGCTCGAAGCCTTTGGCCTCGCGGTAGCTGATGGCGCGATCGGTGAAGAGCGAGGCGTAGCAGCGGCGGCAGGCATCCAGCAGCGCGCGTTCGCCGCGCACGTTCAGGAAGCTTTCCTGTTGGCCTGCGAAGCTGGCATCGGGCAGGTCCTCTGCGGTCGCGCTGCTGCGAACGGCAACGGCGGGATCGGTGAGGCCGGTTCTTTCGGAAAGCCGGGCGTAACTGGCTCGGATGGCCTGTTCCAGCGGATCGGGGAATGAGCTTTCGAGGATGAGGGAGCGAAGGGCATCGCCCGTTTGCTGGAGCGTCGCAGCGCCATCGTGGAAGCGCGCGAGACAGGCCCGGAGCCGGGGCTCGAGCTGATTCTGTTCCAGGAAATCGCGGTAGGCCGCTGCGGTGGTTGCGAAGCCGTCTGGTACGCGGATGCCCTTTTTGCCGAGCGCGCGGACCATTTCGCCCAGCGATGCATTCTTGCCCCCAACCTCTGGGACGGCTTCGTTACCGACCTCGTCGAACCACAAGATCAAGGACTTCGGCACGACATCGCCTCCTTGCTACGCCACCGGATTGTGACCAAAAAGGACAACACGCCACTTCGACACAATTGCCAGAAGTGCAGCGCTATGTTGCGCAACCGAATCATCAATGTTAGTAATGCATAGCATAGGAACAGGCTTCCAGTTAACCATAATCCGGCCAACCGGAGCGGCCGGTCGGATCTTTGAAGGACGAGGCATTGTGGACGTTGCTGTCTTCAATACACGCCCATATGATCGGCAATTCCTTGATGCCGCGAACCTCCGCCGTGGCCATGGGTTTCGTTGGCTGGAATCGCGGCTGACAATCGAGACGGCGGGGCTTGCGGCCGGATATCCCGCCGTTTGCGTGTTCGTGAATGATACAGTCGACGCCGATGTTCTGGCTGTGCTGGCCAAAGGCGGGACCCGGCTGGTGGCGACCCGTTCGGCCGGGTTCAACCATATCGATCTGCAGGCTGCTGCCGGGCTCGGCGTTACTGTGGCGCGTGTACCTGCCTACTCGCCCCACGCCGTTGCCGAGCACACCGTTGCGATGATTCTGACCCTGAACCGCAAGACCCACCGGGCCTACAACCGGGTGCGGGAAGGCAATTTTGCGCTCGAAGGGCTTCTGGGCTTCGACATGGTGGGAAAAACCGCCGGGATCGTCGGCACCGGTGAGATCGGCACGATCGTTGCTCGGATCCTTGCCGGCTTCGGCTGCACCATTCTTGCGGTCGACCCCGCGCCCAACCCCCAGTGCGCGGCATCGGGGGCCACCTATCTGTCCTTTCCCGAGCTTGCATCCCGTTCAGACATCATCTCGCTTCACTGCCCGCTGACGCCCGAGACCCGCCACCTGATCGATGCAGCGATGATCAGCCTTATGAAACCCGGCGCCATGCTGATCAATACCAGCCGTGGAGCCGTCATCGACACCGCCGCCGTGATTGTAGGGCTGAAAAGCGGTCGGATCGGGCATCTGGGGATGGATGTCTATGAGGAAGAGGCAGACCTGTTCTTCGAGGATCTGTCCGACACGGTCATACAGGATGATCTGTTCGCTCGGCTGTTGACCTTTCCCAACGTGCTGATCACCGGCCATCAGGCTTTCTTCACGACGGAAGCGCTGACAGCGATAGCCGAAACGACCATTGCCAACATCACTGCCTTCGAAGCAACCGGCTCCGCGATCCACATGGTAACGAGCGACCGCTTGGCAGGGTCTGGCCGAGACATCGACCGGCCCGGCGATCTTTTGGAGCTGGTTCCGATGCTGTGGAATCACAAGCATCGGAAACCCATGCGGAAAAACAGGAAAATAGCGTGGCCGTTCTGATGTAGTCAGAACGAGACCGGCTCTGCCAGAAGCGGGTCATCGGCGCCGCGCCGTCGTCAGAAACCAAAGACCCTGAGCGCCAAGACAACCCGCTGATACCAATAGACTTAATTTCGAATCAGGTTCTTAAGCCAGAGCCCTTCCAGCACGGCGAGGTAGCTCACAAGCCAGATCGTGATCGCCGGGAACAGGAAATGAAAGGTCACCGTGAAGGCAAACTGGATGCGGGCAAGAAGTACGGCGTCGAACGTCTCGAACATGGCAAACACTTTCTTGCCCAGGACCTGGAAGCGAGGAACTGCGACGCGATAACTCGGCATGGAATTCGCCCGAGCCGGGACCGATGCCGGGCATGATAGCACAGCATCAGATAAGGCCGCGCATGAGCCAAGGATCTTCGGTCGCCGGCGTGGGGTCGGGCGGAGCAGCCGCACTGCAACTGGCCTTCACTGTCGTGAAGGCTTCATGCTGCGAAAGGAACAACCGACCGCTCAGCGAGGCCAGGAAACGGGTCTGCGCCAGTTTGTCCATGACCGGCCCCTTCACTTCGGAAAGATGCGTCGTGACGCCCGATTCCGACAGGCGGTGGGCAATTGCCTCCAGGCTTTCGAGGCCGGACGCGTCGATCGCGTTGACCGCCGAGCACATCAGGATGAGATGCTGCACGTCGGGCCGTTCGGCGATCTGCTTCAGCACATAAGCTTCCAGCCACCGGGCATTGAGATAGGTGAGGCTTTCATCGATCCGGAGAGTGAGGATGGACGGATCGGTGATCACATCGTGGCGCAATATGTTGCGATAGTGGTCGGTGCCCGGCACCCGGCCAACAATCGCCGCATGCGGGCGCGACGCGCGCCAAAGATGGAGCGCGAGCGTGACAACGACTCCTGAAATGACTCCGGCCTCGATTCCGGCCCCCAGTGTGACGATCACGGTTGCCGCCCAAGCCGCGAAATCGGCGCGGGAATAGACCCAAAGCATCCGGGGAGTCTGCAGATCGAGGAGGCTGAGGACGGCTACGATGATCGTGGCAGCAAGCACCGCGTTCGGCAGTGGGGCAAGCAAGGGCGTGAAATAGAGGGTGGCGACCAGGATGCCGACCGCCGTGAAAGCGCCTGCCGCCGGGGTGCGGGCGCCAGCATCGAAGTTGACGACCGACCGCGCGAAACCGCCGGTGACGGGAAATCCACCGGAAAAGGCGCCGGCGAGGTTCGATGCACCAAGCGCGGTCAGCTCCTGATCGGGCACGATCCGCTGGCGGCGCTTGGCGGCCAGTGTCTGTGCCACCGACATCGACTCAACAAAGCCGATGAGCGAGATCAGGAAGGCCGGGATCAGCAGCCGCGAAATCAGGTCGGGGTCGAACGACGGCACGAGAAAGGGCGGCAGCCCGCTCGGGATGGCGCCAACGGTGCGGACACCGCGCGCTTCCAGCCCCAGTTGCACAACCGCCAGGATGGCGAGAACCACGGCAAGCGCTGGCCCGGCCTTGGCAAGAAGATCGGCACCACGCGGTGGCAACCCGGCCTTCAGCAAAAGCGGCTTCAACCCCTTGCGAACCCAAAACAGGAAGCCGAGCGCAAGCCCCCCCAGGATGAGGGTCGGCAGATTGGTGGCACCGATCGAGCCGGCAAGCCCGCGCACCATTGCAACCATCGTGTCGCCGCCGGCGTTCACGCCCAGCAGATGTTTCAGCTGGCTTGTGGCGATCAGCACCGTACTGGCCGAAATGAAGGCCGAGACCACTGGGTGCGACAGCAGATTGGCAAGAAAGCCCAGCCGAAAGACGCCCATGAGCACAAGCATCACGCCGGACAGAAACGCCAGTGCCAGCGCCGCTTCGATGAAGGCGGGCGTTCCCGGTGCGGCGATCGTTCCAGCGGCCGCTGCTGTCATCAGCGAAATGACGGCAACCGGGCCCACAGCAAGAGTCCGGCTGGTGCCGAACGCCGCATAGGCTAGGAGCGGCATGATCGAGGCATAGAGGCCATATTGTGCCGGCAGCCCCGCGAGCAGCGCATAGGCCAGACTTTGCGGAATCAGCATGATCGTGACGATGACGGCAGCCAAAAGGTCGCTCGTCAGCGTGTCCCGATCATAGGTGCGGCCCCATTCAAGAATGGGCAGGTATCGCGCAAGCGCGGTCACGCCGCTGTGTGGTCTTGCGGCTCTGCCGCTGTGTGGTCTTGCGGCTCTGCCGCTGTGTGGTCTTGCGGCTCTGCCGCTGTGCGATGCTCGGGGCGGGCCATCCATTCGTTCCCCTTCAGCATGCCGTTCCAGTAGATCCACGGCAGGGCTTCGGACTTCAGGAGCCAGGACAGGCGCTGCGGTTTCGTGCCCTCGATGATCCAGCTCGGGAAACTCGGCAGCAGCTTGCCGCCATAACCGAACTCGGCGAGCAGGATCTTGCCGCGCTCGACCGTCAGCGGGCACGAGCCATAACCGTCGTAGACAGCGGTCGGCGCCTTCCCGGCAAGCACCGCCAGCAGGTTTTCGGCCACAACGGGCGCCTGCTTGCGGGCTGCAGCCATGGTCTTGGCGTTGGGCGTGGACCCGCCGTCGCCAAGGCCGAAGACGTTGGCATGGCGGACATGCTGGAGGCTGACCTGATCGACGTCTGTGAATCCCGTCTCGTTCGCAAGCGGGCTGTGCGCCAGGAAGGCCGGTGCCTTTTGTGGTGGCGTTACATGGATCATGTCGAACGATCTGGTGACGTCCCCGGCCTTTTCGTGGAAGGTGGCCGTCCGGTCGTGGCCATTGACTGCGATCAGGGTGGACTCGAACTGCAGGTCGATCCTGTAGCGGTCCACATAGTCCATCAATGGCGGAACGAATTCTTTCACGCCGAACAGCACGGCGCCGGCGTTGTGGAAGTGGACATCAATGTCGTTCAGCACACCGCCGCGCAGCCAGTGATCGCACGACAGATACATCGCCTTCTGCGGCGCTCCGGCGCATTTGATCGGCATCGGCGGCTGGGTGAACAGCGCCGTGCCACCCTTGAGCGACTGGACCAGCTCCCAGGTGTAAGGCGCTGTGTCGTGGCTGTAGTTGGAGGTCACGCCATTGCGTCCGAGGGTGTCAGGCAGCCCGTCGATGGCTGACCAGTCAAGTGCAATGCCGGGTGCGACGACCAGCGCGCGATAGCCGATGCTGCTCCCTTCATCCAGCGTGACCTGGTCGCGCTCCGGCTCGAAGCTGGCAACAGCGCCCTTGTCCACCGAACGCCGGCCGGAATGACACTCGCTTCCGGCCGACGAGTGTTCTTCAGGTCGAATACGCCCGCACCCACCATGGTCCAGCCCGGCTGATAGTCATGGACGTCACGCGGTTCGATAACGACGATGTCCAGCGAGCGATCGCGTTCGAGCAGCGATGCGGCGGCTGCCAGGCCCGCCGACCCGCCGCCGACGATCAGGACATCCACGCGGGCGGGACGGGTCTGCTCCGGCTGGATTGCGCCCGCAGCGAGCCTGTGGCGGAGCGACGCCAAGTCACAGCCAGCGGACGAGGCGGTCGCGATGATGGCATCGGCCGGTCGACTGCCTGCCTGCGCCAGCGCCCAGAGCATCGTTGACCGTGTGCCGGTTCGGCAAAAGGCCAGTATCGGGCCTTCCAGCTGGCTCAGCGCAGCCACCATCTGCGCAACATCGGCATCATCGATCTTGCCGGAGACGACGGGCACATGCGCAAATCCCATTCCGTGTGCTGCGGCCAGCGCTTCCATGCCAGCGGCGGTCGGCTGCCCGGGCTCCTCGCCGTCGGGGCGGTTGGAGATGATCGCGCGAAACCCGTCACGCGCGGCCTGCGCGAAATCAGCCCCGTTCAGCTGGGGGCTGACCGACAGGGACGGGGTAAGGGCCTTGAAGCGCATGGCATCGTCCTTGGACGGTAGCGGAAAGGTTTGGAGGCTCACCGGGACTTGTGCCGGGGGCTCGTTCAGGTCGCCGAGGGACGGGTGAAGGTGGGGGTATCAGACATTGCCTGTCTCCTTGAACGGCTGTGAAGCCGGAGCGGCAGGCAGCAACTTATGCAGGATCATGCCCACCAGCATCGCCGCGACGAAAATGGCGGCGGAGGCCGGTGCGATCGCGAGGTTTGCGATGGCGGGGCCAGGACAGAGCCCGGCGATGCCCCAGCCGATTCCGAACAGGGCAGCCCCGCCCAGAAGGCGCGGATCGAGATCGCGACCGGGCGGCAGCTTGAAGCTTGCCGCAGCAAGCGGCGAATCCATGCGGGACTGGATGCGCCAGGCGATTGCCATCGGCAGGATGGCGCCAGCCATCACGAAAGCGAGCGTAGGGTCCCAGGCGCCGAACAGGTCGAGGAAGGCGCGCACCCGCTGCGGATCTGCCATGCCCGAAACGGCGAGGCCGGCACCGAACACGGCACCCGCCAGCAGCCCGAGCGCAATCTGGCGCATCAAAGGCCGATTCCGGCCGCGTTCATCGCGGCTACCGTTGCAAATCCGGCAAGCATGAACGTTGCGGTTGCAACCAGCGACCGCGCGGACAGGCGCGACATGCCGCATACGCCGTGGCCACTTGTGCATCCGCTGCCCAACCGGGTGCCGAAACCCACCAGCAGGCCGGCGAGGATCAGCGCTGAAACACCCTGTTCAAAACGGACCACCACCGGGCCCAGCACAAGAGAAATTAATGCTGCACCAACCGGCAGGCCGACAACGAAGGCGAGAGCGACAGAGCGTGGCGCGCCATCGGGTGTGATGCCGGTTGCGCGGGCCGCCAATCCGCTGACACCGGCGATCCGGCCTAGCCCAAGCAGCAAGACCGCAGCAGCGATGCCGATCATCAGCCCGCCGATCAGCCCCTGTATGGGCATCGCATCAGCAAGCAGGCCACCCATCACAGGACATCCAGCGGGATTTTAAGATAGCGCGTGCCGTTCGATTCCGGAGCCGGTAGATGCCCGCCGCGGATGTTCACCTGGATGGACGGGAGGATCAGCTTGGGCATGGACAGGGTGGCATCGCGGGCATCGCGCATGGCCACGAACGCATCCTCATCGACGCCCTCGTGGACATGGACGTTACCGGTGCGCTGGGCACCGACGGTTGTTAACCAGGCAAAGGTATCGCGCCCGGCCGCCTTGTAATCATGGCAGAGGAACAGCCGCGTTTCTTCAGGCAATGCCATCAGCCGGCGAATGGACCGGTAAAGCTGGCGGGAGTCGCCGCCGGGAAAATCTGCCCGCGCCGTGCCGTAATCCGGCATGAACAGGGTGTCGCCCGTGAACACGGCATCGCCGATCACAAAGGCGAGATCGGCCGGCGTATGGCCCGGGACATGGAGCGCCGTCGCGTCCAGCCCGCCGATCCGGAACCGGTCGCCATCCTCGAACAGGCGGTCGAACTCCGACCCGTCTCGCGCGAAATCAGTTCCTTCGTTGAAGATCTTGCCGAAGACGTTCTGGACATGGATGATCTCTCGGCCGATCGCCAAAGTCCCTCCCAGCCTGTCCTTCAGATAGGGTGCGGCCGACAGGTGGTCGGCGTGGGCATGTGTTTCGAGGAGCCAGGTGACCGTCAAGCCCTCTGCTTTCACATGGGCGATCATCGCATCGGCAGAGGCGAACGAGGTGCGGCCGGCGGCGGCATCGAAATCCAGCACACTATCGATGATGGCGGCCTCGCGCGTTGCCGCATCGTGCACGACATGGCTGACCGTGTTGGTGGGTTCGTCGAAGAAGCTCCTGACGACGGGCACGGGCGCCGATCCACCCTGCGCAGCGGAGATGATGGCTGCGGCCTGTTCAAGATGGACGTCGATCATGCCGTGCTCCGACTCGCGCTTTAAGATTTACATTATCTATGTAACCGTGTATTTGAATTGCGTCAACCGGATTTGGATGCCAACCAGCAACGATGCTTGATCACCTCACTGTCCCGACACATGCGCCGTCGCGTGTCTTGCGCCTTGGCGACACCGCTCCCGATTTCGAGGCTCGCACGACGCTGGGGCATGTCCGGCTCTCGGATTATCGGGGCAGATGGCTGGTGTTTTTTTCCCATCCCGCCGATTTCACACCTGTCTGCACCAGCGAGTTCGTCGGCATTGCCAAAGCGGCGGACTCCTTTGCTGCCTGTGATTGCGCCCTTCTCGGCTTGTCGGTGGACAGCCTCTACTCCCACCTCGCTTGGGTTCGCGCGATCCGGCAGACATTTTCCGTAACAATTCCCTTTCCCATCGTCGAGGACCCGTCTCTGGCGATCGGACGCGCCTATGGCATGATCGAGCCGCAATCGAGCGACAGCGCGACCGTGCGTGCGACCTATTTCATCGACCCCGAGGGCGTGATCCGGGCGATGACCTGGTACCCCCTGAATGTCGGGCGTTCGGTCGACGAGATGCTGCGCATGGTCGCGGCGCTCCAGCGCACGGCGGGGGAAGATGTTCTGGCGCCCGAGGGATGGCGCCCGGGCGACGATCTTCTGATGGCACCGCCGCAGGACCAGCATGCCGTGCTGGCGGGCGACGATGAACACTGGTTCTGCCAGTCGACGGAGGACCTGCCATGACGCTCCATTCCTCGCGCGCTGCTGCCGACGTCGCGGCCGAGCGCCTGAAGATCTATGCCCAGCCGCAGCGATTGATGATCCTGTCGCGGCTGATCGACGGCGAGCATACGGTAAGCGAGATCGACGCGGCGACCGGTATCGGCCAGCCGGCACTCAGCCAGCAGCTCGCCGAGCTGCGGCGCGCCGAGATCGTGCGGACGCGCCGGGATTCAAAGAAGGTTTATTACCGGATTGAGGATGACAAAGCGCTGGCTTGCATCAGGGCCATAGAAGCAATGTTCGGGCTCGGCACGGTTCCAGCGGGCTTGCCGACCATGCCCCCCGCAGAGGCTCTGCCGCATCGCCCTGCAGCCCCTGCCAAAGGGGCTGCCGCCTTCGCACGCGTCGGCTGAGCCCGGTCAGGCCGCATCTGCCAGATTCTTTTCGTTTACTTTTGAACGAGTCGTGCTGAGAAGGTGGCTTGATTGCGCCTTTGGCACAGGGAGTTTGCTGGGGTGCTGTCTCTGCGTGAGATGCGCGAAACTTCCGAATGTTCGCTCTCGTGGGGCGTTTTGGGTGGATATTTGCGGGGTGGTTGGCGTGGGTATGTGGCTTGGGATTTGCTGGACTTGCTCCGATAAAGTGGAGATTTTCCTTTCGATGAAAGGTGAACTCGATGAGCAAGCAAGAGGGTTTTACGCAGGAGCTTGAGGACGAGGCGGTGCGGTTGGCGCTGAGAAGCGGGCGGATGCGGCGCGAGTTGGCCGAGAACCTGGGCGTCGGGCTTTCGACGCTGAAATCCGAGCTGGTCTGGCGAACAACCTTCTTCACCCGCGCCGATGCCGAGCGGGACATTGCCCGATACATCGACGGCTTCTACAACCCCGTTCGGTGCCATTCCGCGCTCGACTACCTCAGCCCCGCACAGTTCGAAAAACAGGCGGTCAGTTGAGGCAATGCCGCTCCACTTTATCGGGGCAAGTCCAAGCTGCGTGGCCGGTATTGGGTGGGGGGTGTAGGACAGGTGGAAGCGTGAGTATTTTTCGACTCTGGCGCCTGCTTGTGAGACAGCGGGAATTGCGCGATTACCATTAGCCCGTCTTATTCATCGGGAGCCTGGATCAGGGTTGGCGGACGTAGCATAAATGGCTGATTTGATTTAGAGAAAAGGTGCTTAAATTATCCCTCTATACCGGACAGAAAGTGCCACGCCCGCCAAGTCAGAAGATAGCGCACCCAGCTTCTCGTTCCCAGCGGTTTGCGCCAAGAAAGTGACCGCAGCCTTCGACGGCGGACGGCTGACTTCGGACGGTGGCGTGTTGCTTCTGGCGCAGGCCGAGCGACGAATGGGGATTGCTGCGGCACTGGCCGCTTGCATAACCGATCCGCGCGACCAGAACCGTGTCATCCACGATCTTGATGACATACTGCGGGCTCGAATGCTGGCGATCGCGTGCGGCTATGAGGACGCCGACGACCTCGATGCGCTACGGCACGATCCGGGCTTCAAGCTGGCTCTGGGCAAGCTGCCCGTGGGCCCGGTCGGTCTGGCAAGCCAGCCCACGGTGTCCCGCTGGGAGAATGCGCCGACGACACGCGAGCTGGTGCGGCTGACGGGCGCGTTGGTCGATATCTATTGCGCGAGCTATTCCGCGCCGCCGGCAGCGGTGATGCTCGACATCGACGAGGCGGTCGACGTGGTCCACGGCGGCCAGCAAC
>Ga0335395_10000805_pt1 | contig 19851 bp, 15 predicted proteins | sample MAT02_FD_205744 | JGI IMG/M metagenome (GOLD analysis project Ga0335395, IMG submission 205744) | Freshwater microbial communities from Lake Fryxell liftoff mats and glacier meltwater in Antarctica - MAT-02 (spades assembly) (version 2) ...
AAATTCAGAAAAATAGATATATGCATCACGATGTAGATTACGTAACAGACAGTTCACGTAAGTCTGATCCAAATGGTAGTAGACTTAAACTTCGTATAGATGATTATCGATTTTCAACAGATAATATGGTTGAAAATGTTTTTTCTAAACCTTAAATTCCTATTGACTACTTAATTATATATCATACATAATAAAAATGAATACTTCTATTGTGTATTTATTATTGTTACCTGAAATCTATTTCATTTTTTTAGTATTGTTTTTTTTAACATATACCACTATTGTTAATTTATCTAAAACTTATAGTTTCCCAAATAATACTAAAAATTATTTATTTTTTTTTTTATTATGTATTGTTAATATTATGTTTTTAATGCTTAATTATATTAATATTGGGGAATTTAATATATTACAATATATTAAAAAAGATAGTTTTATTAGTATTTTACAACTAATAACTCTATTTTTTACATTTTTACTATCTTTTTTAATGTACGATTATATAAAACATAATAAATTCAATCAGTTTGAGTTATATGTTCTTTTTTTATTTGCAGCATTAAGTATTTGCTTACTTGTTATATGTAATCATATGACAACTTTATATTTAGTTTTAGAGCTACAAGGTTTTAGTTTTTATATTTTAACAGCGTATAATAAAAATAATCAATACTCTGTTGAGTCTGGATTAAAATATTATATCTTAGGTTCATTTTCCTCAGTCATATTACTATTTGGTGTCTCTTTTATATACGGATTTACTGGACTACTTTCTTTTAAAGAAATTGAAATATTTCTTCATAATTTTAATTATTATATAGGTAATATGAGTATTCATTTTTTACATATAAGTTTTTTATTTATTATGATTAGTTTTTTATTTAAATTATATGCTGCTCCTTTTCATTTATGGATAAGTGATATATATCAAGGTGCTCCTACTATGGTAACTGCATATTTTGCTTCTGTACCATTAATATCTACCTTTTTTATATTTAGTAAGTTATTACTAAATACATTTTATTCCTTTAATACTATCTATTCTCCAATAATTGCTATTACTATTGTTTGTTGTATTGTATTAGGTACTTTTGGTGCACTATACCAAAAAAAAATAAAAAGATTACTTGCATATAGTTCAGTAACTAGTATTGGTTATTTTTTAACTATGTTTTTATCAGACAGTGGATTTTTAACAACTAATGTTTTTGTTTATATATTTTTATATAGTTTTAGTTTATTTACTTTATTTTCTTTATTATTGCAGCTTTTTTTAAAAAAAAATCATACATCTATTGAAAATATTTCAATGCTAAGTGGTTACTTTAAAAATAACGCATTTATTTCTTTATTATTTTTATGTATATTTTTTACTTTGGCCGGTATTCCTCCATTTTCATTATTTTTCGGTAAACTATTATTATTAACTAGTATAACATATTTGAAAATGTTTCAATTTTTATTTATTGTTATAATTTTTACTATTTTAAGTGCTTTTTACTACTTAAAAATAGTAAAAATTATATTTTTTAATGATTATAAATCATGGGATTTTTTTTCTAGAATCAATTATATATCTGCTTTTTTTATTAGTATGTTTGTTTTACTACAATTGTTATTTTTTCTAAAACCTTCAATCATATTAGTATTTTTTGAAAATGCAGCATATAGCTTTATTTAATATTATATATAGCATATATTAATATTATGATATACTCTTTTGATTACTTACTTTTTTTCAACATATATACGATATTACTATTTATTTATTATTTAGATATAAAGATTTATTTATTTAAAAACAAGAGATATTAAGATCACTTTATAGATATAAATTTATTGGAGTATATGATACCCCTTTAGCTTGTATAAACGACAATATATATATTATTTGTAATGGTAGATTCAATATTACCTTTTAGAACAGATAAATCAAAACAAATAGCACAATTATATCTATTTAATATGTTTTGATTTATTCCAAACGTTATGGAATAGGTAAAAATTATTAGTAACCTTTTTTTCTCTTATTCTGGTTATCATCAAAAAAATAAAATATTCTGTTTTAGAAAAAAAAAAATAGTTATGTATTGTTTAGATATAAAGATTTCTTTATTGAAAAAAAGAGATCTTTATATTTCTGCCTTTTAGAGGATATGATATACTTTCTATATAGTTACATATATGACAATACATTAAAAGGAAAAAAATATAATTGTTTACGTTCATTAAATAATTGGAAAAATCAGTTTATTAAATAATTGGAATCAGTATCGTCATTACTTAAATGCAACTATATATAATATATTCATCTAATATACATACTGCTCCTTCGTCTAGTGGTTTAGGACGATACCCTTTTGGGTATAAACATGAGTTCAAATCTCATAGGAGCAACTATTGAATATAATATATTATATTCAATATTATATAGTATGCAATACTATTTATTTACATTAATTATTATTTAATTAATAGTAAATATCAAATCATAAATTATAGTAAATATTATATAATAAATTATATAATAAATAAAATTTAATATAAATAAAATGCAAAAACTTCATATAAATGAAATGAAAAAATTACAAAATCGCTACTATTTAAATATATTACTGTATATTATAGACTTTGTTGGTATATTATCCGCTAGTTATATCTATATTAATACACAGAATTTCATATTATCTATGAATCAAGATATAAATCATACATCAACTGTAATAAATATAGAATATATATGGATTTATATAGTAATATTATTATTAAAAAGTATATTAGTATATTTTTTAGAAGATACTTTAAGTGGTACTTTGGATGTAGATACAAGAATATTCTTATTCGTTATTGTTGTATTACTTAATATATGTACCATAATATTCGCATTCTTATCATTCCTATTATACCAATTAAAAACCGATTGTATAGACTATATTTCACTAAAATATTTTTATATTCATAGAATATGGAAGGAAAAGGATTTAACAGAATACCTTTTCAATAAATTCTTTAGTGATCCTTATATATTACATCAATTGACAAAATTAAAAATAAAGTTTCCTATTACAGATGAATTCATTTCCAGTATACTAAATAATTGTAAAACAAAAAAAGATGTAAAAGATTCAGTATATAATGTAATTCTAAAGTTGAGGGAGGAAAAATCCATATTAGAAAATAAACAGAAATTAGATATTTCTTGTACAATGAATAAACACGATATGGATATTTCTAATCTTCTTTCTAATTATAGTTCTTGGAATACTTGGGGTACTTATCTTGTAGTTGGTTCAGCAGTAATGATAGTATTTACATTATTAATTACATTTCAGATTGCTGAGTCTGTGGATAGAGAAGCGTTGGCTAGAGATAGAGAATATAAAAGTTTCTTTCATAAAGCATGCGATGCGATGGACGGTGCAAATGATAAAATAGATCAACTATTAAAAATAAAAAATGACGAAATTAATCATAAAACAAATGAAGCTTTAACAGATTTAACTAATAAAACATATGAAGTTTTATATAAAATAGAAACATTAGATGGATACATTGAGAAAACGGATGGATACATTGAGAAAACGGATGAGTTAACTAAAACACTAGAAGTATCTGTAAATAATTTACAAGGAAAGGAAAAGGAATTCTTAGAAAAAATAAATCATAATTTCAATATAGTAGATGCTGCTGAACATAATGTTAATTGTAAAATTAAATTATTAGAAAATTATGGTGATAACAATGATAGGAATACAGAAAAACTAACACATATAGAAAATGTTTTAAAAGCTAATGGTTTGATGCCATCTGAAAGACACGAATCTTTTATAAACTTAAAAAATCAAATAAAAGACTTAGCTGTAACTGTTCATGAAATAGATAAAAGTGAAAACTCAATGAAAATTAAAGTAGATAGCTGCTGTAAAATAGTACAAGATGTTGTAGTAGATGTAGATGTACTAAAGAAAGAGAGTATAACATTCACAGAAGAACTACTTAGTTCTAGTATAGAACTATTAGATCAGAAAGAACAAATCGAAACATTGGGTACAAAATTTGATGCAACTTCTAAATACTTAGGATTACTAAAGGAATTATCAAAAAAAAATAATAGTAATTTTAAAAGACTATCTGAAATAACTTTAAAAAGTAATGATAATGTTGATGCTATATCAGAAGCAACATTAAGAAGTAATAATAATATAGAAGAACTATATCGTAAAATAGCAGAAAATAATGTGAAACTTACTAAAGCTCTTACAATAGTAAGGGATTCGAAGATTGAAGATGAAGAAATATTAGGAAAACATGTTATAGAAAATACCGTATTATTTGAAGAATTTAAAGATACATTTGAATCAAGGGTGGATAAAGTAGAAGCAATAGTAAATTATGGCTCTATGAGAGAAATGATTAAACAAATAGTTACAAAGGAAGAAATAGTAGAGAATGACTCTTTGAGAGAAATGATTAAAGAAATAATGAAAGAGGTAATGTCACAAAATCTTTAATTTATTTCTTTATATAAAATATATATGAAGAAATAATTACATAAATATATAGTATATTTATACTTATATATTTTATTTTAGTTATTAAATTCATATTTTTATATTTCATATTATTTGATTACTTATTTTAACATATATCCTTCAGAGTTAAACTATATTAATAGTTTAATTTACTAAATAGTAATGGTATATTTGATATTAATATCATCTATATCTTTTATAGATGAGTGGGTGAAATGAATATTTCAGAATTCATTTCATATGAATATGAATATAAAATATGAATATGAATATGAAATATTGAATGAATATTCATTTCACCCTGATAAAATATCTAATATATGAAATGAAAGAGTAGTATGAATATAATATTAGTAATAGAGTTGAATGCTAGAAACATTCAAAGATATAAATATTAGATGAATGATACGAATATATATGAATATATTAGATATAACTGTAAAAGATTCCCCGACTAATGAATATAATATACTAAAGAAATGATTAGGGGAAGTAAAAAGAATGATAATGAGGGAAAAAAGAAATACTACGAAATAATAGGTAAATGTATAAAATGTAATATATATAAAAATAATGTAAGAGATATAAAAACCATGGTAGTAATAGACCGATTGTCTATTACGTAAAACCATGGATGAAAAATATAAAAATAGATGGAAGTATCCATGGTGGTAATAGACCCCTTGTCTATTACGTAAAACCATGGATGGAAAATGTAAAAGGGGTCTATTACGTAAAACCATGGTAGTAATAGACAAGGTCCATGGACGAAAATATAAAGAATAAAATGGAATATGGTAGAAGGATAATAATGCGTTATGAATAAAAAAAGAATAAGAGATATGAAATATAATAAATGTAAAATTGATAACATAGTATGTTATAAATGAGTAAATGGGAGCATTAAAAAAGAATATATATTATAAGTGGTTAATGTATCTAATAGATATAATAGGAATAGTATCACTAATATATATAAGAATAAACGAGGAAGTATTCAAAGTATGTATGGAAAAGTTAGATATAAATAATAATATAAATACAAATATAATTTATATATTAATAGGAGTAATAATATTAAAAAACATATTAATGTACAACTATAAAGAAACAGAAGGAATAATACTAAAAATAACAAAGATAATATTAAATATATTAAGTGGGGGACTAATATTATTCACTTACAAACTATACCAACTACAAACAAATTACGAAGACAGTATAAGGTTGAAATGGAATATATATATCCATAGAGTATGGAAAAAAGAAGAATTAAAGGAGTACTTACTAGAAAAGTTATTAAACAAACCGGCAGTATTAGAAAGATTAGAAAGGTTAAAGATAAAACTACCATTACCAGAGAAAATAAGTTCGAACTTATTAAAAAATTGCAATACAATAAAAGATGTAGAAAGTGAAGTATATAATTTTATGAGTATACTAGAGTATAATAAAACGACTTTAGAAAAGGCATATATTTTAGATAAAAAAGGTGCTTCAAGTGAAACAAGTATTTATAGTACTATAGTAGAAAAAATAGGTAAAGTAACGGATATAAGTATGTACTGGTGGTTAGGAGGTTTAACAGTAGCAGTAGTAGTACTTGCGGGATATTATTATGGTTTAAATAATGATGTAGTATCCTTAGCAAAGAATACAGAAGTGGTAAAAGATTCATTAATAAAAACTTTAAAGACAGATAAAAAGCAAAATGAAGGGATAGTAAATTTAAGTGAAAACACAAAGAATATAAATGAAAATATATCTACACTAAATAAAGAAAGTTTAAGTGTGTTAGAAAATAAGAATGTGTTATCGTCGGAATTAGAAAAAATATCTTTGAAGTTCAACAATGAAACGAGTAAATTAGTAGAAAATGTGGAACATTTGAATAACGGTTTAAATGATTTATCAACGGATGTAAATGTGTTACGTAACAATTTAGAAATTATAACTGGTAATGTAGTAACAGATATAACAAATGTATCAGTAAGTAGCAAAAAAATAAGTGCTGAATTGTTAAATTTAGGTAATATAACGAATATAAATAATGAACAAATAGAAAAATCGATTTCAGAATTAACAAAAAAAGTATCGATAGTTTCAGAGAATACTAAAGATAAGATAGAAATATTAAAAGAAAACGATAAAGAATTTTTATCGTTATTTAGAGATTCTCAGGAGCGAGTGAATGTAGTGAATAAATTATTAAAAAGTTATATGGAACAAGTAGATACATTAAAAGAAATAGTGTCTAAAATTCCTATAGTAGAAAATATAACACTTAGAAAAATGGTAAGGGACATAGTATTAGAGGCTTTGGAAATGCCATTACCTATTAAGTTACCAGATGGACAGGATGGTCCAGGTGGACCAGATAAAGGTGGTACTATAAAATTTATTAGGCGTTTTGGTAATATACGTACATTTAGTGACTCATCAGATTGATTACTAATTTAAGAAAAATTGTTAAAATCCATAATAGAAATCAAATTATAATAGATACAGTTTACGATGCACGTAGAAACAATTTTTCTATAAGAAATAACTTAGCTAACGATTCAGATTTTAGAGAACTGTTTTTGGGTAATATAAATGCAAGTATATTATCAGATAATGTTATATCAAGTGTAATTGAATCGAGTAATATAACATCAAGTAGTATTACAGCAAGGGAGGTACTGGACGATATAATTGAAGGATTGGAGGTATCATCAAATGGTGAAGGATTGGAGGTATTAGAAAATAATCAAGTATTAAGAGATAGATTGATAGAATCTTCTGATTATAATTCAAGATTATATTCGATAGAGGATAATTTATTACGTTTAGAAAATATATTGAATATTAATCCAAATATAGAACAAGCAGATATGAATCTATTAGTAAGTAGAATAAGTAATTTAGAAAGTAATGTGGTTACAAATTTTCTGAGATCAGAGATAAACGAATCTAATAGTAATATCTTATACCCAGAGCCTAGAGTATTACCAAATTTATTTAATGCTAATGTATCTAGTGATCCAGCAAGTAATATGCGTCATATAATGGAATTTACTAATGAATTAATTTTGAAGAACCAAGAAAGACAATCTAAAATAGATTCAGATGCTAAAAAATTTATAGAGCTAGAAAATAGTGAGGAATTAATACAAGAAAATGTACATATAGATGGTATATTGTGTGATTTAAATAAATTAACTGAAATAGATAGAATGGCGTATTTTTATAGTTTTTTTGGCAGTTATGGCACAATGTTCATAGTTTCAAGTATTGGTGCAGTAGGAATAGCTTTAGGTTATAGATTATTAAATAGTGGATACGGACATTCTTCATCTTCTACTAGTCCAGAAATGCATTTAAATGTGTCGGAAAATAATACAATTGTGAATATTACCAGTGTTTCTGCAAGTGAGTCTTTAGCAGTAGAAAGTATATTAGATGTGGCCTCTACTAGGAGAAATTCAACAGTAGTACATTCCATGTTAGATGAAGTAGATACAACACCAGGTGAAATATTGTTTACTGCTAATTTTGTGACAGGATTAACTTCTTTATTAAGAAGAAGTATTATTAATATTCGTGGAATAAAACATTTATTCGTTATAAAAAATAAGAAAAAATGATGTATATATGAATACAAATATAATTAAAAATAATATATATATAAAAATATAAAAGGGGTCTATTACGTAAAACCATGGTAGTAGTAGACAAGTCCATGGACGAAAATATAACAAATTTGACTACTTAACTTACTTTTTATTTTTATAACAAAATGAAATTATTAATGCAGCACATGAACTCACTAAAAAGTAACATATACTATAAATTAATAATGTATGTATTAGATTTGATAGTAATTAGTTCGATAATATATATTACTATGAATGCATCTAATTTTAAATTGTGTGTAGGTGTAGACCAAACAGATATAAAAAATATATATGATATAAACTATCTATGGATATTAGTAGCAATAATAATATCAAAAAATATATTTCTGTATTATTATAAAGGGACAGGAGATATAGTAAAAAGAGTAATGTCAACAATAGTAAAAGCGGTATTACAAATACTGGGAGGAGGATTAATATTCACATCATGCAGCCTGTATAAATTACAGATGAATTATATAGATAGCATAAAATTAAAATTTAATACATATCTTATAAGAGTATGGAGCAAAGAGGAATTAAAAGAATTCCTTTTAAATGAAGTATTGAATAGACAATATATATTACAAATATTGAAAAGATTAAAACTGCAGCTACCACTTCCAGAGAAACTAACTTCAATGTTATTAAATGGTTGCAATACAATAAAAGATGTAGAAAATTCATTCTATAATTTTATTAATATGCTAGAGGAGGAAAAAGAACTGGCAGAAAAGGAACGTACAACAGGTATGTATAATAGCTTTAGGAATTGCCTGTATGATTTGGGCGCAAAAGTAGAAATGCTTGATGCGTCTTGGTTATTGCTAGGTATAGTAGTTTGTATAGGAATACTATTTGTAATATCAGCTGGTACGGGTGGAGTAGTCTCTCTAGTAGCAGAAAAATCAGATACATTATCAGATAAAGTAGATATATTGTCAGACAAAGTAGCGGCTTTATCTGATAATGTACCTCAAGATGTAATTCCAGCAGTGTTAACTGCTACTGAAAAAGTATTAGAGAATATAACTAAAGATGTATCAGGAAAAATAATACCTAATATAACTAAAGAAGTATCAGAAAAAATATTATCTAATATAACTAAAGAAGCATCAGAAAAAGTAATATCTGATGTAGCTAAAGAAGCATCAGAAAAAGTATTATCTAATATAACTAAAGAAGTATCAGAAGAAATATTATCTAATGTAACTAAAGAAGTATCAGAAAAAATATTATCTAATGTAACTAAAGAAGTATCAGAAAAAATATTATCTGATGTAACTAAAGAAGCATCAGAAAAAATGTTAGAGAATATAGCTAAAGAAGTATCAGAAAAAATATTATCTAATGTAACTAAAGAAGCATCAGAAAAAATATTATCTAATGTAACTAAAGAAGTAATCTCTGAAAAATCTGAATTTGGTAATTTGTTGCTGAAGAAGGTAGCAGGTTTATCTGTAGAAGTAGAAGAAGGTGTGAGTAACTTGCGTAATGAAGTAGGTAACTTGCGTAATGCTATTGTATGCGTAGGTGAAGGGCATAATAGCTTAAAGTCGTCACATACAAGTGATATAAAGTACTTGACAGAAGATTTGGATAACTTGCGTAAAGCTGTTGTTTGCACAAGTAAAGAGCAAAGTGCCTTGGATTCAAAATTACCATTGCTAAAAGAAAGGATAGAAGATTTAGAGTCATCAGATGAATCTGGTAGTGCATTATTAGAAGTACTTATGGAAGACGTATTTAAACATAAAGAACAAATTTTAAAGTTGAATACTGAGACGAATAGCGAGTCTCTAAGAGAAATGGTTAAAGAAATAGTTAAAGAATTGATGTCTAAATAACTTATGAATAAAATATAAAGTAAATAATATATATATATATTAGAAGATATAAAAGTAGTAATTAAAATTATACGTATTGTATAGTTAATAGAATAATTGTTAAAGATAAAGAGTAGTATTAAATATGGTGCATATAAATTACAATAGTTATAATTTAACTAATAATTAAATTACTAATAGTAATTTAATATAGGAACAACAGGTGTTAATTTACTATGTATTATCTTATAATGAGTATAATAAAAGATCCATAGCTCAGTGGTAGAGCATTCGCTTGATAAGCGAATGGTCAGTGGTTCAAGTCCACTTGGATTCATGTAGTTTTTTGTTTGCAAAAGCAAACAATATACTTTTATGAAACTCCTATGGAGCAGCGTCCGGCTGTAGGAGTAATAAAGGACGTTTTGAGTTTAAACTAATTATAATTAGTTTAAACAAGTAAGTAGCAAAGCATTCCCGAATGGTCACAAGGAATGATGTGGATGGATGAAGAACATGGGAATGATATGCAGTCCATTTGAACAGTTCCAAATACAGTATTTGTATAAGACAGAAAGTTTTTATATAACGGATACATTATTAATAAGTGCGGTAATAGTAATATTATTACAGTTATTATATATGTTAATAGGTGTGAAGGGGAACCAATATAATATAAACATAGTGGGAGTAGTATTAAAAGGAATATATAGTTTTATATATGATATAGTGTATGAGTATTTAAATGAGGAAGGTAAAAAATATTTTCCATTTTTTAATTACTTATTTATATTTATAGTAGTAAGTAACATAATAGGTATATTACCATATAGTTTTACAATAACAAGTCATTTATCTATAACATTTAGTTTAGCTTTTATGATTTGGTATGGTATGTTTATAGGAGTAGGGGTTAACAAATATGGGTTAAAAATATTTTCAATGTTTTTTCCTAAAGATATACCTTTTGCGTTAGTACCACTACTAGTATTTATAGAAACAATATCCTTTATCTTTAGGTCAATTAGCTTAGCACTAAGATTATTTGCAAATATAGTAGCAGGACATATATTACTAGATACAATTGCAGTAGTAGTACATAAATTAGTATATCCAGCTTACTACGTGTCAGGTAAAACAATATTAATAGGTATGATGCCAATTGTAATAACAATAGTATTAATATTGTTCGAATGTGTAGTAGCAATGTTACAGGGATATATATTTGTGGTATTATGCTGTATTTACTTAAAGGATATGATAGTGCTACACTAGTATGAAAAATATAAGATACTTTTTAATTTATATATCTATACTAGTGGTACTACAGATGTTATATTTTTCGATATATAACATACCGATATATAAGATCTATTGTGATTTAAATAATTATTATTTAAATAGTCAAAATTTATATGATCAGATTAATTACAAATATTATATATATGTAGAATTAATTAATTGTTCAAGTTTTAAAATATTTACTAATGTTTTAGGACAAACATTAGTAAATGAAGCAGCTAGTTATATATTTTCAGAAACATCACATGTTGAGTCATTAAATCCAGTAACAAACCTAGTTTATAATATAGATAGGTATGTTTCGGACAACGTCAGTGTACATGCGGCAGGCAATAAAATACAAAATATTTTTAAAGAATCTACATTAAAATCGTTTGATATTCATGGGTCAAATCTATATGTAGTAGTTTTTAAAGCAGCAACAACAAATGTAAATTTGATAGAGTTTATTACATTACAAAGCAGTATGTATATAGCACCAAGTGAAACATATTTAGTATTTTTTAGAATATACAATCCTACCGATTATATAATAAAAGGAATAAGTATATACTTTATATCACCAAATACGGTAAGTGTGTATATATTAAAAATACAATGTTTTTGTTTTGATGAATTACTACTATATGAATTTGAATCTGTGGATTTACCAATTTTATTTTATATATCATCGGAGATAATATCACTAAATTTAAAAATAATAGCATATATACAGATACACATAACATATTTATTTATTTTAAATAATTTTTAAAGTAAATAAATATTGGGGTAATTAAAAAAAGTAGCTTTAAGTTTATTAAAGTTATTTTAAAGGTAAGTTGATAACATATATAAATAAAAGCAAAAGAATGTTTAAAAAGTTAAATAACATATTTTTAGCTGACGCAACTGCTAGAAGGGTATATCAATTTTTAATATATTACCCAACTCCTCAAAATTTAAGTTATTTTTGGAATTATGGTTTTATGGCAGGTATGTTTTTAGGAATTCAATTAATCAGTGGTATTTTTTTATCAATGTTCTATACACCACATATAGATTATGCATTTGATAGTGTACAACATATAATGAGGGATATTAATTATGGTTGGTTTATCAGATATGCGCATTCAAATGGTGCATCATTTTTTTTTATAGTTATTTATATACATATATTAAGAGGTCTATATTATGGATCATATTTAAAACCAAGATTATTTCTTTGGTTTTCTGGAGTAACAATATATATATTAATGATGGGTACAGCTTTTTTAGGATACGTATTACCTTGGGGACAAATGAGTTATTGGGCTGCTACAGTTATTACTAACCTTTTAACAGTTATCCCTGTGATAGGTAAAGATGTAGTGTACTGGGTGTGGGGAGGTTACGCTATTAACAACTCTACATTGAACAGATTTTTTAGTTTACACTATCTATTACCTTTCATAATTACAATATTTGCCCTATATCATATATATACATTACATAAAACAGGTAGTTCCAATCCATTAGGTATAAGAACTACAAAATTAGATAAAATTAATTTTTATCCATTTTTTTTAATAAAAGATTTATTTGGTTTATTTATAATGTTTACAGTATATTTAATTTTTGTAATTAAATTCCCTGAATTATTAGGACATACTGATAATAATATAAAAGCTAATCCATTAGTAACTCCAAGCCACATAGTACCAGAATGGTATTTTTTACCAATGTATGGTATATTAAGATCTATAGAAAGTAAAACATATGGTATAATCTTAATGTTTTTATCAATGTTGGTACTATTTATATTACCTATTTTAGATAAAGGTGGTGAAAAAAATAATCACTTAAGAGCATTTAATAGAATGATGTTTTGGTTATTTACTTTTAATTTTGTATTTTTAGGGTATTTAGGTAGTCAGTTGCCAGTTTATCCATATATACAATTAGGTGTAATTTGTTCACATTTTCATTTATTTTATTTTTTAATATTACCTGTTATTAATGGTGCTAGATTTCAGAATTATTTTACTTTATTAAAAGTGAGATATTAATTACTTTATGATTAGCTTTTAGTAATTTTATAATATTTTTATAATATGTTTATAATATTTTTATAATATGTTTTATAATATGTTTATAATATGTTTGTTTTTTAAAAAAAAAACATGGCAGTCTTAGCCAGCAACAGTTCTTTAAATAAAAGAACGGTGATTAATATATAATAATTAAATGTTAACTGAGCAATCAAAACAAATAAAGAATTTCATGTTAAATTTTGGACCGCAGCATCCAGCAGCACATGGGGTGTTACGATTAATTTTAGAACTTGACGGTGAAATAATAAAAAATGCAGATCCACATATAGGGTTATTGCATAGAGGTACTGAAAAATTAATAGAGTATAAAACTTATATGCAGGCATTGCCATATTTTGATAGATTGGATTATGTGTCTATGATGTGTCAAGAGCATACATTCTGTTTAGCAGTAGAAAAACTATTGAAGTGTAATATACCATTACGAGCTCAATATATACGTGTTATATTTTCAGAAATAACACGTATACTAAATCATTTACTTGCTATAACTACACATGCTTTAGATGTAGGGGCACTTACACCATTTTTATGGGCTTTTGAGGAACGTGAAAAATTAATGGAGTTTTATGAACGTGTTTCTGGTGCAAGAATGCATGCTAATTATTTTAGAATAGGTGGAGTAGTTTATGATATACCTGTTGGTTTGTTAAAGGATATTTCTTCTTTTATACAACAATTTGCATCTAGAATAGATGAAATAGAGGAAATGCTTACAACAAATCGTATTTGGAAACAAAGATTAATAGAAGTAGGTAAGGTTAATAGTAGACAAGCTTTGGATTATAGCCTTAGCGGAGCAATGTTGAGATCTACTGGAATAGCTTGGGATTTACGTAAATCTGAGCCTTATGAAATATATAGAAAATTTTCTTTTTCTATTCCTACAGGTGTGTGTGGAGATAGTTATGATAGGTATTTAATAAGAATAGAGGAAATGCGTCAGAGTATCAATATAATAAGTCAAGCTATTAATCAAATACCTTTAGGTTTAGTTAGGGTGGACGATCATAAAATTACACCACCATATCGTAGCCAAATGAAAACATCAATGGAATCTCTAATACATCATTTTAAATTATATAGTGAGGGAATAAGTGTACCTCAAGGTCATAGTTATGGTTGTGTAGAAGCTCCTAAAGGTGAAACAGGTACTTATCTTGTATCAGATGGTGGTAACAAGCCATACAGGTGTAAAATACATTCACCTGGTTTTATACATTTACAAGCTTTAAATAGTATTGTAGTAGGTCATATGATAGCAGATTTAGTTACAGTTATAGGTACACTTGATATTGTTTTTGGTGAAGTAGATAGGTAGACTTTTTAGTAATACCTATAACATAATATCTATAATTAATATTTATAATGTATATTATAATGTATATCTATAGTGTGTTGTTTTTATATAATTGATTATCTAGTAAAAAAATATATTTAAAATGTTTAAGTTATTTAATTATATCATAAATATAATAAAAAATTTTATTTTAAAAATTGAACCTCAGATAGATGTGGTTGTAAAAAAAGTATTTACTGAAACAGAACATAAATTTGTTTCTGCGACTAGAAATATGTTTGATTTTCTCTATCATTTTGAACATAAATGGGATGTAATATTAACTAGGCTAGAGGATAATGCTACTTATGCAATATTTGGTATTTTTGAGGGCAAATGGCTTAGAAAAATCATAGCATTTGAGAAGAGATCCGAAATTATGTTTAGAAAAAAGGAAGATAAATTAGCATCTTATTTTGTGAACTTTGTAATAAGTATAGTTCGATTAGTGGCTAAAGTATTTAGTTTCATTAAAGTAGCTATACATGTAGATAATAAGTTACATATAATAATGTGTGAAAAAGAAGCTAAACTTGCATCAAGATTTTTAAAATATTTACGTAGTGGCGAATTCTTTTATTTATTACTTCTAAGTATGTCTTTTGCATTTTTTATATTGATGATGTCTGATTTAAATTATTATAATGGATTATTATTACAGAAAGATGCATTAATTAATAATTTTAATACATACTATTATTATTATTTTATGAGTTCAATATTTCTTTTTGGTTTTATTTATTATTCTATTACATATATTCAGTATAAAGAAGATTACTTAAGTAAATTCTTTATACTTTTATTTAGTGTTGCTATTACCTATTTCGTATTTTATTATTATATTTTTAGTGCTAATACTCAAGTACCAGAAATTACAGAATTACTAATTAGCAATTCTTCTTACTCCGTTAGTCCTACTTCTGATTATATATACATAGCAATTAAAGCGTGTTCTATATTACTAGTATATTTACTAGTAATGTATTATTTTCTTAGGAATACAATTTCTATAATTTCTGAATTACTAATAGATTATATGGACCCGGAACATGATATGATTATGAAATTGTTTAAAATGTTTATTTATACTTTAGTTTTCTTATATGTTCCTTATATATTTAGTGATGTTGTAATACTTTAATTATTATAATAATTATTATAATAATTAAAGTATTATAATGCTAAAAAGATTAACTTATTAAAAAAATTAATAAAGTTATTCTCAATTTAGTTACTTGATAACTTTTTTAGATTATACAAATTATATTATGTTTTATTATTTAAATGAATATAGTGATCTTATTTTTTATATCTTAATAACATTTGCTATTTCTGCATTAGTATTGGGTTTAGGTTACTTGATAACTATAAAAAATCCCTACAACGAAAAAAATTCAGGGTATGAATGTGGTTTTGATCCATTTTCAGATGCCAGAGAACCATTTTATGTTAAGTTTTATTTAATTTCTATATTATTTATAATATTTGATGTAGAAGTAGTATTTTTTTTCCCATGGGCAATCAGTTTAAAACAATTATACTTTTTTGGTTACTATATAATGTATATTTTTATTTTAATATTATTAATTGGTTTTGTTTATGAGTGGAAAAAAGGATCATTAGATTGGTTTTAACATTAAAGATTTAAATAATCTGAATCTTAATAAGTATGAATAAGTTTATTATAGAATAATTCTAAAATTTATTCGTATTTTTATATCTGTTGATTACGTAGATTATATATATATATAGTAATATGTTTATGCATTTAGTAGTTCCAGTATTATTATTTATCATTGGTATATTTGGATTGTTTTTAAGTAGAAAAAATATAATATTAATTATTATGTCTTTAGAGTTATTATTATTAGCAGTAAATTATAATTTTTTATTTTTTTCAGTTTACTTAGATGATATTATGGGTCAAGTGTTTTCTTTATTTATATTAACTATTGGGGCTTGTGAGTCATCTATAGGATTAGCATTATTAATTTGTTACTACAGAACATATAAATATGTATAAGTAGTATAAATACTTATAAAAACACTAAAAAAAAAATAATATGTATCTATTACCAATATTTTTAACATTTTTTTCTTTCATTTTTACTTTTTGTTTTGGTAAACAAATAGGTAATTATAAAAATCATTTAATAAATATACTATTAGTATTATTTTCAACATTAATTTGCTATTTAATATTTTTTGAAGTATCATTTTTATCATTACCATGTTATATGAAAATAACAGATTGGATAGTTTTTGATATTTTTAATGTATATTGGTATTGTTTATTTGATTCTTTATCAGTATCTATGTTAATAGTAATAATGTCTATTTCATTATGTGCACATATTTATTCAGTATCTTATATGGATCAGGATCCACATCAAATAAGATTTATGTCTTACTTATCATTGTTTACTTTTTTTATGTTAATACTAGTTACAGCGAGTAATCTAATACAACTATTTATTGGTTGGGAAGGAGTTGGTATTTGTTCTTATCTATTAATTAATTTTTGGTATACTAGAGTAGGTGCGAACAAATCTAGTATAATGGCTGTTTTTACAAATAAAATAAGTGATGTTTGTTTGTTAGTTGCTTTTGGTTTAGTTTTTCAAATTTTTAAAACTTTAGATTTTAATGTAATGTTTTCTATCTTATCCATTAATCACAATAGTGATTATTTGTTACAATTAATGTATTATGCTGGGTTTCTTATAATATTAGGTGCAGTTGGTAAATCTGCTCAAATAGGTTTACATTTTTGGTTACCTGAAGCTATGGAAGGACCTACACCTGTTTCTTCTTTAATACACGCAGCGACAATGGTAACTGCAGGTGTATTTTTAATAGTTAGATGTTCTTTCTTAATGGAAAATGTTCCATCATTATTAGTATGGATTTCTTTTTTTGGTAGTTTAACTATTTTTTTTGGTAGCACAGTTGGTTTGTTTCAATATGATATAAAAAAAATAATAGCTTATTCTACTTGTAGTCAATTAGGTTATATGTTTTTATCTTGTGGTTTATCTAGTTATTATAATAGTATGTTCCATTTAATTAATCATGCATTTTTTAAAGCATTATTGTTTTTAACAGCAGGTTATATAATACATGCATTGTCAAATGAACAGGATTTTAGAAAGATGGGTGGATTATTAAAAAAATTACCGCTTTCTGCAATGCTAATTTTAATAGGGTCTTTATCTTTAATGGGATTTCCTTACACTTCTGGTTTTTTTTCAAAAGAAAAAATAATTGAATTATTTCACAATAAATTAATTTATAACTTTGAATTTGTTAAATATATTAAGTTTTTTTATTTTTTTCAGTTTTTAGCAATGTTTAGTGTTATTTTAACTATTTGTTATAGTATAAAAATGTATGTATTTGTTTTTTTTAATAATTTTAACGGATATAAATCATATATATATAACATTCATTATGGCTCATACTATTTAATATTACCATTAGTATTATTATCTTATTTAAGTATCTTTAGTGGTTACTTATTAAATGATTTGATGGTTGGTATTGGTACTGATTTTTGGAAAGATTCTTTATTTATTGCTTGTCAAGGGTATCAAGACGTTAGTAATTCATCAGGTTTTTATTTATTTAATTTTGAATTTATTAAGTATGTTCGTAAAATACCACTTATATTAACTGTCTATTATACTTTTGTATTTTTTATTTTATTTATTTGGTTTAAGCAGTTATTTTTATATTTTAGGATCTCTTATAGTTGGATAAATAATCTATTTTTTTTTTTAAATAGAAAATATTTATTTTTTAACAAAAATATAGTTTATCCATTAATAGATTTGATGAATTATTCTGCATTAAATTATACATTTAAACTTTTTGATAAGGGATTAATTGAACTTTTTGGACCTTTTGGTATTACTAAGATAGTTAGTAGTGCTGTAAGTTTTAATAGTAAATTACAAACTGGTTTAATATATCATTATTCCGGTTTAGTTATACTGAGCCTATTATCTTATATATTTATAATACTTTAGTATTAAATAATTTATATTACTTTTTTTTGATTACTTATTAAAAAATATACAAGTTATTATTATTTAATACTAACATATATATTAACGAATATTGTAAATTATTCTTTGTCCTATGAAAGATTCATTTAAATGTTATTTTTGTCAAAATGCGATATAATTGTATAGTTATGAAATCAATATTTAAGCATTACAACAATAATAAAGTTTCAACTGAAACTTTAAATAATATATACAGTAGATTATTACCTATTAAACAAAGTAAGTATAAAATGTCAAATCAGATGCGAATAATGAATACTATATCAATAGCATTTATAATTAAATCTAATACATTTTCCTATTTTCAATTAACTGGTTCTATTAAACGAAAAAAAAAGGCTTTAAGTTTTGTGGGTAGCGTGTGTGTCGCTAGTGATTTATCTGGTATAGATATATTTGTTTATCTTGAGAATCATTCACCATATAATAGATTCAAATAATTACTTATTATTATCTATTATATTTATTAAATTATATACAGTATATAAATATAATATTGTGTATGTTATTATACAATAGAGTATAAAATATATATGTATGTATAAATTTAGTGGACATATTAGTAATAATATTATTGCAGAACATAGTATCATATATATATTATTATTAAATATTAAATATATAACTATAATTAATATAATCCATATATACGATATTGTAAATATATATAAGTAAACACTAAGATAATTCTGCAAATTCAAATTTATATCAAAAATTATAAAGTTTATTTCTTGGTAATTATTATAAAATGAGTTAAATATAAAATAAATTATATAATTATTATATATAAATAAATAAAAAAAAAAGTAAAGAAAAAAAAATATAAAAAAAAATGAGAATTTTTTTATTTCATGTTTATAAAATGAAGGTTTTAAATAAATGAACATTTGTATTATTATAAATGGTAATAAAATAATACAAGAAGCTATAATTACATAATATATTAAGATATAATTAAAATCCTGTATTGAATAGGATATTTGTAATGAGGGAAGTATGTAATTTTTTATTGAGTTTTGTGGGTAAAAAAATTCTGTATTTAAGCAAAAATCACTTT
>Ga0335395_10000807_pt1 | contig 19820 bp, 16 predicted proteins | sample MAT02_FD_205744 | JGI IMG/M metagenome (GOLD analysis project Ga0335395, IMG submission 205744) | Freshwater microbial communities from Lake Fryxell liftoff mats and glacier meltwater in Antarctica - MAT-02 (spades assembly) (version 2) ...
CCCTCGGCCTGGAGACGCACCATTGCGAGGTACCGGGCCACGGTGCGCAGGACCTGGTTGCGCTCCATGAAGCTAAAACCCGTATAGATGGTTCGGTGACCGTCGGCGATACGACGGATCTCGATCGCGTCGACGGGCGCCGGACCACTCTCGCGGGCCCCGCCGTACCGTTCGCAGGCCCAGACGAGGTATTCGGTCTCCGTACCGATCGGCAGGTCGGCGTCATGGAGGGGCACGAGGCAGCTACGCCAGTGGAACAGATCGGGGGCGAGTTTTCTGAATTCGCGGAGGCCCCACGCGGGCAACCACAGGATCACGCGGGCGGGGTGAGGGGCCCACGAGTCGCGCAGGAGATTAAGCCGCACGGTCACGTCTCGACGCGTCGCATCGGACATGCGCTCGAGGCCCGACATGAAGACGACGCGCGGGTGAATGCCGTCGCCGCCGGTCAGCACGTCGAAGAAGTCCAGGCCGTCGCGATCAAGGCGGTGGCGGACCAGCTCGAACTCCTCGGAGAGTGAGGAGGTGAGCCGGAGGTACACCGAGTCCCGGCGGTCGCGCGGACCCGTGACGATACACAGGGCGAAGCTGTCGGCGAGGGCCAGGACTTCGGCGATCGGGCCGAGCGCCGGGGGTAACCGGGCGCCCTCGTTCACGTGCGGGCGACCCCTTCGCGGAGGATCGGGTGCGGCTCGAACCAGATCCTGCCGTTGCTGTACGGCAGGATGTAGCCGCCGAGCAGCAGCTCCGGCGACACGTCACCCTTGCCGCTCGGTTCGCCGTGCTCGCGCACGTACGCCAGCTCCTCCCGGCGGCGCCCGTTCATCGTGATCTCATACTCCTTGCGCAGCTCGGAGACGGCGTCCTCGGCGATCGCACGGGTGACGTGCGGAGCCTTCTGCGCGAAGGCGATCCGGACCGTGCGGTTGACGAGATGGATCAGGTCGCGCAGTAATCCGCCGGAGGTCTCGATCAGGAGGTCCACGCCGTCGTCCGCGAACACGGTCGCGGTGTCGAGGCCAGCGAGCGCGAGGCGCTTTGCGATCACTTGCTGGAGCGACGTGCGACCGGCCGCGATCTTGACATCGGTCAGGGTGATGCCGGGCAGTTCGGGCCGGCGCGTGACGACGTTGGTGAGGCGTTGGCGCTGGAACTGGCTGCCGGCGGCTTGCCACTCGGTGCCGAGCATCAGGGTGATCGGGCCGGTGTAGACGACGGCTCGCTTCGGGAGCGACAAGATCCGGCTGGTCGAGAACAGGCGACGGATGCTCGTCAGCTCCTGGATCTTGTCGAGGCCATCGACCAGCACGATCGGCGTGCGGACCGTTGCGACCTCGTCGAGGATCCGATCGACGGCCTCTTGCAGATGCACGAGGTCTGGTTCGCCGTCATGCACCGGCCGCGTGACGCCGTTGAGCGGCGAGGGCCGGCGCAGCGGCATCCGACCCTTTACGGCGCCACCGAGCGCACGGGCGGCTGCCCCCACGGCCCCGGTGACGGCGCCCGCGCCCGGCGCGGCCACGTTCGCAGCGAACAGCGCGACCCCCTGCAGGATCTCGCTCGGCTGGAGCTCGAAGTTCGTCTCACCGAGCAGTGGTTTGAGCGCCGAAAATAGCTGTTGGATCGCGGCGTCGCTGATCTTGTGACCCCACAGATCAGCGGCGGCGCGCACGGCCGCGATCCCGATGAGGAACAGGACCTCCGCCGGCTGGATCCGGTCGATCGATGCCACGGTGTTCGGCAGGTCGAGGCCGATCACCGCGTAGTCGTGTTGCAAGATGCCGCCGAGGTGGGCCAGCTCCGAGCTCTTGCCGCTGCCCATCGAGCCGCACACGACCCACTTACCGGCGGTCTCGAGTTGCAGGTCGGCCGCGATCTCGTGGGCGATCGCGCCGGGTCGCTCGACGAACAGGTCGGCGTCGGAGAGCTCGAGGCGCTGCGAGGGATTGAACGCCGCATAGAGCTGCTTCCACTGCTCGAGGGTGACCGCCATGCCCGCGCATGGTATCGGCGTGCGCCAGCCCGGGCAAGTCATGCGGGCCGTGTGCGCCGCAATGGAGGGGTCAACCGCGGCGCGTCGGTCGTTCGATCGAGAAGTTCGGCGGCGCCGAAGGCTCGGTGAACATCCAGTGCAGGGGCCCGCGGGCGTGCCCGGCGATCCTGGCGTCCAGCGCCGCGTACAGTTGGGCGCGGTTACCCGGCGCGTCGAAGGTCGGCGCGAACGCGGCGGGGTCGGGGAGGTCGCGCCAGATCGCCTGGCAGTAGGCGGTCAGGTCGTTCTCGAAGAAGCGCGCCAGCGGCTCTGGCGGGACGCGGTGGGGGTGGCGCTGCCACGCCTCCATGGCCCGCTCGCCGATCGCCTGGACCTGCGCGCGTGGGACCAGATGCAGGCACAGCGCGTGCTTGGTCATGTCGTGCTGCACGCCGTGGAGGTGGTAGCGCAGGTGTTCGCGCCAGCGGGCCCCGCCGGGCGTGACGCGGCTCAGGAGCTGGCGGACGCGCGCGCGGCGATAGAAGCCGGCGGTGCCGACGGTCACCGGCAAGGCGCCCGCGCACTGGCGTGCGACCCACGTGTGCTTCGACATGTAGATGCCGGTGATCGTGTGCAGCTCGGGCACGTAGGCCGGCTCGAAGCCGAGGCCACGCACCCGCGCCACGAAGGTGAGCGGCGTCGGGATCGTGGCGAGGAAGCCGGCGTCGTCCCAGTCGTAGCCCAGCGCGCGCAGGTGGGCCCGCACCGGCGCGTGTCCGCCGAACACGCGGACCTTGGCGATCGCGGCGGCGTGGCCCGGTGAGTCATCGCTGTGAAACTTCAGCAGCGGACCGCGATCGTCGCGAAGCTGCCGCGGCGCGCTGCCGAGGAAGCGCGCGCAGGCGGCTCGCCACGGCGCGAGCATGCGACGCTCGACCTCCAGCTCTGACGGGCTCGCCAGGGTGGGGATGGCGAGGACGATGGAGATGGAGGGGACGGCGGGCATGGCCGTGCGCACCGGCTCAGGTCACGGGGACGAACTCGGCCCAGCCGTGGCGCCGGAGGTAGTTGCCCCACACGCCCTCGCACACGCGGTCGTGGCGGCAGGTGCCGCATTCGGGGCGCTTGTGGCGGGCGCTGTCATCGAGGTCGCTGCGCCGGATCTGGACCAGCTCGCCGTGCGCACCGGCGCGGCGGCTGTCCGGGTCGGCGACGATGTCGTGGCCGGGGTTTGGCGGCTCGAAGTGCTCGTAGTTCTCGACGTAGCCGCGGTTGTGATCCGGCAGCATCGTGGTCGTACACAGCGGGATGTCGACGAAGTACGCCTGCACCGGCCGCTCGCGCCTGTTGGCGTCGGTCAGGAAGGCGGCGGCCTCGGCCGCGATCTCGGTGTAGGTCGGGAACAACTGGTCGAAGTAGGTGTTGGCGCGGCCGTTGGCCTGCATCACGTTGAACACGACCTGGTCGACCGCGTGCGCCCGCAAGAATGCATAGATCTCGGCGAGGTGGGGCAAGTTGCGCCGCGTCACCACGGTGCTGGTATGCAGGGCGATCCCGTGACGCTTGTAACGAGCGACGGTGTCGATGCCGGCGAGCGTCTGCACGAAGCTGCCGGGCGTGCGCGTGAGCCCGTCGTGCAGCTTCGCGGTGTGCCCGTGGATGCTGACGTAGAACCGGTTGAGGCCCGAAGCCAGCAGACCGCGGGTGTAGGCGTCGTAGCTGAGCGCGCGCCCGTTGGTCATCATGCTGATGAAGCGCGCCCCGGCCTGCTTCGCCATGCGGACCCAGTGCGGCAGCCGGGGGTTGGTCGTCGGCTCGCCGGAGGTGAAACACACCTCCTCGTAATTGGCCTGACGCCCGAGGATCCAGCGCACGGATTCATCGGTGGTCGCCGAGTTGGTCACGCGCCGACCGTCGCGGTCCTCCTCCATGCAGAAGATGCAATTGTTGTTGCATACCGTGCCGGTCAAGATATGCACCCGCGGCTTTTGCCCGGCGATGCGCGCCGTGACATCGTCCTCGACCGTGACGCTGTGGCCCGCCGCGTCCATGCGGCCTACCAGCTTCCGTGGCTGCCGTGCGAGCCGTGCGAGCCGTGCGAGCCGTGCGAGCCGTGCGAGCCGTGCGAGCCGTGCGAGCCGTGCGAACCGTGCGACGCGTGGCCCGGATCACCCGGCGCGTCGAAGGCCATGACCGCGAACGGGGTGGCGATCACCGGCGGCCCGGCCTCCGCGTACAGCAAGGCCTTGTCGGATATCTCCCGTTGCTGGCCCGAGAGCAGGCCGCCAGCCCTCGTCGAGAAGCTCGGGAGGTCGTCGTCGGGGTCTTGCGGGGTCGTCACGATCGCACCTTATCACGGGGCCCGGGCCCACCACAACGCCGCGGGGCCCGCGGCCGGCGACGCCGCGGGGCCCGCGGCCGGCGACCGGCGACCGGCATGACTTGACGCTGTGGGCCTCGCCCGCCGATCCTTGTCCGCATGGTTTATCGCGTTACTTTCGCACGTGCTTCGGCTCTTGCTTCAGCTCTTGCTTCGGCTCTTGCTTCAGCACGTGCTTCAGCACGTGCTTCAGCACGTGCTTCAGCGCGTGCTTCAGCTCTTGCTTCGGCCGCTTGCGCCTTCCTGGGCGCTGTCGCTTGCAGCTTCGACAGCACGGGCCTCGACGTGACCTCGACCCCGGCTGCGGACACCGGGTCGGGGGGGCCACAGCCCGGAACGAGCACGGGCGGGCTCACTGAGGCGGTCCCCACGACCGGGGTGGAGACCACGAACTCGCTGACCACCGGGGCCGGGTCGTCCAGCACCACCGATGTGGACACCGCCGCCATGACGACCGGATCGACCGCGACCGGCGAGACGACGAGCCAGACCGGAGCCACCAGTTCCAGCAGCTCCAGCGGCTCGAGTAGCGGGGGTCCTGGGCCCGAGTGTGGTGACGGCTTCATGGACGACGGCGAGCTCTGCGACGACGGCAACCTGATCGACACCGACGCCTGCACGGGTCAGTGCGTCCCGGCGAGCTGCGGCGACGGCCTCGTGCAGGCGGGGGTCGAGGCCTGCGACGACGGCAACGGCGACGAGACCCTGTGTACTGTCGCGTGCAAGCTGCCGACCTGCGACGATCAGGCGCTCGGCGGCGACGAGACCGACGTCGACTGCGGCGGCGCGTGCCCCGACTGCGCGACCGAGGAGCAGTGCCTGGGCGACGACGACTGCCTCGGCAACTGCGACGGGGGGACCTGCGTCGAGTTCAAGAGCTGCCTCGATCTCAAGACGGAGATGCCCGCGGCGGCCAGTGGCGTCGCCATGATCGACCCGGACCAGGGCGGGCCCGAGACGCCCTTCGCGGTGTACTGCGAGCAGGTCACGGACGGCGGCGGCTGGACGATGGTGCTCAAGGTCGACGGCCGCCTCGGCACCTTCGTGTTCCCCGCGGCGCTGTGGACCGACGCGAACACCTTCAACGTCGACCCCGCGCTCAACCGCGTGGAGACCAAGCTGCGCAGCTTCAACACGGTGCCGGTGACGGGGCTGCTGGTCGGGATGGAGGCCCCGATCGTCGCGCAGGGTCCGTTGAGCCTCAAATTCATCCAACTCTCGGCGTCGGCGCTCAACGCCCGGGCGTTGTTCATGGGGAACCAGTATCAGGCCAGCAATATCGGTCGCCTGGCCTGGAAGGCGTGGATCTCCGACAGCTCGCTGCAGCTCTTCTGCAACCGCGAGGGCCTCAACGTCACCGCCACCATGGCGCCGCAGAACTTCGCGCGCGTGCGGATCGGCATCGTCGCCAACGAGAACGGGCCTGGCGACTGCGGCTCGCCGAACTCGTACATCGGGGTCGGCGGCGGCGGCACGGGGATCTGCCTGCCGAACGCGGTCACCACGACCGGCAACCGGGCCGCGTGCAGCGCTGACAACGGCGACAAGGACATCCCCGGCTTCGCGGTGGTGTTCGTGCGCTGACCGCCTCAGGGGTCCGCGGGGGGCGGCTGAACGAAGTGCTCGCGCGCGCGGTTCGTGGTCCAGCGGTCGAAGCTTTGCAGGGTGTGCGGGTCGGCCTCGGCCAGCTTCTCGAACAGGTAGTCCTGGATGCCCTTGTGGACCGCGCAGACGCTGCTCTCGCGCATGCGGCCGAAGATACTGCCCTGGTTCTTGTGATTAAATGTCGGGATCGTGCCGCAGTAGGGCTGGTATGCACAGTTGACGCAGTCGGGCTGGCCGTCGAGGTTGGAGGCGAGGACCATCGCGCGCACGGTCTCGTGGCCGACGATGTCGCGGTAGCTGCTGGTGTACACGTCGCCGAGGTGAAACTTGGAGTCGCCCATCTCGTGGAGCATGCGGCCCTCGTCGCAACTGAAGATCTTGCCGTCGTAGTTGTAGGCGAGCTGGCCGATGCCGGCGCCGGCGGGGCTGCGCAGGTCGAGGAAGTTGGGGTCCTCGCCGCGCAGGATCTTGGTCAAAAAGATGCCGGCGTAGCGCTCGAGGATCTGCACGCCCTGGCGATTGAGCGCGAGCATGTAGTCGACGGCGTTGCGGTAGAACTCGAGGTAGGCGCTGCGCGGGTACTCGAGGCGCAGGCGGGTGCGGTCGGCGAAGCCGAACGGGTCGATCGGGCGCAGGAACAGCGCCTTGCAGCCGAGGCCGACGTAGGTGTCGACGACCTCCTTCCAGCGCGGCAAGGTCTCGCGCGTGGTCGTGAGCAGGGCCTCGACGTGGTAGAGGGTCGGGTCGAGGCCCATGTCGACGTAGCGCTGATTGATCCGCTTGATCCAGTACACGGCCCGCTGATGGGCGTCCATGGTCGGCAGCTTGCGCTGGGCGTTGTGTAGGGCCTCGGGGCCGTCGATGCTGGTACACAGTTGCACGCGGTGCTCGAGCAGGAAGTCGAGCTTCTCCTCGGTCATCAGCGCGAAGTTCGACACCATCGTGAACTGGAGCTGCTTGCCGAGCTCCTGCGCGCGGCGGCTCGCGTAGCTGCAGATGTGCTGAACGACCGCGAAGTTGACGAGCGGCTCGCCGCCCTGAAACTCGATCGTGATAAACGGGCTGGTGCTGCGCAGGGCCAGCTCGACCGCCTTCTCGGCGATCTCCGGGGACATGTCGGTCTGGACCTGATCCATGTTGGCGCGCGAGGCGTGGCAGTACACGCAGGTCTCGTTGCAGCGCAGCGTGACGACGAAGATGTGCAGGTTGGGGCCGGCGTGCAGGAAGCGCTTGCGGGCCTGCAGCGCCCCGGCGGCCTTGCGCACGTCGTAGCTGGCGCGGAGAAAATTGCCCGCGGTCAAGCGCAGGTGCAGGTCGCTCGCGTCCGCGACCTCGCCGCGGGCGAACAGCGTGAACTCATCGCGCGAGAGCAAGAGATGGTTGCCCTCGAAGTTGGTGATGACCACGCGGTCGCCGACCTCGCGGTGGCGAAAGAACGCCTGTGTGCCCGCCCGCGGGCGAATGGTCGCAATGTCCATGCGTCAGGCGCCCCCGCGCTGCACGGTCAGGCCGAGCGCGTAGTTGGCGAGCTCGTGCGCGAGGCGGCGGGTGCGTTCGGGCTTGAGGGCGCGCAGCTTGACGACCCAGTTGTCTGTCTCTTCGGACATGTGAAACTCGCCGTGGCGGGCGAACACCTTGACCGCCTCGTCGACCGCAGGGCCGGCGTAGAGCGTGCGGTGGAAGCAGAGGTCGAGGAAGTGGCTGAGGTCGAGGGTGTCGGGCGCGGTCACGGGGCGGTCTCCTCGGCGTCGACGGTGACGGGTGCGGCAGGCGAGTCGCCGGACGCAGCGGATGCAGCGGGAGCAGCGGGAGCAGCGGGAGCAGCGGGAGCAGCGGGAGCAGCGGGAGCAGCGGGAGCAGCGGGAGCAGCGGGAGCAGCGGGAGGCTGCTTGCCGTGCTTCTCTTCCCACGACATCGCGATGCCGAGCGGGTCGTCGAAGCCCTGGTCACTGAAGTCGAAGCTGGCGAGGTCGTCGAGCGAAGGTGGGCCCATCGCGCCGGCGATCGCTTGCATCGTCACGGTCTCGAGCAGCACGCGGTTGTCCTGCGTGATCTGGTGGCGCCAGGCGCAACTGAGCAACTCGTTGGCGAATTCGCCGACCAGCGCGCGTAGGGCCCCGGCGTCGGCCTGACCGCCCTTGGAGGTCAGCGTCACGCGTAGGGTCTCCGCTCGCGGGCGGTCGAGGAACACGTAGCAGCGATCGATGAAGATGTAGGCCGCCCCGTAGACGGCCTGGAGCGGGTAGATCGCGGGGTCGACGTGGAACTCCACGGCGGCCGCATCGAGGTCGGAGGCCACGAGGCCCGCGGGGATGTCAGGGTACGAGGACTGCATCGGCGAGCTGCGACCTTATCAGGTTTCGCGGCGCCGGCCGCGGCCAGATCCTGTGGCGTGGCTTAGTCGGTGATGCGGTAGTGGAGCAGCCACTGGTTGCTGGTGCCGGGGCCGACGTCGCGGCGTTGAAGCAGCGTCAGCGGCACGCCGCTGGTGCGGGCGGCGACGGTGATGCGGGCGTGGGCCTGGGCAGCGTCGTCGCTGCGGTGATGCTCCCAGCGGGCGGCCGACGACTCGCCGCGGCGGGTCTGGGCGCCGGTGCGGGCCAGCCCGAAGGCGACGTTGTCGACGACCGTGAGCGATCCGCCGGGGCGCAGGCGCGGCAGCAATGCGGCGAGGTCGGCCGCGGGATCGGGCAGGTGGTTCCAACTGCGGAGGATCGTGATGTGATCGAAGCGACGCTCGCCGAGGTCGAGGTCGGCGGTGCCGGGCAGGAGCGTCGCGCCGGGTAGACGTGCGGCGATCGTGGCGAGCGCGGCGGGGTCGGGGTCGAGGCCGAGGTAACACAGCTCGCCATTCGCGACCGCGGGGGCGAGCACGTCGGCGTAGGGCGCCTCGCCGCAGCCGAGGTCGAGCAGCGCGCCGCGCAGGCCGGCGAGCAGGGTCCGCACGTGGGCGTCGTCCCGCGTGAAGATGTCGGTGAGCACGGGCTCGTGGATGCCGACGCAGCGGGCCTCGTGCGGGCAGCCGGTGCACAGCGCGGCGCGGGTGAGCGGCACGAGGTCGCGGGCGAAGTCGTCGGGCGCGGGCTTGCGGCTGGCGTCGACGTAGATCTGGGCGGCGTCGTGTTTGATGCCGGCGATCTCGGCGTCGCTGAAGTCGCGGGTGTCGGCGTGATAGTGGGCGAGCTTGCCGTGGTGGCGGATGTAGAGGTCGCGACCGCGGTCCCACGGGGTCACGCCGAGCGGGCCATCTTTTAAGGGACAGTGGGTTTCTGACATGTCCTCAGGGACAGGTACGAGGCCGCGCAGGGTGTAGTTGAAGGCGTTGGCGCGCGGGCCCGGTTGCGGGCGCAGCTCGCCGTCGCCGTGGACCTCGTGGTAGCCGCGGTAGAGGCCGGGGCAGGCGCCGCGCAGGGCGCAGCCGTCGCACGCGGGCGGGTGGAGCTTGTTGAGGTCGTCGACCGGGAAGTAGTCGGGCTCGCCGACCTCGATCATCGTGCGATAGCGGTGGGTGCGGAGGTCGCCGTACTGGGTCTCGCGGCCGGGGAGCAGACACAGCGGCAGGCCGCCGTGCTCGAAGCGCGGGCCGTCGGGGCCGGCCTGAGCCTCGCCGTGGGCGATCGCCGCCATCACCTGCGCGGCGACGTCGGCGACGCGCGGCATGATGTGATCGAAGAGGCGGTCGCCGCCGCCCTTGGGCTCGACCATCGAGAACTTGAGCGTCGCGTCGGCGAACGGCAGCACGGCGTCGACGAGGCCCTTCAGGTGCAGGGCGTTGTGCTTGGTGACGACGCAGTTGATCTGCAGGTCGAGGCCGTGACCGCTGAGGTTTCGCAGGGCGGCGTAGGCGGCGTCGAAGGCGTGGGTGCGGACCATCAAGTTGTGGACGCGGGCGCTGCCGCCGTGCAGCGAGAGGTACACGTAGCGCAGGCGCCGGCGCAGGAGCGCCTGGACCTGCTCGGGATAGGCGAGCATGAGGCCGTTGGTGACGAGCCCGAGGTCCATGCCGAGGCTGGCGACGAGGTCGGCCCAGCGCAGCAGCTCCGGGCGAATGGTCGGCTCGCCGCCCGAGAGCACGACCATGCCGACGTCCGCCGGAGGCAGTTGATGGGCGAACAGGGCCGATGCGCGGCGGATCTTGGCCTCGACCTCGGCGCTCGCGCCCTGGATCTCGCGGACGTCGAGGGTATGGCAAAAGGTGCAGTGCTCGTTGCAGCCGTAGCCGACCTTGACGAGCGCCTTGACGGCCCGCCGCGCGCCCGGGTAGCCTGGTGCTCGGCTGGGAGAAGTCATGTCACAGGTTTCGCGCAGGCTGCTATGTCGACGCAAGGTCCTTGTCGCCGCCGGCGTGGCGGCGGCGGCGGTGTCCGTCGGGTTCGCTTCGGGTTCGGCGCAGGCGCGGGGCCGCAGCGCTCGTGTACCGCTACGGGTGCCAGGTGGTGAGCGCTTCGAGCTGCTCGGCGAGACGCTGGTGGCCGGCACCTCGCTCGGCCACGGCTCCATTGAGGCGGTGCTGCCGCGGACCGCAGGCGCGGTGCCCGTGGTGATGCGCACGCCGCAGGGCGAGCGCTTCCAGGTCGATATTCTGCGCAAGGATCCCGGCGGCCCCGCGGGGGTGGCCGACACGGCGCGGCTGAGCCTGTTCGTCGTCAACCGCGGCGACGGGGCCACGCGCACGCACGAGGCCCAGGCCCACGCGGCCCGCGCGTTGGCGACGTGGCTCGCTGCGCGTGAGACCGACGCGTCGGTGGCGAGCCTCGGCGAGCTGCGGAGTCATCCCGAGCGCCAGCGGGCCCACCCCGCGGGTGTGTTCTCGCTGTGGGGTTGAGCCCGGGCTTCGCGGGCCACGCGGGGCTAAAGCTGATCGATGCGCAGTGGCTCGTGCGCCGCAAGGGTGCGGCGACCTGGACGGCCCTGGACGACGAGGCGCCCGACGAGGCCTCGCACGTGCATCTGTGGCTACACGCCGCGCAGTCGGCCGCGCACGAGTTTCACACCGGTCGGCCAGGGAGCTTCGCGGTCGCGGTGGCGCGGATCGACCGGGCGCGAGCGCTGGGGATCGCGGTCTCGGTGTCGTCGCTGCTGACGCGATCGAACGCGGCGGTGCTCGGTGAGCTGCCGGCCTGGCTGCACGCGCGCGGGATCCGGGCCTGGCGGATCGCGGTGCCCCGGGTCTCGGGCGCCGTGCGGCGGGTGGCGGGGCCGTCGCAGGTGGCGAGCGTCGGGGCGCTCGACGGCCTGCTGCCGCGCCTCGGCGCCGCGCTTCCGCATGCCCTGCAAGCGCTGGCGAGGGCCGCAGGTCGCGGGCTGCCTGCGGGCATCGGCGGGGCGCCACACTGCCTGCTCGGACCGTTTGTTTCGGTGACGCTGCCCGAGCCGCCTCGCGCCTACGCGCCGGTGTGTGAGCGCTGCCCGGCGCGCGCGCGCTGTCCTGGCGTGGATGCAGGGTACCTGCGCCGCTTCGCCGGTGACGAGCTGTCGCCGCGCGGCCTGCGTGCCGGCGACGCTGGCATGACCGCGCCGTCGGACTGGCTGTTCCCGGGGACAGGTAGCTTGGAACAGGTCGCAACGGACATGTCCGAAGCGCCAGCTCGGCAGCTTCGCCTGCCGGTGCTGCCGGGAGGTCAAGGTGGCCGGTGACCGCTGCGACGACCTGACGATCCCGGAGCCCGGATCGACCACGGCGCGCACGCTGATGTCGCGGAGCTTGCCGGCCTTGCTGGCCGCGCTGCCGGGGCTGCCGGTGCCCGCCGAGCTGCGGGCCGGACACAGCGCCGTGCTGCACGCGCTGCAGGGCGGGATGCAGCGGGCGCCGGGAGCGGTGTGGAGCGCGCTGCGACGGACGACCGTGGGCACGCTGATCCGCAGCGCACGCACGCAGCCGACCCCCGCGCTGCTGTGCGAGCTCGACGCGACCCTCGCGGCCGAGCTGGCGCTCGCGGGCGTGCTGACGGCGCCGATCGTCGTGCGCGCGCCGCCCAGGATCGTGTGTCTGTCGGCGCGACGCGTGTTCATGACGGGGCCCGGGGTCGTGCGTTGCGCGGCGGGCGAGCTGACCCATCACGCGCCGACGGGCGCGACGCGGACCTTGTGGCCGGGCGGCGGCGAGCCGGCTCACCTGGCGATCACGGACACGCTTTCACTGGCGCGGGTCGACAATAATCCGCTCGCCGAGGTCGAGGCCCACCCGGATAAGCACGGCAATGCGCTCGACCTCGGCGGGCGCGCGCCCGAGGTCTGGATCGCGGCGTTGCGCGAGGCGCTGGCGATCATCGAGCGCCACCTGCCCGCGCTGCGCGGCGAGATCGACGTCGTGCTGCAGCAGGTCGTGCCGGTCGGATACGACGCACAGCGCCACCTCTCGGCCTCGTATCAGGAGGCGATCGGGACCGTGTATTTGTCGCTGCATCCGAACCCGATGACGATGGCGGAGGCGCTGATCCACGAGTTCTCGCACAACAAGCTCCACGCCTTGCTCGAGCTGGGACCGGCGCTGGAGAACGCGTTCACGCCGCTATACGCCTCGCCGGTGCGACCCGACCCGCGACCGCTGCACGGCGTGCTGCTGGCCGTACACGCGTTCTTGCCGGTGGCGCGGCTGTACGAGCTGCTGCTGGCGAGCGGCGAGCGGCCGGAGCTGCGCGCGCGCTACCGGGAGATCGTCGCCGGTAATCACGAGGCCGCGACCACCTTGCATGTGCACGCGCGGCCGACCGCGATGGGGGCCCCGCTGCTCGCCGAGATCCGCCGCTGGGATCGCCACTTCGCCCGAGATTAACATGCCCGGCCTGCTCGACGTGATCCTCGGCTACGACTGCAACCTCGCCTGCGACTACTGCACGATCACGCCGGCCATGCGGCGGCGGGCGCTCGCCAGTCCGCAGGTGCTCGCGGCGATGCGGGTCGCGCGGGCCGACGACCTCGATCGCGTCGCCTTCACCGGGGGCGAGCCGACGATCCGCGGCGACTTGTTGGGGCTCGTCGGTGCGGCGCGGCGCCTCGGGTTCGGCGACATCAAGGTGCAGACCAACGGCCTGCTGCTCGGTCACGGCGACAACGCGGCGCGGCTGGTCGCCGCCGGCGTTACAAGGCTCCATCTGAGCGTACACACGCACGAAGCGGCGTCCTATGACGCGCTGGTGCGCAGCCCCGGCGCTCACACGCAAATGGTCGCCGGCCTCGACGCGCTGCTTGCGACCGGCCTGCCAGTCGTGGTCGATGTCATTTTAAAGTCGGACACGTACGGCAAGCTGCCGGACGCGCTGCGCTGGCTGCACGCGCGTGGGGTGCGATCGGTCGACCTGTGGTTCGTCTCGCTGACCGACAACAACGCCGACAACCTGGCCTCGCTGCCGCGCATGACCGAGGTGGTCCCGGTCATGGCGATCGGCTTCGCGTTCGCCCGCGATCACGCGATGACGCTGCGCTCGCTGCACGTGCCGCGCTGCCTGCTCGGCCGCGATCACCCGCACGCCTTCGACCCGGGCGCGACGCGGGTCCGCGTGGTGACCCCCGACGCGACCTTCGACCTGCGCGACAGTCGACTGGCCGGCCAGGTCCACGTGCCGGCGTGCGCCGGCTGCGAGTTCGAGGCGGTCTGTCCCGGCGTGCGACCCGACTACCTCGCGGTGTTCGGTGACGACGAGATCGCAGCGGCGCGAGGCCAGCGGCCGACCCGCGCCCCGCGGCGCTCGCTCCTGTGACCGGGGCCGACGATCACAGCGCAAACGCGAGATCGATCTGTCGCGCGTCGGCCCCGGCGTGTAGCGTCGCGGGGTGAGCCGACGATGCATCTACGTGAGCCCGGCGGTGCTGCTGGCCGCGCTGACGCTCGCGGCGACACCCGCGAGGGCGCACTGCGGCGACGACCCGAGCGCCCCGTTGCCGTACGCGATCTGGCCCATCAGCGAGGTCGTCGCGGCGGATGGTGTGCTCGGCTTCAAGTTCCAATACAACCAGGCCGAGGCCGGGCTCGAGTACTTCACGCTGAAGGTCCTCGACGCGGAGGGTCTGCCAGTCGCCGGGACGCTGACGCTACACGCCGAATTTTCGGCGCTCAGTTGGCGGCCGGACACGCCATGGGTGGCAGGCGCGAGCTACACGGTGGTGACCTTCATCGACACACCCGCGTGGGCCCAGGACGCGTACGGAGCGCAGCCGGGCGCGTGCTCGACGTCCGAGCGCGAGACCGTGGTCGCGGTCGACGCGGCGCCCTTGCCCGTCCCGAGCGGGCCGCCGATCGTCACCACGACGGATCATCGCGTGGCGCAGCGCCGCGATCTTCGATCGGTCATCTGCTGCGACGGGGCCCTGCCGTATATGCGGCAAGGACCTGGTAGCAGCTACAATCTACAGCTCGAGGTCAGCGGCCCGGGATCTTGCATCTCCCGACTCGACGAGGGCACGCTCCGCGTGTTCCCGCGGATCGACCGCGATTTGTTGTTGCCCGCCGAGGCCGGCAACTTCGCGATGCGGGTGCGCTGGCCCGCGGGCACCTTGGCGTACGACCCCGCGCCGACGCTGTACGAGGCGATGTGCTTGCGCATCGAGTTCCTCGACCTCGCGCGCGGCGACATCTTCGTCGAGGAGCGCTGCTTTGGTGAGGACCTCGAGCTTGGCGACCTCGAGCGCGACATCTCGGCGCAGCTCGACGAGTCGTGCGAGGGCCCGCGGTACACCTGCGAGGTCGCCGGTAACGGATGGAACGACGAGCGATGCATGCGCTGGCCCGGTGGCGAGCCGTTCGAGTACGTCGAGCCCCTGCCGGGCGCGAACTACCTACCGACGGATCCCGCGTCCACCGACCCTGACGTCGGTTGCACCTGCATCGCCGGGGCTGCCGCGCCGAGCACGACATCGCTGAGCCTCATCGCGCTCATGCTGCTTCGCCGCCGACGTCGCGCCCGCTGAGGCCCACCGGGGCATCCCCCGAACACCGGAGAGTGCGTCTCCGGCAGGACATCCCTGCTCGGCCTCACCCTGACTCAGGAGTCCCGCACGCGAGCCGCCATACGCCCACGAAACCCGGCCGGCACGCTCTCATGCCGCCGCGGATCATCGATCGGCCGCACGAGGTCCTCCGCCGCGATCAGCCACGGAGGCTCAGGCACGTCATCAAGCTCATAGAACCCGCCACAGAACACCGCATGCGGGCACCCGGCGCACTGCGGTTTACGCGTGCGCCGCTCGGCCAGGTACTGCGCGAGGTTGACGGTCTCGTTGTTGACGAAGACCATGTGGCGCTCGAGCTTGCCGAGGTCGCCCTGCAGGAACTCCGCGTGGTCGGGCATGAAGCAGAACGGGAGGTTGATGACCTGGAACTTCATCCGGTCGCGCCATGCATCGATGACCTCGCGCGCGCGGTCGGCCGCGTAGGCTGTGTCGGGCGCGACCTGTCTGGTCGCGCGGCCGAAGGGCGTCAAGAATTGCAGGTTCATCCATGGCAGGCCGAGGTCCCACGCGAGCTGGGCGAGCGCGCCGAGCAGGTCGACGTTGGACTTTGTGATCGTCACGTTCATGCCGAGCAGGACGCCGGTGGGGGCCAGGCGCACGCAGTGTCGGACGCCCGCGACGGTCTGATCGAAGGCCTCGGCGACGCCGACGTTTTGCGCGTGGGTGCGGGCGTCGGGGCCGTGGATGCTAAACAGCAGGGTCGTCAGGCCGCTGTTGACCAGGCGGGCGGCGAACGCCTCGTAGGCGCACAGACGGCCGTTGGTGGTCACGTTGACGCGGGTGTAGCCGAGCGCGCGGGCGTGGCGGACCAGCGGGACCAGCTCCGGGTTGAGGGTTGGTTCGCCGCCGTCGAAGTCGACCTGGACGACGCCCTGGGCCCGGTAGTGGGCGAGCTGTTCTCGCTGGCGGGTGGGGTGGCCGTCGAGCTGCGTGCGCGTGCCGACCGCGCAGAAGGTGCAGTGGTTGTTACACACGTAGGTCACGTTCATGACCAGTTTGCTGGGGCCCTGGGACGCGCGCAGGCGCTGCTCGAAGGTCCACATGAATTTTTCCAGCAGCGTGGGGGACACGTCGCCGACGCCGCTGGCGGCGCGCTGGAAGCGGGGGCCCCAGTCGCCGTCCTCGCTGTCTGAAAGGACAGGTAGAGATCGCAGGGTCTGCAGGCGGGTGCCCGGCAAGGGGGTCGCGTGCTGGACCGCGGGCCAGGCGTGGAAGCGGTCCCAGAGGTCGAGGGCGAAGGTCAGGGTCGCGTTGATCTCGGCGGCGGACTCGCCGGGCATACCGATGATGTAGTGGATCATCAGCGGGACGCTGATCGCGTGGGCGGCCTCGGCGACGCGCACGATCGCCGCGAGGTCGAGGCGCTTGCCGACGACCTCGGTGACCACGCGTTGCACCCCGCTCTCGGCGCTGACGCTGACGGTCGTGATCCGGCCGTGGAGCTGGGCGAGGTGGCGCGGCTCGAGGTAGTCGGCGCGCATGCCGTTGGGGATCTCGACGCGCAGGTCGAGGCGGGCCAGCTCCGACAAGACGTGATCGAAGTGGGCCTCGTGGACGTTGACCAGCTCGTCGAGCACGTGGATGCGCGCGGCGCCGAGGGCTCGGTGGTGCTCGAGCAACGCGGTGACCTGCGCGGGCGATCGTCGGCGCTGGCGCTTGGGCTGGCCGTGGGGGGTGTCGGGGTTCGAGCTGCAATGCAGGCAGGTGAAGGGGCAGCCGCGGGTGGTGATCAGCGGGAGGCTGCGGCCGTCGATCGGGAAGGCCCAGGCGCTGCGACCGAGGCCGGCGACGACGCGGGCGTGGCAGCGAAACAGGGCCTCGAGGTCGAGGCGGTCCCACGCGGGCGGCGGGAGTGCGTCGAGATCGGCCTGCTCGCCGCGGTGGGCGCCGTGGGGACGTTCGCCGCGGTCGAACCAGGCCCGCAGCAGCGCGGGCACCGTGCGTTCGGCCTCGAATTGCACGAAGGCGTCGGCCTCGGGGTAAGCGCGCAGGAGCTCGGCGCCGGCGACGGTGACGTGGTGCTGTCCGCTCTGGTAGCACTCGGCGAGGATCACGGCGGCGGCGGGCCAGCGCTGGCGGATGTGCTCGAGCACGGCGGCGAGCAGGTCGTCGCGCCGCGGTGGTCGGTGAAATGGCGTGATGGCGACGACGATCGCGGCGAACTCGCCGGTGACCCCGGCGAGCAATGCATCGGGGTCGACGCCGAGGCGGGCGCGGCCGTCGGGGCGCCAGGCGAGGCCGGAGGCGGGCAGGGCGTAGGCGCTGACGAGCTCGGTCTGCCCCGGGAATTCGTGCTCGAGCACCGAAGCCACCTGCACGGCGCCGAGGTCGGCGAAGTAGGGGTAGTCAATATAGTCCCGCGCGACCGAGACCGGCGGATGCACGATCAGGACGCGGGGGGCGAGCATCGGCGGCACGATAGCATGTACGATGGGCGGGATGGACACGCCGGCCAGCCCGAAGATCGCGCAACACGAGGAGGCGGCGCACGAGCGTCGCAACTGGGTGCGGCTGACCTTCGATTGCAACGACCGCTGCGTGTTTTGCCTCGACGCGCACACGCATGACGGGACGGTGCGGGCGCGCGAGGAGATCAAGCAGCAGATCCTCGACGGTCGGCGCAAGGGCGCAGAGCGCTTGATCCTGTCGGGGGGCGAGCCGACGATCCACCCGGACTTCATCGACTTCGTGCGGCTCGGTCGGCTCGCCGGGTATCGCAAGGTCCAGACGGTGACCAACGGCCGCATGTTCGCGTACGGCGAGTTCCTCAAGCGCTCGCTGGACGCCGGGCTCGGTGAGATCACGTTCTCGATCCACGGGCCCAACGCCAAGATCCACGACGCGCTGGTCGGCACGCGCGGCGCCTTCGAGGAGGAGGTGAAGGGGCTCCAGCGGGCGCTCGCGGACGGGCGGCCGATCGTCAACATCGATGTCTGTGTCAACCGCGGCAACGTCAAGCAGTTGCCGGAGCTGCTGGCGACCTTCACGGCGATGGGCGTGCGTGAGTACGACCTGCTGCACGTGATCCCGTTCGGACGCGCGTACACCGAGGGCAAGGACACGCTGTTCTACGACCTCGAGGAGATGCGACCGTATCTGCTCGCGGCCTTCGCCTACGCGCGCAAGCCGGGGATCCACATCTGGCTCAATCGCTTCCCGCCGCAGCACCTCGAGGGCTTCGAGGACCTGATCCAGGACCCCTACAAGCTCGGCGACGAGGTCCGCGGGCGCAAGGAAGAGTACGCGCACCTGCTCGAGCGCGGCGTGGCGCTCGACTGCCGCTCGCCGCACCGCTGCGGCTACTGCTATTTGCAGCCGCTGTGCGACACGCTCGAGGAGGTGCGCGCGCGGGTCGAGGCGGCCGACTTCGCGGTGCTGCGCATCGACACGCAGTGGGAGGACCAACAAGCGCCGGTGTACGGCGGGGATCCAGCGAGCAAGAAGCGGGCGGACACGCAGATGGCGCTGCGCGCCCGCTACACCGCGCAGGACTCCGGGGCGGAGGCCGAGGCGGCCGCCGCGATGGCGCCGGAACCTGTCCCTGCGGACATGTCGGCGAGCAAGCCGGTCGCGCCGCGGCTGCGCCTGCCGCTGCTCGGCGGGGTGCCCGAGTTTCGCCCGCCGAAGGTGCGCGCGCTGCCGGCGTTGACCGCCGAGGCGCAGGCGCGGGCGTTGTGGGTGGTCGCGCCGGATCTGGCGGCCGCGCGGGCCGTCGCCGCGCAGTTCCCGACGGTGCCGGCGATCGAGCTCGAGCTGGCGGACTACGGGGAGTTGCTGGCGCTCGGCGCCCCGGCGCAGATCGACGGCAAGCGGCTGATCCGCGTGCTCGTGAATGTCACCGCCGAGGCCGAGGCGCTGCTGGCCGCGCCCGGCGACTTCGAGGTGGTGCTGCCGCTGTCGCAGAGCACCGCGCCGTGGTTGCTCGCGCTGAGGGAGGCGCCGCCGCGGCTGCGGCTGCGTCAGCCGACACACGAGCGACTCACAGCGTCGGCGGCGGACGACCTCGATCTGCGGGGGTTCTTCGCGGCGTTCAAGCTCGACGTGCCGGTCGAGGACGTGCCGGCGTGCATCCTCGGTCGGGCGCCGCAGGTGCGGCCGGTGGTGCTCGACGGGGCGATGCTGACGAATGAGGGGCGCATCGAGATCTTCCGCTACGCGCGGCGCTACGTGCTCGACCGCTTTTATACGAAGTCGCTGCGCTGCAAGACCTGCGTACACGACCCCCAATGTCGTGGTCTACACATTAACCACGTGCGAGCGCACGGCTACGCGATGATGACGCCAGTGCTCCCGGAGGCCGTCTCCCCGGCGTGATGCCTGGTGCGCCGGTTCATGGTATCGTCGCGATCATGACGGGTCGTCCACACGAGGCACCAGGGCCGTTTCGCTCGCATCAGATCCACGACGGCGATCCCTACGAGCTGCGCGACGGCCATGCGGTCCACTGCATGACGGCCGGCGAACGGCACGGAAGGACCAACCTCGTGGGCGGGCGGGTGCTGGCGAGCGACCCGGCGGTGGCCGGGTCGGTCGGCGTGGACGTGGGCTTCAGCTTCAACGACGGCAAGAACCTGCGCGCGCCGGACATCTCCACCGGCGTCGGTGACCAGCCCGGCTGGATGCGCACCGCGCCGCCGCTCGCGGTCGAGTACGCGGGCCCCGGCCAGGACGAGGTCGAGCTGCAGGCGAAGATCCAGGAGCTGCTGGCCGCCGGCACGCGCTACCTGTGGGTGGTCCGCCTGACGGGTCCGCTGCGGGTCGAGGTGTACACACCGGGCGAGCCGCTCCGCGTCGTCGACGGCGAGGGGATCCTGACGGCGCCCGGGGTGCTGGCCAACTCCGTCCCCGTGCGCTCCCTCGTGGACGAGCGCGCCGCCAATGCGGTCATGCTCCGCAACTTGCTCGCCACCCACG
>Ga0335395_10000808_pt1 | contig 19819 bp, 20 predicted proteins | sample MAT02_FD_205744 | JGI IMG/M metagenome (GOLD analysis project Ga0335395, IMG submission 205744) | Freshwater microbial communities from Lake Fryxell liftoff mats and glacier meltwater in Antarctica - MAT-02 (spades assembly) (version 2) ...
GACTCGCGTAATGCGATCGCAGGCTAGATAAAAGCATCTGCCAGTAGACTGTTCTAGCTCCATCTGCAACATTCCATCCTGTTTCGTTACCTCAGTTGGAGGTAAATCATCGGGAGGAAGCTGGTATAGTTTAGAAGACATAGTTTCGCACCTCTTGGTTGTAGCGCGTCAAACTCTCCAGGTTTTTTTGCATATCCGAAGACGAGGGTTTGAGTGCTAGGGTACCTAAATTTAATTCGTCCTGAAATTTCTTGATTTTGTCTCGACAAGTCTCCACATCACCGATAATTGAGTTCTCAATTAAATAATCTTCGTCGAAACAAATGTTTGTGCGATCAAATGGTTTTTGGTTGGGATTCGCACTATTCTGTAATACTTGAGCCGAATTAGCTTTCATTTTCTGACTAAATTGGCGGATGAAAGGCAATGCCTCACTCACTGCCTCATCAAATGTTTTGCCAACATAAAAAAAGCGTGCCAGCACGAAGTTTTCCGCACCACTGGAATTTAAGGCTCGATATTTAGCAACAGTATCCTTCAATCTCTGTAGGGAGAATGGCGGCCCACCCATCAAGCTGAAGGAATGTTTAGCGGCAAGTTCGATACCATCATCGCCGCCAGTAGCAACATACACTGGTATTTGACTCTGCAATGGTTTTGGGTAAATTGTTAAGCGATCGCATTGATAATACTTGCCATTAAATGATACATCAGTTTCATATAACAGCTTGTGAATCAGTGCGATCGCCTCTAGCATCTTGGGACGGGATTCACTTGGGAGTGTCGCAAAATGCTTGTTTTGTTGGGGAAAGGGGCCGCCTTTGGCAACTCCAAATAATAATCGTCCATTGCACAGGTTATCCAGAGTGGCGATATCTTCCGCTACCCGAATCGGGTTATGGAATGGCAGTAACACCGCCGCAGTGCCTAATTTGATAGTTGAAGTCAGCCCCGCCAAATGTGCCATTAACAGCAACATAGACGGGCTGAGATTGGATTCACTAAAATGATGCTCACTCACCCAGGCTGACTCAAAACCTAAACTTTCTGCCTGTTTTATCAGCGCGACTTGCTCAAAGATGGCACGACGAGCATCTTGGTGATGATTATCGTAATTGCAGAAAATTCCAGTTTTCATTACTTGCGTTAATACTTTGTACTCACCGTAGGTGCTGGCTATTCTGGTTTGTAGTAAGCACTTTAGTGCTTAAATATTTGAGGACTAAAGTCTTCACTACAAACACCTTTACTCCTCTCCATTAATGCGATCAAAGACTAATTTGCAACCCACTGCAACTCCAACCATAGACGTGGGTTGTTGTGTTTGACATTCGACATCGGGTCACGCAATAATCGCTTGGCATTCATGCAGACTACCTGTATTAGACCCATGTTGTCTGCTACTTCTCTGAGTATTTCTTTGTGGGCTTGCACACAGGAAATCATTTCGGCAGAGCAATAAATTCCTATATATTGTAAGCGTCTAGCAGGTCGTCCCCAAAAACAGGTGATGACTTTTACATAACACCCGTCTAGTAATTCCCCAACTTTTGGGTAGTAGTGGTTGAGGACTCTTGTGAATTCTTTGGCTAAGATATCTTCAGCAATCATTGGAACTGATATTTCTGTAGCGTCCATCACGCTATTTAATATAACATAATTTTATCAATTAAACATGACAAAATAGCCTAGCAGGCTTAAATAAAATATTAAATATTACAAAAAAAAGAGGCATACATTGTTTAGTATCACCTCAGATTTGCCTAAAGCATCTTTTTTTATATTTAAATATCAAACCGCAACGCGAGAGTCATTAGTCATTAGTCTAAGATAAACCACGCCCACCCAACGGCTTGCTCAGGGCATCGCAAGGGATGTGGTTTTAATTAGCCTGATATCATTAGTTTTTTTCGCCCATAAGAGACGAGCTATGTACCAAAAACTCTTTATCAAAGTATTGGTTTTAAGAATGGAATGAGACTGTTGGCGAATTAATAGGGAGTCTAACCCATTAGTCCAAATCCATTTTAATTTCTTTAATTTTAGTGCGTTCCAACGCATTTTAGCTATGAGCAATCAATTTATTGCAGGGCGGGAAAGCAACGCCAAACCAAGATTTTAGGGATGGGGAGTTTAACCCCTCGTAAATTGACCAACAGTCTCATGTAATTTGCAGCTATACGAGACTTTACCCACGCAGGTGGGTAAATAAACAAATTGCTTGAGCAAATTGTTTTTCTTAGTCAGCGTAGGCGAATTTTGTTTGCAACATTAACCGCGATTTCTAATCGACAAGTATATTTGCAAAGGTCAGATGCTCCCAAATACTCTAATATCGAAAATTATGAATTCAAAGAAAATGCATTTAAATAGCATATCTTAATATTGAATTCTAAATTTTGTCTTTTTAATTATTATCGAGCATTGCGTTCACAAACTAAGACTTCTGCTACAATATCCGGCACATTTACAAAGTCCGTAAATCCTTCAGAACCACCGATTGGTGATATAAATGTGTAGTTTGGATCACACACTCCATTGTCATATACTTGAATAAACCATCGATCGGGAAATCCTTCTACACCTAATTCTACAGTGTACCAACTCTCACCAATCAGACGAGAGTTAAAGATTGTAAACCACTCCCTATTCTCTTCTGAAATATTCCAATCTGCCATGAGCAGTTCTAAAGCTATTTGTCCCGCATCCGTTGAAGTCAACAGCATTTTTACTCCTTATTTGCAGTTTCAGTATTTGCAACTTCAGGATTGGAAACTTCCGGATATAAACCCAGTTCTTTGGCTAGCTCACGCGCTACAAAAAATAAAAACTTAGCACCATCTTGATTGCCTTCATGGGCAAACATAGTTGCTACTTGTAACATTGTCTCTACAAATCCAGAATCAATCAATTCTGGCTTACTTTCCAAAACTTCTGGTTCCTGACCATTAGGGCATTTGAGTAGCTCATCAATAAGATTGAAATACAGTTGTTGGCGTTGTTCTGACATAGTAAGTTTGTTGATTTTAGTGAGTTAATTGTGAATTGGTTACTGTTCGATACTGTGCTGCCACAGCCTTTCCAACATTTCAACTTGTTCTTTTAAAACAGCCGCACGATGAACAAGATATCTGTCGTAAAAAAGAATCCCTAACCCAACACAAATAGGGGTTAGCAAGAAGAACCATTGCAGGATAGTGGCAAATTTATATTGTTCAGCAACAGTCAGCATTTGATGAATCACATTACGGTCAGAGGATTGGATGCTAGTATGAGGGGAATGTGTACCCTCTGTCCGGGGAGCCAAGGTAGGAGCATCTCTACTTGTCTTGTTAACTTCGCAGGCTAAAATCTGGGATTTTACTAACTCCAAATGTCGCTCCCAAACTATGCCAAATACTACTACTCCTGGAGAAAGCACTACTAAGGTAACTACGCAAACTGTAAGAAGATTTAAAAGTTTGGCTTTCATCTCGGCTCTCCCTTGCTAGGTAGTATGCACTCAGCAAGAAAATATCTTTTGCTGTTTATTTAAAGTAGCTATATATTTCTACTTTTCAAACAGGTTTGATATTAAAATATGTGTAAACGGTAATTTGCACAGTTGTTAGTTATCAGTTGTTTTTCTAATTACTACTGATTACTGACGACTGAAAAGTTACCAAACTTTTTGCAAAATTTAGGATTAATCAGTCAGAAATAACGCACTCAGATTCAAGGAATCTGGTTTCATCCTACTCTCAAAAGAGAGATTAAGAAGTCCCCCCTAGTTCACTAAGCTTTCGCTCAGGAATGTTGGGGGGTAGAGGGGAATCTCTGCGTAAATCCTATACGATTTATATCAGCCGCTCTCCACAAAACAGTTTACCCCAGCCCTGTTAAGATTATTAAATTAATTAGAATAGTACTCAAAGCCTGTAATCCCTGCCTGATAAGTCTTACAAAAATTTATTGGGGTATGGGTGCTAGTGTTTTTGGGATGGGGTTCTAGTGTTTACGAGGTGGGGTTCTGGTATTTCTGTACTCAACCTCAAAGCAGTGTAGGCAAAGCTTTAGAACTGTTTTTAATGCAACTTTTGGTAGACAAAAACTGCACTCACAAGAAAATATCAATGTCTCTTGATAAAGATAAACTAATAAATTAAGAAAAGCAATTAAATATATCGAAAGTAAATTATATTTCCATAACAAATAGAAAATAATGTTAAAAGTTATTCATATATACAGAATTATAGAAATTGATTTTAGCCTAAGAGACAATAGTCAGCAATTCCAAATGGTAAAATATAAGTATGGCAAGCTAGCCCTCTGCTAAAGTGAGAATCAATGAGAGCATCTGATAAAAGTTCTTCCTAAACTTTCATATCTTGTGGTTTAGTTAGAATATATAGTATATGCAGTCATTGACACTACACTACAAATTAAATACACACAAGCTTATTGTTATAAGTAAATACTCTGTACTAAGATTTAGGATTTTAGGAGTTAAATAATGCGGATTGCTCAAGATATAACAGAACTGATCGGACGAACTCCTTTAGTTCAACTTAACAAGATTCCTCAAGCTGAGGGAGTAGTAGCAAGGATAGTTGTCAAATTAGAAGGGATGAACCCAGCGGCTTCGGTGAAAGACCGCATTGGGTTAAGTATGGTACTCTCAGCAGAAGCAGCTGGCTCAATTTCCCCTGGAAAGACGATTTTAGTTGAGCCTACTTCTGGTAATACAGGTATTGCTCTAGCGATGGTAGCAGCAGCGCGTGGCTACCGTTTGATTTTGACAATGCCAGAAACAATGAGCCAAGAACGGCGGGCTATGCTCAGGGCTTATGGTGCAGCTTTGGAGTTGACACCAGGCGTTGAAGGAATGCGGGGAGCTATTCGCAAAGCCGAAGAAATCGTGGCTAATACTCCCAATGCTTTTATGTTGCAACAGTTCCGTAACCCTGCTAATCCCAAAGTTCACCAAGAAACCACCGCAGAAGAAATTTGGACAGATACAGACGGGGAAGTGGATATCGTCATTGCTGGGGTAGGTACTGGTGGGACGATTACTGGGATTGCAGAAGTACTTAAAGGGCGCAAGCCGACTTTTAAAGCGATCGCAGTTGAACCCAGCAACAGCCCAGTTCTCTCAGGTGGTGAAGCCGGGCCACATAAAATTCAAGGTATTGGTGCGGGATTTATCCCCGATGTTCTCCGCCTAGAATTGGTTGATGAAGTAATTAGAGTTAGCGATGAACAAGCGATCGCATTCGGGCGACGTTTGGCAAAAGAAGAAGGCTTATTGTCTGGGATATCCTCTGGTGCAGCTTTGTGTGCTGCAATTCAAGTAGGTAAACGTCCAGAAAATGCCGGACGTTTAATCGTGATGATTCAACCTTCTTTTGGCGAACGTTACCTCAGCACACCCATGTTTCAAGATTTGTCCTTAGAAACTGCTGGCGTGCGTTAAGGAAACCACCAAGAGATACAAAAACTGAGGAGCCAAAAGTCACGATTCTTCTGGCTCCTCAAATGTATTTATATACTTTTGGGTACTTGAGTTAGCTGTACACTTAAGGTTTTTTTCGTGCGATCGCTAGTTTAACCATAACAAAAGTTCACGTTATAATGATATTTTTATCTATCTTAAGATAGATTTTAAAAGCCAACAGGAACAAATACAATGTAGTATCAACAACAGTATTTTATGTTCCTGATAGATTATTTATAAAGTAAATTTTAAGATATTAACTGGTATGTGTTTCTGGTAAAGCATAAATTAATGCATCCAACATTGAAGTAAATGTTGGGCTTTGGTTTGTAATAATCAAAGTTTTTTTAACCTAGAAATCCATCTAGCGTGCTGGCTTTGTCAGCTAGACAGGCTCAATCTTTACTTTATAAGTCATCTTTGATTCATAGCAATCATTTAGATTCTTCTCTAGTGCTTTGCACAACACATTTAGCCTTTACTTCGTAAGCCCCCACTATAGCGGTGTGCAGTTTGGTGTGGGGATATATACCAGAATTCTAAACCGTATTTTACAGTAGCAAACACGGTTTAGGCAGTTCACTATTTTCTATCAATTGGTAAAAATGAAAAATTCGTTCTTTATTAAGAGTGCATCTGCTGCATTTCTGCTTACTTTTACTGCCATCCCAGTGGCTTTTGCTCAGGTTCCCAATCAGCCTGATAGTGTACGCTTCAACCCTAAAGATACTTTCGCAAATCCCCAGTTTCCATCAGGCCTAGACGACTCGCAAATTGTTACTCCTACTGCCCCCAACTGGGTGATCCCCCAGAATCCGGTGAGAAAATTTGACAAATTCATCCTTCCTCCACCGCCCTCTAATACCTCTGTCCAAACCGCAGATGAACTAAGGGAATTAAACCAATTGGCAGCTACTCGTAACAATCCCGATGTCATCAAGACTATCACTCGTTGGAATTTTGACCCACCTGCTTCAAACTACAACTACTATTTTGACCATTTAGTTCAACTTTATAAATACAGTCCACCCTTAGCTGCGCGTTGTAGCGCCATGCTGAACGAAGGCATTTATGCTGGTCTTTTAGCTGCGTGGTACAACAAATTTATGTACCTGCGTCCCCGCCCGGATCAAGTAACTAATTATACTTTTCAAGCTGCCAATCCCATAATGCCTACACCCTACCACCCGGCTTACCCCTCTGGTCACTCCACCTCCGCCGGTGTCTTTATGGCTGTGGGGGCTGCATGTTTTCCTGAAGAACCAGTGGAGAACTTCGTTGCCTTGGGTAGAGAAGCCTCCCTTTCCCGCAGACAAGGAGGTGTACACTACTACTCTGACTCAGTAGCTGGTGAAGCCTTGGGGTATACCATTGGTAGTGCAGTAGTAAGGGGTTATAGAGACGACGCTTCCCCACTTGGTGGCAATACTGCCGCTTCTGTGTATAGTCGTCCACCATCATTTAATTCTAATGGTACGCCGAATACTACCCTCGTACAAAAGAAAGCCACCATTAATGTACGGCCACAATTGAGTTCAGACCCAGGTAATCCTGGCAAGCAGAGGATCATATTGACGCCTATAAGGCCGAACGGACAGTTTTCAAATGCTCCCGTGGTACAGAATCCACCTAATTCACTGTTCAATATCCCAGCAACTAGTACAACACAACTCGGCCCTGTTAGACCAACAACTATCAACCCAACTGGAAGAGAAAACAACGCCCCAGCTACTTTCTCTGATCCAAACCCAGTCCCTGGTTTGTTTATCATAAATGATTCTGGCCCTATAGCTCCGTTAAATCAGGTAGATTCTGCTCCCTCAAGCAAATAAACTTCCCAAAGGATTGGTTTAGAAGTCCTTCAAAATTAGCTGTTGTGTATGTAAGTTAAATACACAACAGTTTAAATCTGCTTCATCTATTTGAAGTGATTGGGCTTTGACTCAGCGCCCTTTATTAATTACCAATATAGCGGTGCTTATCAAGGTAAACTACAGCTTTATTTACTATCATGCCATTACAAGAGTTTATTCTAGTGAAATTGCCTCTTCAGTTATGCGTTGTAGCATTCAGCCTCACAGCTACCGCTACACCCTTAATAGCTCAAACTCCTAACCCCAGACAGAATCAAGTTCACACTGAGTCCCAAGGCAATAACAAACCTTCCTTTTTGCCGAAAATCCTTAGTGATATTAAGATTAAGCGTCAACCTCTGAAATCTAGCCTGTTATACGAAGGTATGACTCAAGCTGAGGTAGAAAAGGTAATGGGAAAATCAACTGATATCAAGGTGTTTTCCAATCCAGATATGCACATCGAAATCCTGAATTATCGCCAAGAGCCAGTTATCACTAAAGTCTCAATGATTGATGGTTATTTGTCAGGTATTGCTTGCGAAGTCAAAACCATAACTACTAATGATGTTCCTGCTTTTGCTCAGGGCGTTAAAATTGGCATGAGTCGTCAAGAGGTGCTGAAATTGATGGGCGAACCCATCTCAGAGCAACGCAATGACATTTCTATTTACAAGCTTGACCGACTCGCATACGCAAAAGATGGTCAACTACCAGTAAATATAATTCTCACAGATGGTCTGGTGGAGGCTATGAATGTCGGATTGGAAACTCCAGCCAAAATTCTGGGGATCATATTGCCAGCAGAACCAGCCATGCCAAAAAGCGGGTCTGTCTCCCAACGTATCCGAGTTGGAATGAACCCGCAACAGGTGATATCGATTTATGGTCAACCTACTTTTGTACAACCTTCAGTGTTTAAGCAACAGAAGGTTGTAGACTTCGTGTACGCTACGCTCAATACAGATGCTTCTACTAGATTTACATTTATTGACGACGTGCTGACACGTTTCTCTTTTATTCCTCAAGCAAATTTATATCGTTCTAAGTAGTGTGGCACGAATAGCAAATTACGTTTATATCGGCTATATCGGCTTTTAGATCAATGTGATTTTCCAGTTTTCTGGAAAATCACAAATCTTGTCTGCCTATAGGTGTTATTAAACAATATGTCTATTAATGTTTACAGCCACCTTGCTTGTGGTGTTGATGGGCATGATCGTGGCCGTGGGAACAGCCTTGCAAATCCTGCTTCATGAGATTGTCGCTGATTTCTTGCAAGGATTCATCCACAGCTTGTAAGCCAATCCAAGCATCAATCTTTTGGACATCAAATCCTACCTCGCGGTGTTCGCCTACTTCTAACAAAGGACGGCGAATCAACAGAGGATTTACCAACATCAGCGCCAAAGCAGTTTGGGCATCGATTTTTTCAGGAACCACCTCACCAGATTTTACCTTTGGAGCGGAAAGATTAAACCATTCGGCTACGGGGCGATCGCCAAAAAATGAACGCAACCGTTCAGCTGTCCAAGGTTCTTTTAGCAGGTTCTGTGGTATCACCTCATGACCGGCAGCTGTTAGCAAAACTTTTTGCTTAGTACCACCTTTACAGCCTGGTTTGCTATAGAAAATTACTCTTGCCATTCAACTATCTCCTAATTACTCTTTCGCGCTAAAGCGCCAACTACGAACCGATGAAATTAAAAATTCCTAGCTTTATGGCTAACTGAGTCAAACTCAAATCTCTCATTCGGATCGGTTTCGCCATAAATATTAAAAGTCACAGTTGGTTCATCACCCACTGCTTCTACATTGTGAATTGCATCGGGAGTAAAGCTAATAATGTCTCCTGGAGAGAGAGTTAACTCTCCCGTCGCTTCAATTTTGTCCTGAAATTCTGGGCTATTGGTGCGTCGCCAAAAAGTATTTTTTTCCTGGCCTTTTAGCACCGCTACTATTCCCCACGTTCCATGATTATGAATGTTTGAACGGGTTCCCGGTGCAAATGTTACTGTTTGCACAGTTAACGGAAAACCCAATTCATCATATAGGAGTAAAACAGAGCTTCCCGTTTTGGGTGAAGCCTCTAAATGTTGACTTTGCACCCAGTAGGAATTTACAATCAATCGCCTTACGAGCATCCGAATTTCTGGCAGAAAATTGGCTTCATTATCACCACTATTGAGAACATCTTCCACCTCAGTTAAAAACCGATAAAGGCGGTAATTTTCTCTCAATAAATCCCATGCTCTCACAGATTTACAGGCTTGATACTGACCGTCCCCCGTTAGCAGCCAATCCTTACCTTTCATAACTTTTAAATTGATAACGGCGAAGATTGAATGATCAGGATCGGAGAGATATTAGGAATATTGCCTACAGGAAGTTTAGTAGGTATGGTGATAGGAGGAAAGATAGAGTTACTATCAGTAGCCGCTCCTAACAGGGAGTAAGAGGAATATGATTTAGTAGATAACCAATTGTTCATGACTGTTCACCTTTATTTTTCATTGCTGACTAATTAATCATCTTCTTCTGCCGGACGTGTCAAAATATCCAGCAGAATCCCGGCACCAAAATCATTCTTGTCGTCTATCTGTTTGACTCTGGTGCTGATTTCTTTTGCTTCCTCGATTGCCCCTAACTTTGCTAGTACTAATCCAGAAGCAGCATAAGCATTTAAGTACAATCGAATTTGTGGGTCTTCTTTGCGATTGACTAATATCGGCTTAAGTTGCTCCCAGTGATCGGGGAGTTTTTCTAGTTCTTTAATTTTACCTAATAATTTGATTGTTGTTTGTAATGCAAGAGAATAATTGTTTTTATAATAGAAAAATCTATATGCTGCTACTAAGACATCTGTATTTTCACCAGTCTGTGCTAAAGCTTGTTGAATATACTTTTCCGATTCTGATGTGTTCTCCCAGTTTTGTGCAGCTAAAACTAATAGATTTTTGATGTCTTCTGGAACCTGGAACCATGAGAATTTGTTTGGATCAAGTTGCATAATAAGCTTTTTGGGGAGTGGGAAGTGAGGAGTTAGGAGTTAAAATTTAAGAATCTCTAATATCATGTCCGCTTGATTACTTATTAAACCCGAAGAACCCCACCCCGCCAAAGCTACGCTTTGTCTCCCCTCCCCGCAAGCGGGGAGGGGTTGCGGGTGGGCTTCTTTTATTATGGGTAATTTGGTGGACATGATATAACTTCTAACTTTTGTTAAAACAAAGTAAGAACGTACACCAAAGTGAATAAAATAATCCAAATAATGTCTACGAAGTGCCAGTAAATTTCTGTCATTTCGATGAAAGTATGATTGGTTGCAGAATATTCACCGGGAAGACGCGATCGCCACAATACACGTAATATCAATAACAGTCCGATAAAAACGTGCAAACCGTGGAACCCTGTCATGATATAAAAGCAGTTGGCGAAGACGTTGGTAGTCAGTCCGTATCCTAAAGTTGAATACTCATAAACCTGACCACCTAAGAAAATTGCCCCCATGAGTGCAGTAATTGCATACCACAGTTGCATTCCCTTGACGTTATTTTTTTTAATCGCCGTATCACCGAAGTGAATCACGAAACTACTAGACACCAGAATAATGGTGTTAATTGTCGGTACAAGTAGTTCTACTTCACTTCCTTCTGGAGGCCAAACGGCTGTAGTACTTCGGAAAAACAAATAGGTGGCAAAAAATCCGCCAAACATCAGGGATTCAGAAGCAAGGAATGTCAACAGTCCCCAAACTCTTAAATCTGGATGTTCTTCGTGTCCTGCACTGTGATCTTCGCTTGTCGTTGTAGCTATAGTCATAGATTTTTTGACAATATTATCTGCTGCGTCTGTTGTGGAAGCTTGAATAAAGAATGAAGTCTGAATCAGCAAAATTTCCATTCTTTATACAAAATCCTTGTTTAGCCAAACTCTTGACTTGTTCAGGAATTTTCAAAATTCCGAGTTTTGTTTATTGAATTCGGGTGTTCGTTTATTGAATTCGGGTGTTCGTTTATTGAATTCGGGCGTTCGTTTATTGAATTCGGGTGTTCGTTTATTGAATTCGGCCTTTTGTGTTCCAAGCTTGAAGTTCCGAGTTCCAAGCTTGGAGTTTTGGGTTCTCAAATCAAATGACTAGAAATTGCAGTCACCTTGAGTGCGATCGCATTAAGGACTTCCAAGAAATAAATTATCCAAATGAACGAACCACAGAGACGCAGAGAACACAGAGATAGGAGAAATAGAGAAGATTTTTGCGTCAGTTTTGGGATATTTTTTATTTGGAAGTCCCTTACTGAATATACTAATTAAGCAGTAGCTTCCGGTGTTGCAGATGGCTGTATTTCAGTACTATGACCATGACCGTAGTCATAAGGGCCATGAGTGACAACCGGCAATACTTCCCAGTTTTCAATCGCAGGTGGTGAGCTTGTTGTCCATTCTAAAGTCAAAGCTTGCCAAGGATTATCACCAGCCAAAGGCCCTTTCAGCCAACTGTAGATCATGTTGATGGCAAAAGGAATTACCGATATCCCCAAAACAAATGAACCAAAGGTACAAATTTGATTGAGGTCGATAAATTGGGGGTCATACATTGCCACTCGTCGCGGCATTCCTTTTAAACCCAACTCGTGCATGGGTAAAAAGGTCAGATTAGTACCGATGAAGGTAAGGGCAAAGTGAATGCGTGCCAAGCTTTCATTCAGCATTCGTCCGGTCATTTTGGGGAACCAGTGATAAATGCCGGCGTAGATGCCAAACACGGAACCGCCAAACAGAACGTAATGGAAATGCCCTACTACATAATATGTGTCGTGGACGTGAACATCAAAGGGGGCTGTTCCCATCGTCACACCGCTTAAGCCGCCCATGACAAACATGGACAATAAGCCAATGGCGAAAAGCATTGCACCTGTGAAGCGGATTTTACCACCCCAGAGGGTAGCAACCCAAGCAAAAATCTTTACGCCAGTGGGAACTGCAACTATGAGAGTGGAGATGGTGAAGAACATCCGCATCCAACCGGGTGTGCCACTGGTGAACATGTGGTGTACCCAGACGAACAAACCGACAACGCAGATGGCTACACTAGAGTAAGCGATCGCTTTATAACCAAAGATTGGCTTGCGGGCGTGAACTGGAATTACCTCCGACATAATGCCGAAGATAGGCAGAATCATTAAATATACTGCCGGGTGAGAATAAAACCAGAATAAGTGTTGATAAATTACAACGTTACCGCCTGCATCTGGTTTAAAGAAGGAGGTGCCGAAGTTGAGGTCAAATAACAGCAGAACTAAACCGGCTGCTAATACAGGTGTGGAGAGTAGCGCCAACAAGGAGGTTGCCAAGATTGCCCAGCAAAACAAGGGTACTTGATCCCATTTCATGCTAGGAACCTTCATCATCAAAATGGTGATCACAAAGTTCAGTGAACCCAAAATTGAAGAAGTTCCCACTAAAACGATCGCAAGTATCCACATAGTTTGAGCGATTGGTGCTGTCACCAAACTCAACGGTGGATAAGCTGTCCAACCAGATTGCGAACCGCCAAAAATGAAACTACCTAATATGAGTAATCCGGCTGGTGGGTTTAACCAAAAGGCGATCGCGTTCAGCTTCGGGAAAGCCATATCTCTAGCACCGACCATCAACGGCACCAAATAGTTACCAAATCCCCCAATAGCGCTAGGGACAATCCACAGGAAGATCATAATCGTCCCGTGATTGGTCATGAAAGCGTTATACAGATTGGGGTCGAGTACGTCTGATTCTGGTGTTGCTAATTCGACCCGCAGAGCGATCGCCATCAGTCCGCCGATGAGATAGAAGACAAACGCCGTCACCAGGTATTGAATACCAATAACCTTGTGGTCAACATTAAATGTAAAATAATCTTGCCATTTCCACGCCTTCAGATGGGAGGTGTGGCCAGCCACCATTTCCGGTTTATTTCCTTCTGGTGGAGTATTTTGTGGAAATTCTACCTGCGTCATATTTTTTACCACTATGCGCGACTCTTGCACAGATGCGATTAATCGCAACTCTTGTACAGACGCGATTAATCGCGTCTCATGACTACTGACTCTAGAGTTGCTGCACTAATTCCCATATCATGGGTGTGGGGCGCGAGAAACTCTGATGTTGATAAATCGGCAGGATTAACAGCAACGACTTGATTTAGGTTTTGCTGTTGAGCAATCTGGTTTTCTGTCCGCCAGCTATTATATTCTTCTGGTGTGTGGACAATTACCTGTGTCCGCATTGAACCGTGATAACCACCGCATAACTCAGCACAAACTACGGGATATGTACCTGGTTTGGTGGCGACAAATCGTAGTTCGGTAGGGATACCGGGAAGTGCATCTTGTTTTAGGCGGAAATTTGGCACCCAGAATGAATGAATTACATCTTGTGCTGAAAGGTTGAGTTGCACATCAGCACCGACGGGGATGTGCAATTCCCCAGAAGTAATGCCACTATCAGGGTAATTAAATATCCAGGCGTACTGTATGCCTTTGACATCAACAACTAAGTCGGCTGGTTTGTTTAGAGTTTGAGGAGATGCGCCAATCCCAATTGTTGGGGCTGTTGTTGCTTCAGTATTGCTTAATGTGGCTGCAATAGCGCTCCCTGGTATATGAGCAACATGAGCTGCTGAATGAGGATGACCCGCAGGATCAAAGCCACCCATTCGGTTAAAAACATCTACACTGTAGATGCCCAAGAGGAGGACAATCACTGTTGGAATTGCTGTCCAAAAGACTTCTAACGGCAAGTTCCCTTCTATTGGCACGCCATCGGTATCGTCACCCGGACGGCGACGAAACTGAATCAAAAAAAGTACAATGGTTCCTTCTACCACTAAGAAGAGTGCGATCGCAATGGTAAACATGACGTTGAAAAAACCGTCTACCAAAGGCGCTTGGAGCGATGCTTGCACTGGCATCAGAGTGTTATTCTGACCAATCCAAATACTGATTGCTGTAACTACTATCCCAGCAACCAGAGTCCATAGTGAAACAGGAACTTGTTGCATACATGCTACCTGCTTTGTAAACCGTCTTTAAACGTGTGATTCTCCGGGAATTGGGCATTGTTATCCATTCCCCATTCCCCATTCCCTTTTCACTTATTAACTTTCTAACGTGCAGCCATAAAAAATGGGGGAAACTTCCAGATTTTTTCCATATCTTTCCCCTCAAAAAAATACAAACTATATTTCAACTCCTATGAAAAAGTTAGCCCCCTGCTTTCATAAAAGCTAGTTATTCCAAGAGGGCACTGTTGACCTAATATTGATTAAGCTATATTAGCAGCAAGTTTAATTTTGTTAATAGCTAACATTTTGCGATTTACGGATTTGTTTACTGTGAACTATTTATTAGTTCCGGTAAATACTTAGTATTCCCCTCTAATTACCTTGCCTAGCGCATTTACGCTTTTTACAAACAGTGCCTCCTTGAATTAACAACAATTTGGACTAACTTCAAAAACTCTAATTGTTTAATGCAACATGGGTGTAGCAATTCTTCGGACAAATCCGTGAACACGCTTCACAACCAATACAGTTTTCTGGAGAAGTAACTGCCATTACTTTCCGTTCAATTTCTTCATCATCTTCATCTTCTACAAATTCGCCTTCTTCATTGAGCGCCTTCAAACCTAGCACATTGTACCCGCAGACTTTCACACATCTGCCACAGCCGATACATTTGTCCTTGTCAATCTCTTGAGCGAATTTTGGTGTCCAAGCTTTACCACCAAATGTCAAACCTGTTAGTTGTGCCATTAATAATTCCTCGGCATTTTTGCCTATTAATCTATTTGTGCATTAATCCTCATATTATCCTAGTCTTTTCTTTTTTTGTATTCAAAACTCACTTTTGTCTCATAAAAAATCGATAATTTTGAACACAATGAGAAATCATTTTTTAAATCAACAATAAATGCAAAATATTGCCAATAATAATTATCAATGATTAAAATTTCCTCGTTCTTACGATCCGTATGGGAACGCATTCACATGCGGTACAACATTATATTGCAAAGTGTAATGGCACTGGGCAGTGCCGTGCCCCTATGGGTGTACCTCACGTAAACGAGAAACGCTATATCTGCCTGGAGGCAGCAGCTGCTAATCAGCCACTCCCATGCAAAGTATAGAAAGGAGAGACGCATAAATTACAGGTTTGAAACCTACCCTTGTCGGTAAAGCCTCATGTAAACGCAAGTATATCGATAAAAGTGATGATATTATTTTTCAAATACTTTTAGCTTTAGACAAATAAATCTAGATAAACAGTATATGTATATACAAAAATAAATGTTCACTAATTACATTTTGATATATGCAATATGTATTTTAAAAAGCAATAATTTGCAATTATATTTGATTCAGATATTTATATAAATGATGACAAAATAAATACTGTTTTTCCATTTAAATAAATATAATGAATTTATGAAGAAAACATAATCAATTTATGAAGTAAGTGTAATTTTTATGGCAGAATCCGATCATGCTTTAAATATTAAAATTATTAATAAATCAGATGAAGTCCAATCGTATCAAACTTAAACATGTTCTTAAAATACTTTATGGTTAAAGCTAAAATGTTCATTCAATACGTAATTAAATGAATATTAAGATATCTTTCTAAGCTCGGTACGAACAAATTAATCATTTTTTTCATGAAATGTATAGTTAATAAAGAAGTTTTGTCAGGCTCGGTTTAAAAGCCTTAAATAGCTTCCAATTGGATGCAAAGTCAAAATATGGATGTGGAGAGTGAATGGGCGAGAATAATTTTTCTCGCCAGAAAGATTATGTCGTAGCGAGTCATGAATAGACAGGACTCATCCAGGGGAGACCTGAGACAGACATCTCAACGATTAGAGTGGGAAAAGAGCCAAATGCCTTATACAATTCCTAACAACAGTTGCGTTGGATGTGACAACTGCCGCCCCCAATGTCCTACGGGTGCAATCAGAATAGAGGACAATGAATACTGGATTGATCCTGGTCTTTGTAATAATTGTGAGGGCTATTATTCAGAACCGCAATGTGTAATAGCTTGTCCAACTAATTCTCCGATTCCTTGGCAGTCGAAAAAGGGGAGATGCAAAGTTGAACCGAGAGATGCTAGCAGTTTAGATTTGTTTTCTAACGGCAAGAATAATCCATTTGCTTCTGCGATCGCAATTTGGGAAGCTTGTAATGTACTATCACAACGCACATCCCTACATTGGGAAACCGATGAAGAAGGCTACATAAGCTACAGCCGACAAATCAATCAGGGCCGAGGTGCGATCGCGTTTCACATTCAAGATCCATTTAAAGTTAACGACAAGGCCACAGATATAGCAGCAATTGAAGGGCTTGACATCAGAGCGGCTTGCATACATCTAATTTTTGCAGCTTACGCCACAGCTTTAGATCAACCTTGGGAGCAAGAATTTGCGATCGATGAGCGACAAATTGAGAAATATTTGGGGATGGAGAAACGCAAAGATTTAAGCAAAGCTGCCAAACTGGCTTTAATGAAAAATCTTGTCCAGCAAGCTTGCTCCCTGGTTATCTCCATTGACTGGCCTCAACAAGGTCGAATTAACGGATTCTCTATTACAAACACCCGCTTATGGCATTTAGTGGATATTCAGCACCACTTTCAAGAAGACAATCTTGGATGCAAATATCTTATTGGGCTAACTTTTAAAGTAAAAGCAGGTATTTGGGCACAATATTTCTTAAACAAACAAGCATGTAAAGAGCGAACCGCATTCTATCAATACGGCAGTCTCCCTAAAACGCTGCTAACCACAGTCATGAGCATTTGGCAGCAACATGAAGGCGGAGTCCGATTAATGCTGTGGTTGCTGTTTAAAACCAAAATGGGCAAGGAACAACGCATTACTATTCCTACCTTGTTGCGTATTGCTTACGGTGAAGAAAAAGTCGCCCTTGCATCCAGACAACGGGAAGAACGCAAACGTCTGCTGCGAACTTTTGAAAGCGATTTAGAAATTCTTAATCACTATGGAATGAAACCACTTTTCGATCCAGTTACCTATCCGCCAGAAATTCAGCCTTTATGGGCGAAGTTAGTTGATCTTCCAGAAGATCCAGATGAAGCATTAGAATTTTGGACTAATGACGGTGGTGCTGAAACTCGCCTCACAGACACAGGCCCCCGTGGTAAGTGGAATCTGCTCATGAATGCGCGGATTTTAGCTTTTGAACTCCCACCAGAATGGGAACAGCAAATTTCAGAATCGGAAAAAAAGAAAACAAGAACTGCTAAAGCCAAAAGGAAGCCTAAAGCTACAGGCGATTTACTAGGGGAACAGATTTTGCAGGCGCGAAAAAATTTGAATCTCTCTCAAAGAGAATTGGCAAAGCTTACAGGTAAAAGCCAAAGCTGGATTCGAGATATCGAAAATGGCCGTTTAAAAGCCAAATTAGAAGACCAAATACTTTTACGAAAAGTCTTGAATATGACTTAATCTTGATTCGGAATTTAAACGCAGAGGGGCGCAGAGGGAAACGCAAAGGGACGCAGAGATTTTGTTACGAATTTGTGCAGCATTATACTAAATACAGTAAGACTCCGCGTACCTCTGCGCTTCCCTTTGCGTCCCTCTGCGTTTAAAAAATCTTCTCTTTTACGTACTATAACTCATCACTTTACTAGAGGTAAGCCAAAGACTACCTACAGCATATTTAGTAACTACCAACTCTCGTGTAGCATTGCATGAACTCTTCAGTTGTTGAGTCTTGGTTTCATCTTTCACAAGTTTAGCCTGGTAGGTGTAGAGAGAACCAGAAGGTTGTTCAAAACTTAGCTCACCCAGAATAGTATTATTGTCTAAACTTTGCTCCAAAATTTTGCCTGCAACTTTGTAATTAAACCAATCCCATCCATTACAAAGCATTAGTTCTCTTTCCAAAACCTGAAGTGCAGCAGGCAGAATTCCCCAGCCTCTATATACTTTATTTAAGCATTGAATATCGCCAGTACGAGTCAAAATCGATCTAAATGAATCTATATCTATACGGCCGTAATATCTTCCTTCTGGCAAGTCTATAATTGTTGGTGCAAAACGATGTCCACCAAAGTGTGATGATTTCCAAATTCGCACATTATCCAAGCACAAATCAGAATTCCTTGCTGTAACATTGAAGTAAAAGGGAGCGCCATATCTGGCACAACATTTATCATGGCTACCGTGGGTACAAACTAAAATATCTTTAGTGGCACTGGTTTCTATCTCATAATTAGAACTGACACCCCATAACCATTTTTGGACAACTGCTGCTACTTGCTCAATATTTGCTAGCTTAAACTCTTGCTTATGGTATCCATTACTTAACCCCTCTTGTTTTTGATAAATCAAAAGCGTGGTGTGATTTACTTTGTGTGATACATCATTAGCAATTAAGAGGAATCTAATTGGTAGTTTAGCACGCTTCACTTCCTCTACCAAAATCCTCAAATTCTGGGGCACCCATTTGGAATTAAAGGCTTCTGATGTCCAAGGTAAAGGACACTCAACTAAAATATAAGTTTGATAATTGGTGGCGCTACCAATAACATCTTCTCCCGCTTGCAGTGAATCGTCAGAACAAAAAAAAGTATTCATCTCGCTGTACTCATTAGCGTATTTTATGGACAAAAGGCATTACAAAATACAAGTGTGTTCTTAACTACAATATCCTTGGCTAAAGGAGATAAAAAAGAACAATATTCATTTCCCAGTTAAAACTAGGTAGCCACTTTATAACATCATTATTTATCAAGGTCTTTCCGGTTAATAAAGTCTCCACAATAGAGATAAACAGCATCAAGATAGATTTTTCCGTATGCGCGGCGTTAATTTTGTATCTAGTTTTATTGTTATTTGGTATCTTGTAAACTTTCACTTGCTGAAACTCAGCTTTTCTGAACTTGGTTTTGTTTTCCAAAATCAAATATGTTCAATCTTGTACTATTGCTTAGAGAGTAACAAGCGATCAACTTGCTTATAATATAGATGTAGCTGATATTACAATCAAAAATATTGCTAGCAGCAACATAGTTATTTAAAGTTTTGCTGAAATTTTTTACATAGCTAGTTACAGTTGTTGTTTTTACACATAAAGATATAATTTTATGTTGGTTTTGTTTGAACATACTCCTAAAGATAGATGCGAAAATACCTGAAAAACAGATGATAATTTGGTAAGCCCATACTGTTTTAAAACTGTTTTATCTGCTTTTAATCTATTTATCCATCCTATTGAGAATAATTATCAACTATACAAGAAAAAATAAAAACAATTAAATTAGGGGTAAATGCTTTTTGCCCCGTACTTCATGCGAGATAAGTTAACGATAAAAACTAGTGACTAATTATTAGCAGCGTCACTAACATCAACATTAACAAACCTGTTATTTACCCTTTTACCTAATCTAACTTCCTGAAGCTCATGTCAGGGTTTGATTATATG
>Ga0335395_10000809_pt1 | contig 19813 bp, 16 predicted proteins | sample MAT02_FD_205744 | JGI IMG/M metagenome (GOLD analysis project Ga0335395, IMG submission 205744) | Freshwater microbial communities from Lake Fryxell liftoff mats and glacier meltwater in Antarctica - MAT-02 (spades assembly) (version 2) ...
CCGCCGTCGCCAAAGAATCCCTAGAAACCGGCAAATCTTTGCGGCAAATTGTGCTAGAACAGGGTTTAATGAGTGCAGAAGACTTGGCAAAAGTTCTAGATTTAGAGAAAATGAGTGCGATGCCAACATCTTCTGCTAACGTATAGGAGCTCGCAGGAATCAGCTAGAAACTAGAAGGCTGAACTCGATTTAATTTTGCATTCTGCCTTCTGAGTTCTGCTTAACGGCTGTCACAGGTTAAAGTTAAAGAATTCAGAATTCAATCTCTTACATTTAATTCTGAATTTTTTTTATAGTCTAAAGTTTGGGAGCAAGATTTATGCGCGCAGGTTCTTTTGGCAAATTAACTCAAGATAAAGAGAACACAACTCAAGTGACATTTCATTATGTGGAAGGTCACACGGAAACTTTTACTATCCCGATGCCTGCACAAGAATTTCAAGAGGAAGTGCTGAATTTATTAAATCAACCTTGGTTGACTTTTCATTTAGTCGATCAAACGGTTTTTATCTGCACTGCCCGGTTGGTGAAAGTGGAAGTTAAACCTGCTATCCCGGAACTTCAAGGTCAAGGTATTTTCTCTAACTCCCAGCGAGTTAGTACCATGCAGCGGGCTGCTTCTGGCAGATTACCGATGTCTACTTAAACTTAGTTGGCGGTAATTGGTAATTGCTAATGGGTGACAAGTGGTAAGGTGCGCAATGCGCACCCTACGTATAGAAGTTGTGCGTAAGTCCCGGAAAATATTCCCAATTCCCAATTACCAATTACCAATTCCCAATTCCCAATTCCCAATTCCCAATTCCCAATTACCAATTATGTCTGCTGTTAGTTTAATTCGGGCCAATTCATACGATCGCCAAAATCTACTAAAATCTTTAGAAAATTTGCTCGCACCCTTGGGCGGAATGTCGGCTTTTGTCAAATCGGGCGATCGGGTTTTACTCAAACCCAATCTCCTGACAGGTGCTCGCCCTACCAAAGAATGCGTCACCAGGCCAGAATTGGTTTACTGCGTGGCGAAAATGGTCATTGAAGCGGGCGGAAAACCCTTTTTAGGTGACAGTCCAGCCTTCGGTAGTGCGATGGGTGTAGCCAAAGCCAACGGTTATTTACCACTGTTGGCAGAACTCAATTTGCCAGTAGTGGAGTTTCAAGGAAAACGCTACGAAACAGTCAGCCAAGAGTTCAATCATCTCCGACTTTGCAAAGAAGCAATGGAAGCAGATGTCGTGATTAACTTGCCCAAACTCAAATCTCACGTTCAATTAACCGTGACAATGGGCGTAAAAAACTTGTTCGGCTGCGTACCGGGGAAAATGAAGGCTTGGTGGCACATGGAAGCCGGCAAAGATAGCGCCAGATTCGGTCAAATGCTGGTAGAAACGGCCCGAACAATTAACCCAAATCTAACAATTTTGGACGGTATAATCGGTCACGAAGGTAACGGGCCCAGCGGCGGCGAACCTAAGTTTTTAGGAATTTTGGGCGCGTCGAGTGATGTGTTTGCTTTGGATCGAACTTTAGTGGAAATTATTAATGTCGATCCGGCGCTGGTTCCGACTGTAGCTGCGGCGATCAAATTGCGGCTGTGCTCGAATTTGGAGGCGATCGATTTTCCGCTGTTGCAGCCGGAAACTCTCAAGGTTTTGGATTGGAAGTTGCCCGAAAGTATGATGCCCATTGACTTTGGGATGCCCCGCGTGATCAAGTCTACTTTCAAACATTTGTATATCCGCTTCATTAAAGAAAATAACGGAATGTATGTGTTTTTCTGTAAAAAGTGACAAAGCAAGTTGCAACGATCGGGACATTTTTTGGGTAGCGCCTGAAACCCGCATTCTACAGTTTAAATTTTAGCTTCTGAGGAACCTGAAACCCTATTCTACGCTGATTCGTGATTAAAAACTGTCCGAACTATTCATCTTAAATGAGTTATCTTAAATAAGATGTTAAGCTCAAAACTATCCCGGAGCAATATGTTTCTGAAGCCTAATAATTTTAGGGTACTCATCTAATGTGTATTATGATACACAATTTTCAAGGACGATAATTGATGCCAGGATTTAAGCTCCAACTTCACTGGTGATCAGTCATCAAGTACCGAAATAAGGAGAACTACAATGCAAACTCAGAAGTCCTTAAGTCCTACCGTCGTTTGTCCTATATCGGGACAGAGTATGAAACCCTGGTTATTCATGCCGGGTGATTGGCGAAGACCAGCAAATAAAGAGTCATTTCAATTGTACTGGTGTCAAAAGTCACAACTTGGATGCATTAATCCTCTACCAGAACTTAAGCAAATCGAAAGCTTCTACGACATCGACGATTACTATACTCACCATGCAGACTTTACCGACTCAGAATCTGCCTCTTCTATTTCCTTCTTCGATAAATTGCGCACCCACCTAGCTTGGCGTTTCGATAGGGGAGTAGATGTCACAACTCAATGGTGGAAACAGCACTTCGGGACTTCTTCTTACGAGATATTAGAAATCGGTTGCGCCAATGGCAAACTGCTGGAAGAATTAAAATTTAATGGTAACAAGGTCTGGGGAGTAGAACCAGATAGACAAGCTTTGCGTTTCGCCGAGGAACGAAATCTTGATGTATATTATGGCACTGCTGAATCTTTGCCCCCGGAAATCACGTCGAGAAAGTACGACATGATTATTATGAACCACGTACTGGAACATACAATAGATCCTTTACTGGCACTCCGCAATGCCATGAAGTTGCTCGTGGAGGGCGGCAAATTGGTGATGGAAGTACCCAATAACTCGTGTATGGCGCTAAAAGCATCAGGGATTGCATGGCTCCACCTAGATGTGCCAAGGCATTTGTATTTCTTCACACCCGACAGTTTGCGCGCTATCTGTAAACAGGTGGGATTTGAGGTGATTTCTACCGAGTTTAATGGCTACTATCGCTTATTTACCAACGGTTGGATTGATGATGAAAGAAAAATCTTGAATGTGTTCAATTCAATGGAATTAAATGGGATTGCTAAGCCCAAAGAAAACAGTAAATTCCAATCTTGGAAGTTACTACTGAAAACATTTCTTGCTCCCGACCACAAAAAATACGATTCAGTCAGAATTGTTGTAAAAAAGCCCTAGTAAGAGCGAAGGAAGGGAAATAAAGCTTTGAGAATTTCTTAGTAACTTGAGAATTTCAGCATCAAGGCTTCGCATTACCTAAGACAGGACTTACGCAGGGTGCATCTCACTTCGACAATTACCAGAAAAAATTGGGTTAAAGCCTCTCCCTTGTAGGGAGAAATTAAAAGCAGACTATTCATTACTCCAATCCTCTTGCTTCCAGGTAGAGGTCGCCCTCAACTGTCAACTGTCAACTGTCAACTGTCAACTGAATGAAGTCTTTTTTGCTTTAGTGGGACTTTCCCCGTATAGCAAAGCTTCCATAAAGCTATATGAACTCGCACTATTCAAGCAAAACTGAGATGCTCCCCTGACGCACCAGATCTACATACGGTTTGAAAGTAGGAACAATCCCGATCAGGAATCGCCCCTACCCCTAGACTTCTTGCGTAAGTCCTGTAAAATATTTTATTTAGGGCAGCCAGCGGGGGCGGAATCCTTTTAAAGGCAGTGCTTGAGGTGATGGAGAATTATTAGATGCTGGTGTATTTTTTAAGTTTAAAAGTATGAGAGTTGAAGAGCCGATCGCACTTGGGCCATCTGTCCTCAAATCTCCTGGGACTGGTTCTGATTTCTTGACAACTAACCGATCTAACAGCAATTCTAACCCATCGGGCGACAAACTCATTTTTGTCTCGACTTGATCTGGCAAAACTAACAAGGGTTTTACTTTAAATGTCTGCAAATCAATTGCTTCGAGGGTGAGTTGCTCGGAAAACTCTTTCCCTGGCTTGCGCCTGGTTAACAAGCAGTAAAGCTGAGGAGTTCGGGGGTCAAACTGACAGTTGATAAATTCTCCGGCGGTGCGGATCAATTCTTTTTGCAATCCCTGGTTTGTTACTAAAAAGATTGACTGCATAAAATCACTGTTGTACTTCAGCATTGCTGATTCTCTGCCGTCGGGAGTGAAGCTGAACACTCTCCGAAAAGATGGTATGAACTCTAAAGGTTTGACGTTTGGTGTCAGGGATAAAATAGCGATGCCGTCTGCTTGGGGATTGGCTAATGTTGCGCTGTCTGGGGCGATCGCATCCAATCTGTCGATCGATCTGTTAAAATAAAATTCTTCTTGTTTACTGGAGAGTAATCGTCAACAAAAACCTACTAACTTTGCTGAGCTGCTCCGGTTCTGTAGCCTTAATGCTGTTAGCAGTAAATCCCGCCAATGCTAGCACCCCAATTTCCCAAAATCGCAGCATTGAGTTCAATCGCGAAATCGCAGCAAATCCAGATATAAATCAAGACGAAAGCCAATCCTCGCTGCCAGAAATCAACTCAGACAAAATAGGAAACCTCGCCACCATAAAATTAGGCTGCGACTGCACGGGCTGTCGAACCCAAGTCCTCCAAATGATCCAACAAGGACGGTTGATACTTCCTCAGTAACGTAGATAGTAATTTACCAGAAAGAATTGGTTTAAAGCCTCTCCCTTGTAGGGAGAAATTAAAATAAAACTATTCATTACTCCAATCCTCTTCCTTCTAGGTAGAGGTAGAGTTCGCTGTCAACTGTCAACTGTCAACTGTCAACTAAATGAAAAAACAAGCAAAACTGAAGTTACAGAAAACAACCCATTAATTCGTGATTTAAATCGTCACAAGTTTAAAGTCGCCAGTCAAAATAATTAATTATTATTTCTACTTTTGGCTTGTGGCTTTTTATTTGTCAAAACTGACTATTTACAACAGAAGAGAGAAATTTCAACCATACAACACTTCTTCTACAGGTGGCGTAGCGTCTTTGGGGTCAAACTCTTTGAGTTTGAAAGCTTGCAACAAAAACAGCCAGATATAAAGCGGATTCAACAAAACATACCGCTGCCAGAGACGCCGGGGTTCCTTAATCATCCGAAACAGCCATTCCAAGCCTATCTTAGATAAAAACTCAGGAGATTTAGCCAAATTTCCCGCATGAAAATCGTAGGCTGCACCTACAGCAATCAGTGGCATCGATAAGTCGTCCCGGTATTCGTAAGCCCAGACTTCTTGTCGCGGACACCCCAAACCCACAAAAGTAATTGCTGCACCGCTGTTGCGAATTTGCTGGGCAATTTCCTGTTTCTCTTGGGGCGAAATGTGCCTAAATTTAGAAGGCTGAGTTCCCGCAATAATTAACTTGGGAAAACGCTGGCAGAGATTGCGAGATAAAGCCTCCAGTACAGAAGCTTTAGAGCCGTACAAATAGATAGATAATCCTTCTTCTGCCGCACGTTCGCAGATTTGTAACATCGCATTTGGCCCGCAAACTCGATCGGGCAATTCAGTATTGTAGAGCAAATTTAACGCCCATCTTACAGGTTGTCCATCTGGCAATACTAAGTCAATGTGATTGATCCGATAGCGATGAGTGCTGTCAAGCACCCCAGTCATTACCCCGTGAACCGCTAAAGCCGAAACAGACAGTGGTGTTCCGGCGCTGGCTGCTGCAATAATTTTGCTGACAGCAGCTTCATAATTAACAGCATTTACTAATATACCGAGTACATTCTTTTTCCCTAAATCAATCATGGAACACCTCTCTAAGCCAACACTTGCCGTTACAGTCATAAATCTCCTGTAGGATTTGTTTAACTTTGTATTCAATCATTTGCCAAAATTGCCAGCACATTCTTTTGATAATTCAATCCTTCGACTCCTCTTTCAGCCAGCGCTCGCGGTTACATTCATAAATCTCCTGTAGGATTTGTTTAACGTTATATTTCATTTTCCAGTCAGGATAGTGACTGGCGAATTTTGAATTGTCGCTAATCCACCAAATATGATCGCCAATGCGATTCCCTTCAGCATAAGTCCAATTAAATTTGCGTTCTGAAATTGCCTCGCACATCTGGATGGCTTCTAACATAGAACAATTGCTGTAGCGGCCTCCTCCTGTATTATAAACTTGCGCGCTTTTGGGAGCTTTATAAAACTCATAAAAAGCCGAAATTAAATCAGCACTATGAATGTTGTCGCGGACTTGCTTGCCTTTGTAGCCAAACACCGTGTAAGGAATTCCCGTGACGGCGCACTTCATTAAGTAGGCGAGAAATCCGTGTAATTGAGCTCCAGAATGATTGGGGCCAGTCAGACAGCCACCCCGAAAACAAGCGGTATTCATATTAAAATAACGACCGTATTCTTGAACTAAAACATCAGCAGCCACCTTAGAAGCACCAAACAAACTATGCAGGCACTGGTCGATCGACATATCTTCCCGAATGCCACTTTCGTAAGTATGACCTGGTTCAATTTCCCACCTGTGTTCTAATTCAACCAAAGGCAATCTGTTCGGCGTATCGCCGTATACTTTGTTGGTAGAAGTGAAAATGAAAACGGCTTTGGGACAGTACAAGCGAGTTACTTCTAAAAGATTGAGAGTACCGTTAGCGTTGACGGTAAAATCTATTTTAGGAGCGCGGGCCGCCCAATCGTGGCTGGGTTGGGCTGCTGTGTGAATTACTAACTCGATCGACTCGCCGTACCGCTGAAAGATATTGGTAATCGCTTCATAGTCGCGAATGTCCACATCTAAATGGTAATACTTTGTTCCCAGTGATTTTTCTAGTAGTTGGCGGTTCCAATTAGTAGAACCATCAGCACCAAAAAAAAACTGGCGCATATTGTTGTCGATGCCAACTATGTCGAAACCTAGTTTGGCAAAGAACTTACACGCCTCAGATCCAATTAAACCCGCCGCTCCAGTAATGATTGCAACGCTCACGTTTCACCGCCTCAAAAATATAGTTTTCTTTGTTTTGCGAGATCGAGGGAAAATCAGAAGTTATCCTGATTTTCCCTCGAATACATCTTCGCACAATTGGGCAAAAAATTTACCTTTAACATCCCAATCATAGATTTCCATGACGCGCTTTTGACCCGCTTGACCCAAGCGCGATCGCAATTCACGATCCTGCGCTAAACATACTATAGCTTCTGCTAGACCTTGCACTGCGCGATCGGGGTCAATAGCAGCCACTTTAATCCCAGTTTCGGCAGTCACTTGAGTAGCCGGGCCACCCAAATCCAAACAAATCGTTGGACGACCAACCCCCATCATTTCCGTACAGACAAAACCGCCAGAGTCATGCAAACTCGGGTGGAGGAGAACGTGAGACTCCCCCATTTTAGAAAGGGTTTCATTGCGCGGTAAAGCTCCCCAAAAGTGTACTTTATTTCCAAGTCCCAATTCTGTCACCAAAGTTTCTAAACGCTGTCTTTCTGGGCCATCTCCGACAATCCAATATTCCGATTGTTCCAGCTTCGCCTCCGCAAATGCACGGAGTCCCAAATGTACCCCTTTCCAGTGTAATAGACGACCAACACTAATAAATCTAATTGGTAGATCCGGCGGGGTTGGAAATTTTTCGAGTTCCTCAATTTCCCGCTGCGACAAACCGACTTGTGAGAAAATTTTCACATTTTTTGCTTTGAGAAATCGCAGTCTGGCTGCTGTTTCTTCCGTAGTAGCTAGCGCCACGGCACTGCGGCGCGCCGTCAGCCCCACAAACGGATCGCGTTCTCCGACGCTTTGAGCCAATGCTCGCAGCGTTTCGTAAATTTTGCCCCGGCGACTAAAATCTTGCCAAAAAGGCTTTGGTGCTGCCTCTGCGCCCCCGACAGGCCCCCAAATAAAAGGATGTGGTAACAGCGCTAGGAAACTTGGAGACCAATGCTTGACATAAGTTACGTGGTGTACTATATCAAAACCGATTTCGCGATCGAGCTTTCGAGCGATAAAATAAGCCCAGATTTGCCACAAATAGTAGTGAAGTTGCAGCAATCCCTGTTTTCCCTTCCAATCTTCGCTCCACCCAAACGGATCAAAATAAACAAAGTGCAGGTTGGGCACTGGATTGCGTTCTAGTTCTGCTTCAATGTACGATCGACAAAACGTCCGAGTAAATACCCAACTTTCGTGATGTTTAGCAGATTGGATCACAGTATTCCATCCTACTCCCTCTTCAGATCCCAGATTTGGTTCGCAAGCAAAGGCAGATAATAAAATTTTCATCAGTAATTGGTAATTAGGAATTCGTAATTGGTAATTGGTAATTGGTAATTGGTAATCGGTAATTGGTAATTGGTAATTGGTAATCGATCATTTAAATCCGTTACATCCGTTACATCCCGTACATTGCTCGTTGCCGAACTTTCTTCACCTCTTCCCCATCAAAAAAGATGTAACTTCGACATAAGCTTTAGCTGCTGTTTCAGGAGATTTTTGAGAAATTAGCTGCCGCGAACACTCTCCCATCGATTCAATAAAATCAGGACTATCTATAAAAATCTGCATTTTTTCTGCCAACTCCTTGGCATTGCTAGGATCGAAAATATAACCGTTTTTCCCTGACGCAATTAACTCACTAGAAGCAGCACCGTTAGAACACAATATCGGTTTCCCAAACACCATCGCTTCCGGTACAACCATGCCCCAGACATCCTCAAAAGTCGGAAAAACAAAAACATCAGCAAGCTGAAAATAAGCACCCAAACTTCCGTAATCAACCCATCCCACCCAGTTTACTTGCTCACGGAAATCTTGCTCTTTAATAAAAGCTTCCAACTCATCTTGCTGGTCGCCCTTGCCAACAATTAGTAAAGTATAATCAGAATATCCTTGCTTTTTGAGAATAGCACAAGCTTCTAACAGGGTCTTAATTCCTTTTCGAGCTGTGATCCTTCCCACATATAAAAAAACTGGCTGTTTGAGATCTAAATTTAGCGGCTTTGTCGTGGCCAAAGGTTTCAGCAGCGTTTCCGCATCGGGAACTAAATAAGTTCTCGTAAAAACTTGCTCTTCCGGTGCATGGAGAACCTCCACCAAATATCTTTTCCCGGCTTGGCTGTTAGAAACAAAAGCATCGGCAAACTTAGCTAGAATGCGTCTGGCGAATGTCCGAAAGCTCGAATCTCGAAAATCCGTGTTCGGAGAACTACCATCATAAATAATTGCCACTCGCCATTGACAAAACGGTTTCAGGAGAATTACCAAGACAGTCCACAAAGAAAAAGCTTGCGGAAAAACCACTTGAGGCCTAAATTTGAGCAAGTGACCGATTATACTAGGCGACACTGCGATGAAACCGCGATCGTAGCCTGCTTCTATCTTTGTCGTCTCGACAAATTTAGTTTTTCCTACTAGCTGAATAGCTGACGATCCCGGCATTTGCGGATCAAATCCCGGCCAGACACCGCCAGTATAAAACACAGTGTTTTTAAACACTTTCGTAAATTCTCTTAAAACTGGCTGCCAGTATGCTCCCAGACCCACTTCGGGAACCAGCCAAGCGACGCGGAGTTCATCCATGTTAATATTTACCTACATTCAGATTGTTAAGCTTTAGGAATTGCTAGGATATTCCCTTCCTGCGGAGCATCTACACTTTGTAACTCTCCCGTATCTTTGACAATAAAAAACTCGTAGCCCAAAATTTTCAGAAAATTCCAGGCACCAGAATCCGACAGCTTAAATCTATCAATTGCTTTTTCGTTAATTTCAAACAGAACGGTCGGTCGCATTTTGCTAAACAGTGACTTAGCACCCTTCAAGACGTATTCTTCTGCACCTTCTACATCCATTTTGATAAAATCTACTCGTTCAATCCCTTCGCGGCTCAAAACACTATCTATGGTGCTTGTAGCTACTTCTTCATAACTTGTAGTTTCGCTGCCGTCCCCTCCTAGAGAGTAACTGTTTGGAGCGTTGTCAATGTGGTAAAATCGAGCAGTTCCTTCTGTATCTGAAAGAGCAGATTTAAACAATTTGACATTAGCCAAATTATTTAATTTCACATTTCGATCGAGATTTTGGTAAGACTCTTCTCCAGGCTCGAATGAAAGAACTACTCCGGAATCTCCTACTAATTTTGCTGCTAAAACCGTATAAATTCCGGTGTTAGCCCCCGCATCTACAAAAACCGAGCCTGCAGAGAGCGATCGCTCTAGGTAGTACAACTCTGGCTCGTAATCTTCTCGGAGTACAAAAATGCCTGTCGAGCCGGCTTGTTTAAACTTAGCAGGCAAGAAAAAACGGCACTTCCATTTGGGGATTTCCACAGTTGCGGGAATTCCCAACTGGCAAAGCACTGCCCAATATATCGTGCGAAAAACAGCAGTCGCAGGAGCTTTTTTGAAAGCTCGATGACTTTTTAGATAGTTCCATTTAGTTTTGAAATAACTCAAATTTGATTGTATCATTGTCGTTTCCTAGATTTTGCGTTCTCCGTCGGCAGCCGTGAATTATTCAATCATTTTTTTTCATACTCCCTTTAACTTACTAATGAAAGACAGCCAAATTAACCTGCGGTAGGGCAGCAGCCAATATATCTGCCAGAAAAAACCCCCGTGCCGCTGAGTGTAAACTTTCCACTCTTCTAAAGGTTGAAGAGTTACATCTTGGAGTGATAAACCTTTAGGTTTACCAACTTTTTCCAATTGCTCGGTTAAAGGTTGAGCGACAACTTCTGCGGGTTTGGGGTTGAGAGCGCAAGTGCCGGTATAACCGGGAGCGATCCAAACTGTACATCCTTGTTGTTTGGCTCGCCAACCGTAGTCGTAGTCGGCTGCGTAATGCCTGAAAGCCTCGTCTAAATTGCCGACAAGTCGAACTACTTCTTTAGGGATTAAAACAACATTCCCATTCATAGTATCGCATGGCTGCGGCTTATCATTCGGTTCTACCGCACGTAAGTAAATGGGATGCCACCACCTGCTTTGAACCATTCCTCCGTAAGTAAAATCACTGGTTTCTGGATCGCGAGTAGAGCCGGCGACGATCGCCTTTTTTTCTCCTTTTTCAATTAATTGGCGACTGGTTGTCAGCAGGTCATTTAAAGCTTCTGGTTCGAGTACGGTGTCGTCGTTGAGCCAGACATAGTAGTCTGGATCGTCTTTGATGGCTTCGCTGAAAGCCACCCGCATTCCTCCATTCCAAAATAAGTTACCATCTCCCGAAAAAATCTTGACTTGAGGGTATGTTTGCTGTACCGCTGCGGCTGTGCCATCAGTGCTGCCATCATCTACCAGATAAGCATTGAGTGCAATTTCACTTGTTAATTTTTGCTTAAACAGCGACTCTAGAGCGGCTAAAGTCTTTAACTTGCGATTATGGCAAGTCATCAGGACTGCTATACTTATCTGCTCCATCTATATCAAATATTTGGCTGTTTGTGCAAAAATGGTAGAAAACAGTCATCGGGCGATCGACAATGCCGATCGACTTCGAGTCCTATCCAATTATTAACTTAATTTGTCCCAACTATCAAGATATTTACTCGATCGCTGATTTTTTAATTTTTCCAGCTTTGCCCAGACTCTAATTGCCTGACGGGGTAATTGTAGCAATCAATACGTCCACTGTCCGAATATATACCAATACACATCCAAAAACAGGTATTTTCGATAGCCTACAAATTGTCGGTTTAATGAGTTTTACCTACTTAGGGGCTTGCCAAACTTCTTGATAAAGGTTTTGATACTCGCGAGCTTGCACTTCTAACGTAAACTTTTCTTCAACTTTCTCTCGTGCGTTGCGACAAAGTTTTTGGTGCCGCTCTGAATCTTCTAGCACCCAAGCAATCCCTCGCGCTAAATCCTCACTGTCATAGGGTTGGGCTAAATAACCATTATGCTGGCGATCGACAATATCTTTTAATCCCGTCACATCAAAAGCCACCACAGGCGTACCGCACGCCAAGGCTTCCGATGCCGTTTGACCAAAAGCTTCGTACCGCGACGGCACAACCATCACATCCGCCGCCGCATAAACCTTTGACAAAGCAGCATCATCCAGCCTGCCTAAATAATGAGTTTTGAAACCAACATCGATCGGGCTTTCAGGCTCAGAACACCCAAAAATCACCAGCTCAATCTTATCTTGCCATCCCGACTGACTAAGGCTTTGCAAAGCCGGAACTAGCAACGGAAAACCCTTCCAGCGATCGCCCGTTCCCTGCATCGCCCCAAACAACACCAACTGTTTATCTTGAGGCAAATTCAAACTATCTCTCACTTGCGATCGGTTCAGCGGCTTGTAGAGTTCAGCATCAAGACCATTAGCAATCACTTTAACTGGATATTTTTTCAACAAAGAACTAGATTTCGCGCATTCAGCCAACCAATTACTCGGAGTCACCAAAGTCAGATCCAAATTCTGCCAAGCATCAGCTTTTCGCTGCCAAATCCAACGAGAAATATCAGCATCTTTAGTGCTGTGCAGTTGCGGACAAGCACCGCAAGCATCTAAATAGCGATCGCAATTTTCACTATAGTGACATCCACCCGTAAACGCCCACATATCGTGCAGCGTCCAAACCACAGGTTTATTAAACTTTGCCAGGGTTTCAATCTGCATATAACCTTCACAAACCCAGTGCAAATTAATCACATCTGGGTTAATTTTGGCAACTTCCGCAGCCAGGGAATCGGGAACCCATTGCGGCGAAAAAATTACCTGACCTAATTTTGGATACAGTTTTAACGGCAATCTATTTAATTTAGATCGGAGACTCTTAAACTTTTCTCCTAACTTTGTCGGCATCAACCGTACCGTTTCATCATCACTAGACTTATAACCAGCCAAGATTTCGGAATTTACCCCGATACTTTGCAAGCCCTGGTGCAGGCGATAAGTCGCCCTCGCAGCACCACCTTTAAGATCGTAATTACTTACCAGCAGAACTTTCATCAAAACATCCTTAACTCAGGCCTACTTACTCAACAATTGTTTAATTTTTCGTTGTACTTTCTTGACCAATTTCGGATCGTAATCATATAAACTATCCTGAGTGAAGCGATCTGCTTGAGCGTCTCGAATCACAAACGGAGGATGTTTGAGAGGAAAGGCGATCGGTTCAACAGACATATTATTGTAGGGACTGTTGATATCATCGGTATGAGTTCCCCCTGTTCCGTGTCCGATATTTGCTGCTAAATTGACATTAGACAAAATATTCAAACCATTTTGAATAAAACTCGCAAATGTCCACTGAAAATCCCAAGTGTCAATTGCTCCTTCGTAACACAACTGAAAAGTTTTAGTCCAGATTTTGGCAGCATGAGCATCTCCCAATACATCCATCAAAAAATTGCCATCTCGAACCGACGGCCACAGCTTCATATCTAAATCGTAGTGTCGCCAAGCTCGCCTCCAACTCGCCCAACTCCAGCAGTGAGTGTAGCGAGAAAAGTAGTAGCTATAATCAGTTCGCTGCTTCCCAAACTGCACATTTTGTCCAGATATCGACATAATTCGTTCGTCGTCTCGGTAGCGTTCTAGCAACTCTTCGGCAAAGTAGAAAAATGTACTATCCGGCAAACAATCATCCTCAATAATAATCGCCTCTTCCACCGTATCAAACACCCAATCTAGCCCGCTAGAAACTCGCTGACGACAGCCCAAATTGCGATCGGCATAATTTTGCAAAACTTCGCATTCCCAGTCCACCTGCTCAATAATTGCGCGAGTAGCAGCACATTGTGTGTCTTCTCCAGGTTTGTCCGGCCGCGGCCCGTCAGCAACTACTAACAATTTTGGCGGCTGGACTTTGCGAATTTCTGCGAATACTCTCTGGGTTTCTTCCGGGCGTTTGAAAATAATAAACGCGACGGGGGTTTTTAATGGTCTTTCAGACATTTACACAACTCCACTATACTAATTGCGGACAACACTTGTGACTTTCGACAATCTCCTTTTGAGACCAGAAATTTTATTGTCAAACACATCCCAAACAGTCTTAGAAATATTGCGTTTTGGTATTCCTACATAACCCGCAACATATTTAGTAAACTGTTCTCCTACAGGCAGATTCCAAAAATCAGATTTGGGATTAGCAACTTGTGCAAAAAGTCGCTTAATTCCGTATCCTTTTTCGGCTGGCAAATGCCACACATCCATTTTGAAATCAGCCTCAGTTGCTGTATAGTAGATCGGCGATGTCCACACTCGATTAAAGTAAGCATTCCCACTGCCGCGAGCATATCCCAGCTTATTGTAAATGTAGGTGAGCATCTGCTCTTCTGTATAAAATTTTGTCTTCCCTTCGGCAAATCTTTGCAAGCAAGTCTCCCAGATCGAGTCTACTTCGTCGGACAATATTTTAATGTGCTTACCACTTCCTACGATAAATTCTGCACCAAAATACTTGGGAGGCTCATCTACTTTATAGCCTAATTCCTCATAAATTGTCTGCATTTCTCGCCTGGTTAAACCGCTGATTTTTTTGTCGTCAGGCTCGTACAAATCGTAGGTTACCAAACCTTCTTTTTCAATATCGGCAATTATGCGATCGGCGGAATTTACCCACACGCAGTCAGAGTCTAAAGCGATACAGCGATCGTTTAACTCAGAATTATTTTTCAAATATTGAATGATGTCAAACTTAAAAAACGTACTTCTAAAGGCGGGGTAATATTCAAGTGGTGGCTGATACGTAAATGGAATCTGGACAACTTTAACTCCGATTTTGTCGAAAAATTCAACGGTGTTAAAGCTTTCAAGATTTGGAATGCGATCGGCATTCGTAAATAAGATATGCTGAGCTTCCGGGTTATTTCTAACGCTGGAAGCAAAATATAGCACAGCACATCGCCAGTAAACTGATTGAAATTTTTCCGATGAAGATTTCGCATTCGATCCCTGGGGATATTTACTTTCCTGGCCTTCTTCATCACAGCACATTCCAGTAACTATGTAAACAGAACCGCTGTCATTCATGGTGTATATCTCCTGTTATCTTTAAGGTGTAAAGTCAATTAAAGCCGTGAATCGAAGCTATCCCGTTCGCGAAGCGTTCCCGAAGGGTAGGGAATCGCCCGTCATGTGAAAATAGAAATCCGAGCGTTTGAGAATCATTTCAGAACCAATATGTGCTAAGTTTTTCAAGCTAGTCGCCAGCGGCAGATATCGATAGCGAAATGAAGACAGTCTGGCGTCTGTTTCCTGATATAAAATATCTTGAGCAAAATTGCCCCACCTTTCATCAATCATATCGATCGTCATACCAGCGTGCCCCGAAGGCAGCAACATATTGGAACCGTGAATGCCAATCACCAAGCGACTCTCAGCATAAACCTGACACATTTGCCTCTCGGTTTTTTCATCAAACTTATCCACTCTTAAATCTTCTACCCACTCAGGAAAGCTAGTGCTTTTGCCTAAACCTGCAACTGCAAAGTTAGCTGAAGGCAGCAACTTTCGCATTTTGGTAAATAACCTCCGCACATTCCAATTTTGAATACTTAAAGGAATTTGCAGCAAGTTTAGTTTTCGGCAAACTTTGAAAAGTAAATTATTGCACCACAGCCTATCTTCCCGCCAAACAAAAGTAATTTTGTATTCTTCTTTGTCAAAATCGTGTTTGGGAACCCCAGTAAATTTACTAATATCAAATTTACTGGGATGAGAATAGGCTTTGCTTACGTAAACTTCATCAAAACGTTCTAACTGTTTGCTAACAAAATCCCCAAAACTGGGATAGTAACACTGACCTTTTTTCAGCGATACAGGTACTGTCCAGACTTCGGCAACTCCTTCGGGAACCATCCACCTCATAAATTTTTGGACAATTACAATCAAGCCCAAATCGGGGTTGGATTCCAAATGCCTCTGTGCGTTCAGCAACTTTAAAAGGCTGTGTCCATACAGATAATCGACACAGTTTAAAATAATTACCCGATCGTAGGATTTGAATATTTCTTGAGAAATTTCTAATTGTTCGGGTTGAGGATTTTGCAGGGAATTTAGCAGAGGTTTTGCCAAAAGTTCTTCAGCATATTTGTCGCCGCTAAAAGTGGCTTTTTTAGCTAAGTCAATCTGATAAGGGGTTTTAGCTGCGTGACCAATTCTTAATTCCTCGATGATTTCGCCGCCGTCGGGAGACTCAGATAAGACACAAACGTGGGTGCCTTGCCACAATACTTTGACAGGTTTGAGTACCTTGCCAGAATAGGGACAGTGCGATCGGTGTTCGATGTTTGGTTTAATTTCAATCATCTGATCAATCCTATTAACCGGGAAGCCGCCTTGTATAAATTTAGCGAATTTAGAATTAAATTACCAAAAGGTCTTAGTTCTTTAATCAAAAAATTGACTAAAATAATTACATAGAAATAAGTGATCAAAGTTGCCACAGTTGCTCCAAAAGCTCCGTACACAGGAATTAGCAGAGAGTTCAATACTATATTAAATATTGAACCGACAACCGTCAAGTAAAGACCATATCGAAGTTGACCTTCTAGAGCCAAATAGGCATTTCTAGCTATACCGAAGTTGCTCCCGAATTGAGCCCAAACGTAAACTGACAGCACTCTAGCTGAATCTGCGTATTGCTCGCCGTAAAGGGTCTGGATTATGAAAGGAGCCAGCAGAGAGATGGGCAGGGCTACCCCCAGCCACAAAAGTAACATAGCATCCGAGTAAATCTGAAACTTTTTTAGGTATTCGGGATAATTTTTTTCTCTTAAGTTTGCGAGTTTGGGGAAAATAGAAGAAGCGATAATCATCGGCAAGAAATCGCAAATTTCTGACAGTTTGACTGCAACTGCGTAATATCCTAACTCAGTTTTATCTATAGAACCGAGCATAATCTGATCGATTTTAGAATAAATAAAAACCGCCACTCCCGACAGCACCAGCGGCCAACTTTCTTGAAGTAATTGTTTGCCTCGCTGCCAACTGACTCGCCACAGCTTTAAATCATTTCCCCTGCTTTGATAGACAATGGCGATCGCCAATCCCGCCAATGCTACCTCTCCCAACCTCAACCAAGCAAAAGCAATCAGCGGTGCTTTGAGTTGAATTAATCCGATTCTGAGTCCTGCAACCAGTAATGATACGCAATTTTTAGCAACAACAGTATACTTAGATTGAACTTGAGATTGAAACCAAAAATTGATTGTTTCAAAGGACTGAAAAATAGTTCCGGCGGCGATGATCCCCACCAGCCAACGAGTTAAGCTGTCATTGGGATTTTGTATCGAAATCACTGTCACCGTTAGCAGTAAAGTGATGATTCCGCCTGCTAATTGTATGGCAAAAGCAGTTCCCAGAGTCTCTTCTTTGCAGTCGGGATTGCGAGCAATATCGCGCACTACCAGAGTACCCAATCCCATTGTTGCGACGGAGGCAAACAGGGACACAAAGGCGATCGCATAATTGATCAAGCCAAATTGTGCAGGGCCCAGATATCGAGCTACCCACACTCCCACAAGCAGACCCAGGGCCATCTGCAAAATTTGGTCTGTCAACAGCCAAGCCAGATTGCCGAGTACCTGGCGGAGGCCAGGGCCGAGCTTTTGACTGACCGCATTTAGCTTATCTAACATCAGAAATTTTTCAGTCCTTATCGAGAATCAGTATATTTACTTAGCACTGGAAAATTTATCTCAACCTAGGCTCAATAATATCATATATCATACCTCTATTCATTGGTAACTTTCTCAACTTAATCTGGATTTAATCTGGATGCAGATCGCGGCGGCAAATCCCGTCCGTAACTGCGGCGGTTGCTGGATGGAGATTTGCTACTATCGATACTGAGTCTAGCTGTTATTAACACGTAGGCAAGCCACACATCCCCAATATCACCGATAGAACCTTCAGTTAAGTTATTCAAAATAATAAAAACTAAATAAATAATCGGTATTCCCGATTCAGATAGCGGGCGCCGACTCAGTTCCCGGACGGCAAAAATTAGATTGGTTAACAGAGAAACTAAGATTAGTAGGAGTCCTGGATAACCGAAAGAGAGCAATACTGATATACCGCCATTATGAGCAGTTTTCGGTTGAAATCCATTCGGAGTATATACAAAATAAGCTGGGGTTTTATCGCCCAGTAAAGCTTGTTGAAAAAATCCATCAAATCCATAGCCAAACCAAGGACGCTGATTGGCTGCCGCGATTAATTGTGGCCAGAACTCCGTGCGTCCTGTCAAAGTCAAATCCTTTCCCAAACCTCCGACAACAATGGACTCTAAATTGTCTATTATATAAACGCTGGAAATGATCCCCAATACCGTAAAGCCGACAATAGAAGTAAATGCCCATTGAAACTTTAACTTGCTCAAAAAACTTAAAGATGATACTATAACTATGAGCATCAAACTATTAACTAGAGAACCCCCGGAGCTAGTAGATCTCACCAAATAAAAGGAAAAAAACATGAATCCCAGAGCTATCCAGCGTTCTTTCTGAGTTTTAGCACCTTGGGAATAGTGCAGATACCAAAGTGCTGTACTCACCACCATGATGCTGCCCAGAGAATTTTTGTGACTCGTAATTCCTGCAAATTCCCGTCCCACATTCGGGTGCCGCAAAAAACTAACTATACCGATCGAGGTATAGCCCCATCGCAGTAAGGCTGATAGTTCGTGCCACTCATATCGCGCACCTATATAAAAAGCAACAACAGTAAAACCTGTAAATGCCATCCCTGCTTTCAGGGTAATATCAGGAGCTAGCGACCACAGTGTTGATGTTATTGGTAGCAAACAATACAGCGGAAAACAAGGATTTCTCAGCAATAATAATGACAATCCTTCTACAAACTGATTCTTGAAAAAACTAATAAATCTCCCACACAAAACAAACATTATCCAGGGATAAAAAACAAAAGGAAGCTGCTTAATTGCGCCACCATCAGCATCAGTGAGATTGATGAAATGCATATAATTAAAAGGAGGTACATTGACGTGAGGAGATATGAAAATGTACAAAATAGCAAACCATTTCTCAAAAGTAATACCTATGATTTTTTTGCTGGCTATCTGAAATATGAACAGAGTGATCATCAATCCACTGACACCCAATATAATCAGCAACAAATTATTGCTGAGAATTAGTTCCTTAATGATTTTCGCCATAAATATCTACCCTCTCTGAGAAAAATATAAATTTAGCAGCGGGCTAATTCCACCAAAATAACAATAAACCGAGGCAGTTGTCGCCCGCGATCTTTCTATGTAAGCTGCTGCGGCTCTAAATTGTTGGTTGGTTGGGTAGGAGGAGACGGGTTCGGGAATCAGGTTTTTTTTAATTCTGCCTTCTAGATAAGTGCTTTGGGGGGAGGGGAAGAAAATTTGATGATTTTTTTTTCTTTTTATCTGCGATCGACATGGCATTTCAATGGTGAGCGATTAAACTGGTGAATGATCCTCAGATAAAATACGTAGCCTGTGGTTAACGCTGATTTTCCCAAAAAAATAACCGCACCCCTCTTGAGTTTGACATTGTGGACGATCGCCTGCGTGGGTATTTCCCTCGGGTTCCCGGCTTGTGCAACGGCGCAACTGCGATTGCGTCCCGGCGCGGTTATGGCACAATCTGGGGGCCTTGGACGATCGCCCGAAAGGTACAAACTCGGTGGCGGCGATCGCATCCAAATCGAAATACTCGAAGTACCAGAACTCACCCGGGGCTACGAAGTCCTCTCAGACGGTTCTGTCAACCTTCCCCTCGTCGGTTTAGTCTCCATCCGCGGCCGTACCTTAGTAGAAGCCACCAACATCATCCGCAACGCTTACCGCCGCGTCCTCAAAGACCCCATCGTCACAGTCAGCCTCATAGCGGCGCGCCCCCTCAACGTCGGCGTCATCGGAGAAGTCACTAGGCCCGGAAACTTCATCATATCGCTGACTCCAGGCCCGGGAGTCGCCCCCAGCGTGCAGTATCCC
>Ga0335395_10000811_pt1 | contig 19772 bp, 21 predicted proteins | sample MAT02_FD_205744 | JGI IMG/M metagenome (GOLD analysis project Ga0335395, IMG submission 205744) | Freshwater microbial communities from Lake Fryxell liftoff mats and glacier meltwater in Antarctica - MAT-02 (spades assembly) (version 2) ...
GGCAAGGCCCGCGCCCCCGTCCGCGGCGAACAGGCCGCAACACTCGAGGCCGTGATCCGGGCACGCCAGGCCAAGGGGCTGATATGAAGCGGTCCCCGCCTGCAGCGGCGAAAGCCCTGCTGCACCACCCCATTTTGCGTTATACCAAGGTCGGCCCAGCCAGCATGCGTAGGATTACCCCATGAAGAAGCGCGATGATATTCCGCCCGATTACCGCGAGGTAAAGCGCCACGGCGTCTTCCCCGAAGTGGCGCATGATGAAGCCGCGCGCTTCAACTTCCTGGCCAATCTGAACCGCCATGTGGCCGGCGTGCTGGGTGCCGGCAACAAGGCCGCCTATGAAACGCGGGTGCTGCCGGCGTTCGTGAAGGCGGAAGGGCGCGCCCCGAAAGACCGGTTCGAAATCCGCCATGCAATGAACCGGGATCCCTATCACCGCTTCTGGTCGGCGATGAAGCGCAACTCGATGGAGATGCGCCAGCAGGCCGGGCGCGCGATGGTGCTGCGCCAGCTCGATGATCTCGGCGTGAAGGCGGCGGCGTTGAACATGGGCCAAGATACGCTGGAACTGCATCCCGAAGTCGCGGTGCCGCGCTACCAGGCGGCAGTCGATATCCACTGCATGCCGGGCAGCTATTACACAGAGGCGGCGCCGGGCGACGTGCTGGCGGGTGCCAACTATGATTGCGGGATTTTCGCGACAACGGGCGGCGCGCTCGGCGGGCTGACGGATGGCGGCGGCCAGGCGTTGGTGAAATGGATCAGCGATGCACGGCCCGGCTGGGTTCCGGGTCGTGTGCTCGATATCGGCTGCACGATCGGCCACAATGTGGTGCCACTGGCGCTCGCCTTCCCGGAAACAGAATTCTGGGCGATCGACACGGCGGCCCCATCCCTGCGCTATGCCCACGCCCGGGCACGCAGCCTTGGTGCCACCAACATCCGCTTCGTGCAGATGAACGCCGAGGATCTTTCGCGCTTTCCCGATGGCCATTTCGATTGGGTGCAGACAACGATGTTCCTGCACGAACTCAGCGGCAAGGCGCTGCCACGGATCATCGCGGAAGGGGCACGCGTGCTCGCGCCGGGCGGCCTGATGCTGCATCTGGAACAGCCGGCCTATACCGAAAAGATGCCGCTGTTCGAACAGTTCATGCGCGACTGGGATGCGTTCAACAACAACGAGCCTTTCTGGTCGGCCATGCATTCCCTCGATATCCCCGCCATCATGGACGCGGCCGGCCTCCCGAAGGATCACCAGTTCTCCATCCGCGTGGCAGCCGAAGTCGACCGCGATATCTTTCCCGCCGCCGCAAGCGGTTCGGAAGAGGATTACGGCCGGGCCGCTGCATGGGACGCATACGGGGTCTGGAAACCACAAGGTGATGCCCTGAAAGCGCTCAGGGAGGCCGCGGAATGAGCATCGACCCCCTCATCCTCGCCGGCGCCAGAGCCAGGGGAAAGCGCCCGGCCTTCCTCGAACTGCCGGAAAGCGACCGGCTCCTGTCGATGCTCATGGCGCTCGCCAGCGATGTCGCGGTAATGCGCGAGCGGCTCGATACAGTCGAACGCCTGCTCGATACCAAGGGCGTCGTCACCCGCGCCGACATCGAGGGCTTCAAGCCCGATCGCAACGCCGCCTACGAACGCGGCCTGCTGCACCGCGAGCTGGTCGCCCGCCTCATGCGTGGCGTCCAGCAAGACATGGAAGCACTCGTCGAAGCCGAACAGTCGCTCGAAGACATCTCGCTGGAGCTGCGCGACAGTTGACGCCGGGCCCGGCGTTGCTAGCCTCGCACGCATGCAAGACATCCTGATCTGGCTCGCGGCCGGCTATCTCCTCGGCTGCATCCCCTTCGGCCTTCTCCTCACCCTCCTGAGCGGCGGAGGGGACATCCGGTCCATCGGCTCGGGCAACATCGGTGCCACCAACGTGCTGCGCACCGGCAAGAAGGGCGTGGCGGCGGCAACCCTGCTGCTCGATGCCGGCAAGGGTGCGCTCGCCGTGTGGCTGGGCCTGCGCTATGGCGGCGAAGCCGGCATGCTGGCAGGGGCCATCGGCGCGTTTGCCGGCCACGTTCACCCGGTCTGGCTGGGCTTCAAGGGCGGCAAGGGCGTCGCCACCCTGCTTGGCATCACCATCGCTCTCGCACCGCTTGCCGGGCTGTTCTTCGCGCTCGCGTGGCTCGGCGTTGCGCTGGCCAGCCGCATCTCTTCGCTCGGCGGGATCACAGGCGGCTTTGCCGCAGCCGTGGCCTTGTTCAGCCTCGGGTGGGCAAACAGCGCTCTGGTCGTCGTCGCCCTGTCTGTCTGGGTGCTGTGGACCCACCGCGACAACATAGCCCGGATAAAGGCCGGGACCGAGCCGCGAATCGGCCGCAAAGGGTGAACGCCTTTTCACCAGCCGAAAGACTGGCCCGCCTGCGCCTCGTTCGCACCGATGGAATCGGCCCCGTTTCCTTTGCCCAGCTCATCGGCCGCTTCGGCTCGGGGCTGGCCGCCGCCGAAGCGCTGGCCGCCATGGGCAAGCCACTGGCAGACCCATCCGTTGCCGCAACCGAAACGCAACGCGCAATCACGCTCGGCGCGCGCCACCTGTTCCACGGCGAGGCGGATTATCCACCCCTGCTCGCCGAACTGGCAGATCCGCCCTCCGTTCTCGTCACCACGGGCGATCCCGCGCTGGCGCACCGCCAGGTCGTCTCCATCGTCGGAGCCCGCAACGCCAGCGCTGCGGGACGCGGCCTCGCAAGGGCCATGGCCCAAGAACTGGGGCAAGCCGGTTGGGTGGTGGCGTCGGGCATGGCGCGCGGCATCGATTCAGCGGCCCACGGCGGCGCCATCGAAACCGGCACCATCGCCTGCGTCGCGGGCGGCGTCGATATCGCCTACCCACCCGAAAATGCGGCACTTCAGGCCGATGTCGCCGCCAGCGGCCTCATCCTCTCCGAACTGCCCCCCGGCACCGAACCCCAGGCGCGCCATTTCCCGCGCCGGAACCGCCTCATCGCCGGCGTCGGCCGCGGCGTCATCGTCATCGAGGCCGCACCCGGCTCGGGCAGCCTCATCACCGCGCGTCTTGCGGGCGAAGCCGGGCGCGACATCATGGCCGTGCCCGGCCACCCGATGGATCCGCGCTCCAGGGGCGGCAACGGCCTCATCAAGGATGGCGCAGTGCTGGTGGAAACAGCAGCCGATGTGCTCGCCGTCCTTGCCCCCTTCGCGCTTGCTCCGCACTCCGCGCGCCACATCCAGCGCGCCGCACGGCCAGGCCCGGGGCGCATCGCGCGCCCGGCGATCGCTTCGGCTACCGCTTCACCCGCTCCAGCCCGGCATTTCGCGCCCGAAGGCCGCACCGGTGTCATCATCGAACTGCTGTCGGTCAGCGGCGTCCCCGTCGACGAGGTGATCCGCGCATCAGGCCTTCCGGTGGCCGATGTCCAGGCCATTCTCAGCGATCTCGAACTCGATGGAAAGGTCACCCGCCTGCCAGGCGGCAAGGTTGCGCTGGCTGCACAGGTTGCGTGAAGCCCGCATCGGGCGCTATTGCCCCCAGCCACATAATCCGGATTCCCGCAGCGTGCCTGCACAAGCAGGCACCGCAAAAGAGAGGACCTGAATGGATCTCGTCATCGTCGAATCGCCGGCCAAGGCCCGGACGATCGAGGGCTATCTCGGTGCCGGCACCAAGGTGCTGGCCAGCTTCGGCCATGTCCGCGATCTTCCCGCCAGCGACGGCAGCGTCGATCCGGATCATGATTTCGCCATGCGCTGGGAAGTCTCGGCGGATCGCGCCCGCCAGCTCAAGGCCATCACAGATGCCGCAAAGACCGCAGACCGCGTCATCCTCGCCACCGACCCCGATCGCGAAGGCGAAGCCATCTCCTGGCACCTCGCCGAAGTGCTCGCCGCAAAGAAGGCCATCCCCAAGGGCGGCCTGTCGCGCATCACCTTCAACGCCGTCACCAAAGACGCCGTGCGCACCGCGATGGCAAACCCGCGCCAGATCGACCAGCCGCTGGTCGATGCCTATCTTGCGCGCCGGGCGCTCGATTATCTGGTCGGCTTCACGCTGTCCCCCGTCCTGTGGCGCAAGCTCCCCGGCGCGAAAAGCGCGGGCCGCGTGCAGTCCGTCTCGCTCCGCCTCATCGTCGAGCGCGAGCGCGAGATCGAAGCCTTCACCCCGCGCGAATACTGGAGCGTGGAGGCCCGGCTGAAAACCGTCGGCGGCCATGCCGTTCGCGCCCGCCTGCTCATGCTGGATGGCAAGAAGCTCGACAAGTTCGCCTTGCCGAACGAACAGCAGGCAGAAGTGGCGCGCGGCCGTGCTGCCGCCACAGCCTTCGAAGTTTCGGCAGTCGAGCTGAAAAGCGCGGTTCGCAATCCTGCGCCGCCCTTCACAACTTCGACGCTCCAGCAAGAAGCGTCGCGCAAGCTCGGGCTCGGCGCACAGGAAACCATGCGCTCGGCCCAGAAACTCTACGACGCCGGGCATATCACCTACATGCGTACAGATGGCGTTTCGATGGACGCAGACGCCATCAACAACGCCCGCGACGTGGTGATGGAACGCTACGGGATGGACCATGTCCCCGAAAAGCCCCGCTTCTATTCCGCCAAGGCCAAGAATGCGCAGGAAGCCCACGAAGCGATAAGGCCGACCAACTTCGGCAAGACAGCGCATGTGCTGGGACTCTCCGAAATGGACGCAAAGCTCTACGACCTCATCTGGAAGCGCGCCGTCGCTTCGCAGATGGCATCAGCCCAGCTCGAGCGCACGACAGTCGATTTCCTGTCGGACGACGCCAGCGTGGGTCTGCGCGCCACCGGCACGGTCGTGATCTTCCCCGGTTTCCTCGCGCTCTACTCCGAAGGAACCGACGACACCGAGGACGAAGACGGCGCCCGCCTTCCCAAGCTCCTCGTCGGCGAGCGGCCCAGGACCGAAGGCGTGGACAAGGCCCAGCACTTCACCCAGCCGCCGCCGCGCTATTCCGAAGCCAGCCTCGTAAAGCGCATGGAAGAGCTCGGCATCGGCCGCCCCTCCACCTACGCGTCCATCATCCAGGTCCTGAAAGACCGGGAGTATGTCCGCCTCGAACAAAAGCGCTTCATCGCCGAGGAAAAGGGCCGGCTCGTCACCGCTTTCCTCGAACGCTTCTTCGAACGCTATGTGCAATATGATTTCACCGCCGGCCTCGAAGGCCAGCTTGATGACATCTCCGCCGGAGACGCCGATTACCAGCAGGTCCTCAGGGATTTCTGGGCCGATTTCAAACCCCTCACAACCGAAGTCATGGAGCAGAAGCCCTGGGACGTTGAAAAGGCGCTCGACGAATATCTCGCCCCGCACCTTTTCCCGGCCCGCGAGGATGGCGCCGATCCCCGCACCTGCCCCAGCTGCGATGGCGGGAAACTGGCGCTGAAAGTCGGCAAATTCGGCCCCTTCATCTCCTGCTCCAACTATCCTGAATGCCGCTACACCCGGCAATTCGCCGGCAACGGCGAACAATCCGGCCCGCAACTGCTTGGCGAGGATCCGGCCACCAGCCTCCCCGTCGAAGTGAAATCCGGCCGCTTTGGCCGCTATGTGCAATCGGGTGAAAAGCGCAGCTCAATCCCGAAAGACCTTCTGCCGGATGGTGCCGAACTCGATCTCGCCATTGCCCTGAAACTGCTGTCGCTCCCGCGCGAGGTCGGCCTTCACCCCGAAACCGGCCTTCCCATTGTCGCCAACCTCGGCCGCTACGGCCCCTATCTGCTCCACGATGGCAAATACGCCAACCTGAAGGACACAGCAGACCTGTTCGAAATGGGCATGAACGCCGCCGTCGTGAAACTGGCCGAGCCCAAGGGCGCAGCCCGCCGCGGTGCCGCCGAGCCGATCGCCATCCTCGGTGCGCACCCGGAAAGCGGCGTCGAAGTGAAGGTCCTGAACGGCCGTTTTGGGCCCTATGTGTCCGACGGCATCACGAACGCCAATGTGAAGAAAGGCGTCGACCCCAAGGCCGTCACGCTGGCCGAAGCCGTCGATCTCCTCGCCGAACGCGCCGCCAAGGGCCCGTCGACCGGCCGCAAGGGTGCCCGCAAGGCCAAACCCGCCGCGAAAAAGCCGGCTGGGAAAAAACCGGCCGCGAAAAAGGCCGTAGCCGGAAAGGCAGGCGCTTGAGCCTTCCCGACCGCGAGGCGATCCTCGCCTTCGTGCGGCAAACGCCCGACGCGGTGGGCAAGCGCGAAATCGCCCGTGCCTTCGGCCTGAAAGGCGAAGAGCGCGATGCCCTGCGCGATCTCCTGCGCGCGATGGAGGAAGACGGCCTACTCGCAACCGGCCCAGGCCGCACGCTGCACAGGGCGGGCGGCCTCCCCCGCGTCGCCATCCTCATCGTCGTCTTGTCCGAAGGCGCGCGAATCCTCGCCGTCCCCGAAACATGGGAGGGCGAGGGCGCACCACCCAGGGTCGCAGTCGCAGTCGGTGGGCGCGGGCAGGGCGGCAGATCCGCTGTCGGGGCAGGCGGCCGCCGCGAGCGCTACGAAGCGGGCGACCGCCTCCTCACACGCATCGAAGGCGATCACCCCAAATATCTCGGCACCGTCATCAAGCGCCTTGCACGCGGCCACGCCATGCTGCTCGGCGTTGTCAACAAGGCCGAAGGGGGCGCCCTCATCCTGCGCCCCGTCGACAAGCGCGAGCGCAAGGTCTGGCCAATCCACCACGGCACAGACGTCACCCCGGGCGAACTCGTCCGCGCCGAACTCAAGGGCAGCGGAGCCCGAGCGGCTGCCCACATCACCGAGCGCCTGGGCGACCCGTTCAGTGGCGCAACGCTGAGCAGCATCGCAATCGCCGCCAAAGGCATCCCCGATGCCTTCCCGCCCGGCGTCGAGGAAGACGCTGAACGCGTCGGCGCAAGCGGCCTCGGCCCCCGCGAAGACTGGACGGACATCCCCTTCATCACCATCGACCCGGCAGATGCGCGCGACCACGACGACGCCGTCTGGGCCGAACCCGTGTCCGGCTCCGATGGCCAGCCGGCCGGCTGGCGCCTCCTTGTCGCCATCGCCGATGTCAGCTGGTACGTCCGCCCCGGCGCCCCGCTCGATCGCAGCGCCTTCGATCGCGGCAATAGTGTCTATTTCCCCGATCAGGTCGTCCCCATGCTCCCCGAAGCGCTGTCGGCCGGCGCGTGCAGCCTGAAGGCGGGAACCGACAAGGCCGTGCTGGCCGCCAGCCTGTCGGTCTCGGCCCATGGCGAACTCGATGGCTTCACCTTCCACCGCGCCCGGATACGCATCGCCGAAAACCTCGCCTACGAAAGCGCGCAGGCCATCATGGACGGCAAACGGGAAAGCGCGCTCAGGCAACCTGTCCTCGAACCGCTCTGGGGCTGCTGGAAGGCGCTTTCGGCCGCCCGCGCAAAACGCGGCCCGCTCGAACTCGACCTCCCCGAAAAGCGCGTCCTGCTCGATGGCGAGGGCAAGGTCGCAGGCATTGTCATTCGCGAACGGCTCGATGCCCACCGCGTGATCGAGGACATGATGATCGCCGCCAACGTCGCGGCCGCCAAGGCGCTCGAAAGCAGAAAAGCGCCGGTCATGTATCGCTGCCACGAAACCCCGGGCCGCGAAAAGCTCACCAGCCTGAAAGAGTATCTCGATACACTCGGTGTCAGCTTCGCGCTCGGCCAGGTCATCACGCCCGCAATCTTCAACCGGGTGCTCGAGCGCACGAAAGACCGCACCGACACGCAGGAAATCTCCGAAGCCGTGCTCCGCTCGCAGACCCAGGCCTATTATGCCCCGCGCAACACCGGCCACTTCGGCCTCGCGCTCCTCAGCTACGGCCACTTCACCTCGCCAATCCGCCGCTACGCCGATGTCTGCGTCCACCGTGCGCTCGTCAGCGCCTTCAAGCTGGGCGAAGGCGGCCTGCCCGACGGGGCCGAACAGCGCTTCGCCCCCATCGGCGACCATATCAGCTTCACCGAACGCCGCGCGATGGAGGCCGAACGCGAGACGCTCGACCGCTACATCGCCCGCCACCTCGCCGCCACCGTCGGCCAGGTCGTCCGCGCCCGGATCTCGGGGGTCCAGGCCTTCGGCTTCTTCGCAACGGTCGACGGCATCGGCGGAGATGGCCTCGTCCCCGTCAGCGCGCTCGGTATCGAACGATTCCGCTTCGATGAACAGGGCCGCTACCTCGAAGGCATGGAGAGCGGCACCCGCTATGCCCAGGGCCAGAAGCTCGACCTGAAGCTGGAAGAGGCCGACCGGGTCACCGGTGGCCTCCGCTTCTCCATCCCCGGCGTCGAGGCCGCAGAACGCCCCCGCTTCGGCCGCGAAGGAAGTGCCGGCCGCCGCGGCGGCCCGGCACAAAAGACCGGCCAGAAGCGCGGCGGCCCCCCGCCGGGCGTCAAACGGGGCCGCCGCTGAAGCCCGACCATGCACCCGGGGTTGACCACAGACCCGATTCTCCCTTAAGGCCCACCGCTTTCCGGGGCTCATTCGCGCCCGGGCTCTTTCATATGGTTCGAGGACGACATGGCGAAGCCAACAACGATCAAGATCAAGCTGGTGAGCACGGCAGACACGGGTTACTATTACGTAACCAAGAAGAACCCGCGCACGCAGACCGAAAAGATGCTGATGCGCAAATATGATCCGGTTGTCCGCAAGCATGTGGAATTCAAGGAAGCCAAGATCAAATAGGCTGACCCCGGCACGCTCTGGTCCCCGGCACCAGGGCCTGATCTGGCGAAAGCCCGGCCGGCAGGGCGATGGCCAACAGGCCACCGAACCCGCTGGCTCCACCCCGACACCATAAAACACTTACCCATCCCCCGCCTTCCCGCTATGCCCCACCGCGTGACCAGAAGCTCGAACGAAGCTCTCGCCCTCCGGGCCCTCGCAGCCGTCATCGCAGACGAACCGCTGCGCACCCGCTTCCTGTCCCTCACCGGCTATGATGTCCCCACGCTCCGCGCCCGCGCCGGAGAGGCCGACGTACTCGAAGCCGTCACCGATTTCCTCGCAGCGCACGAGCCCGATCTCATCCGCATCGCCGAAAGCCTCGGCGTAAAGCCGGAAACGCTCGCAAGCGCCATGGCATGAAGCCCCTCCTCATCCTCGATTGCGACGAGGTGATCCTGGAATTCGCCGGCCCGCTCGCCCGCTGGCTGCGCAAAGCGCGCAACATCGATCTCCGGTTCGATAGCTTCGCCCTCGTCGGCAACATGCGCCATATCGGCTCGGGCGAACTGGTCGAAGCCGCCGATTTTCCCACCCTCCTCGATGGCTTCTTCGAACATGGTCAGCACCTCCAGGCGCCCGCCCCCGGCGCCATCGAAGCGCTCACCGCGCTCGCCCGCGATGCAGACATCGTCGTCCTCACCAATATCCCGGCCGCTTGGCGCGATATCCGGATCGATATCCTCAAGGGCCATGGCCTCGATGTCCCGGTCCACGCCAACGATGGCCCCAAGGGCCGCATGGTAAAAGACCTCGCCGGCAGCCGTCGCGCCATCTTCGTCGACGATCTCCCGCCCCATCACACAAGCGTCGCAAAGCATGCACCGGGCGTCGGCCGCCTGCACATGGTCGCGGATGCGACCTTGCGGACCTTGATTCCCCCCGCACCAGACGCGCATGCCCGGATCGATAGCTGGGAAGACGCGCAACACTGGATCCGCGACACCCTGGAAGGACCGCAAAGATGACCATAGAGACAAGGCTGCAAAACCTCGGCCTCACCCTGCCAGCAGCAGCGGCCCCGGTTGCTTCCTATGTTCCCACGGTCGAGGCCGGCGGCATGCTCCATGTGTCGGGCCAGATCAGCTTCGCGGCAGACGGCAGCCTCATCAAGGGCCGCCTCGGCGCAGACATGTCGGTCGCAGACGGGATTGCCGCCGCCGAACGCTGCGCCCTCATGATCCTGGCCCAGGTCAATGCCGCGCTTGGCGGATTCGATCGCGTCGAACGCGTCGTGAAGCTCGGCGTCTTCGTCCAGTGCACACCGGATTTCACCGATCAGCCCGAAGTCGCCAACGGCGCGTCCGATCTGTTCGTGAAGGTCTTTGGCGATGCCGGAAAGCATGCCCGCGCCGCCGTCGGCGTCCCCGCGCTGCCGCGCGGCGTCGCGGTGGAAGTGGATGCGATCCTCAAGCTCCGATGATCCGGGCCATATGAAAGGCCGCCGCTGACATGACGGCCACGCGCATCGCGCGCCTTCTCTCTTGCGCCAACGATATCGCAGCCGAAGACTGGGACCGTCTGGCCGGCCCCGGCAACCCCTTTGCCTGCCACGCTTTCGCCACCGCCCTCGAGGAATCGGGCAGCGCCACGGATCGCGCCGGCTGGCGGCCGCTCCACATTGTTGTCGATGGTGCAGATGGCCGCCCCGCCGGAATCCTACCCGGCTACCTGAAAGGCCACAGCCAGGGCGAATATGTATTCGATCACGGCTGGGCAGATGCCTGGACGCGCGCCGGCCTCCCCTATTACCCCAAGCTCCAGCACGCCACGCCCTTCACGCCGGCCACCGCCCCCAAGCTGCTCTCGAACGATCTCGAAACCAGCGCCATCCTCATTGCCGCCAGCGAAACCATCGTGCGCGAAAATGATCTCTCCAGCGCCCATGCCACCTTCCTCACAGATGCAGACGCCGCACAGTTCGAAGCCGCAGGCTGGCTCCAGCGCAACGACGTGCAGTTCCACTGGCTCAACGAAAGCCACAGCGGCTTCGATGATTTCCTCGGAACCCTCAGCTCGCGAAAAAGAAAGACCCTCCGCAAGGAACGGGAAGCCGCGCTTGCCGGCGTCGACGAGATCGTCTGGCTCAGTGGCAAGGACCTCACCGAAGCCGCGTGGGACGCGTTCTGGGTCTTCTATCAGGATACTGGCATCCGCAAATGGGGCCGCCCCTATCTCACCCGCACCTTCTTCTCCCACATCGGCGAGCGCATGGGCGAAAAGATCGTGCTGGTCATGGCGAAAAAGGCCGGCCGCTACGTCGCGGGCGCGCTAAACTTCCTGGGCGACGATTGCCTCTACGGCCGGCAATGGGGCTGCACACAGGAAGTCCCCTTCCTCCATTTCGAGCTCTGCTATCACCAGGCGATCGACATCGCGTGCCAGCGCGGCCTCACCAGGGTGGAGGCCGGCGCGCAAGGGCAGCACAAGGTCGCGCGCGGCTACCGCCCCGTCCTCACCCGCTCGGCCCACTTCGTCGCCGATCTGCGCTTCAAGGCCGCGGTCGAGGATTTCCTCCGCCGCGAACGCCCGGCCGTCGCCATGGAAGCAGAGGCGCTCGCCCAAAGCCTCCCCTTCAAAACCGTCTCAGGCTGATGCCCCTAGCGGGCTGAGCCGGGCCAGCAGCAACGCCTGCAAGTCCGCCAGCGCGTCGATGTCCTCGAAGTCCGCGGCGGAAACGACTGTCTCCACCACCCCGTCCCGCTCCAGCACGATCGCCGGCAGCGCAATCGCTTGAAATCGTTGCTCCCCCGCCAATTCGTCCCGATACAGGAACACAACCGGGTGCGGCAGCGCGGCCACTGTCTGCGCCCACGCCCGCTTCATCCCCAGCAGCCCATATGTCACCCCGCACAGGCGGCAGTCATAGGTCTCGGGGCGAAGCATCTTGTGCACCATGTCGATCGCGCCGTTCACCACCCCGGCATCGGCATTGTAGATCATCAGCAGACAGTCAGCCATGCCACTTCCTAAAACGAACCCGCCACACCCTATGCACCGGGTTCCAAAATCATCCGCGAGGTCACGCGCGGGGCACCAGCCGCCTGAATATCCACCAGTTGCCCGCGCCATAGATGATGATGTTGATAACGGCAAAGAAGGTCCAGTATATCCACCCGCTCGTGAAATCCGCGATGCGAAAGCGCGGGTTTATCAGCAGCTGGCTCACGCCTGCCATGAACAGCCCCAGCCAGCTGAACGCCATGTCGATCATGTGCGAACGAAGCCGCGCCGGATCGCGGCTGCGAAGCCAGCGCGCCAGATTTATCGTGCCGCTCCCCAGCGAAAACAGCCCAACCAGCGCCAGGATATAAAAGAACAGTAACTGCGCACCGGGCCGATAGGTCGCAAGCGCGCTCAGCAGCGCCACCAGCATGACCGGGATGTAAATCGCGCCCAGCAGCCGGTGGACTGGCGTCCCCTTCGGTGCGAAAAGCTGGATCGCACCCAACGGCAAAGCCACCAGCGAGGCAAGGAAATGCACGAGGATGAGCGGAGGCAGATCGGCGAACATGGCAGCTCCTGAACTGTTCAAAGGTCGGGGGAAGGCAACAGGTTCAACCGATGGCCGGGGCACCCGCAAGCCAGGTTTCGCGGATGCCGCAAAGCCCTTCGTCAACCTCGGCGCATGCCGGTTTCACGCATCGTGAACGCCACCCCGGAACCGCGCGTGAAGGGCAAGGTGTTCCTCGTCTCGGTGCTGGCGGCCTGGCTGCTGTGCGTGCTCGCCGGGCCGTTCCACACAGCAACCCTTCCGCTCCCCACACGAACGCTGCTGTGGGGGGTGCTCATCGGCATCAATGCCCTGAAATGGTGGGCCTGGTATCGCTGGCTCGGCCCCCGCATCCCGCCCGGGGTCTGGCCCGACATCGCGCTCGCAGGCGTCGGAGCTATAGTGCTGAACGCAACATTGCCGCTGGAAATCACATGGATCTATCGCGCCGTCGGGCTCGATGTCGCACCCGGCTGGCTGGGGCTGTGGCTGGTCGCCGTCGCCATCGCGGTATCGATCAGCACCGTGGTCGCGGTCGCCAGGCAGGCAGCCCCGCAGGCCGAACCTCAACCCCCAGCGCCCGGCCTCGTTCTCCCGCGCGGGCTGGCGCTCAAGGCGGATCTCTCCCGCGTGCTGGCCATCAGCGCAGAGGATCATTATCTCCGGCTCCACTTGGACGGCGGCGAAAAGCCCCTTATCCTCTACCGCTTCGGCGATGCGCTGGCCGATCTCGCCGGCCACGAAGGCCTGCAAATCCATCGCGGCGCATGGGTCGCGGCCCGCGCCACCACCACAGCCGAGCGCGAGGGCCGCCGCTGGTGGCTCCGTCTGCCGGATGGCACCCGCCTGCCCGTATCAGATCGCCACCTCGCCGCAGTCCGCGCGAAAGGCTGGCTCATGCCCCGTCCCTCAGGCGAAACACTGTCACTCAGGCAAGACGGCGCGCACCGAAAGTTAACCTCCGGCTGAACCGCACTCCGCGCGCCGGCCGTCAGGCCGAATACGATTTGTCTCGCGAACGTCCACCGGCATCGCCCGCGCTAGATTCCGATGCAAAGATATTTGGTCTCGAGATACTCATCCAGGCCGTATTTCGATCCCTCCCGGCCGATGCCGGATTCCTTTACGCCGCCGAACGGAGCCACTTCCGTGCTGATAACTCCAGTGTTGATCCCCACCATCCCATATTCCAGCGCCTCCGCCAGCCGGAACACGCGGGACAGATTCTGCCCGTAGAAATAGGCTGCAAGGCCAAAGCGTGTGGCATTGGCAGCCGCGATCACTTCGGCATCATCCTCGAACCGGAACACCGGAGCCAGCGGCCCGAACGTCTCCTCGGTCGCAACCGCCATGTCCGCCGTCAGCCCCGTCATCAGCGTCGGCTCGAAAAAGGTTCCGCCCCGGCGCGCCCCGCCGGTCACCAGCGTCGCGCCCTTGGCCAGTGCATCGGCGATATGCTCCTCGGTCTTTTCCACCGCAGCCATGTCGATCATCGGCCCGATGTCCGTCCCGGCATCGGCCCCGTTGCCGATTGTCATCGCCCGGACCCGCGCCGTCAGCTTCTCCACGAATGCGTCATGGATGGCGCCTTGCGCATAGATCCGGTTGGCGCACACGCAGGTCTGCCCGGCATTGCGGAACTTCGAAGCGATGGCCCCTTCCACCGCGGCATCCAGATCGGCATCGTCTAGCACGATAAAGGGCGCGTTGCCGCCCAGCTCCAGGCTGATCTTCTGCACATTCCGGGCAGCAGCAGCGTAAAGGTCCTTCCCGGTCTCCGTGCTTCCGGTGAAGCTCAGCTTCCGCACTAGCGGGTTCTGCGTGAACTCCGCCGCCAGTTCGGATGCCGTCCCGGTGATGACGCTCAAAAGCCCCGCCGGAAGCCCGGCTTCCTCGGCCAGAACCGCCAGCGCAATTGCGGTCAGCGGGGTGCTCGAAGCCGGCTTCACGATCATCGGGCATCCGGCCGCCAGCGCCGGCCCGGCCTTGCGCGTTATCATCGCGGCTGGGAAATTCCACGGTGTGATGGCGGCCGCCACGCCAATGGGCTGCTTCAGAACCAGGATCCGCCGGTCGGCCTGGTGCGGCGGGATGATATCGCCATAGGCGCGCTTCCCTTCTTCCGCGAACCACTCGATGAAGCTCGCGGCATAGGCGATCTCCCCCAAGGATTCCCCAAGCGGCTTGCCCTGCTCGGCCGTCATGATGGCGGCAAGATCGGCCTGATTCGCCATAATCAGGTCGAACCAGCGCCGCAGGATGATGCTGCGCGCCTTCGCGGTCCGCCCGGCCCAGTCGGGCATTGCAGCCGCCGCCGCCGCAATTGCCTCGGCCGCTTCCGTGCGCCCAAGGCGTGGCACGGTCGCCAGCACCGCGCCTGTCGCAGGGTTCGTCACCACGATCCCGCCGTCCGTCGCGTCGATCCAGCGACCACCCACAAGATTTGCACCGCGCAGCAGTTCGGGCCGGGTCAGGGTCGGGGTCATTGTGTCACCTCAAGGTCGAAGAATGGGCAAGGGCGTTTGGCGTATGGCGACGGATTACTCCGCCGGGTTGGGCTGTGCCGGGCCAGGCTGCACAGCGTTGGGCTGTGCCGGGCCAGGCTGCACAGCGTTGGGCTGTGCCGGGCGGGGCTGCGCCGCAGTGTCGTGCGCTTCCGCGCCGGATATCCCGCCAGCAGTTTCTTCCTCCACCACGGTGGCCGCCGCGCGCGCCATCCGCCGCCGGTCGGTGAACCAGATGGCCACCAGGCTGATTTCGTACAGCAGCACCAGCGGGATCGCCAGCAACAGCTGCGAAACCACATCCGGCGGGGTGAAGATCGCCGCAATCACAAAGGCCGCAACGATGAAATATCGACGAAAACCCTTCAACTGCTCGCGGGTCACGATCCCGGCCCGGTTCAGCAGCATCACCAGCACCGGCAACAAAAAAGCCAGCCCGAAGGCAAACAGGAATTGCATGATGAAACTCAGGTAAGCACCCACCGAAGGCAGCGCCTCTTGCGTGATGCCGCTCCCGCCCAGTTGCCCCTGGAACCCCAGCAGGAACGTCAGCGCAACGGGAATGGCAATGAAATAGGCAAAGCTCGCCCCCATCGTGAACAGGAACGGCGTCACCGCCAGGAACGGCAACATCGCGTTCTTTTCCTGCCGGTACAGCCCCGGCGCCACGAACCGCCACATCTGTGTCGCAACAATCGGAAAGCTCAGCATCAGCGCACCGAAAAACGCCACGCGTATCTGCACGAAAAACGCCTCGAACACCTGGGTGAAGATCACCCGTTCCTGCCCGGCATCCGCCAGCGGCTGCACCAGGATGTTGAACAGCTCGCGGGCAAAGGCAAAGCAGATGAAAAACGAAAGCATGATCGCCGCGACAGACCATAAAAGCCGGCCGCGCAGTTCGATCAGATGGTCGATCAGCGGTGCCTTGCTGTCGTCGATGTCATCTCCATCGGAACTCACGGCCTGGGCGCCCCCGCCGCTGCAGCGGCCGAACTTTCCGCCGGCACCGGCGGCGTATCGGGCACCAGGCTCGTGGCAGCAGCCTCCGCGGCTCTGGCGTCTTTCATGTCGTCGGCGTGCGCGGCGGAACCAGCGGAGCGTTCCGCGCCATCGGCAGGCGGGGCCATCGGATCGATCGCGAAGTCGGATGCAGCGGGGGCGGACTCCATGATCTTGCGATTATGCGCCTTCCACTGCGCTTCCATTTCCTCCAGCTCGGCCTGCCGCATCATCTCGTCAAAGCCGGAACGCAGGTGCCGTGTCATCGCCCGCGCCTTGCCGGTCATCCGCCCCAGGGATCGAAGCGCATTGGGCAACTCCTTGGGGCCGATAACCAACAAGGCCACCACCGCAATAAACAGCAGCTCGGTATATCCGATGTCGAACATGATGCGCGCGCCCGGCCCGGATCAGGCCCTGCTCAGCGCTGCGCCTGGTCCGGCGTGCTCACAGGGGCCTGCTGCGCCCCGGCAACCTGCTGCGTCACCTGTGCGGGCGGTGGCGGCGTATCGGCCGGTCCCGATTCGTCCTCGGCCAGGCCCTTCTTGAAGGACTTTATGCCCTTTGCCATGTCTCCCATCATTTCGCTGATCCGGCCCTTGCCGAACAGAAGTAGCACGATGAGTGCAACGATGACCCAATGCCAGATGCTCATGCTGCCCATGAAACCCACTCCCGAAAAGCGCCACCCGCCACGCAACCACGCGCGGTGCCGGGCCGGCGGACTCGCCAACGGCCCCTATCTAGTCCCTGACAGGCCTTGGCGCCAGTGCGCCACCGTCTATCATGCCAATATCATGATCGTCGTCTCCGGCTGCGCCCAGCCCACCGGCAGCCGGCCCGTCGGCCTCCTCCTCAACCGCCCCGTCAACCTCCCCGCCGGGCACCATGTCGGGTGCCACATCGGGCAGCGGGTCCAACAAACCGGCTGCCTTCAGTTCTGCAATGCCCGGCAGGTCGCGGCGGGTCTCAAGCCCGAAATGGGCCAGAAAGGCCGGTGTCGTCGCATATTGCATCGGCCGCCCTGGCGTCTCCCGCCGCCCGGCTGGTCGCACGAACCCGGCCTCCATCAGCGTATCCAGCGTCCCCCGCGACGTCGCCACCCCGCGGATTTCCTCCACGTCGGCCCGCGTCACCGGCTCATGATAAGCAATGATCGCCAGCGTCTCCAGCGCAGCGCGCCCCAGCTTCCTGGGCACGTCGCGCGCCCGCTCCAGTACGCCAACGCAATCCGGCGCGGTCTGCAACAACCAGCGCCCGCCGCGCTGCACAAGATTCACCCCGCGAAGCGCATAGTCCCCCTGCAAGGCCTCCAGCGCCGCCCCCAAGTCGCCCTCACCGGCATAGGTCCGGATATCGGAAGGCGAAAGCGGCTCGACCGCTGCAAACAGAACCGCTTCCACCCGCCGTTGATAATCGGCAGCACGCAGGGAGGCGTCAGTCGACATCGTCGAACGTCCAAAGATCAGTCGACATCGTCGAAAGACCAGACATCAGTCGACATCGTCGACGGCAACCGTCTCGCCCGTCACCCGCTGCGAAAGCGCCGCCGCCATGAACGGGTTCAGCGCCCCGTCCAGCACATCCTGCGGCGCTGTGCTCGTCACCCCGGTCCGCAGATCCTTCACCAGCTGGTAAGGCTGCAACACATAAGACCGGATCTGGTGGCCCCAGCCGATGTCGGTCTTGGTCGCGTTTACCGCATTGGCCTCGGCCTCGCGCCGCTGCAACTCCGCCTCATACAGCCGGGCGCGCAGCATCTTCCAGGCCGTCGCCCGGTTCTTGTGCTGCGAACGCTCGGTCTGGCAGGCCACCACGATCCCGCTCGGCAAATGCGTTATTCGCACGGCGCTGTCGGTCGTGTTGATGTGCTGGCCGCCCGCGCCGGATGCGCGATAGGTATCGATGCGGCAATCGGCCTCTTTCACCTCGATCTCGATCGAATCGTCGATCTCGGGGTAAATCCACACGCTGGCAAAACTGGTATGCCGCCGCGCGCTCGAATCATAGGGGCTGATCCGCACCAGCCGGTGCACGCCCGATTCGGTCTTGGCCCAGCCATAGGCGCCCTCGCCCTTCAGCAGGATCGTGGCCGATTTTATCCCTGCCTGCTCGCCGGCGTTGTAATCGATCAGCTCCACCTTGAAGCCGCGTCGCTCGCCCCAGCGCATATACATGCGCTGCAACATTTCGGCCCAGTCCTGGCTTTCCGTCCCGCCGGCGCCGCTGTTGATCTCGACAAAGGCGTTCAGCCCGTCCGCCTCGCCCGAAAGCAGCGCTTCCACCTTGTCGCGGTCGGCCTTCTCGGCAAGCTCGGCCAGCGATGCAACCGCTTCGTCGGCCAGCGCCTCGTCGCCTTCCTCCTCGGCCATCTCCAGCAGCTCGACAGTTCCGTCCAGCTCGCTCTCGATCTTGCGGGTCGCCGTGATCGCTTCATCCAGCTTGCGCCGCTCGCGCATCAGCTCCTGCGCCGCACGCGGGTCATTCCACAGCGTCGGGTCCTCCGCCCGGTGGTTCAGCTGGTCCAGCTTCTGAAGCGCACGATCCCAGTCAAAGAAACCTCCTCAGCAGGGCAAGCGCCTGCTGGATTTTATCGACATGGTTCTGGGCTTCAGCGCGCATCCCGGCCATTTAGAAGGGCTTTCACAGCTTGTGAAGGGCCAGGGCGCGGCCAATCGGCCGCCAGAACCGGGCGATGCTTCCCAATTTTGCATCCAGCGCGCAACCGCGCCTTCCTGAAAAACCAGTTCCACACCAGCCCAACCTCCTGCAAACAGGCCATCAACACCGGCAGGACAAGCGCGATGCCCGAAATCAGCAATGTCGGCGGCATGGATGCCGAAACCTTCGCCGCCTTCACCAGCCAGCTCGAACGCTATGTGCGCGAAAGGCTGATCCCCGCCGAAGCGCAGGTGATAGCAGACGATCGCATCCCAGACGATATCCTCGCCGAAATGCAAGCGATGGGCCTCTTCGGCATCACCATGCCCGAGGCTTATGGCGGCGCAGGCATGAACATCTCGCAATATGTCGAAACCATCCGCATCCTGTCCTATGCGCTTCCGGCTTACCGCTCCATCACATCCATCAACATCGGCATGGTCTGTTCAGCGCTGATGAAAAGCGGCACCGCCGAACAAAAGGCCCATTGGCTCCCCCGCCTCGCCGCCGGAGAGGTCGCCTGCTTTGCGCTCACCGAACCCGGCTCCGGCTCGGATTCCGCCGCCCTGCAAACCCGTGCAGTGCGCGACGGCAACGGCTATGTCCTCACCGGCACCAAGCGCTACATCACCAACGCCCCCTTCGCAAAGCTCGCCCTCGTCATGGCCCGCACCACCGCCGAAGCGCTGCCCAAAAACGCCCATGTATCGGCCTTCCTCGTCCCCATGGACACGCCCGGAATCACCGTCGGCAAGCCCGACAGGAAAATGGGCCAGCAAGGCTCGCAGATCGCAGACATCATCCTCGACGGTGTGAAAGTCCCCGCCGATGCGCTGCTCGGCGGCACAGAAGGCAAGGGCTTCCTCGCCGCCATGCAGAGCCTCGACAACGGCCGGCTTTCCGTGGGCGCGGCAGCAGCAGGCTACGCAAAACGCGCCCTCGATACGGCGCTGCGCTACGCAACCGATCGCAAGGCCTTCGGCGAACCCATCGCCAGCTTCCAGCTCATCCAGGCGATGCTGGCCGACAGCCGGGCCGAAATCTACGCCGCGGACTGCATGATCGCAGACGCCTGCCGCCTCGCAGACGAAGGCCGGCGCGTCTCCATCGAAGCCGCCAGCGCCAAGATGTTCGCGTCGGAAATGTGCGGCCGCGTCGTCGATCGCTGCGTCCAGATACACGGTGGCGCGGGCTATCTTGCCGAATATGAAGCCGAACGCTTCTTCCGCGATGCCCGCATCTATCGCATCTACGAAGGCACCACCCAAATCCTCCAGCTCGTCATCGCCAAAAACATGCTGCGCGATTATGCGGCGCAGCATTGATGCCGCTCGCAGATCTCCTCCAAAGCTTCGCCCCCGCCACCA